>Ga0228700_1000490_pt1 | contig 36331 bp, 42 predicted proteins | sample McNCre317_Aug_MG_FD_178019 | JGI IMG/M metagenome (GOLD analysis project Ga0228700, IMG submission 178019) | Freshwater microbial communities from McNutts Creek, Athens, Georgia, United States - 3-17_Aug_MG | ecosystem: Environmental > Aquatic > Freshwater > Creek | place: USA: Georgia...
ACCTGAACTCAGCAGGTGCGTATGACGGTGGCGAGAAGTTGAAGGTGCGCGTGCTGTTGCTCAAAAACAAGCGCCCGGTTGCGGAGGATTCAGTCCTTGTTGATTTTCAGGCGCTCCGATCGATAGAAACCAGGATTTCCCGTTCGCAGGGCAATCGGCTGGCCCGCTGGTCTGCTACTTACTTTCCGGGCGCACAGGACCAGTTCCAGATCTTCGCCACCGGTGGCTCAAAGGCCGCGATCGTGCACGCCAGGCAGAAGCTGGACGACGCCAAGGCGCAAGGTTCGAATGCTTTGCCGCTGCGAGGTGTAGTGCGGCCACCGCTAAAGGCCAATCCAAATTGGGGGCTTTCTGTCGGGGCACTCCAGTCAAATGGCCAGATAAGATTCAGCTTCAGTCATCAGGATGCACTGTCCATGTGCAAGACGATGATGGCTGAAGCCACAAGGAGCAAACTGGGGCAAAGTGGATTCAAACCGGCGCTGTTCGAAGTGCGCGAGATAGCTTATGAGAAAGAGGATAGTCGGGTGAAGCAAAGAGTGCCATGCGAGAAATTCTTGGCTATCTGATGGGCGTGCAGCGCCTGCTGCGCGAAGTCTTGCAACCGTCACAGAATGCCGGTCTGGGCCGCACCACCCCAGCGCTACCTTCCAGGACCGTGCAATTGTGTGACACTCAGCTACTGATAGAGGTGGAGGAGTTCGGCAGCGGGGGGCCTGTCTTTATCAACGTGCATGAGAATGAGACTACATCCGTTGATGCCACGCGTGTGGTGCTGAAAAACGGCAAAGGCCGTATCGTTCGACTGCGTGCCAAGGGCAGGCGAAACGTTGTATTCTGGCGGGGAGTGCGTCCATTTGGGTTCGACCCCAACCGCATCTTCACCGAAGCTGGCATGCGCCAGACCCTGTCGCATTTTTCTTCGTTAACCCCGCCGGCGTTGGACGCTCTGCACCGACTTCGCACCGAGTTGCTACACTTGTTGCCCACCGACTCCGGGCAACCGGTCGTTGCGCTGCATAACAACTCCGGCACCGACTACAGCATTTCCAATTACCGACCCGGGGGGCGACTAGAAAATGATGCTGCCGCTCTGTCTATCGCGGTGCGGGAACGTCCGGAGGATTTTTTTATTGTGACGGATATGCGCTGGTTCAAGCATCTGGCGCAGTCGAATTTTAATGTTGTGCTGCAAAGTCCCAATGTGCACGATGACGGATCGTTGTCGGTATGGTTTCAGTCCAAAGGTCTGTGCTACATCAACGTTGAGGCGCAGCACGGCCGCCAGGCGGAGCAGGAGGAGATGATTCGTGCCGTGCTGTACGGTCTGGCTACTGCATAAACTTGCGGCCCCTTGCGAGACATTTTGGCAGCGACTGTTGAAGTCTCCCGCCGACCATTCAATCTGACCTCTTATTGATTGAAGTCGAGTAAGTAACCAACGTTCCCAATTGATTCTTGGTGGAAGTTACGACGCAAAGTCGCTGGCTTGCTGGTCGGCACCACTTGTGAACCGTTCAATAGCAATGATAGCTGCTTAACGGAAATTGTATGAATTTGACCTGGCAATCGCTGCCATATCTAAGCAGCTTCGCTGCCACGAATACTAAGTCATTAGTCCTTCTACCTCTAGCCTAGGCGGGACCAAATTCATTCATTATTGATAACATATTTTATCAATAGTGAATGGGGCGACAGGTTTTCGCTTAAAACCATCCCCTTGCGTGCTTGCAAAAGGTCAACTAGATCACGATTTGGAAATCAAAGTAGGTTTTAAATTGCCGCTGAAATAGCCGCTACGCGCGGCAGTTGGAACTTGCAGCTCCAAGCATAGGTCGCAAAGTGCCACCGAAATAGCCGCTACTAGCGGCAACTTTTCAGGCCCCACCGGTCACAAATTGCAAAGTGCCACCAAACTGCCGCCGAAATAGCTGCCAAGCGCGGCAGTTGATTCGCGCCCCCAAAAAGGAGGATGAGGGATGTACTTACACCCGAGCAAGATGAGTATCCACCTGGATCTTTCACTTCCAAAAGGGCCACTAGTGCCGCAAATTCCCCCGATGGCCACTTCAAACTGCTCCATTGATGGCCGGTCAAACTGCTCCAGGCAGGACGAGTTGATTATGACGTTTCAGGGTTAATGGCGATGCGCGCAGCAGCCTCCTTGAGCCGGTAGCTCTTGCCCTCGAACTCCAGCATGGTGCATCGGTGCATCAGTCGGTCCAGGATGGTGGTGGCCATGGTGGCGTCACCCAGGTAGCGGCCCCAGTCCTGCACCACGCGGTTGGAGGTCACCACGATGGATCGGCGTAGCTTGTACCGCTGGTGAACGATGGCCTGCAGGACTTCGGCTGCGTGTTCACTGATGCGCCGGGCGAGGAATAGGTCGTCAAGGATGAGCAGGTCCGGCTCTACCCACTCCTTTAGCAGGCCACTGCGCTCAGTCGCGCTTGCGAGCGCGTAGCGGGCGAACTCGGCATCGGCCTCCAGATAACGCACGTGATGGCCCTGCAGCGTGGCCTGGTAGCGGCAAGGCCTTGAGGTGGCCTCGCTCCTCCTCGAACATGGCCTGCACCTGACGCCGCTCGGTGCCGTGGATGCGTTTGGCCGCCCAGTTGCGTTCCCAGTGCGCGAGGAATTCGTTCTGCGCATCCAGCGTGTCGAAGCGCCGGCCCTTCAAGGCCGTGGACTGGGTATGTTGAATGGCGTTCTCCACCGTGCCCTTACGGTTGGGGTCACGCACCCGGGCCGGGTCCGCCACCACGCTGTAGTGCGCCAGGGTGGCGGCATAGACTGGGTTGAGGTCCGGCTCGTACAGATCGGGCTTCAAGACACCTTCCTTGAGGTTGTCCAGCACCACGTACTGCGGGCAGCCACCGAAGTGGCGGAATGCGCGCTCATGCAGTTCGGCCCAGACCTGCTGGCTGGACTTCCACACCACACAGCGGTAACTGGCGCGCGAGTAGCGCAGCGTGGCCACGAACAGGCGGGGTTTGCGGTAGGTGTCACCACCGGGAACCAAGGTGGGCGCCCCCTCGCCGTAGTCCACTTGCATCTCCTCGCCGGGCAGGAACGACAGGCGGTCAAACTGCTCCGGTTCCTGATGGCGCAGCTTGGCGCAGAAGCGTTTGACGGAGTTGTACTGGCCAGCGAAACCATGCTGGTCGACCAGGTCCTGGTAGATCGCCATGGCGTTGCGCTTGAGGCGCAACTGCGCTTCGATGAAATCTCGATAGGGCTCGCACAGGGAGGTGGCCACCGGCACTGGAGCCGGTGGCCAGGGTGGGGTAATTTGGATGGCCACGGCATCCGAGCCGGTGGCCACCCCGGGGCAGTTTGAGGGGTCGGCAGCAAATCGCTGCTGGTAGGCGCGGATGGTGTGCCGGGAAATCCCGGTAACCCGCTCAATCTCACGCTGGCTGGCATTGGCCCGCAGCAGCGTCCATATCGTGGTTTGCAAGTGTGGCTTCAAGACGTTCACTCCGGTTATTCCCTCGCAGTTGAGGGACTGAAAGTAACGTCCTGCCAGTCAGCCATTGGGCGACCGACACACCGGAATCAATGCATCAAATCACACTGGCCGGTGGAGCAGTTTGGGTGGCCATAGGTGGAGCAGTTCGGGTGGCCATCGGGGATTCAGGACGTCTGACCGGTGGAGACAGGTTGGTAGGAACAGGTATGCGTCCCTTTCATAACGGTTTGAATTTAAACCAAATATCTAAATCGATGGTCTGCTGCGGCTGCCAAAAGGGGATTTATGAACACCCCACCCCGTCAACTGAATTCCACTGTGATGCCAGACTGAGAGAGGTGCGGAATCGCATGAATAAATGGCTAAAAAGGCTATTTACACTTCTGATGTTGGTACTGAGGATAAATTGGAGACTGTGGATAAGTCAGTTTTGTTTTGAGTTAATCACAATGACTATTGATGCCAATCTTTACATCACATTGCGAGCCAGCTTTGCCTGGCAAGGACTGAATGGAGCAAAGTCCGCGACATGCCTTGATTACAGGGCGCTGATGGACTGTCGGTGATTTTTCAGCCCCACTGTCACATCGGGATTGGCACCAACAATTGACCTATAAGTAGCCTAGATTTAGCCTTTTTTGCGCCACAGAGTTTCCCGGCGTTGGCCAATTCCTCTGATTGGCCTAGAACTAGCCATTGATTTAGCCTTTTTATGTGCCAACCAGTCTGGTCGGGCTCGATGTCCAATTTGGAATAGGCTAAAAGTGGGCTAGATATAGCCTATTTTCATGCCACGTCTCTCATTGACCCAGCTTCCTCTAAAGGATTCCTCCCAGCCTATACGAAGAGTGAAGTCGTTTCAGCACCACTTCCAAGAAGTGCAGGACGCCTTATGGCATACGGATGCCTCACAGTATTGCTAATGTGGCAATGCGCAACATTGAACACTGGCAAGACCACTGATTTCGAGCGTCAGTCACAATGACTTGCACGCGCCAACAATCTAGGTCAAAATCTGCAAACTTGGGGGGGACACCCTCATTTGCGGGCAGAAGAAATTCTTAGCCCGCCTTAAAAAAGACGCCATGCCTATAACGATAGTGGCCATGTCAACACGAAACGCCGATGGGTTTATACCCATCACTGCCTGAGAGCGAGCACTCGCTCAAATAGGCAATTTAAATCCTATGTTCGGGGTTGTCAGATTGACATGCTCATGTGGGTTTTAACTTGTAGGTTGATGAAAAAGTCAACCAAGCCCAGATTCAGAAATTAAATCTGTACGGTGCCCGTCGAATGGGAGCCCACTAGCAGGCTAAACATTGCCCTTTCAGGGCAACCTTATCTATAGACTCTGGTGAGTCTTCCCACTAAGGGCCCTCCTCAGGGCAAAGCCATACAAGATTTACGTACCAACTAGCATCTCTCATACGTGGGACTGCGCCCGCCTCAGAAGCTCTGGGGAGCCCTTGGGGGCTTACAAAGGGGCGCCTTAAAGGTTGTTAGGTCCATGGGACAGCAAGTGTCATTGCTGCCAAGTAAATCCATTTCATTCACCCCTGTGGGAATGTCGGCTGGTCACCTTACACGACCTGGACCTGGAAAGTCCAAACTCCCTGTGCTGCCACTATCGCGGCACAGGAGACCCGCATTGCGGGATGCCGGTCAGCAATTGCGTGACTGCGGAGTGCACACAGTTCTTGATCTGGCAAGACTGAGTTCGTCCATGGTTCGTGATCGCTGGAGTGTTGTCTTGGAACGCACGGTCAGAGAATTGCAAGGGGAGCCATGCATCAACCTGGATGACGCGCCGAGCCCTAAAAAACAGATTGCCTGCACCAGGTCTTTCGGTAACCCAGTCTCCGAAATCACGCCACTGATTGAAGCGGTGAGCGAGTTCACCAGCCGTGCGGCAGCCAAGCTGCGACGCCAATCCAGCGTGGCTGGTCAGATACTTGTCTTTGCTCACACGTCCCCCTTCAGGCCAGGGCCACGCTTCTCCAAAAGCGTGGTCATACCCCTACGAAGGCCGACGTCGGATACGACGCGTCTTGTCAAGGCCGCCGTTATGGGGGTCAATCAGATTTACCAACCGGGATTCAAACTCTCCAAAGCCGGGATCATGCTGCTGGATGTGATACCAGACAGCGTGTCTCAATATGAGTTTGACTTTGATGCACCTGAAACGCGGGATCGCGAAAAATTGATGGCGGCGATGGACGCCATCAATGATCGGTTTGGACGTGGCGCCATACACGTCGGAACTGCGGTCGGCGGGGGCGCCCAACGCGATTGGTCCATGCGGCAGGATCGGCTTACGCCCCAATACACCACCAAGTTCAGCGATTTGCCCGTGGCACGCGCCTAATGGGGTTGAGACCACGGACGCATCAGCGGATTTACTTGAACCAGGCATCTACCTTCAGCAGGGACAGAACACCCATCACAGCGAACATTGCAGCTGCAATCGTGTGAACCAGCTTCATGGGTATCTTCTTGGAGAATCGATCTCCCACAAAGACTGCCGGCACATCGGCAATCAGCATGCCCAGCGTAGTGCCGATCACAACCATCACCGGATTCGGAAAGTGAGCAGCCATGGCCACTGTGGCAATCTGTGTTTTATCGCCCATCTCCGCCAAGAAGAAAGTCACCAGTGTGGCGCCAAAGACCCCCAAGTGCTTCGCGACCTGAGTCTCTTCTTCTTCGATCTTGTCTGGGATCATGGTCCATACCGCCATGCCAAGAAATGACACCCCGACCACCCAACGGAGAACTTCAGGCGTAAGCATCGAAGTAATCCAGGCACCTAATGCACCAGCAAGACCATGATTAACGAGTGTTGCGCAAAGAATTGCCGCGATGATGGGGAGAGGTTTCTTGAATCTCGCTGCCAGAACGAACGCGAGAAGTTGGGTCTTGTCGCCAATCTCTGCCAGTGCGACCACACCCATTGAGGTCAAAAGAGCTTCCATTTTTAAGTTCCCAGGCCGGGCAAAAAGACAATTGACCAAGCGCCTCCCCGGCCAAACCGGAGGCTGCATGGTCAAAGGTCTTGCCAAGTCGGAAACCGCTTACGCCATGATCGTGTGGATCAAGTGTGTTGACGCAAGCACCTTCGGATCATCGAAGGCCGGCTACTCCCCAGTGACGGGACGAATCTTAACCGAAAGCCTCAGTTAGCCGTGAGCTGCATCAAGGCTTGAACGCCCATGAGGACAGCCACGAGCGCCATCAGGCCGCTGGAAAAGTAAGGCATCTTGCGGGCCAGATCACTGAACCTGCCATTGCCAAAGCGTTTGCCGACCTGGCGCGCACCCCAAGCGGCGATCACCCCAACGCTGACCAGCGAAATTGCCAATCCCAGGCTGAAGCTGGCCACCATGACTGCACCCAGCGTGAATCGCTTCAGGTGCAGGCAGATCATCAGAATCGTCACCGATGCCGGGCATGGCACAACACCTGTTCGATTTGCCCATCGACGACGAGGATGAAGCTTGGCGTGCCGGCAATGCCGAAATTACGAGCGAGATCGACGTTCTCAGAAACATCGACGGGGATTAGATTGCGGTGCGCTTGGCGAAGCTTATCCACCAACGGTTTGATCGCCCGGCACGGGCCGCAGCTCGCCGAGTAGAAGCAGTAGAGCCTGCGCTTGTCGGCGGCCGCGGGCCCGTCGATCGCGGAAGTGTCGGGGGCGGGGTTGCCCACGCTGCGCTTGGCGCGAATCCACATGAACAGTTGCATGCCGACGATGAGCGCGATCAACCCGCCGACTGGGATTCCAGACCAGTTCATGGGGCCCTCCTTGTTGTATTTTTGGCATCTGGCTTTTGGGCCGGGTCGCTTCCCGCCGCTGGGGCGAGCAAGTATTCGCGCACAAGTTCGCGCGCGCGGTGCAGTCGGCTTTTGATGGCCGCCGGGTTTTCCTCGAGCCGCTCGGCAATTTCGGCGATGGTGAGCTCTTCGAAGTCGCGAAGCAGCACCACTTCGAGGTAGTGCGCGGGCAAGGACTCCAACGCGTTGGCGAGGTCGATGCGAAGCTCGTTGTCGGCCCGGCAGACGAGTTGCTGCTCGACCTTGTCCTCGTCGAGCTCCTGCGTGCTGAACATCATCCGCTCGAGCTTGCGGCACTCGCGCTTGATGACGGTGAAAAGCCAAGACGAGAAGGCGGCGGCCGCCTTCAAGCCCTTGACTTTGCGGGAGATAACCAGTAGCGATTCCTGGACGGCGTCGTCCACGTCGCTGGCTTGGCAGTGGCGTCGGGCGTAGCGTCGGGCGTCCGCCTGGCAGACCGCCAGCAGCCGCGTGATGGCCACCGGGTCGCCGGTCTGCGCAGCCATGACGAGGTTGGAGCGTTCCGCCAAGGTCTCCACGATCAGCTTGCCTTGTCGAGTTTGCGGCCGACCATCGCGCACATGGGGCAGAAGCCCACCAGGCCGGTCATGGACAGCACGGCGCCCATGACGCCGGCTCCCATGGCCAGTGGCGAGCCCCAGCTCATGGCGGCGAAGGCCAGGGCCATCACGCCCATGACGATGCGAACGATGCGCTCCCAGCCGGGGACGTTTTTTGCGTAGAACATTACGATCTCCTTTGAATGTTGGTTCGAGGACCATCCTCCCTTGCTAAGAGGGGCCATCAAGCCAAAACGATTCGCGGGAGCCTGCATATTTTTTGCCGTCAGTCTGTGGGTGCCGATCAGTTGGCGGCGGCGAGCTGGCCATCGAGGATGAAGATGCGGTCGGTGGGGTTGGCCGATTTGATGTGCAGGGTGCCCGCGCCTTTGAGGCCCTTGAAGGAACCAGCGCCGGAGACCACTTCCCAGAAACCGTTGTCGTTGAGCTCGGGCTTGCCATCCTTGCCCGGCAGGAAGATCGCGCGCACGGTCCACTTGATGTAGGACACGTTGCCCTCGCCCTTGGTGGCGACCAGGTAGCCGCTGGGGTCGCCAGAGACGCCGGGGACGATGTCGTGGCGTCCGAACTCGACGATCTGGGCGCCATCAAGCAAGCCAGTTCCGGAGGCTACGCCTTCGCGGCGGACCATCAAGACGAAGTGGCCGGAGCCGTCCTTGAAGTCGAGCTTGATCTGCTCCTTGGGGACCATAGTGGCCTGCACAGAAAGCGGCTCGGCGTGTGCGGAAAGGCCCTAGGCGATAGCTGCGGCAACGAAGGCGATGCGGATAGAGTTGTTCATATGGAGCCTTTTCGATTGATGTTCAGATAACAGGATTAAAACCGGGTTGTCAAATGAGTGAGCCAGGCGGGGGAGTGGTCCACCAGCCAGGACTCGATCGGCTTGTCCGCGCCGGACAGGATCATGGCCGCCAACGCGATCATGACCGCGCCCATCAGCATCTTGCCGGCCTTGCCGGCTTGCATGAGCTTGCCGCGCATCTTCATCATGGCTCCTCGGCCCACGTAAGCTAGCGCCACAACAGGCAGGGCGGCCCCCATGCCAAAGATGCCCATGAGCAACGCCACCTGGGGCAGTTGCGATCCTTGGCTGGCCAGCACCACGGCCGCTCCCAACGTGGGCCCAACGCAAGGACTCCACACCACGCCCAGGACCAGTCCGATGACGAACTGCCCCCAAAGGCCGTCGAAGTTCATGCGCGAGATCAGGTTGTTGCCGGCGTCGCCGATGCCGGAGGTGGCCGAGGCGAAGCGTTGCTGAAGACTTGTGGACATTAGCACTAAGCCTAGCAGCCCCAGGATTGCGGCGCCGACCGATCGGAAGATGGATGGGTCGAGGTCCAAGGCCGATCCCGCCCAGGCCAGGCCCGTGCCGATGACGGCGTAGGAGATGGCCAGGCCCCCGGCCAGAGCCAGCGGCGCGCGAGGGTGCGCGTTGGTGGCTGTCCCCAGCAGGATGGGGATGATGGGCAGCACACAAGGCGAGAGCGTGGAGAGCACCCCCGCCAGGAAGCCGAAGCCGTAGGATCCGAGCCCGAACTCCATCACTGGACCGTCTTCTTGACCAAGCCTTCAAGGCCTTCGGGGGTGGTGTCGCCCGTGGAGCGGCCCACTTCCTTGCCGCCCTTGAAGGCCACCAATGTGCTCTGCATGGAGACCTTGAACTTCTTCAGCGTAGGCTTCTCTTTGTCAAAGTCCACGGTCAGCAGGGTAACGTCTTTGTAGGCGGGCTGCTTCATCAGGCCATCGACGATGGGCTTTTGCTCTTTGCAGGTCGGGCACCAAGTCGCGCTGAAATCGACGACAACCGCTTTGCCGTCGGCGGCGAGCTTGTCGAACTCGGCCTGGGTGTAGGGTTTGATTTCACCGGCCATCGCGAGGGACGCGGCGGCGGAGAGGGCGAAGAGAATGGCGGATTTTGCAAAGTTCATGGGAATCTCCTTAGGGTAGGTTAGCTGGAAGGCTTGAAAGATTTTTGAAGCGAGGCGGTGTAGGCGGTCAAGTCGGCCAGCTCCTTGGAGTCCCAGGGGAGCGGCTTGGCGGCCATGGGCATGACCATGCAGCCTTGGATCATTTCGTCCAAATAGACCGTTTTGCGGCCAAGCTGCTCCTTGGCCATGGCGACGGTGTGGGGGTAGGGCTTGGCGAAGCTGGCCTGGAACGCTCCATGGTTTGCGTGGCAGCTCGCGCAGCTCATGCCGTTGGTGGAGAGCTTGGTGTCGTTGAAAAGCTTCTCGCCAAGGGCCGCGTCGCCGACCAACGGCTTGTAGCCAGCGGGCCGGGTGATCTGGGCTCCGGGGTCGCCGGCCGCGAATGCGGTCGGAACGGCGAGGGTGGCAACAGCTGCGGAGAGCAAGGCGGTGAGCATTTTGGCCATGGCGTTCCTTCGGTTGTTTGGGCGTAAGAGGGGGGTTCCGGCCAAAAGGATTCGCGGCGAATGAAATATTTTTGAATTAGTCGTCGATCACACCGTTTTCTTGCAGTTTTGGGCTTGCCAATCGCCACTTTGAGCCACCGAGCCCAGTTTGCAAATATTTTTCGAACGCCGCGAACCCAAACGCGATGTCGGCTCCTCTTAGCTTGCGAGGATCGTCCTCGACAGACCAACCCACACAAGGAATCGACATGAAGACAAGTTTGAAACTGGCATCCCTAGCGGCCCTGACCGCCGCGACCCTGGCTTTGCCTGCCGCCGCCCAAGACATCAAAGACGGCGCCAAGTGCGCTCCCAAGATGTCGAAGTGTTGCGCCAAGTGCGCTGGCAAATGCTGTGCGAAGCCCATGAAGAAATGCGCCGCCAATAAGTGCGCGGCCAAATGCGGCGCGAAGTGTGGAGCTAAGTGCGGAGCGAAATGCGCTCCCAAATGCGGGGCTAAGTGCGCGCCCAAGAACTGAGCGCTGTGAGGTCGGACCCGCGCATTCCTCGTTCCGCCTCTGTGGAGGGGGCGGGCTCGCGCCTTCTTGAGGCCTACGTCGCGTTGGCCGAGCGAGGCGAGCATTTGTTTGCGGGCTTGCTTGGTTGCGCAGCTCCGAAGCAATGGGCGCACTACCCGTACGACGACGCGATCGACGCGGCGCGCTGCTACCAATGGTTCTACCACTCGCATAGTCCCGAGGATCGGCCCGGCTCCCCGGAACACGGACACATCCACTTGTTCGCGCGGCGCCCGCTGTGGGGTCGTAGGTTGCGGTCCAAGTCGGAGATGGATTTCGCCAAGCTATGTGGCGATCCGATGTCGGATGTTCATACACGCCATCTGCTTGCCATTGGATTTGATGCAAAGGGCCTGCCCATCTCGCTCTTCACGGTCAATAGTTGGGTAACTGGCGACCTGATGCTTGGCACTGACCTGACGATGGAACTGCTCGCCAACATGGAGCTCGATACGGGGCATCCCGACGTCGACGCGGTAGTGGAGTCGACAGTTCGAATGTGCATTCCTGAACTGTATAAGGTAATGGCAGCCCGCGACAGTTCTTTGGCATCCTGTTCTGTTCCCGACAAGCTCGAAGATTCTTCTTTGGAGCTGCTTTCCGAAATTTCGGTAGATTTGGACGCGAAGTTGATGGCACTGGGCTGAAAGGCAGTTCACGCAGCCATCGACTCGATCGTGAGGGAGGCTGATGGCATACGATGAAGAGCTCGCGGAGAAGATTCGAGACGAGTTGCGGGACGCGCATAGACCGCGAATCGGCATCGCGCTTCGAATGTCGGCTATTCGGCGTCGATAACCCCCACCAGTAACCCTTGCGCCAACTGGCACGACTGCATACCACCCTTATTCGTTCACACTTTCGAAGCAGTGTCATCGAACTGTCACGCCCTCTGGCAAAAATATCTGGCATGTCACACGCTTGCCATACTTCCAAACGATCTTTGTTACAGGTGCATCCCTGAGCGTTATTGGCAATTCTTATGGTGCCGATGCAACGGGTCTGATCTGTGGATTCGGCTTTGACTCTACAGGGCAGGGACACGCGATCAACGCCACAGAGGCAATGCAGTGGCTGCAATCGGAAGTCCAAGGAAAGACACCGGGTTTTGTATGGCTGCACATCAACCTAGCCCACGCATCTGCCGAGAAGTGGCTGCGTGAGCACGTCACCCTGTCCGACCAGTTCTACGAATCCCTGCGTGACGGGTCACGCTCCACCCGCGTGGAACTCGATGACGACATGCTGGTGGCCGTGGTCAACGATGTGCACTACGACTTTGCCTTCGAGCCCAGCGAAATCTCCACCCTGTGGCTTTCGGTCGGCCCACGCCTGGTTGTCAGTGCACGCCTGCAGCCCCTGCGATCCATTGACCGGCTGCGAGACGCGGTACGCCGTGGCGCGCGACTCAAGACTTCGGTGGAACTGCTGGTGCATCTGATGCAGGACCAGGGCGATGTGCTGGTGAACCGCTGTTCCGTGACATGGAGAAGAAGACCGGGCTGACCATCAAGTCTTTCTACGCCCCCGACTACGCCGGTGTGATCGAAGCCATGCGCTTCAACAAGGTGCAGGTGGCCTGGTATGGCAACAAGGCCGCCATTGACGCCGTGGACCGCGCCAATGGCGAGGTGTTTGCCCAGGTGCTGCGCGCCGACGGTACCCTGGGGTACTACTCGCTGCTGATCACGCAGAAAGACAGCCCCTACAACAACCTGAATGATGTGCTGAAGAACAGCAAGAACATCAACTTCGGCATAGGCGATCCCGGCTCCACCAGCGGCTTCCTGGTGCCCAGCTACTATGTTTTTGCCCAGAACAAGGTCGATTCGCGTACTGCCTTCAAGACCATTCGCAATGCCAGCCATGGGGCCAACCTGCAAGCCATCCTGGCACGGCAACTGGATGTGGCCACCAACAACACCGAAGAGACCGACAAGCTGGAAGCCACCAAGCCCGAGCTGGCCAAGGAAATCAAGATCGTCTGGAAGAGCCCCCTGATTCCCAACGACCCCATCGTCTGGCGCAAGGACCTGGACCCGGCTGTGAAGGCAAAGATCAAGGGCTTCATGCTGGCCTACGGCAAGGCCGACAGTGACAAGGCCGTGCTGAAAAATATCTACAACTACAGCGGCTTCAAGGAATCCAGCAATGAGCAGCTGGTTCCCATCCGCCAGCTGGAGCTCTTCAAGGACCGCCGCAAGGTCGAGAACGACGAGGCTTACAACGCCGATGAAAAGGCCAAGCTGATCGCCGAAATCGACAAGAAGCTCGCGGCCCTGAATAAATAAATAACTATTTTTCCAGCGCGCTTGACATGTCCAATGCTGTTCCAGCCTCACTGCAACCCGATTGCCGAGGCCTTGGCGGTGGAGGCTGCGCGCCTGGTGCTGCAGTTCCTGCCGCGCCTGCTGCTGCAAGCGGGCTATGCGCCGGTGGCCCATCGGCTGGAGCGTGAGCAGCTGGCCCGCGCCAGTCTGCTGGCCGGCCTGGCCATGTCGCAGACCCAGACTGCACTGGCCCATGCCTTGTCCTACGACCTCACACTGCACGAGGCCCTGCCGCATGGCGAGGCCTGTGCCGTGTGGCTGCCCATGGTCTGGGAACTGGCGTTGGGTAGAAGTTCATCATGTGACGCGGCATTGGCGCGCGTATTCGGTGTGCCGGCCGATGCAGGGGTGCAGAAACTGCGAACCTGGCTGCTGGAACTGGGCATCCTGGTGCGCGAGTTGCGCCACAGCCCTGAGGGCCGGGCCAGGCTGGAACGCGAAATGCGGTCGGCCCGGGGAAGCAATTTCATAGGAAGTGAAAATGAAAATACAAGCCGTGGTCTTTGACTGGGCCGGCACCATTGTGGACTTTGGCAGCCTGGCGCCCATGGGCGCTTTTGTGCACCTGTTTGCCCGGCATGGCATCACCATCAGCATCGCCCAGGCGCGCGTGCCCATGGGCCTGCCCAAGCTGGCCCATATCGAAGCCCTGGGCGCCATGCAGGAAATAGCAGCGCAGTGGCAGCAGGTCAAGGGCCGTGCCTTCGACAGCAGCGATGCGGCCGCCCTGCTCGAAGAGTTTGTTCCCATGAGCGCTGCCAGTGCGCTGGAGCGCAGCGACTTCATCCCCGGTTTTATGGAAAGCTATGCCTGGCTCAAGGACCAGGGCATTGGTGTGGCCACCACCACCGGCTACACCCGCTTCATCATGACGCCCTTGATTGCCAAGGCTCAGGCCGCGGGCTTTGTGCCGGCCCGCGTGGTCTGTTGCGACGATGTGGCGCAGAGCCGACCCAGCCCGCTGGGCATGCAGGCTTGCATGCAGACCCTGGGTCTGGTGGGCCAGAGCGCTTACGTGGTCAAGGTGGACGACACGGCGCCGGGCCTGCAGGAGGGCATCAACGCTGGCTGCTGGACGGTGGGTGTGGCCGCCAGCGGCAATGCCCTGGGCTGGTCGCTGGAGCAGTGGAGCGCTGCCAGCGCGCCCGAACGCGAACAAGCCCTGGTACCGGCCCGCTTGCACCTGCGCAAGGCCGGCGCCCATGTGGTGGTAGACAGCGTGGCCGAATTGCGCGCAGCGTTGGCGCTGATCGAGGCGCGCATCAACCAGGGCGAGCAGCCTTGAGCCGTTATTGGGCGTAGTTCAACGCTATATCAAAGGCGTCAAAATTGCGCAGGCGCCGGTCCCGCTCCAGGCGCGGCGTCGGCCGGTTCACGATCAGCGGCACGCGCTGCTCGCCACGTCCCCCGTGCGAGCGCAGCGGCGCGTCCAGGCCCGAGAGATCATGCCGGGACGCGGTGCTGCCGAGCACGGTATGACGGTCTGCCAGCACGAGCACGTCACCGATGCGCTCAGGCGGCAACTCCAGTGCCTGTGCCGCCTGGGCCCGGGTCATGGCGGCATCGACGCCAGGCAAGGCCCACAAGGCATTGCACAAGCTCTGTGCGTGCACATCGTCGGGCAGGTAGAGCGCAGCAAACGAGCCCAGGGCGCCGTGGTGCACCACATAGGGGTCGGTGATGGGCAGGATGACGCGCACATCCTCGCGCTGCAGATGCTGGCGCAACCAGTCGCTCAGGTAGATGACCTGGGGTCTGCCGTCGGTCCCGCTCTTGGCCTGCATGCCGTGGTCGGCGGTGAGCGCGATGACACAGCCCAGTGCTTCCAGCTGCGCCATGTAGCCGTCCAGCATGGCGAAGAAGGCTTCGGCCTGGGGTGTTCCCGGCGCATGCTTGTGCTGCACAAAGTCGGTGGTGGAAAGGTACATCAGGTCAGGCCTGCGCGTCTGCATCAGACGCACGCCGGCGGCCAACACAAATTCGGATAGCGCAGCGCTGTATACCGAGGGCAGCGGCTGGCCTACCAGCTTCAGCACCTCTTCTATGCCATGGCTGGCCAGGCGCGCCTGGTCGGCGCATTCGGCGGAGAAGCATATGCCCTGCAAGCCGTGGCCCAGCAGGCGGCGCAGCTTGTCCTTGGCCGTCACCACCGCCACCGAGAGGCCGGCCTGCGCGGCCTCGGCCAGCAGCGTGGGGCAGCACAACCATTGCGGGTCGTTCATCATCTGCTCTTGGCCAGTGGTGGTATCCAGAAAATAGTTGCCGCTGATGCCATGCACGCTCGGCGGCACGCCGGTGACGATGGACAGGTTGTTGGGATTGGTGAAGCTGGGCAGGGCGCAATCGGCCAGCAGCGAGCTGCCCTTATCGACCACGGACCGTAACCAGGGCATTCGGCCGGTGGCCAGGGCCTGGGCCAGGTAGTCGGGCTCGCAGCCATCCACGCACACCACGACCGTGGGATGGCGCGGACTGCGGTAGCTGCGCTGGTTCACTCGCAACAAGGGACGGGTTTGGCTCATAGCGCCATGCTAAGGCGTGCACATGGCAGCCATGTGTCACGCGCGTGACATGAAGCCTCTCTATGCTGGACAGCTGCAGCGCCCGGGGCGCCCATCCCCTAGAAAGACACCGCATGGACCGCGACAAAATCCTTCTCACTCCCGGCCCCCTGACCACCACCCTGCGCACCAAGCTGGCCATGCTCAAGGACTGGGGCTCCTGGGATGCGGACTTCAACGCAGTCACCGCCCGTGTGCGTGCCGGACTGCTTGAGATTCTGCATGCCAGCGACAGCCATGTAGTAGTGCCTTTGCAGGGCAGCGGCACCTTCAGCGTGGAGGCCGCCGTGGCTACCCTGGTGCCGCACGACGGCCATGTGCTGGTGCTGGATAACGGCGCTTACTGCAAGCGGGCTGCACGCCTCACCCGCATGATGGGCCGCACCGTCAGCACCTTGGACTTTGGCGAAGCCCAGGCGGTGGACCCTGAGGCGCTGGAGCAGTTTCTGCACACGCAAGGTGGGATCAGCCACGTGGTGATGGTGCACTGCGAGACCGGTGCAGGCATCCTGAACCCCCTGCAGGCGGTGGCCGCGGTCTGCCAGCGCCACGGTGTGGGTCTGATCGTCGATGCCATGAGTTCCTTTGCCGCCCTGGAGATCGATGCGCGCAGCACCCGCTTCGATGCACTGATTGCGGCCAGCGGCAAATGCCTGGAAGGCGTACCCGGCATGGGCTTCGTCTTCATCCGTAAGAGCCTGCTGGAAGGCTGTGCCGGGCGCAGCCAGTCCTTGGCCATGGATCTGCATGATCAGCATGTGTACATGGAAAAGACCGGTCAGTGGCGCTTCACCCCGCCCACCCATGTGGTGGTTGCATTGGCCGAGGCCCTGGCGCAGTTTGAGGACGAGGGTGGTCAGCGCGCGCGCCTGGCGCGTTATACGCGCAACTGCGAGGTGCTGGTGCAAGGCATGCAGGCGCTGGGCTTCAAGCCCTTTCTGGAGCCTGCCCTGCAGGCCCCCATCATTGTCACCTTTCACGCACCGTCCGTGGCGGGCTACAGCTTTGCGGCCTTCTATGCCGCGGTGCGCGCGCGCGGCTTTGTGCTGTACCCAGGAAAACTCACGCAGATCGAGACTTTTCGTGTGGGCTGTATTGGTGCCATCGGCGAGCATGAGATGCGCCAGGCAGTGCAGGCGGTGGCGCTCTCGATGCAGGAGCTGGGCTACCAACAGCCATGAAAGTCGCGGTGTGATGTCGCCACAAAACCGTCATACGGGCCATCCACACTAACCCGGATTTCTCATCAACCTCAATGGAGACAAAACCCATGCGTAAACTCTTGCTGCCCATGTTGCTGGGAACGGCTTTTCTGGCCACTACCCGCACGGCCGCTGCCGTGGAAAACGAAGCTGAAGACCATGGGCTCAGCATCGCCGTCTTTGGCGATTCGCCCTATGGCGTCGACGATGCCGACACCGCCCAGTTCAACGCCACACCGGCCTTCATCAAGACCATCAACCAGGATCGCGATGTGTCTCTGGTGCTGCAAGTGGGTGACATCCACTCGGGCAAGCAGACCTGCTCCTTCGGCTACGACAAGACCATATACGATATGTGGACCGCCTTTGAGGCTCCGCTGGTCTACACCCCTGGTGACAATGAGTGGATGGACTGCCACAAGCCCAAGGAAGGCAGCCAGCCCGTGCTGCAGAACCTGGCCTATGTGCGTGAAATCTTCTTTGCCACACCCGGCAAGGCCATTGGCGGCGACAAGACCGTGATGAGCCAGGCCCAGTACTTCGATGCCCAGTACCCCAGCGATTCCCAGTTCGTGGAAAACACGATGTGGGAGCAGGCCGGTGTGGTGTTCATCAGCGTCAACGTCCCCGGTGGCTCCAACAATGGGGAGGACAACTGGTTCAACCTGGACCGCACCAAGCCTCAGACTGATGAGATCCTCAAGCGCACGGCTGCTGCCCAGCGCTGGCTGGATCGCGGCTTTGCCCTGGGCCAATCGCACCGCGCACGCGCCGTGTTGATCCAGCTGCAAGCTGATATGTGGGATTTGGATGGCACGGCGACCAAAGACCTGCACATTGCCAACTACCGCCAGTACATCGACAACATCGCCCGCAACACCGCCCAATTCGGCAAGCCGGTGCTGCTGATCAATGGCGACTCCCATGGCTACCGCTCAGATAACCCCCTGACGAAGGGTGCTGCCTGCGTGAGCGAAAACGGTGCTGCTGAAGTGGCGTGCGCGGATGACGCCTACAACGCCCACCCCAATGGCTACAAGCTCAGCAATTTCCACCGCATCGTAGTGCATGGCAGCACCGCCCCCATGGAGTGGATCAAGCTGCAGATCAAGCCCGGTGACAGCGAAGGCCGAAATGTGACCAACGCCACGGCCAACAGCTTCGGTCCCTTCAGCTGGAAGCGCATGATCCAGGCTCTGCCGCCCAAGCCCTGAGGCTGATTGCCGGCTGTTGAGTCGGCACACGAAAACCACCGCGTCCATGTCCGCAAGGGCATGGACGTTTCTACTTCCCGGCAGCAATCAATGAAAGTGGGCGACGAATATTCACTTTCAAATGCGCTGAACAGAGCGAAATCTGGAGCGCAGGAGTTTCCCCACGGCTATGACCGAACTGGGATGCTGGCAGACAACTTTGGTCGCTGTGATTGCCAGCTATACCTGCCTAATAATCTCCTGGCCAGCTCAGCACGCAAGAAAATGCGGTGCAGGCCGCGCACTGCTACGTCAGCTGCAAAGGAGACATCGTGACAGTCAAGCGAATGGATAACGTGGGTATCGTGGTGAATGACATGGATGGGGCTGTTACGTTCTTCACAGAACTTGGTCTTGCCCTTGAAGGCCGCACGACCATAGACGGCGATTGGGCCGGCCGCGTAACGGGAGTGCGTGGCCAGCGCGTTGAGATCGCCATGATGCGCACACCCGACGGCCACAGCCGCATCGAGCTTTCGCGCTTCGATGCCCCAGCCATCGTGTCCGATCACCGCACAGCACCCGTGAACTCCTTGGGATACCTGCGCGTCATGTTCGCCGTGGAGGATCTCGACGATACCCTCACCCGCCTGCGCAGGCATGGTGCAATGGTGGTCGACGAAGTCGTCAACTACCAAGACGTATACCGGCTTTGCTACATCCGTGGACCCGAAGGCATTCTCATCGGGCTCGCCCAACAGCTTGAGCAACAGGCATCCCAAGAGAATCCCTTGCAACGCTAGCCAAGAAGGTGCTCGCTCTGTCGGTCAACCCGGTTGCCGGACGGGTCTGCGCAAAGACTCATGCCAGCGAACCACCTTCACTTGCCCGGCTGCTCAATGGACATTTCCCTGCAGTGGATCCAGGCGCTGGCCACGCATCAAGGCCAGTGGCGAGCGCCAGTACTCCAGCAGGTTGTGCACCGGGTCCAGCAGAATCTTGCATGCCCATGCCAGGCCCCAGACCGGACTGCGGAGGTAAAACAGGTGCAGAGTGCGAAACAGCAGGCCTGAGACACCAAGCGCCAGCCAAAGCAGACCCAGGTCGTGCATATAGCCGTGGGCGTCGGCGGCAGGCTGGATCTGCCCGAAGAGGCTGGGATTCAGGGCCAGCAGCACCGGCAGCGACAGCCAGATGGTGATCAGCACCGCCTTGCGCCGCATGTTGTAGCCCACCTTGATGGATTCCTTGTGGTCATAACTGGTGTTGTTGATGTGGTCATAGCCGCGCGGCTCAAAGAAGATGTGGCCGCTTTGGCGCGACACCATGCCGATCAGCCAGCCAATCAGCCCTGCCACAGCTGGATCGCGCCACAAAACCGCATATGCCACCAGAAAGCTGAGGGCGCTCAATAGATGCAGGCTCTGGTTGATGCGGCATTGGTGGTAATAGCGGTGGTCATCCCACTGCAGCTGTTGAATCTTCTTCCAGAAATCGTACATGGCATAACTCCTTCAATGGATGGGTACGTCAGGGCCTGGCAGACCTGGGCACTTTGACCCGGACCGAGGAGGCCGTACACATCGCCCAGATGGTCCAGGGCATAGACGGCTACAGCCAGGGCTTTCAAAACGTGCTCAAGCAAATCGAGCAGGGCAGGTTGCACGACCCCTGGGCAGCCAATGCCGCGATGGCGCAGAGCCTGGGCAGCCTGGAACAGACCGACAGCGCGCTGGCCTCATTGTCTGCGGCGATAGCCCAGCGTGCCAGCGTCGAGCGTCGCGAACTGGCGCTGGCTGGCGAGGCCGCGCCCTGGCTGGTGGTGCTGGCCACCGCGCTGGTTTCCATGCTGGCCTTGCTGCTGGTGGTGGCCATGGTGCGCTCCATCCTGCAACCCCTGCACCGCCTGCAGCAGGTTGCCAGGGCCTGGGGTGCGGGTGACCTGAGCCCAGCCCTGGAGCACAAAGGCCGCGATGAACTGGCGCAGGTCATGCGCGACCTCGGCCAGATGAGCGAACAGCTCAGCCGCATGGTGACCGAGGTGCAGTCCGGCGTGAATGTGGTGAGCAACAACACGGCCGAGATTGCGCATGCCAACCACGATCTGTCACGGCGCACCGAGATGGCCGCCCTCTCGCTGCAAAAGACTTCGGCCTCTGTGGAGCAGCTCTCGCAGGCGGTGAGGACCACCACGGAGTCGGCCGGCCAGGCGGTGCGCTCAGCCCAGCAGGCGGTGCGCGTGGCCAGCGAGGGTGCCCGCCATGTGGCCAGCGTGGTGCAGACCATGCAGGCCATTCATGGTTCTTCCCAGCAGGTGACGGACATCATCAGCGTGATCGAGGGCATTGCCTTTCAGACCAATATCCTGGCCTTGAATGCGGCGGTTGAAGCCGCCCGTGCCGGCGAGCAGGGCCGCGGCTTTGCCGTGGTGGCGGCCGAGGTGCGCAGCCTGGCCGGACGCTCCTCGGCGGCGGCGCGTGAGATCAAGTCCATCATCGGCAGCTCGGCTGAACAGATCGAGGCCGGCGCCCTGCAGGTGCAGCAGGCCGGACACATGATGCAAGAGATCGTGCGCAGCATCGAGCAGGTGTCGCAGATGATTGGCGGCATACGCAGCGCCGCTGACGAGCAGTCCGAAGGCATACAACTCATCAGCCGGGCCATGGATGGTATTGACGAGGCGACCCAGCAGAACGCGTCCATGGTGCAGGAGTCGGCCGCCGGCACGCGCAATTTGGCCGACGAGGTGGACCATCTGCGCCAGGCCTTGGGGGTCTTTCGCCTTGGGAGGGATATGGCCCCCAAGGTCGCTCACTCCGTGTAGCTCCCTGCCCCCGAGGGGGCTGTGTTTCCCCTTGGGAGCGCCTCAGGGCTTCAAGGCATGGTGTGCAGCAGGCTGGGCAGCCAGGTGGCGCTGGCTGGCAGCAGGGAGATGGCCAGTGTGCCCAGGAAGATGGCCAGCAGGGCTGGCAGCACGGCGGCGGCAACCGTGCGGACCGGCTTGTTGAACAGGGCCGAGGCAAAGTAGATATTCATGCCGGCTGGCGGGCACAGAAAACCCAGCTCCATATTGGCCAGGAAGATGATTCCGAAGTGCACCGGGTCCAGCCCATAGCTGCTGGCCACCGGAAGCAGCAGGGGTACCAGCACGACAAGGGCGGCAAAGATCTCCATCAGCGCACCGGCCAGGAACAGAAAGCCGTTGAGCGCCAGCAGAAACACCCATTTGTTGGGAATCATGCCCTGGGCCCATTGAATCGCCGCATCCGGTATGCCGGCATCGATGAGGTAGTTGGTCAGGCCCAGGGCCATGCCCAGGATCAGCATCACGCCGCCAATGATCTGCGTGGCATCGGCCAGGGTCTGACCCAGGGTGCGCCAGCCCAGTTCACGGTGAGCCAGGGCTTGCGTCAGCACGGCATAGGCCGCGGCGATGGCCGCACTCTCGGTGGGTGTGGCCACGCCGCTGACCAGTGCGCCCACGGCCACCAGGGGCGCCAGCAACTCCCACTTGGCCAGCCATAGCGCAGTACCGAGCTTGGGCGTTGCTGTGGTGGCTGCCGCGGGTTCGGCGGACACGGCGGAACCGGCCATCGCTGGAGAGGCCGCTGCCGGCACGCGACGCAGATAGCCGCCCAGCACCAGCAGAAACAGCACCATGATGGCGGCCGGCAGCAGGCCGGCCAGGAACATCGTGTTGATGGGTACGCGGGCGATGATGGCGTACATGATGAGCGGTACCGAAGGTGCCAGCAGCACGCCCAGGGCGCTGGCGCTGGTCACCAGGCTGATGCCGCGCTGCTCGGGCACACCCGCACCCCGCAGCAGCGGCAGCAGCAATCCGCCCAGGGCCAGGATGGTGACGCCGCTGCCACCGGTGAACGCGGTAAAGGCCGAGCACAGCACGGCACTGGCCAGCACCGTCCCGGTGGGGCCGCTGCCAAACAGCGCCACGAACACTGTGCCCAGGCGTCTTGCCGCACCGGTGCGGGCAAAGATCAGGCCGGCCAGGGTGAATAGCGGCAGGGCTGGCAGCGAGGGGTTCACCGTGATCTGGTAGTGCGAGAGCGCGATCGAAGCCAGGGGCAGGCCGTCCTGCCAGAACAGCGCCAGGGCCAGTGCACCCAGTACGGCAAAAATCGGAGCACCGGCCAGCAGGCCCAGCACCAGCGTCAGCACCGCAGGCCACAGCGGCAAGCTGGCGCCATCGAAGTGCCAGGCCAGCAACGCGCCCATCAGCAGGGGCACGCCAAGCGCAGCGCGACTGAGGCGCCAGCCCAACAGGGCAAAGCCCAGCGGCATGCTGGCCTGCAGCCACCAGATCGGTATGCCATAGGCCAGCGCATGGGCGACCGGCCGCTCGCTGTCCACCAGCTGCCAGCTGGCCCAGCTCAGAATCCCGCAGACCAAGGCGGCAAAGTAGCGGCCAAAGCTTTGGCTTGCAGCATTGAGGCGCGGCCGGCCTTCCAGGCTCAGGCCCTTGCCAAAGCTGCTCAGATGGCCCTTGCCCAGGGCCGCCACCGAGCCCAGCATGGCCATCACCAGGCCCAGGTGCTGCACCACCACCGGTGCGTTGGCAATGCCGCTGCCTGCCAGCGGGCGCAGGCTGATTTCCAGCAAGGGAATCAGCGCCATCAGCGCCAGTGCCACAGAGGCCAGCACCGCATCCCAGGGCAGGCACATCAGCGCTGCCAGGGCAGGGGTGGCCGTGCGCAGAAAGTGCGGCCTCATGGCTGCGCGCGGTAGGCCTTGACCTGCTTGAAGACCTCGTCAAAGGTATCGGCCGGCACCATGTTGCCGCGGATGCGCGGGTAAAGCGACTCGGCCAGCGCATGCCATTCCTGCATCTCGGCGGCAGTGGGCTTGTGCACGATCAGGCCGCGCTTTTTCATGGCGTCCACCGCTTCGTCCACTTCACGGCGGGCCTGGGCGCGCAGCTGCACCCCGGCCTTTTCACCGGCCGCGCGCAAGGCCTGCTGGCCGGCAGGCGTCATGGCGTCCCAGGCCTTGGTAGTGACCACCATGGCGCCCACGATGGGCGCCCAGTTGATTTCCAGCATGTGCGGCGCGCTGGTGTAGACCTGGCTGGCCAGTGCGAAGTAGGGCGTGGACGGCACCACCTGGATCATGCCGGTCTGGATGGAGGGCAGGATGTCAGCGGTCTCCAGCGGCACCGGGGTGTAGCCCAGGCTTTTCATGATGGCCTGCTGCTCCTGCTCGGCGCCCCAGGCAAAGAACTTCATGGGCTTGTAGTCGGATGGCCGCTGGGCTGCCTCGCGCGAGAAAAAGCGCACCCAGCCTGCATCGCCCCAGGCTAGCACCACAAAGCCCTTGTCCAGGAACTTCTTCTCCATGGCCGGGCGCATCTTCTCGCGCACATAGTCCAGCTCCTCCCAGCTGCGAAACAGCAGGGGCAGGTTTTGCAGGGCACTGATGGAAGGCTCGATCTCGCGCAGGCCCACCACCGAGAGCAGGGCACCTTGCAGCTGGCCTATGCGCATGCGCCGCGCCATCTCGGCCTCGCCGCCCTGGCTGCCATCGGGATAGACCAGGTACTTGGCTCCATCGCCCTGGGCGGTGCGCCATTGCTCGCCCATATCCAGCAGCTGGCGGTGATAGAGCGAATTCTTGGGTGCCAGCGTGCCCACGCGCAATGACACATCGGCGGCTTTGACCGGGTGGGACAACAGGCAGCACATGGCCAGCAGCAGGGAGGTCAGCAGTTTGGGCATCAAGCAGGAGGTGGGTTAAAACAAATCATCGGCACTGGCCAGCAGCCAGCGGGCACGGTCGGCAGTTACGGTATTGGGCAGGTCGGGGTGGGCGGCACTCACTGCCAGGGCCTGGCGCAGCAAGGCCTCGAAGCTGTCGCGGTCGCCTGCGGCCTGGGCCACGTTCTCGGCCTTGGCCATCCAGGGCGCTGCGCTGCGCTGGCCGCCCAGGGCAATGGCCTGGTCAAAGTAGCGCAGCGCCTGCGCGGCAGAGCCGCCGGAACGTGCGAGCTCGAAGCTACCCATCAGAATGGCCAGCGCGCCATTGCCGTAGTCAGGCTGGCGCGCATAGGCCAGGCTGGCCAGACGCACAGCCAGGGGCAGGTCGGCTACCACTTCGGGGCTGTCCTTGGAAAGCGAGATCAGCCCGCCCCAGCTGGCAGCGCCCCAATAAGCCAGGCCCACTTGCTCTTTGCTGAGCTGAGGCCAGTCTTGCGGCCGCGGGCTTGCCAATGCCGCGGCAAAGCCGCTCTGGCTGCGCTCCAGAGCGGCCAGGGCATGGCGCCTGGCCCGGGCATAGAGGCGTGCCGCGCGTTCGCGCAGGGCCTGAGCCGCCTTGCTGTCGCGCGCCTCCAGGCGCTCGGCTTCGGTGGCAACAAAGGCATAGGCGTATTGGGTGAAGCCGCTGGCCAGGGACTGGGCCAGTGACAGATGATCGGGTAGCTCCAGGGCCAGGGATTCCGACAGCTTCAGATAAAAGGCGCTGGCCTCGCGGGCCAATTGCAAATCGTCTTCCCCGCCCTGTTCTTGCGAGGTCAGGCTGTCTGCCACGCCACGCAAGAGCAGTTGGCGCGGCGTGGAGCATGCAGCAAGACCGAGGATCAAAAGACCCAGGGCCAGGCGGCGGGCCAGGGTACGCACGGCGGAGGAACCAAGGAGCGTGCTCAGGCAGGTCGTTGGGGAGCCTGCTGAAGGCAGTGATGAATGCATGGTAGCTGGTCAATGTAGCCCTCCCGTATGTCAACGCGGTGACAGCTGCGTCACCAAATCTTCATGCACATGCCACGAACAGGTCATGCGCGCTTTCCACAATTTCCGGCATGAACACCTTGCAAGAAAACACCATGACCTTGAGCAGCAGTGTTGCTGCCCCGGCTGCCATTGCCAGCCCTGCCATCCATACCCGCGCCCCGGCACCAGGTATTGTGGTGTCCTGGGCCCAGCACCAGGATGAGGTACGCGCAGCGCAGCGTCTGCGTCATGCCGTCTTCGCCGGTGAGATGGGCGCACGTCTGAACACCTCCATACCCGGCCACGATGTGGACCTGTTCGACAACTTCTGCGAACACCTGCTGGTGCGCGAACAGGCCAGCATGGAAGTGATTGGTACCTACCGTGTGCTCACCCCGGTGCAGGCCAAGCGCGTGGGCAGCACCTACAGCGACACCGAATTCGACCTCACCCGCTTGCGATCCCTGCGCGAACGCATGGTGGAGCTGGGCCGCAGCTGTGTGCATCCGGACCACCGCCACGGCGGTGTGATCATGGCGCTGTGGGGCGCACTGGCCGAATTCATGACGCGCAACCAGCTCGACACCATGATTGGCTGCGCCAGCATCCCCATGCTGCACAACGGCGTGGTCAGTGGCGATGTGGCGGCCAGCATCTGGCGCCAGCTGCAGGCCACCCATCTGGCTCCCATCGACTTCCATGTGCGCCCGCGCCTGCCCTTGCCGGTGGAGCGTCTGGACAGCACGCTGGCGGTCGAGGCCCCGGCCCTGATCAAGGGCTATCTGCGCCTGGGCGCCAAGGTGCTGGGCGCACCGGCCTGGGACCCGGATTTCAATACTGCCGATCTGCCCATGCTCATGCGCATCGGCGATCTGCCGGCCCGCTACCGTAAACATTTTCTGGGGGCCTGAATGCGGGCCGTGCATGACGCGGTGATGAACGGCTGGATCGGTGCCGAGGAAGACGCTGGCGCCGACCATGACGAAGAGGCGCCGCAACGCCGTTACCGCGCAGTCTTCATTTCCGATATCCACCTGGGCACGGCCGGTTGCCAGGCCGAGGCCTTGCTGGCCTTTTTGAAGGACCACCGCAGCGACTATCTCTACCTGGTGGGGGACATCGTGGACGGCTGGCAGCTGCGCCGCCGCTGGTTCTGGCCGCAGGCCCACAACGACGTGGTGCAAAAGCTGCTGCGCCGTGCGCGCAAGGGCTGCCATGTGGTGTTTGTACCGGGCAACCATGATGAGTTCGCTCGCGGATTTGTCGGCCATAAGTTTGGGGACATCACGGTGCAAAAGGATACGGTGCACACCACTGCCCAGGGCGTTTCGCTATGGGTCACGCACGGCGACTATTTTGATGGCGTGATCCAGTGCGCCAAGTGGCTGGCCTATGTGGGTGACAACGCTTATGAGCTGACCCTGCGCCTGAACCGCAGCCTCAACAGCCTGCGTGCACGCAAGGGCCTGCCTTACTGGTCGCTCTCGCAATACCTCAAGGGCAAGGTCAAGACGGCGCTCAACTATGTGACCGATTTCGAGGTGGCCGTGGCTCGCGAAGCGCGCCATCGCGGCCATGCCGGCGTGGTGTGCGGCCACATCCACCGCGCCGAGATGCGCGACATCAACGGCACGCTGTACTGCAACGACGGCGACTGGGTGGAAAGTCGCAGCGCCCTGGTGGAGCACCTGGACGGTAGGCTAGAAATCGTCTACTGGGATGAGGCAGCGGCACAGCCGGTTCCTGCCCAAGCGCTGCTCGCTGCCTGACAATCAGACCCCTGTGTGAACCCTTGGCGCGCAGCCTGCGCCGCGCACTGCATGGCCCCCTTCAATCGGCGGGCCGCCAGTCCATGCCATGCACCTGCTCGGGCAGGTAGAACGCGCACCAGCTCTCATCGAACAGCGCGTCCAGGACTCTCTTCACACTGAATCTTTGGAAGAACATGGGCTTTCCCTCGTGGGCTTGTTGCATGCCCACAAGATTAAGCGCGCCGTGTTACGCAGGTATGTCACCCAGATGAAAGAACCAAGAAAGCGCTAAGCCCTCTCAGGCTGTCTTGGCAGGGCGGCCGGTCTTCAGGTTGGGCACGGCGCGCACGGCCGCCACAAAGGCGCTGTCGTCCATGGCCGCCAGGGCCTTGATGCCGGCGCGGATCAGCTCGGTCTTCTTGACCATGACCGCCAGCTTGGCGGCACGCAACTTCATGCTATCCAGCGCCTGGTACTCGGTCTTGGGGATGGAGATGCTGTCGCGCACCATCTTGATCTTCTTTTCCTTGGCTGACTTGTCTGCGTGCGCTTTGGCCACCGGCTTGGCAAGGGCCTTTACCGCCTGCTTTGCTACCGGTTTGGCGGCGGCCTTGGCAGGCTTTGCAGCCTTCTCGGCCTTCTTTTCCACGGACTTGGACGTGGCTTTGGCAGCTGCCTTTTTGGCTTCCTTGGTGGTTGGCTTTTCCGCTGGTTTGGTTGATGCCTTGCTGCGGGTCTTGGCAACTGCCTTGGCTGCAGGTTTGGCCGCAGCTGGGGCCTTGGGCGCCGCTGCAGCCGGAGCTGCAGCAGCCACCGGTGCGACAGTTGCTGGTGCAGGAGAGACTTTGGTACTGGAAGGCGCTTCGCTGGTGGACTTGCTGCTTGGCATGGATGCTTTCTTTCTTTATTAAACGATATATATAGTTTATATCGTATAGAAATCGGGCGTCAATGCAGCGGCAACTCTGCCTGCCGCGCTTCTGCGGTCGCTACTTCTTCTTGCCAGGCTTGCTGCCGAACAGCTCTGCGGGCAGCTGCAGGCCGTTGGCGGCCTGCACCAGCTTGAAGAACACATCGGTGTTGTCCTGCACACCGGTAAAGCTCCAGGCGCCCGGGCCATAGGCCGACAGCGGGATATCCGTGGCGGTGTGCACCGCGCTGTCCCCCGGCACCTGGCCAGTGATCAGGTACTTGCCTTCGGCGTCGCGCGCCATCGGGTCGGCGGGGTAGATCGACAGCGGCTCCTTCTTCACAAAGGGCTGCTGGCTGTCTTGCAGTGGGCGCTCGTTGGTGCGGAAGTCTTCCATGCGGTCCGATCCCGCGCCATAGCCCACCAGCAGGCGGTTGTCGATGTCGGTGGTTTCGGGGTAGCCGTCAGCGGCCTGGCGGTACTTGGGAAAGCCGGCCTGCTCATAAATGCCCACCACCTGGTCACGCAGCTTGGTGCCCAGGCCATCGCGCACCAGTTCCTGCAGGCGGGCATCGCTCACGCGCGAGCCGCCGATCAGGGCCGCACCCGAGCACTCATGGTCGGCGGTGACAATCACCAGGGTGTCGCCATGGGCCTTGGCGAATGCCTGCACCCGGGCAATGGCGCGGTCGAATTCGATGGTGTCCAAGAGCCAGCGCTCGCTGTCCATGTTGTGGGCCTGTTTGTCGATGGAAGCCCCCTCGACCATTAGCACAAAGCCTTGCTTCTGGCGGCTGAGCACGGCCAGGGCCTTGTCGGTCATCTCGTCGAGCATGGGCTGGTCGGGCAGGCCGTAGTCATCCACCACGCGGCCAGTGATGCCCCGCGCACGGTTGCGCCGGCCGTCGATCTTGTCCAGGGCCACGTTCATGTTGGAGTAGGCGAACAGGCCCAGCAGCCTGTCGGTCTTGCCGGCATCCAGCGCGTCCAGTGCGGTCTTGTCGGCAGCATAGGCAAAACCTGCGCCCTGGAAATCGGCAATCAGGTCGCGGTCCTTGTCGAGCTTGCCACTGGACGCACCCCAGCGCTTGACGATGTCTGCCGTATGGGCGTCGGTGCTGGAGAACACGTAGTCGGTCTTGTCGCCGCGTGCCGAGCCCGGTGTGGTGGCCGGCAGAAACCATTTGCGCCCGCCGCCCATGAGCACGCTCAGGCCCGTGAGGCCGCGGTCATCCAGGTACTGGTCCACGATGCCGGTGCCAGCACCCCGCAAGGCGGTGTGCACCGCATTGGCTGCCGGTGTGGCGTCAAACACATCGGCAGTGGTCACCAGGCCCAGAGCCTTGCCCTGGGTGCGGTGCAGGTACTCGCTGAGGTATTCGATGCGCGGGTTGTCGAAGGCGTCACTGGTGTCGTCAGGGAACACACCTTCTTCATTGTTGTTGTTCTTGTTGCCCGAGACATAAGAGGACATGCCCGGTGCGGAATCGGTCACCACCGAATTCAGCGACGCGGTCTTGACCAGGCCGGTCACGGGAAAGCCGTCCATGGCCAAGGGTGTGATGGTCTTGCCCTGCGCATAGCCGCCGGCCACGATGCGCGCGCCGGTGCGCTGAGCCGCACCCATGCCGTCGCCCAGCAGGATGACGATGTTCTTCACCTTGTTGTTGCCCATGGCCAGCGGCACGATCTCGAAATTGCCGGTGGCGCTCACGCTCTGGCCGTCGCTTTGGGTGGCGCTCACGGTCAGGGTGTGCACACCGGGCTTGCTGTGGCTTACTGCGCGCACCGTGGCAATGGTGGCGTTCACCGGCACATTGGCCAGGCAGCCGCTGGCGCAGCTGCGCAGGGCCACCGGGCCTTCCACCGTCTTGCCGTCGATGGCAAAGCGGGCGGCGGTGATGCTTTTACCCGCTTCATCAGGGCGTATGGTGGCCTGCAGGTCAAAGCGCTGGCCAGGCAGGAAGCGGGCGATCACTGGCGCGGCATGGCCGCTGGCAAACAGTTCGCTGGGCGGGGTCAATCGGCTGACCGTGGGAGCCGCCAGCACGCAGGCCGAGGCCAGGCTGAGGCAGAGCAACGCGGCCAGGCGGGAAGGCATGGCAAGAGGCTTGTAGCGGGTTTGCATGGTGGAAAGTTGAGAGTGAAAAAGTTGGGTTCAGTGCGCATGCACCTGGGTTTCCAGGTAGTGCGCAATTTCCGGTGCCTGCATGCTGCGGGTGGCGTCGGCATCCAGCTGCAGGCGCACCCAACAGACGCGGCCATCGGACTCTTCGAAACGCCCGACCTGCAGAACGCCTTCGAGTTCCAGCAGGCCGCGCTGGTAGGCCGCGGCAAAGTGCTGCTGCGTGGCATCCAGATACACCATGACCCAGTTGGCCGGCAGGTCATCGGCATCGCCGTCGGCATGCTCGCTCATGCGCACCGGGCGCTGTGTGAAGAGAAAGCGCCCGGCAAGCATCTGCTCCTGCTGCACCATGTAGCCTACCAGGCGCACGCGGCGCCCATCGGCCTGGCGCAGGGCCGGGCTCAGGGCCAGGCCCCGGGCGTGTGGTGCACTCTGGAAGAATTCGGCAAAGCGCAGCAGCGGTGCGGCCGCCGAGATCGGTGGGGCTTGAATGCTTTGCAGGCTCTGTGTCTCTTGTGCGCCGGCCGTCAGCGCGAGGCTGGCCAGCACACCAGCCAGCCAGGCCAGCCTGACCCGGTGGGGACGGAACTCATTGGGATGCAACATGGTGTGGGTTTTGGGTCGATTGAAGTTGCTGGAGTTGCCTGCTCACACTGGTTTGCGCATGCAGCGCCAGGGTCTTGCGCGAATGCCCTTCGCAGGCAATGCACTCGCCCACGCGCACCACGGCGCGCATGCCGGGGGTCGCCATGACCTGCCGCATGGAAGTCAGCAGTCCCATGTCACCGATGAAATGGGCGGCCGCGGCGCTTGCATCGGTATCGGCCTGGCGGTACTGCAAGGCCAGGGTCTGAACCGGGGCACGGGCGCGCAGGGCGCTCTCGAAGATGTTGGCGTGAAAGCGCCGCAGCTGGGAGCCGTCGCTGCTGGTGCCCTCGGGAAACACCACCACGGCCTGGGCGCTGCGCATCGCTGCCGTAGTGCGTTCGACCATGCTTTGGGCCGAACGCGCCCGTCCGCGGTTCACGAAGACCGTGCCAGCCCGCTGCGCCAGATAGCCGATCAGCGGCCAGTGTTTGACCTCGCTCTTGGCCACAAAGGTGACCGGCATGAGCGACTGCAACACCAGCACGTCCAGCCAAGACAGGTGGTTGCACACCACCAGCCCGGCAAAGTTCTGCGGCAGCGGGGCATCGGCCTGCACCTGCAGTTCCAGCACGTTCAGCGTTTGGCGCGCCCACTGCTGCACCGCCTGGGCGCGTTGCCCGGCATCCAGCCTGCCAAAGCGCATGCTCACCGTCCAGGTGCCGCGTAGCAGCTGCCAGGCCAGGCGCCACCACTTGCCGGCCAGGGGCACAGCCATGCTCAGTGCTCTGCGGTTCTCTGCGCCAGGCACCATTCCAGCTTCCAGGGTGTCTTGTCCCAGGCCAGGACTTCCTCGCGCAGCAGGTGGGCCGACTGCGGATAGGCCTGCACCCAATCGCTGTTGCAGACCAGGCGCATGCAGCCGCTGGTCTCACCTTCCTCCAGCGCAATTCCGCTCAAGTCGGGCGTGCGCCTGGCATGGCAGAGGATGACAGCCAGACGCAGTGACACCAGTTGCTGCACCAAGGTGCTGTCATGCAGGGCGGAGTCAAGCTTGCGCAGCTTGCCGCGGTGGCCCAGCACCAGCAGGCTCAGGCGGTGCATCTCGGCCACGGTAAAACCAAGGGCATCGGCGTTGTCCAGGATGTAGGCGCCATGCTTGTGCGGTTCGCTGTGGGAGATGGCTGCGCCGATTTCGTGCAGCTCGGCCGCCCAGTGCAGCTTCTGCAGCAGTTGCTCGTGCGAAGGCGCCTGTGCCTCTTGCACAGTTTTCCGATAGGGATCCTGTGGGGCGTCGTTCGCGCCCCGGAACTGCTGGAACAGGGTGCAGGCCACCTCGGCCACGCGCTGGCCATGCACCGTGTCCACGCTGAACTTGTGTGCCAGGCGCTGCACGCTGTGCAGGCGCAGGTCACCGCGGTGCAAGGTGTCGCCCATGAGCTCACGGATCAAGCCCTGGCGCAGGCCTCCGTCAGCGATCTCGATCTGCCGGATATCCAGCAGCTTGAACAGGGCGCGCAGCACGCACAGGCCGCCGCCAATGATGGCCTTGCGGTCTTCGCGCATGCCCGGCAGGCGCAGCCGCTCTGCGCTTTGAGCCTGCAGCAGGCGATCCCTGAGCCAGTCCAGGCCGTCCTGGGTGATCGGGCCCGCCGGCCAGCCACCGGCTTGCAGCACATCGCCAATGGCACCAATGGTGCCGGCAGATCCCAGGGCCCGGTCCCACTGATCGGGGTGGTAGGCGTCGAAGGCGCCGTCCAGAACGGCGGTGGCCGCCACCTCGGCCAGCTCGAAGGCCTTGGCTGTGAACTGCCCCTGGGGGAAGAAGCGCAGGGACCAGCTGGTGCTGCCCAGGCGGAAGGATTCCATCACCACCGGTTTGCGTCCCTGGCCCAGGATCAGCTCGGTGGAACGTCCACCGATGTCGATCACCAGACGGCGCTCGGGCGCGTCGGTCAGCAGTTCGGCCACGCCCTGGTAGATCAGACGGGCCTCTTCGCGTCCGGACACCACATGGATGGGAAAGCCCAGCACCTGTGCCGCAGGCTGCAAAAAAGCGTCGCGGTTGCGGGCTTCGCGCAATGTCTGGGTGGCAACGGCAAAGACCTCGGAGGGGGCAAATCCGGCCAGCCGTTCGCCGAAACGGGCCAGGCAGTCCCAGCCCGCCTGCAAGGCTTCGGGCGTGAGCTTGCGGTCGGCATCCAGCCCTGCACCCTGGCGCACCGATTCCTTGATGTACTCGGTGCGCACAAAGGCGCCGTTTTCCACCCGTCCGATTTCCAGGCGAAAGCTGTTGGAGCCCAAGTCCACGGCCGCGAGGCGATTGGCTGATGGCATGGTTGAGGAATGTGCAGCGGCCGTCTTATTTCTTGACCGGGGGCATGAGCACGGTGTCGACGATGTGCACCACGCCGTTGCCTGCCAGCAGGTCGGCCTGGGTGACAGCGGCGCTTTCCACCGTCACAAAATCACCGGCCTTGGACAGCTCCAGTTCGCTGCCCTGCAAGGTCTTGGCTTTGGAGTTCTTCACGTCTGCAGCCAGGGCCTTGACGGGCAGCACGTGGTAGCCCAGCACTTCCTTGAGCTTTTCGGGGTTGGCGTTCAGCTCATCCAGGGTCTTGGCAGGTACGGCCTTGAAGGCTTCGTTGCTGGGGGCAAACACGGTGAAGGGGCCAGCGCCTTGCAGGGCCTCAGCCAGTCCGGCGCGGTTGATCAAACCGTTCAAGGTGCTCAGCTCAGGGTTCTTGGCAATGGCAGCGGCCACGTTTGCCGCAGCGGGCTCGGCGGCATGGGTCGGTAGCAGTGCATTGATTCCCAGCAATGCGCAGGACAGCAGCAGACGGCGGGACGCGACAAGAGAGTGGGTGATCATCGAAGGACTCCGGTAAAAAAAGCGCAAGCGTATAAAGCGCATGTGACAAAGCTGTGACAACATGAGGTCTGGGAAATGACCGTTGTTTTTGCAAGAAGACGGTCACATTTCTGTCATCAAAAGTACCTAGAGTGCAGACCATTCTTTTGCACCTCTTGAGGCCTCACCATGAATACGTTCACCCACTTTTCCGTTTCCCTCCATGCCCTGGCCGCTGCCGCCCTGCTCAGCATGGCCGGTGTTGCCAGCGCCCAGGAAATCACCGGTGCCGGTGCCAGCTTCCCCGCGCCCATCTATGCCAAGTGGGCTTCCGATTACAATAAGGCTACCGGTGTGCGCGTGAACTACCAGTCCATCGGCTCGGGTGGCGGCATCAAGCAGATCGACTCCAAGACGGTGGACTTTGGCGCCTCTGACATGCCCCAGACCGACGAGGTACTCAAGTCCAAGGGCCAGGTGCAGTTCCCCACCGTGATCGGCGGAGTGGTGCCGGTGATCAACGTCAAGGGCATTGAGCTCGGCCAGCTCAAGCTCACCGGCCCGCTGCTGGCCGACATCTTCCTGGGCAAGGTGGCCAAGTGGAACGACGCGGCCATCAAAGCGCTGAACCCCACGCTGCCCCTGCCTGATACGGCCATCGCCCCGGTACGCCGCGCCGACGGTTCGGGCACCACCTTCATCTTCACCAACTACCTGAGCAAGGTCAGCCCCGACTGGAAGAGCAAGGTGGGAGAGGGCACGGCGGTGAACTGGCCGGTGGGTGCCGGTGGCAAGGGCAACGAGGGCGTTTCGGCCTTTGTGAACAAGCTGCCCAACTCGATTGGCTACGTGGAATATTCCTACGTGAAGCAGAACAAGATGAACTACGCCATCCTGCAAAACGCAGCGGGTACCTTCGTCAAGCCCGAGGACGATGCCTTCAAGACCGCCGCCGCCGGTGCTGACTGGAGCAAGTCTTTCTACCAGATCCTGACCAATTCCAGCGGCAAGGAAGCCTGGCCCATCAGCGGTGCCACCTTCATCCTGATGCATGCCAAGCAGGACAAGCCGGCCAACGGCACCGAGGTGTTGAAGTTCTTCAACTGGGCCTATACCAACGGCGCCAAGACCGCTACCGAGCTGGACTACGTGCCCCTGCCGGCCCCGGTGATCGCCATGATCCAGAAGTCCTGGGGTGAGATCAAGGAAGGCGCGGGCAAGCCCATCGCATTCAAGTAAGCGCTGCTGCCATGCGAAACATGCCCGCAGTCCTGGTGGTGGAGGATGAGCCCGCCATCGCCGAGCTGATTGCGGTCAACCTGCGCCACAACGGCTTTCGCACCACCTGGGCCATGGATGGTGCCACGGCAGAGCGCGAGATGGACGATACCCTGCCCGATCTGATCCTGCTGGACTGGATGCTGTCGGGGGAGAGCGGGCTGGTGCTTGCCCAGCGCTGGCGCAAGAACATGCGTACCAAGGAGGTCCCCATCATCATGCTGACCGCGCGTGGGGATGAAGCCGATCGCGTGGCCGGCCTGGAAGCGGGGGCCGACGACTACATTGTCAAGCCCTTTTCCATGCGCGAATTGCTGGCCCGGGTGCGCGCTGTTCTGCGTCGCAAATCGCCTGAACCGGTGGGTGAGGCCATCAGCATTGCGGGCCTCACTCTGGACCCGGCCACATACCGCGTGAGCTATCGGGAAAGACCACTAAAGTTGGGGCCAACCGAATTCAAATTGCTGCACTATCTGATGACCGCGCAAGAGCGGGTGCACAGTCGAGCCAGTCTGCTTGATAAAGTCTGGGGCGAGCATGTCTATATTGAGGAGCGCACGGTAGACGTGCACATAAAGCGCTTGCGCCTGGCACTTGGTGAGGCGGGCGCTCTTTTGGAAACGGTGCGCGGTGCAGGTTATCGACTCACTGCCCAACCTTTGGGAGTATTGCCCATTTCGGTGGGGGACGTAATGCCGCCCATAGCATCTCGAGATGACACCTCCTAATGATCGCCTCCTCATTGCGATTCAGCCAGTAAGCTGTCCCCTTGGGTGTGCGCGACTAACTGTCTATGGGTGAATCTATGCCAAAGATCACATGCCAACACTTGTAGCCTTCTGAATTGCGTGGTCTGGCCAGCGTCGTAACCACTCTGAGGCGACTTTGCGATCAGGATTCGGACCCGGCAAGGCTATCTCGGAAGCGACCTGTCCACTCTAGAGGCAGAAATTGACGCAGGGAGGTTTGGGCGGTCAAATCCTGAAGTCCACCAGAATATTCGGATGCCTGAACCTACTAAGCAGCATGGCTAACCGTTGGCGCACTCAAGCCCACTACCCCAATGCTCGTGCAAGGAGGAGACTAGCTGCATGAACTCTGTCTGTCCTCATGGGGCAAATTCAGACACATTCGATGTCCGGACCTCATGAGTTGATCTCATAAGGTCATTCATGACGCTTGGACTGACTACTCTCTATGAACTCAGAGTACGCAGTACCCCGAGTTGATCTGCCATGATTTTGAATAGGCACACTACTCAACTTTAGGTAGAAATTTACCCGAACCGCCATTAGCGCATAGGATGCGGGCCAGTTTTGAAGTTTCACTTGCTCCCGCAAACGAGTCTTGCCCACCAGCAGCCCTCACGTAACGGTCCACTCGATGTGTTCCAGAGAGAATTCTCTCGAGAGTTTACTGAGCAGGGTTCAAGAGGTTAGCGGCAAGCTCCAGCGAGCAACATATTGACCCCACAAGAACAAAATGTCGACAAAGCGTCTTCATTGCGATAAAATGACCCTATGAGGTCAATATGAACATCAACTCGGAAACACTGGACATGCTCGCGCGTGAACTCCGGGCAGAACGCAAACGGCAAGGGCTCACCCGCGCGCAGGTGAGTGCGGTTTGCAACGTGAGTGAGTCCTTTCTGCGGGATGCTGAATCCCATCCAGAAAAGTGTTCCCTGGGGCTCATGCTGCGGTTGATTAACGGGCTCGGTCTCGGCGTTAAGGTCGAAGGCTGGCAGGAAGCGGCTCCCCAAGGCGGTGGAGACTAAAGAATGAAAATCAGGCGCCCTAACGGCTGTTCGTCCCTATGATCCGACTGCGCGTCTGGGCTCATGTACGGCCCATGGGCTGGTTTGGGCATGTCAACACGGAGTTCTTCTTCGAATATGACAGGGAGTGGCTCAGCCTGGAAGGCGGCTATGTCCTCGCGCCCCAATTTCCGCTGTCCGAGCAGCGCTTTACAGGCCACCTGGTCAAAGCGTTTTTTG
>Ga0228700_1000491_pt1 | contig 36328 bp, 29 predicted proteins | sample McNCre317_Aug_MG_FD_178019 | JGI IMG/M metagenome (GOLD analysis project Ga0228700, IMG submission 178019) | Freshwater microbial communities from McNutts Creek, Athens, Georgia, United States - 3-17_Aug_MG | ecosystem: Environmental > Aquatic > Freshwater > Creek | place: USA: Georgia...
CCCTTAATGAAATATCGTCCAACAAAATATCGCCTGCCACCGGATCATAAAAGCGAGCCATCAACAAAGCAATCGTACTTTTCCCAGAACCTGTAGTCCCTAACAACGCGACAGATTCCCCCGCATTAATTTCTAAGTTAATATCCTTCAGTACTTCGCGATCCGTTCCAGGATAGGTAAAATGTAAATTCTTGAAAGTCCATTTCCCTAAGATGGGCTGCTTAATTTGTTTACCTGGAATTAATTCCGATTTGATTTCCAAAAATTCATTGATCCGTTTTTGTGAGGCCGCAGCACGCTGAATTTGAGAACTCGTCCAACCTAATGCAGTTACAGGCCAGGTCAACATAAATACATACATGATGAATTCGGTGATATTTCCCAAAGTCATCCGACCTGCCATAACCTCATTTGAACCCACATAAACAACTAAAAGCGTGCTAAAACCAACCAGCAAGGATATCAAGGGTGTAAACAAGGAATCAATCTTAACTAAGTCCAAGGACTTCCGACGGTAATTCGCAGATGCTTCCGTAAATGCGGCTAAAGATTGTTTCTCACGAACAAAAGATTTCAAAACACGAATCCCAGAAAAGGCTTCCTGCACGAAAGTAGATATGGTGGACAAACCCGCTTGAATCTCCTCTGACTTTTTGATAATCAAAGAATTAACATAATAGATACTAAAAGACAAGATCGGCAATGGCAAAAGCACATACCACATCAAGGTTGTACTCACATGATACATGTAATAAATCACGAGAGCAAAAACCGTAATCAAGTTTAACCCATACATGATGCTAGGGCCCACATACATACGCACCTTGCTAACATCTTCCGAGATACGTGCCATCAAATCACCTGTATTTTGCTTGCGGTAAAAGGAAAGCGGTAGTGTTTGGTAATGCGCATATATCTCTTGCTTCATCTCGTATTCGATGTGGCGCGACATGACAATTAAGGTTTGACGTACCAAAAACAAGAAAACTCCTTTGATAAATGCCATTAAGACAATCAAGGCACCATAGTAAAACAAGGTGCTCGCAAATACCTCATAAAAAACGGATTGCATCGAAAATCCCTTGAAGAGGAAATATACATCAATGGTTTCTGTCACCAAATCCAAGGCAAAACGAACCAACTGCGCGGGTACAACACCAAAAAAATTGGAACAAAAAGTAAACAGCATACCTAAGAGTAACAGCCATTTATATTTCCAGAAGTATTGATTCAGATGACTAAGTGCGCCCATGTATGGAATAAGTTGGCGTAAAGATAGGACCTTTCTAAATTAAAATTTGTAATTTTGTGTTTTACAAATCAAGAACGCTCTTTATTTTCGGATGGTTAACAGAAGACTACTACGGGTCAAAGCATTTCAACAAATGTATGCCTTTTGGACGCAGGAACGCGCGCAATACCAATTAGCCTTTGATGGCTTACAAGCGATTTTTCAACCTGATCTATCGTTGATGGTTGCCAAAGAAGAACAAACACCTCGTCTAGAGGGTTTGCGAAAACTAGCCGAAATTCAATTAAATGAATTTTTTCAGGGTGTACCCACCGAAGAAAGCATTCCAGCTGAAGCGCTAGAAGCAGCTCAATCAGTGTACCGCGTCTACCAAAATAATGTAGCTAAAATTGCCCGTGACATGCGCAAAAACATGGTCACTGAGGTCGAATCCATCTACAAACAATACTTAAAATTACTTTTCTATTTACAAAACATCCCGACGATCGGTCAATGGGATGAGCAAAGACGTTTATTGGAAAAGACCATCAAGACATCTCAAATCGCTAACAATAAAGTATTAGCTATCCTACCAAAATGGAAAGATTTGCAAGCTGCTTTTGCTGAAAACAACATAGGCTGGTCTGAAGATGAAGAAACATTGCTCAAGAAATTATTCTTAGAAGGAATATTACCAGATGAAAGCTTTACTTCTTATTTACCGGAGGCGGGAAAAGATTTAAGCAAAGACATTGAAATGGTACAATATCTTTTGAAAAATTATCTGTTAAAACATCCGATTATGACAGCATATTTTGAGGAAAAAGATTTAAATTGGCATGTTAATAAGGATGTAATTAAAAGCCTAAGTACCAAAACTTTTAAAGTGGAGGCCTTAGAAGATTTAAGCTTACAAGCGCTTGCAATCCAATGGGATGAGGATAAATTATTCTTTGAAGAATTATTCGACTATTGTGTAAAGGAAGACAAATCCTTAACGACATGGGTAAATGACCAGACTAAAAACTGGGATTCTGAACGTTTGGCAACTTCTGATTTAATCATTTTAAAAATGGCTGTTGCTGAGATGATCAAGTTCCCAAGCATACCCGTAAAAGTGAGCATTAACGAGTACATTGAAGTGGCGAAAAACTACTCAACTCCTAAATCTGGACCATTTATTAATGGTATTTTGGATGTGGTGTCAGTGAAGCTAATCGGTGAGAAAATTATTCAAAAATCAGGTCGAGGATTAATCGACATAGCCAGTAAATAATTATGAGTAGATCATCAAAATCCTTTTGGGCATTTGTTGTAGGAGCTGCTACAGGAGCCGTGCTTGGTATTCTTTATGCACCGGATAAAGGGGAGAATACACGTAGCAAATTGTATTTCCAATTGAATAAATACCGTGACCAATTGAAGCAATTGATCAACGATATCGTAGACGGCAAAGAAATCCCAGAAACGATGGCAAAATCAGAAGGCAAAAAAGTCGTGAATGATACGAAAATCAAAGCAGAGAAATTGCTTGAAGACGTTGAGAAAATGATGAGCCAAATCAAAGCAAAATAAGATGCTTCGTTTTTCGATTTGTGTGGGAGCCTTGGTTTTGTTGTTGGGATGCACCAACAAACAAAAAGAGTCATTGAGTGATGCTGAAAATGCTATCCCAATCGCTTTGCGTCCTTCAATTGAAAAACGTCCCCAAATGGTTTTTGACCAACCTTTGGTTTATTTAGGTCGAATTACAGAAGGTGATAGCATTTCCTATACCTTTCATTTTCGCAACAAAGGAAACCTCCCATTGCAGATTAGTTCGGTGAATTCCTCTTGCGGATGCACCACACCTAAATGGTCAAAGGACCTCGTACAACCCGGCAAAAAAGGTTACATCAAGGTTACCTTTGATTCACACGGCAAGGAAGGGAAGGTTCAAAAAACAGTCACAGCTTATGCGAATACATTACCAGCCGATAACATGGTTGCGTTCAAAATAGAAGTTTTACCTCAAAAAAAATAGTCCTATGTTATTATTAGAAGCCAACCCACAAATCATGCAAATCGTCCTTTTCGGTGGAATTTTTGTGGTGTTTTATTTCTTCATGATTCGTCCCCAACAGAAAAAGGCGAAAGATGCACAAAAATTCATCTCTGAGTTAAAAACGGGCGACAAAGTCGTTACAATTGGTGGTGCGCACGGAAGTGTTGTTTCCATTCGTGAAAAAACGATTGTTGTAGAAGTAGATTCAAGCAAAGGAGTTCGCATGGTTTTTGAAAAATCGGCAATCTCGAAAGACGCTTCTTCTCGCTTAACTGAAGAATAAGATGAACGAACAAGGCCTGAAACCCTTTATTGGCATTACAGGCGGAATAGGATCCGGCAAATCAACGATTTGTCGGATTTTTTCTATCCTAGGAATTCCTGTTTTCGAAGCTGATGCACATGCGCGGAACATTTGTGACAATGACCCCGAGGTGAAAGCCGCTATCCTCGAAGAATTCGGATCTCGCGCCTATCTACCAGATGGAGCCTATAATCGCCCCTGGATGAAAGGGCTCTTGCAAAAATACCCCGGAGATATACAGAAACTCAATGCGATTATCCATCCCGCTGTGCGCAAAGCAGCCGTCCATTGGCTTGAAAATGCCCCAGATGCCCCGTTTTATTTATACGAGTCGGCATTAATCACCTCCCGTAACAAACCTGAATTGCTCAAACAACTCATTGCTGTGGCATGCCCATTGGAAGAGCGTATTCAACATATTCAAAAAAGGAATAAATCATCTTACATGGAAATCATGCAGATGATTGACTTACAACCTCAACCGGAGCAATACCTACGTGGCGCTGATTTCGTCATCCAAAATGGCAAAAAAGACCGCGTTTGGCCTCAAATCGAAAGCATTATGAAAACCTTGAGCTGTGTTTTTTTATTCATTTTACTAGGCTTTCAAAGCCATGGACAAATCAAAGCAATGACCTTTAATATTCGCTTAGATACCGAGGCTGATGGTCAAGATCAATGGAAATACCGCGCGAAACATTGTGCGGAATTGATTCAATATCACCAAGCGGATATCATCGGAATGCAAGAAGCCTTTGTGCATCAAATTAAAGACTTCGCAAAAGCACTCCCTGGTTACGCCTGGTTTGGAAAAGGCCGCGATGACGGAAAAGAAGCGGGTGAGTTCTCTCCCCTATTTTACAACAAAGCCAAATTCAAACTCATACGCGAAAAGACGTTTTGGCTATCCGATTCCTGCGAAAAAGTAGGATTTGGTTGGGACGCCGCCTGCCGCCGCGTAGTTACCTGGGGTGAATTCAAAGAAATCAAATCGGGCAAGAAATTCTTTGTTTTCAATACGCATTTCGACCATTTAGGCAAGGTAGCCCGCAGAGAAAGTGCGAAATTAGTCCTCGCCAAAGTAGCCGAAATCGCTGGAAAATCGCCCGCCATCATTACGGGCGATTTTAATGCAACACCGGATGACGAACCGATTCAAATCATTCTCGACAAAGCCAATCCGAAACACTTGACAGACAGTGAAACGATCAGTTCGAGTGCACATTATGGCCCTTACAGCTCATTCAATGGCTTTAAGCAGGAACAAGAAGGCAAACACATCGACTATATTTTCGTGAAAAATGGGGTCACATGTAGTCAACATGCGACGCATTCCGAGACATGGGCGGGACGATTCCCAACCGATCATTTTCCTGTTAGTGCAATCTTGCATTTACCCAACTAGCTTATTGGAATTTGCTCGCGTAAAAGTTAACTTGCAGTATGGAAAATTTCATTGTTTCAGCACGAAAATACCGACCTACCCAATTTGATTCGGTCGTAGGCCAAAGTCACATTACCACCACCTTAAAGAATGCGATTAAGTCAAACCATTTGGCACAAGCTTTCTTGTTCTGTGGCCCTCGTGGAGTAGGTAAAACGACTTGTGCGCGTATTTTAGCGAAAACAATTAATTGCGAAAATATCGGAACAGACGGCGAGGCTTGTGGTACATGCCCATCTTGCCAATCTTTCCAAGACAATACTTCCCTAACGATTCATGAACTTGATGCGGCGTCCAACAACTCGGTGGATGATATCCGTAACTTGATTGATCAAGTGCGCTATCCACCTCAACGCGGTCGTTATAAAATCTACATCATCGATGAGGTTCACATGCTTTCAGCTGCGGCATTCAATGCCTTTTTGAAAACTTTGGAAGAACCACCGTCCTATGCGATTTTCATTTTAGCTACGACGGAGAAGCATAAAATTTTGCCAACCATCCTTTCCCGTTGTCAGATATTCGATTTCAATCGGATTCAGTGGAAAGACATGGCCAATCATCTTGCTAACATCGCAGTAAAGGAAAATATTCAAGCAGAACCATCAGCTTTGGAATTGATTGCGATCAAGGCCGACGGCGGTTTGCGTGATGCACTTTCGATGTTCGATTTGAATGTCACCTTCTCTACTGACAATGCCTTACGTCATAAAGATGTGTTAGAGAACTTACACATCTTGGATAGTGATTATTATGTGAGCTTGACGAATCATTTGATCCAACAAAACCATGTAGAGACGCTCGTTTTATTAGACGAAATCATGCGCAAAGGTTTTGATGGCCAGCAATTCATCAGCGGTTTCATGGAACACCTTCGGAATTTACTTTTTGCCAAAGATCCTCAAACCTTGGCTTTAATGGAGATTTCGGACGAATCCCGCGCGAAGTTCAAGCAACAAGCCGAATTAACGAGTACATCTTTCTTGCTTTCTGCGATGAACATTTGTTCTACCTGCGAGAGCAATTATAAGTCGGCGAAAAACGCCCGACTACACCTCGAACTCTGCTTGTTAAAAATCAATTACTTACCATCTGTTTACCAACTCGCCACGGAGGGCAGTAGCGGAAAAAAGCCTGAGCCCCAAGCTAAAAGCGCTGGGGCCACAACACAGCCAACACCTGTTACAGCAGCTCCAGCCATTGAAACAGTCCCGGTAACAGCCGAGATCGAAAAGCCTATTGTCGCAAGCGAGCCTATAGCTCCACAGGTGAAATATGTACCTAAACCGGTTGCGCAAATGCCCGCTGCTGGCCTAGGAGGCTTACGCTCTAGCAAGAGTGTGATCAAGCCTAAAGCACAGGAAAGTGAGGTTAAAGAGCAAGCCGTAGCGAGTGATTTCAACAACCAAGACTTTGACCTTCCGAAATTCTTAGGTGTTTGGAATGAGATTGCAAAAAAATACAAGGACGCGAATTTGATTAACAAATTTGTGATGATGGACCGACCGATCGAATTAATCGATACAGTTGCGCACTTGAAAGTTGAAAACGAAGTGCAGGTTCAACATTTCAATGAACAATTGCGCATGGAGGTTTTAGGAACATTACGTGAACGCTTGCAAAACTATGCCATTGACATCGTGTTGGATGTGACGGTACAAGAAAATGGAGACAAAAAACTGCTCTACACGCAGTCGGACAAATACGATTTCTTAGTACAAAAACATCCTTTACTTGGAGAACTAAAACAAAAATTAGGTCTAGATCACGAATTTTAGTCTAGCGAATTTGACCCGCCCCCTGAATTACCCATTTCTCAGTCACCAATTTTTCCAAAGCAAATGGACCGCGGGCATGTAGTTTTTGGGTTGAAATGCCAATTTCAGCACCTAAATCAAAAACGCCTCCGTCGGTAAATCGGGTCGATGCATTCCAATAAACTGCTGCTGCGTCTACCGCCTGCAAGAATAATTGCGCTTCAGCAGCATCTTCAGTCACAATGGCTTCCGAATGACGCGAAGAGAATTGATCGATGTGGTTCAAGGCCTCTGCTAAATCATCGACCACCTTCATCGAACAAGCAAAATCCAAGAATTCCCGACCAAAATCATCGGATTCTGCACGATGTAAATACGGATATTGAATGGCACTCAAGGCATCGAAAGCAGCCGAATCGGCGAATATTTGAACCTTATATTGAATAAAATCAGCCGCAATCTTTTGAACAAAAGCAATTAATTGAGACCGATGCACGATGACAGTATCCAATGAATTACATACGGATGGCCGCGATACTTTGGCATTTACTACGATCGGAACAGCCATTTCCAGGTTCGCACGCTCCGCCACATAGGTATGGCAAACGCCCGCTCCTGTCTCAATCGTAGGAACTAAAGATTCCCGCCGGACCCGTTGGATCAAGGCATCCGAACCACGTGGAATTATCACATCAATGTATTTCGTTGCTTGTAGCAAAGTAGTCACATGCGCACGATCCGTCGGCAATAGGCGTACGAGGTCTGTAGATAACTGATGGGACGCTAAGGCTTGATGGATCAAACCCACCAAAACCTGATTCGTAAACCAAGCATCGGTTCCTCCGCGTAATACGGCCGCATTACCCGAACGAATACATAAGGCGGCTACATCGATCGTCACATTGGGACGAGATTCGTAGATTACCCCCACAACCCCTAAAGGCACGGCAATCTTTTGAAGATGCAATCCGTTCGCAATTACCTTATCCAGTAGCACTTGACCGGAAGGGTCTGGCAATGCCGCCACATCATGAAGACTAGCTGCCAAAGCTTCGATTCGGGCTTCTGTCAATAAAAGACGATCGCGCATCGGATTTTGAGGGTCCATATTGGCCAAATCTTTCGCATTCTCACGAATAATAGTTGCTTGTTCCTCTCTCAACAAATCGGCTAAGCGATGAAGAACCGAAATTTTTGTGTGAGCATCCGCCAAGGCTAATTGGGTAGAAGCTTTGCGCGTAGCGGCTAATAAAGGTAATATATCGACGATCTGAGACATTTGACAAATGTAAGAAAAGCTGACCTTAGTCCAAACTTTTAACAATGGGGAATCGGTAGAGAATATCGTCCTCATCTAAGACGAAAAGCACATATCGCCCGGAAGCCAAGCTCGATATATCTATCGAAATCACCTGAGGACCCGGCGCTTTGGGCCCGACTTGTTCATTCTTGATTGAGCGCCCCGACAAATCATACACTTTCACATGAAGATTGGCAGCTTGCTGAAGTGGAAATGTTAAAGTAATAACTTGACTCGCAGGGTTTGGATAGGCCCTCACTGAAAGCTCTTCTTCCTTTCCTAAGACTATAGTGGCATCTAAGGCACCGATCGCGGCATCAAGCCAGGCAATGCGGGCGGAAATCCAATTTTCCATCCAAAACAATTCCTCATTAGCATTATTTCCAACAAAATAATTAGGCCAAACCTTTTTCCCATACAGTGGGAAACGGCCAAAATTACGTTGCATAGGATCCTTCAAAGCCACCGTGGTGGAATCCATGAATTTAAAAATCTTCTGTGGAGTCAACGTTGTTTTACGTAGGCTACTCCATCTTCGCTTAACTGAATTAACAAAAACAGAATCTCGCATGAGTTTTCCCCACCAAAAAGGTGTTTGAAACCCATCAGCGATGCCTTGTTCCGACAATTCCAATTTATTATACACCCAACCCTGCGGTAAATAACCATCGTAGTAATCCGCATTGCCAAAAGCCAAATTATAGTCCCAAGCTGGTCCCATGGTTAATTTACCGCCTTTTGAATCCTTGTCTTTATAAAAATAGGTACTCAATCGATAGCCATCCACATTCCGACTAAGCTCATTCAAGAGGAAATAATTCACAAATGATGGCATGTCCATCATGGAGCGGTAGGTCGATAAAGCTTTCAACGGATTTTCTTCCTGTAAGCTTTTTTCGAATGTGTTTACATGATTTTTGATATAAGTAAATTGCTGCGTCGTGATATTTTCTGCCTTGGGATATTCGATTTGAAAATAGCTTTTAAATGTTCCTTTTCCAGAAACATAGGAACTATTCCAACTCCTAGCAGTGGCCCCACTTGTCTTATCAATTTTCACTAAATACCCGCCTGTCACATCATCCCCGGCATTATCCGTAGGCGTTAGATCGGCTATATCGAGACGTGCCCCACCCTGCTTTATTTTCTCCATCAAAATGTAGATACCTTGATAAGCATCATTCAGCACAACTTCCACATAGCGTGTATTGGAATGTTGTAATCCCAATTGACCCGCCATTTGTTGGGCCACAACATCCCTTAAAAATGTCCGATCATTATACGAAGCATTCAATACCCAATCAGACTCAGTTGGCATCTGCACAATGGGTAATTTCATGGACTTCATAGCGACGGAATCCGTCCAAATTTCAAAGCCATAGGGTTTCTTGACCAATCCAGGCAAAAAATACCAATCTCCCTGCGAAGAACTGCCGCGATATTCAATGCCAGCCCAGAAGCTAAAAGCAGGCTTGTCGGTCATTTGATTTAACTGACCATTTCCTCGATCGTATAATGTGAATTTGGCGGGGATTTTCGGTTCATCGACAATCGTTGCCCCTTTGGTATTAATTACGAGAATGGGCAAATTAGAAATCGAAAGACTTTGGGCAAGTATCTTAAATTGAACAAAAAAGAGGACAAGCAACAATCTAAAAGTCATGTCCCAATGTCAAATAGGTAATAGGCGATTTGATTTCATCATTCTCGATGCCATATGCATAATCCAATTTGATAAAATAACCCACAACATTTGCTCGTGCACCTAGGCCATAACCAAATAAGAACGGGTTACGAAAATCCGTCACAGTAGCTTTGAATGGATTGGTATTCCCGCCATAGGTGTTCGTATTAAATCCATTGCTACGCGAAAATGGCGTAGCCCCAGTCCATGCAGTTCCCATGTCAAAAAAGCCTAACATTTGGAATGTATTTAAAAACTGTGATTTGGTATAGCTAGCACCCAACAGTGATTTCAAAGGAACCCGCAACTCAATGTTGAGTAGCAAATGACTGTTGCCTGACAACTTATTCATTTTAAAACCACGGAGCGATGTCGCAAAATCACTCATAAATACATCTCGCTGTGCGATTCCATTAGTCCCTAAGGGATTTTCTTTGTTTCGAGCTTCGCGATCAATAAAGAGCCAATTATCCATGCCGCCCAACAAAGTTTGTGTCGCGGCATTACCCACAGATTGCGAAGCGGAGACACGCGTAGCTAAAAATAAGCTATTCGAAATTTGCAAGTATTTACGCGCATCCAAAGTAATCCGCGTGAAAGATGTCTGCTTTAATGACTTTTGAACCTCTACTCCCGTCAATAACCGAAAACCTGTTTGCAAATTTTCCGCTACATGTACCGTATTGTCAAAGGTATATGCTACTCGGCCACCCAAATAAGTAGAGACATCTTCTGGCGTACTCAGATTATATTGATCAATAGCACGGTTATTCGTAAACAGCCCAGAAATACTCAATTTGCTCAACAAATTAAAGGGATAAACGGCCTTTAACTCAACCCGATTGTAGCGAATTTTCTGAGAGAAAGCCTCCGTTTCTTGATCCAAAATCTTGCGGTCAACCCGTAATGTCCAATCAATTTTATTGGCCAAATAATTGTACTCACCCCAAAGGTCAACATTCTTGATATTAGCCGAAACATATCCACCGACTTTAAACAAATGATTTTCCAATAAATCATTCATTTTCACATCCATGCTATAGCCTAATCCTCGGATCGGATCTATCTTAAAGTTCCCTTCGGAGCCATTGAGCACAAAGGAATTTTGATAATCCAAAGGCCCCATCAATCGATTGGAATCCTTCCGCAATCGTAAGGCTTGTTGGCGTTCTATCCTGGATTTTCGAACATCAGTCACTCGTTTATTCTCCTCGTTTACCAAAGGCTGCTGCGCAGCAGACGAAGTATCGGGCAACATAGGGTACCATAAATAACTAGGAATGCTTGCTAAAGATTTAGCATCATAGAGCTGAATTTGATCGGCTAATATTGAACGATTTTGCACCAATAATTGATCCCCTATCCAACGGAATGCTGACCAATCCCCCGATTTAACAATGGTTTGATAAAGTTTTTGATCCTTGGCATGATAAGAAACGAGTTCATTACCCGTGGCATTCTCATTGATAAAATAAATTAACGAATCCGATAAGGGTCTCACGTTTCGAATAACACCTTTATGGACAAACAATTCCTTCGAATTTGCGGGGTCTTCAGCACGCCAATGTTTCAAGGCGAGCATTCCTTTCTCCTTTAGGTAAGTACTATCCGCAATACGATCTGTCACATAGACTAGATCTCCATCATTTCCCCACCAATGCGCCTCAGTTTCTTGATTAGCATCTTGCGTAATGGGTGTCAAGCGATTCCGACGCACATCATAAATACCGACATCCACCTGACCTTGTTTAAAAGAACGAACCAACATCCGTTGGGCATTGGTATTTAATTCAAAATCTAAGAATCGTACTTCCCCCAAATTGCGTTTGCTCGAAACTTTTAAAGCTTGTTTCGTCCATTGAAAAACATGGAGAAAACTCTTCCCATCCTGATTGGAGACGATATATAAATCTTGATTTGCAGCCCATTGAACCAAGGGAACCACGCTCGTTTCTTTACGCAAGGGATCTTTTAAACCCGTACGAAAAACTTCTTTTGTTACATTTCCTGTTAAAGATTTTAACACCACACGAAAACGACCTGAATCATCCAATAGATATACAAACCATTTTCCATCGGGACTTAGTTGGGCATCACGAAGCTGTTCCCCTTTCGTCATATCAAATGACAAAAGTGATTTTTTAGCGACATCCTGTACATTAACATCGTATTGTTTCGCCTCACTCACATAGAATTCGAACCATTCCTTTAAGAATTTCGCAATAGGTTTGCGCAGGGTACTTGAAATACTCGACTGCTCATTTCGAATAATACGCGTCAGATTCACAATATTGCCAATCTGATTAGCCCCATAGGTTTTTGCGATGTATGACCAAATCGATTGACCAATAAACTCTGCTTCAATTCCTCTTGCCAATACCGGTTTTCTAACCTTATTAGCAACAACTACTTGGTACATATACTGATTCATTTGCGCTGTTTCCCCCGTGGCAAGGTATGCCGACAAGCCAGCGGTAAACCATTCGGGAACAGATAACAAGAGTGAATTTTGCAAGGCATCTTTAATGCTTCCTCCGTATAAAATATCATGCAAATACACTTGAGAAAGCTTTTTTAGCAAATTCAACTTATACGCCTGATATTGATTTTGATAGGCAATTTCGATTCGAAACTTAGCCTGATTCTCGTCCTCTGCTTCTTGGGCATTTGAATAACTAATGCCACTATTAGACTGAGCTAATTCATTCCCAGATGGATATACAAAAATCCGTGTCTTTTGATATGAAGTGTACGAAAGTAAATTTGTGATACGCTGAAAATCAGCATCTAAAATTTGTAGCGTAGTTCTAGCCAGTGGCTCATTTTTGCCAAAATAATAGACCTCGAAATTTTGATTGGCAAGATACTTCCAACTGAACTTTTGATGTTGGATACGCGTCTTTTCCCAAGGGCGTTGGCTCGGATAAAAATCCTGTGCATGCAATTCCTGTATGAACAGTAATGCAAATAAGCCCAAAAGAAACAAACGGAATATGCGCATCCGACAGAATTTTACACGAAATCAAATTTAAGGATTTATACCGAAAATAAATGCGAATAGCGACGAATTGAAACATCAGGATCAAGTTCTTTTTCACCCTTGATTGCTTGCACAAAAGATTGTGCAAAATAAGGGCTCAATGACACCCCTTTTGACCCGAAACCATTAAATATCCCCATGGTATCTCCAGCGAGCATCCCAACAAAAGGTCTTCGATCCTGTGTTGCAGGCCGAATTCCGACATAGGTTTCCAATAACTCAAATTCAGAAACGCCCATACTCGTTAATTTAGAAATAAGCTCCTCTCGTGATGATGTCGTAGGAAATGGAGTAAATTCATCCCAACGGTAGGTTGCACCCACCTTGAACGCACCATCAGGTAAGGGCAGGATAAATCCATTTTTGTTTAGAATGCAATCGCGTGATGGTTCGTTCGAGTGAAATCGAATTAATTCCCCTTTGGCAGAGAGAAATGGCAATTTATTCCAAATTGGATTTTGGACGGCATGAAAACCTTCACAAAAAATAACGGCTTCGAAATTGCTTGCATCTTCTTCCTGAAATGTTCGATCTGAGAAGATCTTTATGCCTTCGAAATAGTTTTTGGAATGACGCAACAAACTAGCCACATCAACCCAGCCAGCTTTTTTCACCCAAACGCCATCTTCCTCCCAATTTAAAAAATCATGATAGATTTGAGGCTTTCGATCCATTAACCATTGCTTCATTTCAGCATTTGCAAAAGGACGAAATAAGGGCATCGGATAAAAAAAAGAAGCTGATAAGGTCTTTTCTAGCTGTTGGTAAAATGAAAATAGGTAGTCAAATAACTCATCAGCCAACCAGGTTTTTTCGAGTTTTCTGCCCGTAACCGGATTGAAAATACCTCCGGCAGCATAAGACGAATTAAAATGTTTGGGCGAATCCCAAATCTCAAAAGGGATGTTGGCCTGTAAGAAATGATGCGCTAGAACAGTTCCTGCGATTCCTTGGCCAACCAGTAAATAGGGTTTATTTGTTTTCACGTTTGACACGTTCAACTTGCGCTAAGACAAAATCCACCTGCTCATCCATGCTACGGAAAGAGGTATCTAAATCAATCGCATCATCCGCGCGCTTAAGTGGACCTTCTTCTCGATTGGAGTCAATCTCGTCTCGCATACGTAAATTTTCAATGATATCCTCTAATGGCAAGTCCTCCCCTTTCTGCAACAATTCCAATTTTCTGCGTTGGGCACGGATATGCGGCTGCGCCGTCATAAAGATTTTCACTTCTGCGTCCGGGAAAACGACTGTTCCTACATCACGACCATCCATGACAATCCCTTTTTTCTTCCCCATCTGTTGTTGTTGGGCAACCATCGCTCTTCGAACAATCGTAATCGCAGCCACTTGACTCACCATTTCCGAGATATACATTTTACGAATTTCAACCTCTACATTCTCGCCATTTAAGATGGTATCTGAAGCTTGTCTTTGTTGGTTAAATTCGAATGTAATATCGATCTGACGCAATGCCTCAGCTACCGCATCTTTGTTGGAAAGATCAATATGATTGCGATGAAAATACAAAGCTACGGCACGGTACATGGCACCGGTATCGACAAAAGCATAATGTAATTTTGCTGCGACGCGTTTGGCTGTTGTACTTTTCCCACAAGAAGAATAGCCATCTAGGGCCACAATAATCTTAGGCATGAATCTCGTTAATAAATTGATTAATCGCCGCATACGTTTCCTCAGGAGCTTCGTAGCAACCTTGATGCGCAACAGCAGATAAAATTACGTATTTATGTTGGGCTTTCCCTTTCAAAACTTCTACAATCGAATCCGTAGGAATCAAGGGGTCTTGCTCACCTAACACAAATAACATGGGGATATTGGTAGATTGTACGAATCCGACCAAATCAGCTCGTACTTTCATGGCCAAAGTTGCAGCGATTAAACCGGCTTGAGAAATGGAAACATAGCAATCAGCTAATTTTTCCATCAAATGCCGATGGGCGACCACAAATTCAGGGGCAAACAAATTCGTGACAAAAGAACGAATAAAGGTCTCAGAACCGTGTTCTTGTATGAAAGCTGCCGTTTTATCCCGTTGGGCTTGCTTTTCTGTTGAATCAGCAAGCGGGGTGGAATGCAACATCACAACTCCTTGAATTCGTTCCGGAAATAACTTAGCCATTTCCAAGGCAATGTAACCACCCATGGAATGACCCATTAGAACAATGGTTCCATTTTGTGGAAGGGCCTTTTCGATTTTCTGTGCATACGCCGGGATGGTCGGGCAATCAGCCCAATCAGCGTAATTCGGAATATGAATGACTTCATCAGAAAACCGACCCGAAATAAAATCATCCCACATCCGAGCATCCTCGCCAAAACCATGTAATAAAACCAGCGATGGCCTCATCCTAATAGGTAACCCAAAGTCCTACAATGGTGAAACACAAACCGATGAGTGCAGCGAGTCCGCCAACAAAGCCTAAACCGAAAACAGCTAAAACAACACCGATAGCCAATAAAGTTAAACCAATTTTCAATTGGGGCGCCCAGTTACGAGCGCCACGAGGTGCTGCCTTAAATTTATTAAAGGATGCCTTTTGAATATAAGCCTTGACAGGGGCAGCATCTAAGATACGATCAACATGTAATACTGCCGTTTCTTGCTGGGCTTTCGGTGCAACCGGAGCTGCAACAGCAGGCAATGATGCCTCGATGCTATTTTGTTGGACGTGATTCTGAGCTGGTTGATTTTTGTTATTCGCTGGAGCAAGCTCATTCATCACACGTTGCTTTTCAACTTCGTTTACGGGTGCTTTTGCAGGCTCCGTCGATACAGGCGTGGGTGCAAATGCGGCAACAACGGCCTTTTTCGCACAAGAACTAGCTATGATAGCTAAAATGAATAACAATACGATCCTTTTCATATTATGCAACAACTTTCATTTGGTGAAACACAGTACGCTCGAACTTCGATTTGGCATAGGTCAAATCGATGGTAAAATCGGTTAATTCCGTCTGCGATGGAATTTCAAACATCGCATCCGTCATGATCGCCTCCATGATGGAACGCAATCCACGTGCACCTAATTTATATTGCATCGCTTGTTCCACAATATAGCTGAGCGCTTCAGGTGAAAAATGCAAGGCGACACCTTCCATAGAGAACAATTTTTCGTATTGTTTTACTAAGGCATTCTTAGGTTCTGTCAAGATAGACAACAAAGCTTTCGCATCCAATGGATTCAAGAAAGTAACAACCGGCAAACGACCTAATAATTCAGGAATTAACCCAAAAGACTTCAAATCTTGCGCCGAAACATACTTCATAATTTGATCCTTCTCGAAGGAATCATGGAATGTATCGTCTCCTGAGAAACCAATCGGACGCGCATTTAAACGCTTCGAAATATGGCGATCTATGCCATCAAAAGCACCTCCACAGATAAATAAAATATTCTCCGTGTTAACTGCGATCATTTTTTGATCCGGATGTTTCCGACCACCTTGCGGCGGTACATTGACAATCGATCCTTCCAATAATTTCAATAAAGCTTGTTGGACACCTTCCCCCGACACATCACGTGTGATGGAAGGATTATCCGATTTACGCGCAATTTTATCAATCTCATCAATGAAGACAATCCCACATTCCGCTTTCTCTACATCGTAATTCGCCGCTTGAAGCAAACGCGTCAAGATGGTTTCTACATCTTCACCCACGTAACCCGCTTCAGTGATTACCGTGGCATCAGCGATACAAAAGGGCACTTGTAATTTTTGAGCAAGTGTTCGAGCTAAATAAGTTTTACCCGTTCCTGTTTCGCCAACCATCAAGATATTAGACTTTTCAATCTTCACATCATCTGCGGAAGCAGGCTGCATTAAACGCTTGTAATGATTATAAACAGCTACAGAAAGATGACGTTTCGCCTCTTCTTGCCCGATCACATACTCATCTAAATAGGCCTTCAAGTCTTTCGGTTTCACCAATTCAAACTGGTGATTTGCATTTGTCAAAGCCGGTGCACCTAATTCCTCCTTGATAACCTCATAGCCTTGTTGAATGCAACTGTTACAGATATGTCCTTCTATTCCAGACAATAACATACCATCAGCGTTTTCAATCACCGATTTTGTGCGGCCACAAAAAGAACAACTTATTTTTTTATTTGTCGCCATGAATTATACTGTACGCGTTAAAATCTCATCAATCAGACCATATTCTTTGGCCTCAGCAGCTTTCATCCAATAGTCACGATCCGAATCACGCTCAATTTCTTCAAACGTTTTTCCCGAATGTTTGGCTAAAATCTCATACAATTCCTGACGAATTTTAACGATTTCACGAGCTGTAATTTCAATGTCGCGTGATTGACCTTGTGCACCACCCGACGGCTGGTGAATCATCACACGCGCATGCTCAAGGGCAGAACGCTTTCCAGCAGCACCACCTGCTAATAAAACAGCGCCCATCGAAGCAGCTAACGAAGTACAAACAGTCGCAACTTCCGGACGGATGTAATTCATAGTGTCATAAATCCCCAAACCAGCATAAACCGATCCCCCTGGGCTATTGATATACATGACAATGTCTTTTTTCGCATCTGTTGATTCCATGAACAACAATTGTGCTACGATGATATTGGCCATGTAATCATCCACAGGAACTCCCATGAAAATGATACGGTCCATAATCAAACGTGAGAATACATCGATTTGAGCGAAACGCATCGGGCGCTCCTCAATGATGTATTGTGTCATGTCTTCAATTTGATGCATCGGACGATCGCCGATGTGGTTCATATATTGATCTACAGCTAAACCGTTTAATCCACGGTGATGTACTGCATATTTACGAAACTCTTCTCCTGATAATTCTTTTGGATACATAGGATTCAATGTTTAAAAATCAAATTTAAAATATTTTGGCATTAAATACGCAAAACACAAATGTACGAACCTTAGTTCACAGAAAACCCCGCAAAGAGCGGGGTTTCCAAAAAATTTGTGACAAATCGAAAATTAAAGCGCCGCTGCGATTTCTTTAAATTTCTCAACATCAATTTTAGTCGTTTTGTTTGGAATATTTTCCACAATCGCATTTGATACTTTGTCCGAGAATGCTTGATTGTACAAGTTCATGAAGTTATCTCCTTTCGACTTGTCGCTCAAATAACCCATCGCGATTTTCTCAATCATCTCTTCGATTCCCGGTTGGTCAGAAGATAAATAACCGCCAAACTGCTGACGAACCATATCTTTAGCCTTCTCAACTACCTCTGGGTAATCAACTTTCACTTCGAATTTCTCAGCGATTTCATTTTTGATTAAGTTCCAACGGATATCACGCTTCACATTATCAAAATCTTGATCAATTTGCTCCGGTGTAAATTTACCTTCGTTGATACGGATTAACCAAGTACGTAAGAATTCTTCTGGCAAATCAATTTTCACTGATTCTAAAATAGCTTTCTCTGCATCGATGCGTAATAAGTATTTCGCTTCGCGCGCATAATTTTCACCTACAATGGTTTCAACCTCTGCACGGAATGATTTCTCATCAGTCGCTTTTCCTGGTCCTAAAACCTTATCAAAAAACGCTACGTTTAATTCCGATGGCACTTGACGAGTAATGTCTTCTACTACGTAAGAAACTTCACCTTTCAATTCTGCAACCTCTTCTTCTTTCTTTCCTGTCGCTAATGCCAAAGCTTTCGCATCAACAAATACTTTATCGATCGCAAATTTCAAGGTATCACCTTTCTTTGCTCCAATGAATACTTTCTTTGATTTATCTTGAATCGCGTGCATTGGGATAGCCGATTTCTCAACCCAGTCACCTTGCGTAAACGTTCCGAAAACCAAGTCACGATCTTCTACTGACTCTGGGTGCGTTTGCTCTCCAAATTGCTTCTTCAAGTTTTCAATCGTCTCATCGATTTCTTTCTTGTCGGCCTTAATTTCATACGATTGAATCGCTTTCATTTTAGCTAAATCCACAGTGAAATCACCGTGAAAACCTAAATCGTAATGAAAAGTAAATTCTGTATCTTTTTCCCAGTCGATTGAATCCGCCTCTTCTACAGCTGGCAAGGGCTCACCTACTAAGTTTAACTTGTTTTCTTTGATATAATCACTAACCGCATGGCCTAATTCGTGATTGATTTCATCCACTAAGGCTGATTGACCGTACAATTTCTTAATTAATGTTGCAGGAACCATACCTGGACGAAAACCCTTGATAGACGCCTTTTTGCGGTAGTCTTTCAATTTAGCCTCTACTTTTTCTTTGTAATCGGCCTCCGTTACAACAACAGTCAAACGACCTTGTAAATCACTTGCTTTATTGAGTGAAATGTTCATATAGAATTGTTTATTTAATCAATTAAAAAAAGCCCTCAAAAACCTATCGGTGTTGAGGGCTTGCCTTGGTACGGGTGGAGGGACTCGAACCCCCATGCCTCGCGGCGCCAGATCCTAAGTCTGGTATGTCTACCAATTCCACCACACCCGCGTAATTTGGACTGCAAAGGTAAGAAGCAAAATGTATTATTCCAATAGGCTTTCCAAAATAATCAAGGATTTATATGTAATTTCAAAGCGCTAAACCTAAGTCATGGAAACAGAATCGAAACAAGGGGTCCCCAATTGGTCAATTTGGTACATTTCGCTGGGCATTTTCTTGCTTGGCTTAATCGCATTCTTTTTAATTTTCAGCGCTATCTATCAATAAATCATGAATATAGTTGACTGGATTGTCTTGTTAGGTACTATTGGCGGGATTGTCATGTATGGCATTTACCGCGGAAAGCAATCCAAGCATTCCTTGCAGGGTTTTCTACTCGCCGACCGTGAATTACCCTGGTATCATGTATTGCTTTCTGTCATGGCGACTCAAGCCTCGGCAATCACTTTTTTATCAGCACCGGGCCAGGCTTACACGGATGGCATGCGCTTTGTGCAATTCTATTTAGGATTACCCATCGCGATGATTATTCTTTCTGTCACGTTTATACCCAATTACTACCGACTGAAAGTTTATACGGCCTATCAATTTCTTGAACAACGTTTTGATTCGAAAACCCGTATACTTACGAGTTTGTTGTTCTTAATTCCGCGTGCATTATCTACAGGAGTAACCATTGCTGCCCCATCCATTATTTTGTCCACTTTATTAGGTTGGAATTTATCGTGGACCAATGCGCTTACGGCAACGCTCGTGACCACTTATTGTATGTTGGGAGGTTCCAAAGCCATTTCATACACACAAATGTTACAGATGTCGGTGGTACTTGCCGGCATGTTCCTCGCCGCAGTCCTCATCATCCACCAATTACCTGAGGAAATCGGCGTTCATGAATCGTTGCTTATTGCAGGGAAAATGGGTAAGATCAACTTGATTGACTGGAAATTCGACATCAATAATCGCTATAATATTTGGTCGGGAATCATAGGAGGTTTCTTCCTACAGCTTTCGTATTTTGGTACAGACCAAAGTCAAGTGGGCCGATATCTTTCCGGCCAATCAGCCACCGCGAGCAAGAAAGGCCTATTATTGAACGGTTTCCTAAAAATCCCGATGCAATTCTTAATTCTGTTGGTGGGTATTTTCGTGTACATCTTTTATCAATTTCAAGAAGCTCCAATATTTTTCAATAAGAATTCGGAGCGATTATGGAGCCAACAAGCTAATTACAAGCAAGTTAATATCGAGCACCATCAGGTATTTGAGGCTAAAAAACAGCAGGAAATTGAGCTGGTGCGGGCGATAAAATCGAATGATGTTTCTAAGACTCGCCTACTGCAAACATCCATTCAAGATTTACAAGGAAAGCAAAAGGAATTGAGAGGTCAGGCGGTGACCGAAATCAAAAAGTCGCACGCTGAATTCGAGGAGCAGGATACGAATTATGTCTTTTTACGATTTATTACGGACCATCTTCCTGTGGGAATTGTCGGCTTTTTAATCGCCATGATTTTGTTGGCCTCCATGGGATCCATGGCCTCGGCTTTTGGTTCGCTTACATCCACGAGTATGGTGGACATTTACCAGCGTTTTATGCATACGGATGGATCGAACCAGCATTATTGGTGGGTTTCCAAATTGATTACACTGGGCTGGGGAATTTTATGTCTGATCGTAGCTCAATTTGCAGTCAATATGGGAAGCTTAATTGAGGTGGTGAATATCTTGGGATCTTGGTTTTACGGGACGATTTTGGGGGTATTTTTATGTGCCTTTTATTTGCCTAGGACTTCGGGGAATCAGGTATTTTGGGCAGCATTGGTTGCAGAAGCCCTCGTTATTTATGCCTGGTACATTGATTTGATGGCCTTTTTGTGGCTGAATGTATTGGGCTGTTTGTTAGTAATGACCTTCGCAGGCATCGCGAGCCTTATTCGTCCTTCAACAAAGACAGCGTAAACTTGACGGGGATTACCGGTTTTTCATCAAAGGAGCGTTGTTTTTGTATCGAATCGATGACAGCTAAGCCCTTCGTAATCTTGCCAAAAACGACATATTGCTTGTAAAATCGGGCGGCTTGTTCCGTATTGGTGACAATGAAAAATTCCGTAGGAGAAGACGCTTTTTCCGGGTTACCTTCATCGTATCGTGCCATGGCAATCGTCCCGCGTTCAGGTTTCAGATGATCGGGATATTCCGCCGGAACTAAATAAGCCAAACGATCAGCAAACTCGCCCCCACCCTGCATGCCTATTTCATAGACATTCCGATAAAAATAGCGGTCGGTGAAATAACCCATCTTCACCAAGCGGACAAAATTAATGCGGTGTAACGGGGTTTCTTTGGCGAGGGTGATTTCAAAATTCCCAAGTCGGGTTTCGCCTAAAATCTTGCTTTCGGGATATTCCTTTTCTTGAGCGCGTAAGGCTTTTTCCACTTGAGATGGATCAACGTTGTAATTGGGTTTACAGGCAATCAAGAACAAACAAAAAAATAAATACCGCATAACTAAGCTTTGGCAATCCTCCAAGGTTTGCCAAAGCTATAGGGAATTTGGGACAAAAAAAAGGGAGCCGAAGCTCCCTTTTTAAAATTATCAAGGAATTGATTAAGCATGCTTTGCTTTCTTTCCGAAGAAATACAAACCAGCAAATGCTACGATCAAAATCGATGGAAACAATACCATTTGTGCCATTGTCGCTTGACCAGCAGCTAATGCAACTGCATCACCTGTCAAAGTTTTTGACGCTTCAGCTGTATTGGAATCTAACCACTTACCGATGATCGGTTGGAAAATTGACGTTGCAAACATTCCCATACCACCCATGATCGAAAGACCAAAAGCACCTGTTAACGGAATATTTTCAGCTACATATCCAATCATCGTTGGCCAGAAATAACATACACCTAAGGCAAAAATAATTGCCGAGATATACACCATATTTCCTGTTGCAGAGCTCATCAAATAAACACCGATTGCAGTCAAAATAGCTGAAACTAAAAGTACGCCACCTGCATCTAATTTATGTACGATTGGACCAGCGAAATAACGACCAACTGCCATTAAGCCAGTAACGATCGCTAAAATAATCATTGGACTTGCCCCTGCTTGGCCCATGATAGGTCCAATCCATTGCTCTGGACCGAATTCAGAAATTGCAGTCAAGGCCATGCAAGCCAACATAAATAAATACAAAGGAGAAAGCATTGCTTTGAAGTTTTCGCCTGTAGAAGCACCACCCTCAACTTTTGCTGCAGGGAACGCTTGACCGAAGAATAAATACGCATAAATAACGGCAGGAACCAAAATAGCTGCGATTTGCAATTGCCAGCCCATGTTAGCACCTGTCATATATTGAGATAAAAGTGTTGCAATTACGATACCACCTGGAAACCACATGTGGAAACGGTTCAACATTTTTGTCTTCTCTTTACCTTCAAACATATCCGAAATCATCGGATTACAAGCTGCTTCCACGGTTCCATTACCAAAACCAACAAAGAATGTTGATAATAATAAAGACCAGAAACCACCGGCAAAAATGGTCATCACAAGACCGATAACATGTGTAAAGAATGCTACCCAAATAATTTTCTTTGGCCCTAAGACATTGTACAAAGGCCCTCCAATGATCATGGCGATAGGGAAACCTAAAAACGCCATTTGGTTCACGTAACCTAATTGTTCGTTGTCCAACTGAAAGTCGACACCCAATTGAGTTAAAACCCCAGCACGTATTCCAAAAGCCATGGAAGTCGTGATGAGTGCAAAACAGGACGCCAAAAATAAACGATTGGCATTAACAGTTTGATTCATAATAGATTAGTTTTAGTTAAATGTTTAGATAATTAGTAATCTTAAAAAAATTAAATTCAACATTGGAAAAATCGTACCAAAAAAACGAAAAGATTTTTGAATTCCACCGACAAACCCGATTTATTTTGAAAATTTTTCAAAAATCTGAGCCCTTTAAAGGGTAATTTAATCAAATTAAGCCCTATTTTTGTAACAATCTAAATCTATCAATATATGATCCAAGGTGGAACGTCCACAACCGCAGCGAGTCGGCGAGGAAGAAAATTAAAAATGGGCATGATCGGTGGTAGCACCGAGGCCTTTATCGGAGCCGTTCACCGCAGGGGTGCTCAATTAGACGGCGAAATTGAATTAGTTTGTGGGGCATTCAGCTCCAATCCCGAAAAATCCAAAGCAACAGGCGAAGCTTTATATCTTCCAGAGAACCGCGTTTATGGTTCTTACGAAGAGATGATTCTCAAGGAAAAAGAATTGCCAGAAGGCGAACGCATGGATTTTGTTTCAATTGTTACGCCCAATCACGTGCATTTCCCTGCTGCTAAAATGGCTTTGGAAAATGGATTTCATGTCGTTTGCGATAAGCCAGCTACATTGAATTTAGCCGAGGCAAAAGAATTGAAAAAAATCATCGAAAAATCAGGAATGATTTTCGCGTTGACACATAATTATACGGCTTACCCAATGGTTAAAGAGGCGAAACACCTCGTAAATTCGGGTCAATTAGGCGAAATACGCAAGATTATTGTGGAGTATCCCCAAGGTTGGTTAATCGACTTGGTGGAAGCAACCGGCCAAAAACAAGCTGCATGGCGTACCGACCCTGAGCGTTGTGGAGCCGCAGGAGCGATTGGGGATATTGGTACCCATTGCGAGAATTTAATAGAATACATCACGGGATTGCACATCACTGAACTTTGTGCGGATTTGACGATTTTCGTTGAGGGCCGCTTATTAGATGATGATGGCAATATCTTGTTACATTATAATAATGGTGCGAAAGGTGTTCTACATTGCTCACAAATCTGCAATGGCGAAGAAAATGACTTCAATTTCCGTATCTATGGAAGCAAAGCAGGCATTACTTGGCATCAAATGGAGCCCAATACCTTAACATTCCGTACACGTGATGATGGCGCAAGAACTATTCGTACGGCTGTTGGGAATTTATCAGCGGCAACAAATGCACACTCCCGCCAACCAGCTGGACACCCAGAAGGCTATGTGGAGACATTCGCGAATATTTACCGCAACTTCGCTTTTGCGGTACGCGCACGCTGGGCAGGCAAGCCACAAGATCCGATGTATGATTTCCCAGGCATAGACGAGGGAATTATGGGGATGGCATTCATTGAGAACGTGGTTCGTTCGGCCAAAGACAACCAAAATAAATGGACAAAATTCGAAATTTAATAGATCATGACTAAAATTAAAGTAGGTATCGTAGGTACCGGATTTATCGGACCCGCACACATCGAAGCGCTTCGTCGCTTACCTAACATCGACGTTGCTGCATTGTGTGAAGTAAACATCGAGTTGGCAGAAGCCAAAGCAAAACAATTGGGCATCGGCCGTTGGTACACTTTCGAGGACTTATTAAAACAAGAAGACATTCAATGTGTGCACATTTGTACACCAAACTTCTTGCACTACTCGCAATCTAAAGCCGCTTTATTAGCTGGCAAGCACGTGGTTTGTGAGAAACCTTTGGCTAAAGATTTACATGAGGCTGAAGAATTAGTAGAATTAGCAGCGAAAACAGGTTTAGTGAATGCGGTTCACTTCAACTTGCGTTATTATCCTTTGGTACGTCAAATGAAAACCATGCGCGAGAAAGGCGATTTGGGTGAAATTTATTCGATCATGGGTAGCTATTTGCAAGATTGGTTGTTCTACAACACGGATTACAACTGGCGTTTAGAACCCGATAAATCAGGAGATTCTCGTGCGATTGCCGATATCGGATCTCACTTATTGGATGTCATTGAATACATCACAGGGTTGAAAACGGTGGAAGTAATGGCAGATTTCAACACCGTTCATAAGGTTCGTAAAAAGCCTTTGAAGCCAGTAGAAACCTATTCAGGCAAAATGTTGCAACCGGAAGATTATGCGGATGTACATATTAACACGGAAGATCATGCGAACGTATTATTGCGTTTCGACAATGGAAACCGTGGTTGTGTAACAGTATCGCAAGTTTCAGCGGGCCGTAAAAACCAATTGAAATTAGAGATTTCGGGATCCAACAAAACGTTTGCTTTCAACTCGGAGGCGCCAAATGAAATTTGGATTGGTAACCGTGATCAAGCGAACCAAGTCTTGATGCGCGATCCATCTTTGGCATATCCAGAAGCATCTGCCTTAATGACATTCCCAGGAGGTCACAACGAAGGATTCTCAGATACATCGAAGCAATTATTCAAGGAAGTTTACGCGGCAGTTGAGGCAGGTAAGCAACCAGAAAATCCTAAGTTCCCTACTTTTGCCGACGGATACCGCGAGTTATTGATTTGCGAGCGCATCTTGGATTCGACACGTGCACAAAAGTGGGTTAAAATCTAAACCATTAACTATATGAATACGATCAAAGGGCCAGCGATATTTTTGGCACAATTTATGGGGGATGAAGCTCCTTTTAATTCGTTAGATAGCATCACAACGTGGGTGGCATCTTTGGGATACAAAGGCGTGCAAATTCCATCTTGGGATTCACGTTGCATCGATTTGCAAAAAGCTGCAGAATCTAAGACCTATTGCGATGAAATCGTGGGGATGTTGGCTGCCAAAGGCTTACAAATCACGGAATTATCCACGCACTTACAAGGACAATTAGTCGCTGTTAATCCAGCATACGATTTAGGTTTCGACGGTTTTGCACCGGATTCTGTCAAAGGAAATCCAAAGGCGCGCACGGAATGGGCGGTCCAACAATTGAAATATGCAGCTAAGGCTTCTCAAAACTTGGGATTAAATGCACATGCGACATTCTCGGGAGCTTTGATGTGGCACACAGTTTATCCATGGCCTCAACGTCCTGCCGGATTAGTAGAGCAAGGATTTAAAGAATTAGGTCGGCGGTGGTTACCGATTTTGAATACATTCGACGAGTGCGGCGTAGATTTATGTTATGAGATTCACCCAGGTGAAGACTTGCATGATGGCGTGACATTTGAGATGTTTTTGGATGAGGTAAAAGGCCACAAGCGTGCCAACTTGTTGTATGACCCATCGCATTTTGTGTTACAGGCTTTGGACTATAAGCAATACATTGATTTTTACCACGAGCGTATTAAAATGTTCCACGTTAAAGATGCGGAATTTAACCCAACAGGTAAGCAAGGCGTTTATGGTGGTTACCAATCTTGGATCAACCGAGCGGGACGTTTCCGTTCGTTAGGTGATGGCCAAGTGGATTTCAAGAGCATCTTCTCGAAATTAACGCAATACGGCTATGACGGTTGGGCTGTGTTAGAATGGGAATGCTGCATCAAGGATCCGGTTCAAGGAGCGACAGAAGGAGCGCCATTTATCGCGAGCCATATCATCAAGGCAACGGAGAAAGTGTTCGATGATTTCGCTGGAACAGGAGCTGACGAAGAGCTGAATAAGAAGATTCTAGGCCTATAGTCTAAAATCGAATTATTCGATATTTAAATAAAAACCCCTTATTCGGACGGATAAGGGGTTTTTTGATGCCTTAAAATGGAAAAAAGTGTAACGCTGCCGGGGTTAAAAACCCCGGCAGCGTTTACCCCCTCCCCTAATTTTCCGAAAAAACATAAATAAACCAAGCCGCTGAACACAATACCACATTCTTGATAATGTATTGCCCCGTCAGTGTCAAGGCAAAAAAGGACTGCCACGTTTCATTGGGCAGAAACAAAACTGGCAAAAAAGTAGTAAACAAATGCCCCATCATGATCCAAAATGCCCATTTGCTAATGCGTGGAAATAACCACAATAAGCCAATGGCACTTTCTACAAGCCCCAGCAAAATCAAGAATTGCTGGATACTCATAAATGGTGATAAAGTAATATCAAACAGCTTTGTCACGAGACCCTCTGCCGGGGAAACTCCGAAAATCTTCAAAGACCCAAACCAAACATAAACAATCGCAATCATCGCGCGATTCATCCATGCCGCTGTAACAAGAGATTGAAATCTATTTTTAGTAATTGTTATCATCGCATAAAAATATTCAAGTGATTATTAAACAAAAATGACTAAAGTCATTCTATTGTGCCCCATCCGCATTAGCACGCTTCACAGCAAAATCGCCAATCACACGACCATGTTGGCCACCCATCTGACAATCCACACGGAAGTGTATCAAACCATATACACGAGAATCCGATGCTTCCTGCGCATAGCCATAATATTTAGCTGAATTTTCTGGAAAAAATGAGCTTAATACTGTCGCAGCCGCATAAGAAAACGTCGAGTGACCCGAGGTGTAACTCGGGAAATTGGGAAGTCCAACGGAGGTTTTTAAGCCAAATTGCTGAGGTCGTGGACTGTAGTAATAGTATTTTGTTTCCCAACAAGCGATGCCAGCATCCATCAAAGCTGACCCTACGTATGCAAGCATACGAGCCATGCGTAATTCGGAGAACTTAGCCGCAACACCTGCATCGCAAGCATAACGATGCCAATGTCCTGGAGGTGTATAAGAACCAGGACCATCCGCCCAATAATTGGCAATCGCAGCTTGTTCACGCGTTTGATTTTTTTGAATATCGTTCAATTCTGCCAAATCTTTCTTAAACTCAGCCGTGTTTTCCAAATAAGGGATAACCGGACGAATGGACTCTAAGGTCTTGCGGTCAAAATTGATTGTACTCACGGCACCATAATTGGGCAACATCGGTGGACGAACTGGAGATTCCTGGCTTTTCCAGGGATTTACAAAACCCAAAGAAGTTGAGCGTGCAATTAAATCGGGTACAATTGCTTGATTATTAGCTGTACTCATTCCATCTGTTTTGGCGCGCGCCATCACTTTGGCAGCAACCCCAGCACCTAATGAAGCTCCCGCATCCACATCACTTCCTACATTTTTGGCAGCCCAAATCACAGAATTCTTTGCCTCTGCTAATTTTTCTTTCAAAAATGGACCCTCGCCTGGAAACATCGCCAACAAAATAACATAGCTCGCTTGTGCGACTACTGCCTCTTCAGACGGATATGCAGGTATTCCTGTTGAAGGCAACAAAGGTTTTATCGCTGCATCAACTTCGGATGGCGCTTTACGGTTGTATTGATATTTATACTTCCATGCCGCCACTAAAGCATCATATTGCGCAATACTCAAATAAGCTAATGCACGAGCCGTGTAAGGAGGATTAGCAAATGGAAACTTAGGATCTGCCAAAGGATCCGCTGCATTCGGTACGGGATAAACACCCGCTGCATTCGATGCTGGCGGAACATTGTAACGCGCCGCTAATTCCCGACCAATCTCATTCCAGCGAAGAACCGCTCCTGCGCCCCAGTAATCAATAGCCTTTTTTTGTGCGGCCGTCAATCCTGGAATGACAATCGTTTTCAAGGAATCAATTTCCTTTAAATAAGCAGCGTCAGTCACCAACTTAGGAAACGAAATGGCAACATCTGTAGGTGAAGCTACGATAAATGTCTTCCAAGATCCACCATTGATATCCACTTTGGCAGGGACATATGCCTTATAAAAAGCATCATCCACTTCCTTGCTACAAGAAAGCAGTGTAAAAAATGCTAGTATACTATATAAATATTTCATCGAATTATAAATTAATAATGTACAATAGCCCAAGCGAAAGCCCTAAACTTTGACCCACATTTTGGCCATCTACGACATAACTCACCTTGGCATTTACACCCAGATGTTTCGGTTGGTATTTTCCATAAACCCCCACCGTCGTCATCGTCATGTCATTCGTCATAAACGGCATATCGTTCCTGCGGATATCGTCACCCTTGGTACATGAAAAAGTCTCTACAAACAATTCTAATTGATTGTCTTTCTTCAAATATCCAATGCGCAAAGCAGCATCAAATGCATCCGGAACCGCTACCTGACTCGTTTGGTACATTTTATCCCCGCTTAAATAAGCATCCCGATCTGCCTTAACCTTCGAACGCATTTGATAAGCGATTGACCCATTTACATACAAATGTTTGGGCAAATCATAGGTAATGATTCCGCGTGTAATCAAGGATTTAGCTCCCAAACCAATCGACATCGGCATGAAATCAGGTACATAATTTGATATAGGTGTACTAAAACCTATGACCCCATGCAAACTTAGTCCGTGTGTTGAATAAGCTTTGGCTTTCAACCAAATAGAGGCATCCTGAAAACCTTTTTGACCCAGTAAATTACCTTGCGACGCATTCGTACGCACATACGGAACTACCGCGATCACATTAATTTTCTTCGTAATCCCGTAAGCTAACATCGCCGTCATCGATTCTGTCGTCAAGCGACCGATGTTCTGATTCTCCCGAAACAATTGATTTTCCCAGTAATTCGTCCAGGACGAATTTCCATAAATCAATGCTCCACAAGCTAATTTTTTATTCATGTAAATGCCATCATGCGGCATTTGGCCCTTGGCAACAGGCAGAACAAAACAAAATGCCAATAAAAGTATAATAAGGTATTTCATAAGACGATTAGAAACGATGTGTTAATGTCGCCGAAATGAAGTAATCCGCAAAAGCAGCATCTCCATGCTTGCCAGTTACCCAATCATTCGCACTCTTTATACGATTACGTTGTGTAGCTACAGGTACAGATACAAATAACGTATTCTTCGCAGTCGAATAACTCAATCCTGGTTCTACCGAAAAAATGAAGCCTGGACGACGAAACCCATCACTTCCTCCAATCAAATCATAAGCAGGAATTCCTTCAATACGAGCACCCAATGAAGCGCCAATTCCCGCTTTGGCAGAAACGATGTAGTTCAATCCTAAACGACCTGCATACTGATCAGCTACCGACATGTAATGAACCATTTCATCCGTTACTGCTTTATCCGGCGCTACGTTAGAAGCCGTATTTACGTTCTGTGGATTCGACATATAAAATCCATTGTAATACAAAGAAGTACGATTAAAAAGTTGTTGGTAACCCTGAACTTCTAAATTAATACCTACTCCCCCATCACCTAATTGAATAGATTGATCCACGGCTTTTGTAATTGTATAATCCGTTCCATCCGATTTACGACGGTGAAATTGATCTTGAACATTCCAATCACCCGTTGGCAATTTAATTCCCAATCCTAGTGAAAAATTCCCTTTCATGTGTTTGATTGGATCCAACATCCAATAAGACGCCGTGATACGCGCATCACCGATTCCATTGGCTTTTGTATTAAAACGCTTTTGTTCAGGGTTACCTGAAACGGCATTTCCATAATGCTCATACATAGAAGAACGGTCATTGAATGCTAGTGGTAAATTCAATGCCACCGATAAGCGATCTGTGATCGAATAAGTCACTCCAAAATCGAAACCTTGTTGGTCATTAATCACATTCGTTCCAGCCGCCTCACGTGCTGGTTGATAATCAGCACCAACAAAATGCTTGAAAGAGTGAAGGCTACGAAAGCCCATGGAAACTTGCCATTGGCCAGGATGCATCATGGAATTTGAGTTTGCTCCAGTTCCTACTGAACAACTCATGTGACGAACAGCGACACAACCTTGACCTAATACAACAGATGAGATTACTCCTACGAATAGAAGTGATAATATAATTTTTTTCATTTTGCTTAAATTTTGAAATACATGTACGTTTCCCTTTGATAAAATTATCAAGGGTAAATAATCGAGTATCGAGAAAATTTAAGCTTGCCGTGGAGGCGAAAAGAAATCGGCAGAAAATGCCAACGTAGGTAATGTTTCGTGAGATGGCGCTTGCTGGGTAGCAGGCCATTCCATAATATAAAGAACCCATGCAGACGCATGCGCACAATATTCTTTTACAAGGGTATTAATCAATTTAGATTTAGCAGGAGCTTTTTCTGGTTGGTCCGACATGTGTTCATTCACCTGTGCCGCCAAATCAAAGAAACGATCACGGGCATTTTGATCCGCAACCAACGTTGTAACGATTTTACCATCAATGACCTGTTGGTCCTTCATTTGGTAAAAATTATCTCCTTGACGAATCTCTCCGGAAACGGCTTGTGGAGCATCCCAATCTGTTTGATAGGGCAAAGAGATGGGCATTTCAACTACAATTGTTTCCCCAGCTTCAAATGTATTCGTATCCTGCGCAATAAAGCGCAATGCAAATCCACCTGCCTGATACAGGAGTACGAACAATAGCATTATGGAGAGGATTCTTTTCATTTTAACGTGGGCGAAAATACGCTATTTTTCAATAACTGTCCCCAATTCCTGCGAAATATTTTTCTGAATTTCCTTTAAATGAATGAATTCAAGCAATAAATCATTCATTTCATTCGGATCTCCTACATATTGATCCATGCGTTCCATGACATCTTTAATATGCTGATCGTTGTAAACCTTTCGCAAACGCAAAATATTTTTGTAAGCGAAATCTTCTAAAAGTTCCTCATCCTTCTTCACTTTAATCTCATGTCGGTCTCGCCAAACGGTCGACAAAACATGTTTATCGGATGAAGCATCAATAGCAAAACGCTGCACCTCTTCTTCCGGGTGATGCAGATAAAAGGATGGCTCTGGGATAATACCACGGCCAAATTCCGTACGACAGGTATCCATGATGCCTTTGAATAAAGGTGTTTGAAAATGTACCTCCTCTAATTCATGCAACAGATATTGCAACAAACTCACACCAGGCGCTTTTTCAGGACTTATTTCCAAATGGCCATAATTGACCAATAATCGCATGCATTCCAATTCTTGGTAATAAGCCAAATTTTGAACTTCCACCGGTGCATCGACCTCAGGGCCCGGCTCAAACAAAGCCTGTAACTCGGCCTCATTCTGAGGCGACAAAGTTGGAATCGATTTTTGTTGCACTTTCTTCAAATGCAACTTATTCATTTCTGCCAAGAGTACATCCTCCTCCAAACGCATCAATTGTGAGGTCTTTTGGATAAACAAGCTCCGCTGGATGGCATCCGGTATCTTCGAGATACTTTGCACCATTTCCTTAATCAATTCGGATTTCTTGAAGGGATCATCCCCCGCTTCCTTCATGAATAGATTCGCTTGGAACGAGATAACATCCCGAGCTTCTTTCTGAATATATTCAATAAATGCCTCACTGCCGATGGAACGCACAAACGAATCGGGATCCTGCCCTTCCGGAAAGACAACCAAATTCACTTGTAAACCTTCTTCTAAGATCAAATCCATTCCACGCAGAGCCGCTTTGATCCCTGCGGAATCTCCATCATACAGGACCGTGACGTGGTTGGTAAAACGGCCGATCAACTTAATCTGCTCGATTGTCAATGAAGTACCTGAAGAAGCAACTACGTTTTTAATTCCAGCCTGATGCAAGGAAATCACATCAGTATATCCTTCTACGAGGTAACAAACATCTTTTTGTCGGATTTCATTCTTAGCCTGCGCGATGCCATAAAGGGTCGCCGACTTATGATATACAACGGTTTCAGGCGAGTTGAGGTATTTGGCTTGATTCTTCGCATCCGATTTAAGAATACGCGCACCAAAGGCAATGACCTTGCCTGCAACACTATGAATAGGGAAAATAACGCGATTCCGGAAACGATCATATACTTTTCCTTCGTCGTTTTTATTCGTCACCAAACCTGCTTTCTCGATAATATCTTGACTGAAACCATGCTTGAGCGCTGTTTTCAAAAAGACATCCCAGCCTTCGGGGCTATAGCCTAGATCAAAGGCTTGGATCGTAGCATCCGAGAAACCCCGCTCCTTAAAATAAGGCAAAGCAATGGACTTCCCTTCGTCGGATTCTGTTAATTGTTTTTTGAAAAATTCTTTGGCATACTCTAAGATGATCAACAAACTCTCCCGCTCATTTTGGCGCAAGAGTTGGTCATCTGTCATCTCCTCTTCCTGAATATCGATGCCATATTTTTTGGCTAGATGACGCAAAGCTTCGCCGTAGCCTAAGCCTTCAATATCCATGATAAAACGAACCGAATCACCCGCCTTACCACAACCAAAACATTTGTAAATACCTTTGCTAGGTGAAATGGAAAAAGAAGGCGTCTTCTCTCCATGAAATGGGCAACAAGCCCAATAATTAGCCCCTTTTTTCTTTACTGTTACATAATCCCCGATCACGTCTGCCACGGCAGCCGTTTGCTTTATTCGCTCGACGGTTTCGGGATCAATACGCATATTACAATAATAAACCGGCTAATGTTGCTGATAAATACGAAGCTAAGGTTCCTGCAATCAAGGCTTTGAAACCTAATTTTGCCAAATCGGAACGACGAGTTGGCGCTAATTCACCAATCCCACCAATTTGAATGGCCACTGAAGAAAAATTGGCAAATCCACACAAAGCAAAACTTGTAATGGCAATTGTCTTCGGATCTAATGTTGCTTTCAAATGCACCATATCTAAGTAGGCGACAAACTCATTCACTACCATTTTTTTACCCATCAAAGCTCCCGCCACTTCGACATCCTGAGCAGGAACACCCATTGCAAAAGCGAATACAGAAAATACCTTACCTAAAATCAAATTCATGGAAAGGGATGGCATGTTGATCCAAGAACCTATTTGTCCCAAACCTAAATCGACCAACGCAATTAAGGCAATAAAACCAATCAACATCGCAATCACATTCAAACCTACTTTCAAGCCTTCGCTAGCACCTGCTGCAATTGCATCCACTAAATTCGCATGTGTTTTGATGATGTCCATTTTAACCATGCCTTCGGTCTCCGACTTCTCTGTTTCCGGGAACATAATTTTTGAAATCACCAAAGCACCCGGCGCAGCCATTAAACTCGCGGCTAATAAATAAGCGGCTGGAACTCCTAAGGAAATATAAACGGCCATAACACCCCCAGCGATACAGGCGAAAGAACCTGTCATGGATGCCATCAACTCCGAATTCGTCATGTTTTTCAAATAAGGCTTAATCATGATTTGAGCCTCAACTTGACCTACGAAGGTCGAAGCTACATTGGATAAAGCCTCAGCTCCGCTCACACCCATCAACCAGTGTACACCCTTTCCCATCGTGGATACGACACGCTGAAGCACGCCCAAGTGATAAAACATATTCACAAGAACAGCTACAAAAATGATAGTAGGAACGACTTTGAAGAAGAATATATAATCATTGCCTGCCCCAAAAGCCTGTGACATCAATTTACGATCAACCAAAGATCCAAAAACAAATTGAGCTCCTTTATCTGCTTGCCCTAATAGCGTATTAATCGAATCGCCTAACCATTGGAAAGTTGCTTGCCCGACTTCCGTTTTCAAAATAAATACGGCTAAGCCTACTTGTATTAATAGCCCCACACCTACAGTACGGTAATTAATTGCTTTGCGGTTATTGGACATTAAAAAGGAAACGCCTAAAATCAAGACAATCCCCAGTAAGCCTGTAAATCTTTCCATTCGTTTGTTGTTGGTGTAAATTAGTTTTCTGATTGCGTCAAATTGACGGTATATTTTTCAAAGGTAAGCTGTTCAATCAAATCTTCCTCAGTAATTTCATAAAATGCTTGGTGAATATTAAATGGCTCACTACTTTCTACCTTCCAATAATTCCCATCTTCCTGCATTTCATAGGAGTTCACGGTATCACGCAAATTCCAGTCTAAAATGGTAATTGCCATGTTCTTAGCACGTGGGTTCACCATTTCAAAAAGGGATTCTATCCGACGATCAAAGCTTCGCACCATCACATCCGCCGAACCGCCATAAACTTTTGGTTCACCTCCCCGATGGAAATAATATAGACGCGTATGCTCCAAATAATTTCCTACGATCGATTTGATGTAAATATTATCTGACAATCCCGAACGTTGCGGACGAATGCAGCAAATACCACGAATAATCAATAATACAGGCACACCTGCTTTGGAAGCTTTATATAGTGCTTCCATCGTTTCTAAATCTTGTAAGGAATTAATTTTCCAACAAATACCTGCCGGAACACCTTGCTTATGGTTTTCAATTTCTTCATCGATCATCTCGATAAGTCGGTTACGCATATCGCGCGGAGCCGTAATTAAATGCTCATAGTGCGTAGGCATCGAATGCCCTGTAATTACATTGAAAAACTCCGAGATATCTTGCGTAATCCTCGAATCCGTCGTCAATAAGCCTAAATCGGTATAAAGTTTCGCCGTATCTTCATTGTAATTACCAGATGATAAATGTGCATAACTCATGACATGAGATCCTTCATTTCGAATAACCTGCAGTAATTTGGTATGCGTTTTTAAACCCGGAATTCCGTAAATCACAAAACAACCCGCTTTTTGTAAACGTGTCGCCTCCCGAATATTATTCTCCTCATCAAAGCGCGCTTTTACCTCAAACAACACGGAAACGTGCTTCCCTTGTTCTGCAGCACGTAACAAAGCAGACGCAATCCGAGAATTTTTCGAAATACGATAGAGCGTAATTTTGATGGCCAAAACATTGGGATCATCAGCTGCTTGTTCCAATAACTGAATAACCGGCTCAAAATTATTGTATGGGTGATGCAAGAGGATATCCCCGCGCTTCATCGTCTCAAAAATATCACTTATGTGAATCGATTTCAACCCCAAAGGAGGAACCACAGCAGGATTCGCGGCGAGCTTTGATTTAAATTCAGGGTGTTTAAGTATTTGCCAAAATGCCGTAAAATCAAGAATGGATTTCTTGATGAAGATATCCGCTAACTCTAAATTCCAGCGTTTCAACATTTCACTCAATAGAAAATCCGAATGATTTTCCTCTACCTCAACACGAGTTACTCGCCCTAAACGACGATCTTTAATTTTCTTTTTGATCTCATCCACAAAATCCGTTTCCGCATCTTCGTGTTCTACCACATCGAAATCTCCATTTCGCGTAATACGGAACAAGGTTGTCGACTCGATTTCAACATTCCGATAAAGAACTTGTAAATAATGACGAATAATTTGCTCAATGGGTAAAAACAAGACTTTATCATCCCGCTCAATCACATATAAACGCGTCAAATTCAAAGGTATCTGAACAAACGAAATCTTGCGATCCTTTTCATATTTGCCTTTGGAATTTTTCTTATCAGCAATTCCAACCGTAACGACTCCAAAAATGAGCGTTTTGGCTAACAAACTAGGGAATGTATGCGTATGG
>Ga0228700_1000495_pt1 | contig 36115 bp, 37 predicted proteins | sample McNCre317_Aug_MG_FD_178019 | JGI IMG/M metagenome (GOLD analysis project Ga0228700, IMG submission 178019) | Freshwater microbial communities from McNutts Creek, Athens, Georgia, United States - 3-17_Aug_MG | ecosystem: Environmental > Aquatic > Freshwater > Creek | place: USA: Georgia...
CGCCGATGTAGTACAGGGCGAAATCAGACAAGCCAGCGTAGCCGTTGCCTGCGAACAAGTTCTTGCCGTCTTTCCAGATGGACTGGTGAACGTGCATGCCAGAACCGTTGTCGCCAGCGTAGGGCTTAGGCATGAAAGTCGCGGTTTTGCCGTAAGCGTTAGCCACGTTATGGATCACGTACTTTTGCAGCAATGTCCAGTCAGCGCGCTCGACCAAAGTAGAAAACTTGGTGCCGATTTCGCATTGACCCGCGCCAGCCACTTCGTGGTGGTGCACTTCAACGGGGATACCCACTGATTCGAGCAACAAGCACATTTCGCTGCGCATGTCGTGTGTGCTATCAACTGGAGGCACTGGGAAGTAGCCACCTTTGACGCGAGGACGATGGCCGCGGTTGCCGCCTTCGATTTTTTCGCCACTGTTCCATGGGCCTTCATATTCGTTGATGGCGTAGAACGTGTTGTTTGGCTCTGTGCTCCAACGCACTTCATCAAACAAGAAGAATTCTGGTTCTGGACCGAAGAAAGCTGTGTCGCCCAAGCCAGATTGCTTGAGGTAAGTTTCAGCGCGCTTGGCAATCGAACGTGGGTCACGCTCGTAGGCTTTGCCGTCTGTTGGCTCGATCACGTCACAGATCAAAACCAACGTGACTTCTTCGAAGAATGGGTCGATCAATGCGCTGTTTGGATCAGGCATCAACAACATGTCAGAGGCTTCAATGCCCTTCCAGCCAGCAATTGAAGAACCGTCAAACGCTTGACCTTCTTCGAACTTGCTCTCGTCAAACTGCGACACGGGCGCAGTGATGTGCTGCCATTTGCCACGGGTATCGGTGAAACGGAAGTCAACGAATTTAACTTCGTTCTCTTTCACCATTTTCATTACGTCTGCGACGGTCTTGGCCATCAAGTTCTCCTGCTAAGGTAGGTTGGGTTAAAAAAGTGTTCGAGGTTGAAGGATGCAGTTTCTGTGCCAGCACTCGCTTCACGAGAGCATCGATCCGATTCACCATCAAGGCGCTTATTTTGCACCGAGATTGAGCCAAATAAGCTCATGCGTCGCATTCTGAACGCCAAATGAGAAAAAATGCGACGCATTATTTTGGTGCTAATATGCACCAAAATAATGCATTATTACGGACGCACCAACTCAGGGCCAAACTTCAAACCAAACGGTTGAAGACCCGCCAACATCGCGGGATAGGCTTGCGCCACGTTCTCTGGTGAGCCCTTGACCCCCAATTCAATGTGACGCCCATGCACGGGGTGATCCACGCTGGGCAAGCTGAACACTTTGATGCCTGCATAGTCACGCTCCAAGGTCTCCATCAGAGGTGTGAGCGTGGCTTCCATCGAACCGTAGATGACGATGGATTTTTCAATCCATGCCGCAGTCTGAAACAGATGTGGGTAATGCGTGTCAAGCACCCATTCCATCATGGGCCATGCCATCACAGGAAAGCCCGGCACAAAGTGCACCACGCCACCACCTGCGCCGTGACTAGTGAAGCCTGGAATCTTGTTGTACGGATTGGGAATGATGCTCGCACCTACGGGGAACACACCCATATTGAGGCGATGAATATTGTCGTGGCGATCAGGCTCGTAGGGCACGCCTTGCTCTTTGGCGGTGTCTTGCATGCGCTCACGAATCAGCGCTTCGGCTTGGACATGCAAAGCCAAGTCGACCCCCAACGCCTTGCCTGCGCATTGGCGTGTATGGTCATCAGGCGTGGCCCCAATGCCACCGCATGAAAACACAATGCTGTGACTTTCAAAGGCACGCGCCAATGTGCGCGTGATGCGCTCGGGCGAGTCCCCCACATAGTCAGCCCAGTCCAGCGACAAGCCACGTGCACTTAACAGCTCAATGAGTTTGGGCATGTGCTTGTCAGCACGCTTACCCGAGAGGATTTCATCGCCAACGATGATGAGGCCGAATTCAGGTCGAACGTCAGGCATGGGGTGGGGTTGTGTGTTGCTCATCTGGCAATGCTATCGCGGGCAAAGGCATCGAGGCGCCCATCACCAGAGTGTCCGACTCTGATCTCAGGGCTTCCAAGGCCGCCAAGCTGTAATGGGTGAACCACAACGAGGTAAAGGCAAACACCAAGGCATAAATCCAAATCGCAAGTGGAATCAGGACCAAAAATGCGGCGGCAAACAAAGCGCCCGAGGCCCAGACCAAACTCGGCAATGCGCCCATATAACCCGCCAACACCCCGATCAACAACAACCAAGTTCTGTGCTTGCGACCAATCGCCAAGCGCTCATCACGACTGGCATGCGACACCAACGCGTCGTACACCATCACACGGTAACTGAGCCAGCCCCAAATCAGTGGCGGCACGACAAACATCAGAGGCGGCACGACCCACAAAGGCAGCGAAATGAGCGTTGCCAGCAAGGCAACCAAGGTTGATCCAACGGTCCAAGCCAAACTGGTCAGGGTTGAGCCCCCATGCTTGAGGGCCAAATGTGAGAAACGACGGTGAACCACAAGGTCGACCAAGGCGGGCGTCATCATCAATGACACCGCCAGCAAAGACACCACCACCAGCACAGGCGTGATGGCAAAAATCACCACCAATTGCACCATGACAGCTTGCAGCTCAGCTGCACCGTGATCACGCAACCAGTCCATCATGCTTTGCAGAACTTGCCATGAGGTGAGGATTTCCCGCACCCAGTCTTGGGTAGGCGCCCAATAGAAATAGCCCCAGCTCACCGACAACACCAGCAACATGGCCAATGGCAAAAGTGAGAGGACCATCACACGTGGCATCAGGCAATAAGCCAGTGCACGCCAAAAAGAATCTAAAAACAAACGCATGCCAAAAGCATACCGCAGCAATCAGGGGGTGGAAGAAAAGCCTAAAGCGTGGCTCAGGCGCTTGAGTCCCAAGTACTGCTGAGACCAAAAACCTTCGCCGTAATCGACGCCCTCTTCCACTTGGTCACGAATACCGGTGGCTTCAAATCGCTGGTCAAAATTGGCCGTGCCAAACAACACATCCCACCAAGGCAAGAGCACCCCAAAGTTATGGCCGCCTAAAACCGCAGGCTGATCGCCCTGCTTGGGTTGTGTCTCATGACCCAAACCAATGGCGTGGTGTAAGCGGTGAAAGCGCGGACTGACCCACACGCGTTCGCCCCATTTGCCAAAACTCACACGCAGATTGGCATGTTGGAAGTTTTCAAACAATTGGGTCATCGCCACAACAGCCACAAACTGCGTGGGCGCAATCCCAATGAGCTGCGCCACAAACACCCAAATAACCGCGTGCAGCACATCGTCCAGCACATGGTTGCGGTTATCAGTCCACTGCGTCATCTGGCGTTGCGAGTGGTGCAAAGCATGCAAAGCCCACCACCAATTCCACTGATGCTGTGCGCGATGCAACCAGTAATTGACAAAGTCAAACACCACCAAATACATCACAAAGCTGGTCATTGGGCCATCGGTCACACCGGGCCAGAGGTCTTCCAGGTGAAAAGTACCCACACCTTGCACACGCAGATCCCCCATGAGGTTGTCCAGCACGGGGTCGACCGACAAAAACAAAGCCACACGAAACAGTCCCAGGCGATGAATCAGGGTGTAAATCACATCGGTACGAATGGCTCGCACATCGGTCACTGCCTCGACGGGACGCCAACGCTGCAAAGGGCCAATCACGATGACCATGACGGCAATTTGAATCACCCCCACCAACAACCAGCCTGTGCCATCGAACACATCTTCCAAGCGATTACCCAACCCCACAGCAAAGGCGATAGGCTGCATCACCCCCTCATAAAGAGCCGCTTGTGCGTTGGCAAAAAGGTCGATCAATGCGTCCATGTTTTGAATTGTGGGTGCTCTTTGAGTGTGGCAAAACAAAACCCTTTGGCTTTCAGGCCTTCAATCAAAGGCTCTAAAACAACGGGTGCCCAAGGCTCTTTTCGGGACCAGATACCCAGGTGCGCCATCAAGATGTCGCCCGAATGAATGTTGCGCAAAGCACGTTGCAGCAACATCGCATTAGGGTATTGATCGCTGGGCAACTCGTCCCCTAAAAATCCAGCATCGGCCCACGCCACATGGGCAAAACCACATTGCTTGGCCGCCTTCAACAACGAAGCAGAAGTTTTGCCACCAGGCGCACGAAACAACGGCAGCGGTTTAACACCCGTGATTTGCTCCAAACGTGTGTTCGCGAGTTGCAATTGGTCGCAATAGCGCTGACTGGTCCACACCTCCGTCTGGCCTTTGCTGGCACCTGCAGTCGGACGCATTTGCCAACTGCCACGCGGCATGTCGGAGCGCCAATACACATGGTCAAACGTGTGCGACGCAAAGGCATGACCTTCTGCACCTCGGGCTTTCCACCAAGGAGCCCAATGCTCGCCCAGCGAGCCATCGCCCTCTTGGGTTGGCTCGTTGGCAGCGAAAAAGGTCACTTTGACGTTGTGTCTGTTCAACACCTCAGCAATCAGCGGCGCAACGCCCATGTGCCCTGTGTCAAATGTGAGGTAGAGAGGTTTGTTGCAAGGTGCAGCCGCTTGCGCAACCAGACCACACATCGCGAAATACCCCATCGCCCACACGCGCCATGAAACGGTCAAGCGCTTGGACAAAGCGTAAGGCTGCGCTTGGGTCATGAATCAATAACGTTTGGCGTGGTCCACGGTCCAAATGCCGTGTGGCGACTTGCCCACCTTCACTTGGCGGAGCAACTGGCCAGAAGCGATATCGATCACACTGACCTTTTTGATCCAACGAGAAGACACCAACAACAGCTTGCCATCCGCCGTGACTTCCATGCAGTCGGGACCACCAGGCGCTTTGAACTGCGCCACAGACTCTAGGGTGGTGTAGTCAATCTTGTTGATGGTGTTCGCCACGCGGTTGCCCACAAACACATGGCGGCCATCGCCCAAGGCTCTGAACGCATGTGCGCCCTCGCCAGTCGGAATGTTTTTCACCAGCTTGGCTTGTGGGCCTGTCACGTCATACACCTCCACATGGTCGCCACCGGTCAAGCCCACCAACAGGTGCTTGTCATCGGGGGTGCCAAACACGTCGGCCGGCATTTCACCGGTTTTCACACGCCATTTGAGGGTTTGTGTTGCCAAGTCCACGGCCACCAGCTCGTTGCTGTCTTGCATGGTGGCGTAAGCCGTGGTGCTTTTGGTATCGATCCAAATATGGCTAGGCGTTTTGCCTGAAGGAATACGCTTGGCCAGGGTCAGATCTTTGCCGTCCCAGCGATAAATGTCGATGTGGTTCAAACGATTGGCCACGGTCACAAACCACTTCATGTCAGGCGAAAAACGCAGCTGATAAGGATCCATGGTGCCGCGTACCGTTCTTTGCACCTCTGCCGTGCGAGGGTCGATGAAGGTGAGGGAGTCGCCACCGGCGTTGGCCACAATGACCGATTTTTCGTCCGGCGTGAGGTAAATATGGTGTGGCTCCTTGCCTGTGGCAATGCGACGGGTTTCTTTCCAAGTCGCTGAGTCAATCACGCTCACATTCGCATCTTGCGAGTTCAGCACGAAAATGGGGTTACCGGCTTGTGCGGCGGACGCTGCCAGCAGCAGCGCACTGGCGAAAGCCAGCGTCAAACGTTGAATCAAAAACACAAAAAACACCTTGAAAAATCTGTTCCCAGTGTAACGAGCGAGACCTCGTCCATGCAGAAGAAGGGGGCTAAGGCAAACAAGTCGCAAAGGCGTAGCCTGTTAAGCATTGGTGGCTAAGAGTTTCAACTCGTCCTCACTGATCCAACGCCATTGCCCCGGGGCCAAATCAGCCGGTAAAGGCATGGCCCCAATTTGCGAACGATGCAAGCCCACCACTTTGTTGCCCACTGCCGCCAACATGCGCTTGACTTGGTGGTATTTACCTTCGGTCAAGGTCAAACGCATGTGGTGTTCAGACACCGCCTCGCACGCAGCGGCCTTGACAGGCTTGGGCGAGTCATCCAGCACCACGCCGTCCAGCAGGCGCTGCACCTGTTTGTCATCCAGCGGATCGTCGGTGGTCACCTCATAAACCTTGGGAACATGGTGACGGGGTGAGCTCATGCGGTGAATCAAGGGGCCATCGTCTGTGAGCACCAACATGCCGGTGGTGTCTTGGTCCAAACGCCCCACCGCTTGCACGCCTTGGACCGCACTTTTTTGCGGACGCTGACGCAACGCCGGTGGCAGCAAGGTGTACAGACTGGGCCAAGCCGACGGCTTGTGCGAACACTCGTAGCCCGCCGGTTTGTGCAACAACACATAAGCTTTGGCGTGGTAAGGCCACAGCACACCTTGCACGGAATAGGCCAAGCCTTCATGAACGTCAATGTCCTGCAGGGCATCGTCACAGGTGACCAAGCCTTCGCCAAAATCAACCTGCACAAGCCCATGTTGAATGAGACCCGCACAAATACGACGCGTGCCAAAGCCTTGGGAATACAAAATATCTTGCAATTGCATGGGCCCAATCGTAAACGCTCGCGTAAGGCGTAATGAGCTAGGCAAAATAAGCCTCCTCATCGGCAAAGGCGCACCCCATGAAACCCAGCTCACACTATTTGCAATGCCACGGCTTCAACATCCACTACACAGCATGGGGCGATGCGTCGTTACCAGCCGTGATCGCCTGGCATGGGTTGGCGCGTACGGGGCGTGACTTTGATGCTTTGGCAGAGCAACTCGCCCCTTTCTACCGCGTGATCTGCCCAGACACGATTGGCCGTGGTTTGAGCCAATGGAGCCATGCGCCCCAAGACGACTACAGCTTTGCCGCCTACGCCCGCATCGCGCTGGACTTGATGGATGGCTTGCACATCGACCAAGCCCATTGGATTGGCACCTCCATGGGCGGGGCCCTTGGCTTGGTCTGCGCCGCTGCCCGCGAGTTGCCCGCGTTCAAGGGCCGAGTTCGCAGCCTGATCCTGAATGACATTGCGCCTGAAATTTCAGCCACCGCCGTGGAACGCATCAAAGCCTATGCAGGTCAGCCCCCTGCGTTTGACACGGTGCCCGAACTCGAAGCCTTCTTTCGCCAAGCCTATGCGCCCTTTGGCTTTCAGACCGACGCACAGTGGCTGCACTTGACCGAGACCTCCACCCGTCGCTTGCCCGATGGTCGGGTGACACCGCATTACGACCCAGCCATCACACAGCAGTTTTTCCGCGAAGTCCCAGAATACCCACTGTGGGCTGAATACGACGCCTTGAACATCCCCGTCATGGCCATGCGAGGTGCCAACTCCGACTTGATTTCACATGCCACGCTTGAAACCATGCACAGCCGTGGTCCTGGAGCCAAAGGCTTGTTGCGTACCGAAGAAATCGCGGGTTGCGGCCATGCTCCCGCACTCAATGTGCCTACGCAGTGGCAGTTGGTGATCGACTTTTTAAAGTCAGTCCGCTGATTTGAACCGCCTCAAGCCTCAAGGTCCAACCACAGCGGATGCTTGTCCATCACGGCGATAAACGCCTGCGAATTTTCAAACGCACAGAGCCACTGTGACAACGCAGGCCAGGGTTGTGCATCAAACCACACACGGTCCGTACGGGCGAATTGCCGCACAAACGGCGCGACACCGGCATCGACCAATCCCCACCGTTCGCCTGCCAGATACGCCGTGGCTTGCAGCTGCGCCTCTAAGTCCATCAGCCACTGCGCACCCCTTGCACGGTGCGCCAAACCATCGGTCAAATCAAACCGCTGCGGGTATTTGTAACGGTCTAAATTGGCTTTGAACGCACCATCGTTCATCGCCAGAATGGCCTGCGTCTTGCCCTGCAGTTCGGGCGTTGTGGGTAACCAAGCCTCAGGGTCGTTCTGCTGCAAAGCCCACCGCATGATGTCTAAGCTTTGCTCCAACACATCACCGCCTGGCAAGCACAACACAGGCACGGTGCCTTTGGGTGAGACTGCCAACATGCGGGCCGGCTTGGCTTTCAACGCCACCTCTCGGTGCTCATACAACACACCACTCACGCGCAACGCCAAACGCGCACGCATGGCATAAGGGCAACGACGAAAAGAATAAAGAACAGGGATATCACGCATGATGCAACGGGACAAAACTCGCGCGCGCTTGCTCACTCAAACCATCCGTCATGATTTGCAGCAGCTGAATGAATTCAGCACGTTGTCCATCATTCAAAGGGGCCATCAACTGCGCATAGGCATCGTGTACCGGAGCCTCTGCCTTTTTGAGCAAGCGTTGACCTGCGGGGGTCAAACGCACCGCCATCTGACGACGGTTGGTCTGCGACACCACACGCGCCACCAACCCTCGCGTTTCTAAACCACGCAGCACGCGAAGCACCGTGACTTTGTCAAATGCCAGCGCGCGCGCCAGACGACTTTGGTCAATGCCCGGCTCACTGGCGAGCACCGTGAGTGCGCCGTACTGCGCCTGCGTCAAACCGACACCTGCACACGCAGACTCGAAGATGGAAGCAGAAATTTGATGGGCACGCCGCAGCAAAAAACCGGGGCGTTGGTACATGTCACTTAGGTGCATTTCTTGGGGTTTGTATGGATAGGACCGTCTGAGGCCGAAATCAATAATCGTTTGCATGCTAACAAATTAGCAGCAAGAAAAAGGCAAACGATGAAAGTAGCAATTTTGGGCGGCGGCATTGCGGGGCTAGGCTTAGCGCTGGGACTGCATGAACGCGGCATTGCATGCGACGTGTATGAAAGCGTACCGGAAGTCAAAGAAATGGGCGTGGGCATCACCCTGTTGCCACACGCTACCAAAGAGCTGGCCGCGTTGGGCGTTTTGCCCCAACTCGAAGCGGTGGCCATTGAAAACCTAGAAAGCGTGTTTTACAACCGCTTCGGCCAATACATCTACAAAGAACTGCGTGGCCGTCATGACGGCTACGCCACCCCCGAACTGGGCATCCACCGCGGCAAATTGCATCGCATTTTGTTTGACGAAGTGGTGAAACGTTTAGGCACAGACCATGTTCACACCGGACACCGCTGCATCCGCGTGGACCAAACCGAACAGATGGCAACGGTCACCTTTGAACTCGCACAAGGCGGTACACGGCAAGTGCAAGCAGACGTGGCGGTGGCCTGCGATGGGGTGAACTCCACCGTGCGCAAACAGTTTTATCCAGACGACCAGGTGTGCTTTGCTGGCATCAACACGTGGCGTGGTGTCACCGTGCACAAGCCCATCTTGACCGGCAAAAGCTACATGCGCGTGGGCTCCATCGACACGGGCAAGATGGTCATCTACCCCATCGTTGACAACTACGACGGGCAAGGCAACCAGCTCATCAACTGGATGGCTGAAATTCAACGCCCAGACACCAAGATGAACGACTGGAACAAACCAGGCGACGCACGCGACTGCATTGATATTTTCAAAGACTGGAAGTTTCCGTGGCTTGATGTACCACAACTCATCTTGTCCGCCGAGCGTGTGTTTGAGTACCCCATGGTCGACAAAGATGCGCTGGCGCAATGGAGTTTTGGACGCATCACCCTCATGGGCGATGCCGCACACCCCATGTACCCGCGCGGCTCCAATGGCTCGGCCCAAGGCTTGATTGATGCACGCACCTTGGCCGACCTGTTGAGCCAAACCACCGATGTGGTGGCTGCTTTGCAGCAATACCAAGATTTGCGTTTGCCCACCACAGCCAAGATTGTGCAAACCAACCGCAGCGTGCCCCCTGACGCCATCATCATGAAGGCCGATGCCTTGAGCCACGGCCAACCATTTACCCATATTGATGACCTGATCAGCCAAGCCGAGTTACGGCAAATCTCTGACAACTACAAGCAAGTGGCGGGCTTTGCCGCCAAGTCATAAATCACACACAGGAGACAACCCATGGACCGTCGTCATTTCTTTCAAAATTCAGCTTGGGTCACCACAGGTGCTTTGGCAGGTTGCGCAACCCCTGGCTTCGCATCCAGCGCACCCAAAACGCCCTTTGCAGTTCCTGCGACTTACTTGCCCATCGTGGGCTCGGACGAGATGTTTCCCGTGCGTCGCATTTACTGCATTGGTCGCAACTACGCGGCACACGCACGTGAAATGGGATCGGACCCCACGCGTGAACCGCCCTTCTTTTTTCAAAAACCCACCGATGCCATTCAGTATGTGCCAGCGGGCACCGTGGCAGATCACCCCTACCCCAGCCTCACCAAAAACTACCACTACGAAGCCGAACTGGTCGCGGTGCTGGGCCAAGGTGGGCGCAACATTTCGGTCGACAAAGCCCTCGACTTGGTCTACGGCTACACCTTAGGTCTTGACATGACACGCCGAGACTTGCAGCGCGGCATGGGTGAGCAAAAGAAACCTTGGGAAATTGGCAAAAGCTTTGACAAATCAGCTCCCATCGGTGCGGTTCACAAAGTGGCGCAAACCGGCCACTTTGCCAAAGGCGACATCTGGCTCAAAGTCAACGGCCAAGTGAAGCAAAAAGCAGATTTGAACCAAATGATTTGGTCGGTAGCCGAACAAATTGCCAAACTATCCGAAGCGTTTGAGCTGTTTCCGGGCGACATCATTTACGCAGGCACGCCCGAAAACGTCGGCCCTGTTGTGCGTGGCGATGTGATTGAAATGCACATCGACGGTCTGCCCAACCTCAGCGTCAAGATTGTTTAAGCCATGACACAAACCACCCCCAAACGTCCGGGCAAAGCCCCCTATCTGCGCATCGCCACCGAAGAGGCGTTTTGTCCCTCCGAGATGCTTGATATTTATCGCACCATCTTGACCCAGCCACAGGTCGACCCCGGCTTCAAAAGCCTGATGGGCTTTTACATGAGCAGCCCCAGCGAACGTGCCCAACACATCATGCGCTGTTTGACAGACCTAGACCAAGTGCGCATCGGCCACATGGACGACGCGGGCGTGGACATGCAAATCATTGCACTCACCTCGCCGGGCGTGCAGTGCATGGACACCGCCACAGCCGTGTCATTTGCCAAGTTTGCCAACGACGAGCTGGCGGAAGGCGTGCGTCGCCACCCCACACGCTTTGCCGGCATGATTGCCATCGCACCGCAAGACCCTGCAGCTGCTGCCCAAGAGATTGAACGTGGTGTGAACCAGCTGGGAATGAACGCGGTCATCATCAACTCGCACACGCATGGCGAGTATTTGTCGGATCCGAAGTTTTGGGAAATCTTTGAAGCCGCACAAGCCCACGACACGCCCATTTACCTTCACCCCAACACCCCGCCCGCCAACATGATTCAGCCGTTTTTAGAAGCGGGGTTGGACGGCGCCATTTATGGCTTTGGTGTGGAAACGGGCTTGCATGCTTTGAAGCTCATCACCTCGGGCGTGTTTGACCGTTTTCCCAAACTGCAAGTGATCTTGGGTCACATGGGCGAAGCGTTGCCATTTTGGGCATACCGCCTCGACTACATGCATGCCGCTACGGTGCGATCTCAACGCTACGACAGCATGAAGCCGTTGAAACGCAAACCCAGCGACTACTTGCGCGACAACTTTCACATCACCTGCAGTGGCATGGCATGGCACAAAGCGATTGCCTTCACACAAGACGTGGTGGGTGAAGACCGTGTGCTGTACGCCATGGACTACCCCTACCAATACGCCATTGATGAGGTGCATGCACTCGACGGCATGGACATGAACCCAGCCGCCAAGAAAAAGTTTTACCAAACCAACGCTGAGGCGTTGTTCAAAATTCCGACGAGGACGGTATGAAACACATCCAACGTTTGGTGCTGGCGTTTGCCGCCAGCTTGTTTGCGCTCTGCGCACTGGCACAACCCAGCAACGCCCCCCTCAAAATCATCGTGCCCTTCACACCAGGCACGGGGATGGACACCATTGCCCGCACGGTGCAAGCGCAGCTGGGCGAAAAAATGGGGCAGACCGTGGTGGTGCAAAACATGCCCGGCGCCAGCGGCAACATTGGCGCGGACTTTGTCGCAAAAGCTGCTCCTGACGGCAACACCATCTTGATGGGGGCCAACACGATGTTGATCGCCTCACAGCTCTACAAGAACACCTCTTTCAATCCCGTCAAAGACTTTGCCCCTGTATCCATGTCAGCTTACGGCACCTTGATGTTGGTGGCCAACCCAAAGACCGGCATCAAATCGGTGAAAGACTTGGTCGCCCTCTCCATCGCCAAGCCTGGCTTTGTGTCATTTGGCTCGCCTGGTGTGGGCACGCCACATCACATGGCGATGGAATTGTTCAAACTGGAGACCAAATCTTTCATGTTGCATGTGCCCTACCGAGGCACGGCAGGCTACACGCAAGACTTGTTAGCGGGAGAGTTGATGGTGGGATTTTTGCCGGTGCATGTGGCACAAGGCTTCGTCAAATCGGGCAAGCTCAACGCCTTGGCTGTGGGCAGCACCAAACGCCATCCGGTGGCCGCCGATGTGCCAACATTTCAAGAACTGGGTTACAAAGAAATTGACGTGGACCTTTGGTACGCCTTTTTCGTACCCGCCAAAACACCGACCGCGGTTGTGAACAAACTCAACACTGAGTTCGCCAGCATCTTGCAACAGCAGCAAGTCAAAGACATCTTGGGCAAAGCAGGCTTAGATGCCAGCGCATCCACACCTGAAGAGTTGGGTGCCATTGTTGCGAAAGACTACCCACGTTGGGGTCGCGTCATTCAGCTCAAGGGCATCGTCGCGGAGTGAGACGTGTGATGCCCCTCAGGTCACAGGTGCGGGATTGAACAGCACCAGCGCGTTGTGTAACTTCCAGTGCTCGGCCCAAGTTTGCTTGCGGCCACTGGCCACGTCGAGCATCAACTGGAACAGCTCCATGCCCACCTCCTCAATCGTCTTGGTGCCATCGGCAATCGTGCCAGCATTCACATCCATCAGGTCATGCCAACGCCGCGCAAGGTCGCTGCGCGTCGCCACTTTAATGACAGGCACCTCGGCCAAACCATAGGGCGTGCCGCGTCCGGTGGTGAACACATGCAGGTTCATACCTGCAGCCAATTGCAGCGTGCCACAAATGAAATCGCTGGCTGGGGTCGCCGCATAAATCAGCCCTTTTTGTTTGAGCTTTTCACCTGGCGACAACACGCCAGAAATGGGCGCAGAACCTGACTTGACGATGGAGCCCATGGCTTTTTCAACGATGTTGGACAAGCCCCCCTTTTTGTTACCAGGCGTGGTGTTGGCGCTGCGATCGGCGCGACCACGCGCAAGGTAGGCGTCGTACCACGCCATCTCACGAATCATGGCCTGAGCCACTTCGGGCGTGGTGGCACGTGAGGTCAGTTGATCAATGCCGTCACGCACCTCGGTCACTTCAGAAAACATCACACTCGCACCGGCTCGCACCAGCAAGTCCGTGCAATAACCCACCGCAGGATTGGCTGTCACGCCCGAGAAGGCATCACTGCCACCGCATTGCACACCCACCACCAATTCGCTCGCAGGTACGGTTTCGCGACGACGTTGGTTCAAACGCTGCAAGTGTTGTTTGGCGGTTTTCATGATCGAATCAATCATGGACATGAAGCCCACATGCGCATCGTCTTGCAAACACACCACGTCAAGCGCTTCGCCACGTTGGTCATTGATCGGGATAGCACCGGGTGGCATCAATCGCTCGGGTTGCAACTTTTCACACCCCAAACTCACCACCATCACCTCACCGCCAAAGTTGGGGTTCAGACTGATGTTGCGCAGGGTACGAATTGGAATTTCTGCGCCATCGGCATCAATCGCCACGCCACAGCCGTAGGTATGTTCTAGGCCAACCACGTCATCCACATTCGGAAATTGCGGCAGCAATTCAGCTTTGATACGCTCCACGGCGAACTCAACCACACCCGACACACATTGCACCGTGGTGGTGATGGCCAAGATGTTGCGTGTACCCACAGAACCATCGGCATTGCGATAGCCCTCAAAGGTGTAACCCTCGAGTGGCGGCAGCGGCTCGGGTTTGACCGTCGCGATGGGCAAGTTGTCCAACTCCCGAGCGGAGGGCATCTGGAGCAAACGCTCATGCACCCAACTTCCCGCTGCAATGTCTTTCAAGGCATAGCCAATCGGGATGCCATAACGCAGCACCGCAGCGCCAGCAGGCACATCCACCAACGCCACTTTATGGCCTTGGGGTACGGCATCGCGCAAATTCAAGCCATCGGGCAACACCGTCCCTGCGGGAAGCCCACCGTGATTGGCCACGATGGCCACGTTATCGCGGGCATGCATTCGGATGGTGAGTGGGTTCATCGAAGTCTCCTATCATTTGGCTTCGTTTCAAAGCCTTTACAAACGCAATGATAGCGGTACCATAACCCTGCACGCAAGAAAATTTCATGACCGACAAAGAACCACCAAAACGTTCACGCCGCAGCAGCGGTGCCATCACCTTGCGTGATGTGGCCATGCTCGCAGGGGTGGCCCCTATCACCGCATCGCGTGCCATCAACACCCCCAACCAAGTCTCACCTGAAGTGCTGCGCAAAGTGCAAGAGGCTGTGCAACGCACAGGGTATGTGCCCAACCGCATGGCGGGCGGTTTGGCCTCGTCGCGCAGTCGCCTGATCGCGGCCGTGGTGCCCAGCACCGTGGTGTCGGTGTTCATGGAAACCATTGAGTCGTTGAACGCCACCTTGTTTGATGCGGGCTACCAGCTGATGCTGGGGCAGTCTGGTTACTCGGCGGAACGTGAGGAGTTGCTGCTTGAGGCCATCATTGGGCGTCGTCCAGACGGTATTTTTCTCACAGGCATCTTGCCCCCAGGCAAAGCGCGGACACGGCTGCTCGCATCCGGCATTCCCGTGGTGGAAACGTGGGACCTCACACCCACCCCGATTGACATGTTGATTGGTTTCTCTCACTCGGACATCGGGCGAGAGGTGGCCAGGTTTTTAATGGCCAAGGGCTACAAACAATTCGCCATCGTGCGTGCCGAAGACGAACGCGCTGACCGCCGCACCTTGGCCTTTCAAGACGCGGTGGCCCAGCACGGTTTACCCCCAGTGTTTGTAGCCAACGTGGGGGCTTCGCGTTCCCTCAAAAGCGGACGCGAAGCCATGGGGCGCATCTTGGCCGAAGCGCCTAGCGTAGAAGCCGTATTTTGTAGCTCAGACCTGCTGGCTTTGGGCGTGATGACCGAAGCACGCGCCCGTGGCATGCGCGTGCCAGACGACATCGCCGTGATGGGCTTTGGCGATGTGCCTTTCGTCGCTGACATGGTGCCTGCGCTCACCACCGTGCGCATCAATGGCGAACAAATCGGCACGCTGGCGGCGCGATTTTTGATTGACCGCGCTGAGGATCGCGCAGTGGATCCGCGCATCGTCGATGTGGGTTTTTCCATCATCGAGCGCGAGAGCACGGCCCTAGCGAAAACCCTGAGGTAAAAGCATTGACGGTCTGTTTAAGCATGGCTAACATGCTTTCACTTTATTTGGTAGCGCTACCAAATTGAAAATAAAACTAACCCATCACGACCTCAATTCAAAGCGACTCTTATGGCAACAACCTCTTCACACCTGTACTCTCGCCTGCTGCTGACTGGCGCCGCCGGTGGCTTGGGTCGCGTGTTGCGCCCTCGTTTGAAAACGCGTTGCGACGTGTTGCGCTTGAGCGATTTGGGCGACCTAGGTCATGCGGCGGCTGGTGAAGAAGTCATGCCAGCACCATTGCAAGACCGCCCTGCTGTGTTCAAGTTACTCGAAGGTGTGGATGCCGTGGTGCACTTGGGCGGTATCTCCACAGAGCAGCCATTTGACGACATCGTGCAAGCCAACATCATTGGCACATACAACCTCTATGAAGCCGCACGCACCCACGGCACACGCCGCATTGTGTTTGCAAGCTCCAACCATGTGACGGGCTTTTATCGCCAAGACGAGGTGGTGGATACCACCATGCCTGTGCGTCCTGATGGCTATTACGGCCTGAGCAAAGCTTTTGGTGAAAACCTTGCACGCTTTTACTTTGACCGTTACGGCATCGAAACCGTCTGTTTGCGCATCGGTTCATCTTTTCCCGAACCCAAAGACCGGCGCATGCTGGCCACATGGATGAGTTATGACGATTTAGAACGCTTGGTGGTCGCTAGCCTCAACTCACCTGTCGTCGGCTACAGCGTGATTTACGGCATGTCCGATAACAACCACGTCTGGTGGGACAACACCTCCGCCAAACACATTGGCTACCGCCCACAAGACAGCTCAGAGCCGTTCCGTGTGGCCGTAGAAGCCAAGCAACTGAGCCTCGATTTGAATGATCCCGCCGTGATTTACCAAGGCGGTGGCTTTGTCAAAGCCGGTCCTTTCTGAATTTCTAACCACAACAGGAGACACCCATGAACGCACGTTCGAATTTGCTCAAGACCTTGGTGGCCACTGCGGCTGCCTCGCTGTTTGCTTTTGCGGCACACGCCACTGAATTCCGATCTTCTGACATTCACCCCGACGACTACCCCACCGTGCAAGCCGTACGCCACATGGGTGAAGAGTTGAGTAAAGCCACGGGTGGCAAACACAGCATCAAGGTGTTCTCGAAGTCTGCACTCGGCAACGAGAAAGACACGATTGAACAAACCAAACTCGGTGCCATCGCGATGGCGCGTGTGAACGTCGCGCCAATGAACAACATTTGTGCGGCCACCATGGTGCCCACCATGCCGTTCTTGTTCCGCTCGACCGAACACATGCGCAAAGTGTTGGACGGCCCTATTGGCGAAGAAATTTTGAAAGACTGTGAAGCCCAAGGTTTTGTGGGTTTGGCGTTTTACGACTCTGGCGCACGCTCGATCTACACCGTGAAAAAACCCATCAAGACTTTGGCCGACGCCAAAGGTTTGAAGGTGCGCGTGCAGCAAAGCGACTTGTGGGTGTCACTGCTTGAAGCCATGGGTGCCAATGCCACACCCATGCCTTACGGCGAGGTCTATACCGCGTTGAAAACAGGTTTGGTCGATGCCGCTGAAAACAACTACCCCTCATACGAGAGTTCACGTCACTTTGAAGTCGCCAAGTACTACAACAAGACCGAACACTCCATGGCTCCCGAAATCTTGCTGTTCTCCAAGAAAGTGTGGGACACCCTGTCTGCGGATGAACAAAAACAAATTCGTGCAGCCGCCAAAGAATCTGTGGTTTACATGCGCAAGCTGTGGGACGAGCGCGAAGCCAAATCTTTGGCCATCGTCAAAGCGGGTGGCGCTGAAATTGTGGAAGTTGACAAAGCCCCTTTCCAAGCTGCCATGAAGCCTGTGTATGACAAGTTCTTGAAAGACCCCAAACTGCAAGACATGGTCAAACGCATCAACGCGGTGAAGTAAGAAGCGCACCATGTACACACGCTTTTGTGCCGCCCTCGCGCGGCTTTGTTTGAAGGTTGGCGTTCTCGGGCTGATGCTTCTGATCGCCGCCGTGCTCTACCAAGTCATTGGTCGCTATGTGTTCAACGACACGCCCACTTGGGCAGAAAGTGGCGCTGTGTTGCTCGTGCTGTATGTGACCATGCTGGGCATGGCCGTCGGCGTGCGCGATGCGGGTCACATTGGCTTGGAATCTTTGTTGGTGCTCGTGCCCGATGCCGTGCGCTTGAAGATGGAGCTGCTGATCCACGTCCTTGTTTTGGTGTTTGGCGTGGTGATGGCCTACAACTGTGCCGTGCTGGCACAAAGCGTGTGGGATTACAAAATTCCAACCCTCGGATTGTCCGAGGCATTCAAGTACGCCCCCCCTGCGATGGCGGGGATGTTGATTGCTTTGTTTTCGATAGAACACATCATCGCCTTGCTGCGCGGTGAAGAGGTGGAGCCCGCATGGCACTGACTATTCTTTGCGTGAGCTTCACGCTGTTGCTGTTGTTGGGCGTGCCTGTGGCGTTCTCCATCGGTTTGTCTTCTTTGGCCACGTTGTTGTTTGAAGGCTTGCCTCTGGCTGTGGGCTTTCAACAAATGATTTCGGGCATGAATCCGTTTTCCTTCCTCGCCATTCCGTTTTTCATCTTCGCAGGTGAAATCATGATGTATGGCGGCATCGCCGACAAGATTGTGGATTTCGCCAAGTCTCTCGCGGGCCATGTGCGAGGTGGCTTAGGCATGAGTAACGTGCTGGCCTGCACCTTGTTCGGCGGCGTATCAGGCTCACCTGTGGCCGACGTGTCAGCCATGGGTGCAGTGCTGATTCCACAAATGAAAAAAGAGGGCTATGACGCTGACTATGCGGTGAACGTCACCACGCATGCCTCGTTGGTCGGAGCGTTGATGCCCACCAGCCACAACCTCATCATCTTTACGTTGGCCGCCAGTGGCAAGGTGAGCATTGCCGCCTTGATTTTGGCGGGTATCGTGCCAGCCATTGTGTTGACCATTTGCAACTTGGTCGCAGCCTATGCCGTAGCGGTGAAGCGTGGCTACCCTGCAGGCACCTTCCCTGGCTGGGCCGTGGTGGGGCGTTCTTTTGCGCAATCACTGCCAGGCTTGCTGGTGGTGGTCATCATCATCGTGGGCATTTTGTCTGGGGCCTTCACGGCCACCGAGTCAGCGTCTGTGGCGGTGATTTGGGCTTTGTTCCTAGCCACCTTGGTTTACAAAAAGCTCACCCGTGAACAATTTTTGAAAGCCGCGGCCAAGGCTGTCAAAAGCACAGGTGCTGTGCTGCTGCTGATTGGCATCAGCTCCATGTTTGGCTACTTGATTGGCTTGTACGGCGTTGCCGAACTGACCGGTCAAATGCTGTCGAGCATCAGTGCCACACCCTGGGTCATTTTCTTGTGCGTCAACATCATCTTGTTTGTGCTGGGGACCTTCCTCGACATGGCAGCAACCATTTTGATTTGCACGCCCATCTTCTTGCCCATCTGCCAACAAATGGGCATGAGCACAGAACAATTCGGCATCGTCATGCTCATCAACTGCGCGCTGGGCCTGAACACACCACCTGTGGGCACCACGCAATTTGTGGGCTGCACGATTGGTGAAGTGTCGGTCGGCACGGTAATGAAAACCATTTGGCCGTTCTACGGCGGCTTGATTGCGGCGCTGATGTTGGTGACCTATGTGCCCTCGTTCTCGATGTGGCTGCCTAACCTGATTTTGAAATAACACCATGACCACAGGACCTGTGATTGCCTTTGAGCCGAGTGCGCGCTACCCAGACCCTCGGGTCGAGGTGTTGGATGAACGCTTTCTCAAACTGCGGCTGTTCAGCGCCAGTGTCGAGCAACTCGTCTCGGGCCTGCGTTGGGCCGAAGGGCCTGTGTGGTTTGGCGATGGTCGCTACGTGCTGGTGTCTGATATTCCAAACAACCGTATCTTGCGTTGGGACGATGCCTCGGGTCAGGTGAGTGAATTTCGCAAGCCCTCGCACAACGCCAACGGGTTGACACGCGATACACAAGGTCGCTTGCTCACCTGCGAGCACCAAACACGCCGCATCACACGCACTGAATACTCAGGGGCAATCACCGTGTTGGCAGATTCGTTTGAGGGCAAACCACTGAATTCGCCCAACGACATCGTGTGCCAACGCAATGGCACCGTGTGGTTCACAGATCCGCCCTTTGGCATCTCTGGCGATTGGGAGGGCGACCCCGCCGTGGCCGAGCTACCCCATGCGCTGTACTGCATCCAGCTAGGCGATGGTGCGTTGCAACAGGTCTTGACCGATGTGCAGGGTCCCAACGGCTTGGCATTCTCGCCCGACGAATCCGTGTTGTATTTGGTCGAAAGCCGTGCCAAGCCTCATCGCAAGGTGTGGGCATACGACGTGAACGCGCAAGGCCTGTTATCCAACAAACGCTTGGTCATTGATGCACAAGGCCCAGGTGCACTGGACGGCATCGCCGTGGACATCGACGGCAACATTTGGTGCGGCTGGGGCAGCGATGGTTCTGCACACGCCAACCCAGAAGCGCTTGATGGCGTGCGCGTCTTCGCGCCAGACGGAACAGCCATCGGTCACATCCACTTACCCGAACGCTGCGCCAATCTGTGCTTTGGCGGTGCAAAGCACAACCGATTGTTCATGGCCAGCAGCCATTCGCTTTACGCCATTTACACCAACACACGAGGAGCAACCCCATGCTGAAACAACGACGTACCCTGCTGACACTCACCTTGAGCTTGCTGCTGGCAACCTCCGCCCACGCGTGGCCCGACAAGCCCGTGACCTTGGTGGTGCCATTTCCACCCGGTGGCGCGACAGATCTGATCGCACGCACGTTAGCGCCCAAGCTGCAAGAAAAGCTGGGCGGCACCTTCATCACCGACAACAAAGCAGGCGCAACTGGCACCATTGGTGCAGGCTTTGTTGCTCGCGCACCTGCGGATGGCCACACCTTGCTGGTTTCATCTTTGGGTCCCTATGTAATTGCCCCACACTTGTTGGCGAAAGTGCCGTACGACGCGCTGAAAGACTTCGACTACATCAGCATCGCCGTGCAAGCACCCAACGTCTTGGTGGTGCCTGCTAGCTCACCCCACAAATCCATGGCGGATGTGATTGCCTTCCAAAAAGCCAACCCCAACAAGATGACTTTTGCCTCATCGGGCAACGGCAGCAGCGACCACTTGACCGCCGAGTTGTTTTGGTTGCAAACCGGCACGACAGGCATCCATGTGCCCTACAAAGGCGGTGGTCCAGTGATGACCGATTTGCTGGGTGGGCAAGTCGACTCATCGTTCATGAACATCAACACCGCCATGCCACAAATCTTGGCTGGCAAATTGCGTCCGCTGTCGATCACCAGTGCCAAACGTTCGCCGTTGTTGCCCAACGTGCCATCGCTCGAAGAGCTGGGCATCAAGGATGCCAACGTGTACTCATGGCAAGCCATTGCCGCGCCACGCGGTTTGCCTGCTGAGATCAAAGCCAAGCTGCACGCTGCCATCGTGGCTGGGTTGAATGACCCACAAGTCAAAGCCAAGTTGCTCGACTTGGGCTTCGAGATTGTGGCGAACACACCGGAGCAATTCACGGCTTACCAAGCGGCTGAATTTGCACGCTGGAAAAAATTGATTGAAACCCGAAACATCAAAGCCGACTGAGTTTTTTTCGAGATCTCCCATGCCTCACTCCTCTCCTGTCATCACACAGTTACGCGTCATCCCCGTTGCAGGGCATGACAGCATGCTGATGAATCTGTCCGGTGCGCACGGCGCTTTCTTCACGCGCAACTTGCTCATCCTCACCGACAACGCCGGTCGCACGGGCATCGGTGAAGTGCCAGGCGGCGAAAAGATTCGCGCCACTCTGGAAGATGCCACCGAGTTAGTGGTGGGCCAAAGCATTGGCAATGTGCAAGCCGTGCTCAACACCATGCGCACCCGCTTCGCCGACCGTGATGTCGGTGGGCGCGGTTTGCAAACCTTCGACTTGCGCACCACCATCCATGCTGTGACCGCAGTTGAATCAGCCTTGCTCGATTTGCTGGGACAACACTTGAATGTGCCTGTCGCTGCCTTGCTCGGTGAAGGCCAACAGCGCAGTTCTGTAGAAATGCTCGGCTATTTGTTTTTCATCGGGGACCGTACCCAAACCGACCTGCCCTACCGTACGGAACACGATGCCGACAACGCGTGGTTCCGTCTGCGCAACGAGAAAGCCATGACCCCCGATTCGGTCGTGCGCTTGGCCGAAGCAGCACGTGAAAAATACGGCTTCAACGACTTCAAACTCAAAGGCGGTGTACTCGCAGGCGAGGCGGAAATTGAAGCCGTCACCGCGCTACACCAACGCTTTCCACAAGCACGTGTCACGCTCGACCCAAACGGAGGTTGGTTGCTGAAAGATGCGGTGCGTTTGATGCGTGACATGCGCGGTGTCGTGGCTTATGCCGAGGACCCCTGCGGCGCAGAAGAAGGCTTCAGTGGGCGAGAAGTCATGGCTGAGTTTCGCCGTGAAACGGGTTTGCCCACCGCCACCAACATGGTCGCCACCGACTGGCGACAAATGGTGCATTCGCTGTCGCTGCAAAGCGTGGACATTCCCTTGGCTGACCCACACTTTTGGACCATGGCGGGGTCGGTCCGTGTGGCCCAAACCTGTCGCGATTGGGGCCTCACTTGGGGATCGCACTCCAACAACCACTTTGATGTGTCGCTTGCCATGTTCACGCATGTGGCAGCAGCAGCACCTGGCAAAGTCACTGCCATTGACACCCATTGGATTTGGCAAGACGGCCAAGGCCTCACCAAAAATCCGCTGCAAATCATCAACGGCCATGTGGAGGTTCCCAAGCAACCGGGCCTTGGTATCGAGCTGGACATGGTGGCTGTTGAAAAAGCACATCAGTTGTATCTACAGCATGGCCTAGGTGCACGTGATGACTCAATGGCCATGCAGTACCTCATTCCCGGCTGGAAGTTTGACCACAAGCGCCCTTGCATGGTGCGCTGATTTTTTAAAGTAACAAGGAAGAAAAAATGAAAATCGGATTCATCGGCTTAGGCATCATGGGCACCCCCATGGCGCAGCATTTGCTCACCGCTGGGCACGAGATGTTTGTGCGCACACGCAGCAAAGTGCCAGAAGCACTGAGTACGGCACAGGTCTGCGCCAGCAATGCAGACGTGGCACGCAAGGCTGACATCATCTTTTTGATGCTGCCAGACACCCCCGATGTGGACAGCGTCTTATTTGGCAAAGACGGGGTGGCCGAAGGGTTGAGCCAAGGCAAGATCGTGGTCGACATGAGCTCAATCTCGCCGATGGACACCAAAACCTTCGCGCAAAAAATCAACGCACTGGGCTGTGAGTATTTAGATGCACCGGTGTCTGGTGGCGAAGTCGGTGCCAAAGCAGCCAGCCTCACCATCATGGTGGGCGGGGCAGAAGCCACTTTTAACACCGTCAAGCCTTTGTTTGAATTGATGGGAAAAAACATCACGCGGGTTGGCGGTAACGGTGACGGACAAACCACCAAGGTGGCGAATCAAATCATCGTGGCCCTGAACATTGCAGCCGTGGGTGAAGCCCTGTTGTTTGCCAGCAAAGCCGGTGCAGATCCCGCCAAAGTACGTGCAGCCCTGATGGGTGGTTTTGCGTCTAGTCGTATTTTGGAAGTGCATGGCGAACGCATGATCAAACGCACGTTTGATCCAGGCTTTCGCATTGCTTTGCATCAAAAAGATTTGGCGTTGGCACTCAACGGGGCAAAGGCCATTGGTGTGTCATTGCCCCAAACCGCGTCGGCGGCACAGCTCATGCAAGCGTGTGCCTCGAATGGCTGGGGTCAACTCGATCACTCCGCGTTGGTGAAATCGTTGGAGCTGATGGCCGCACACGAAGTCGCGACGAAGTAAATCGCGACGATGTCAAGCCCAATCAGTCTTCAATCTTCCACGTCGGCAATCGCCATTCAAACTGCAAGGCGGCCAAACGCAGCAAGGTGACGGTGGCTGCACCGATGGCGACCACGGCGTTCGGATCAAAACTGAGCAAGTGCAACACCACCACCACCCAACCGCCAGCAAACGCACACACGGCGTAGGGGTGGTGGTCGTGAAAAGCGGTGGGGATTTCGTTGCACACGATGTCGCGCAACACACCGCCAAAGGTGGCGGTGATGACCCCCATCAACACCGCAATCAGCGCTGGCATGTGCATACCCAAAGCGATTTGTGTGCCGCTGGCCGCAAACAGGCCTAAGCCCAACGCATCGGGCCATTGCATAGACTTCTCCGTGGGTCTGAAGTGTTTGGCGCGCATCGTCAACATTGCCACCAAGCACAGCAAAAGCACCGACCACAAATACCAAGACTGCTCAATCCAAAACAAAGGACGACGGTCCAGCAACACATCGCGCAAGGTCCCGCCGCCAAACGCGGCCACGCTGGCAACCGCACACACACCCACAGCGTCCAGCTTTTTGCGCGCGGCCTCCATCACCCCAGACAGGGCAAACGCCACCGTGCCCGCTATCTCTATCCCTGCCTGCACATTCGACAGGGTTTGCGTCATCAAGACGTCCATGAACGCACGACCTTTACTGATTCACCAAAGGCGCGAGTGTCGCACCCTCAATGCGGTGGCGCGTGAGCGCATCTTTCACAAAGCCACTGGCTTTCATCTCTTCAACAAACTGACGTAAATAGGCAGCGGCTTGTGCTCCGCGGGTCTTGGGAAGCCCCATGGCCTGTGAAATCACCATGAAGCGACCTGGCAGCAAACGCAGATTCGGCACACGCTGTGCATCCGCCTCCAGCTGTTGTTTCACACCAGCGGCCACATCCGCACCGTGTTCGACAAAATAATCCACCACGGTGGGCGATGTCGGGCTGCGCAGCAGCTGTGCGTGCTTGATTTCACGGCTCAAGTACAAGTCATACGCACTGCCCTTGCCCACCACCACGCGGTGTTTGGCTTGGTCGACTTCTTCGTTGCGTTGCAAAGGAGAGTCTTGTTTGACCAAATAGGCACCTTCGATCAACACGTAAGGCGCTGTGAACTCAATCGCAGCGCCCCGCACGGGGTCAATCGCAAAAAAACCAATGTCGGCTTGCTCGGTAGACACGGCATCGACCGATTTACCAGCCGCATCGACCACGATCAGCTTCAACGGCACGCCCAAACGCTTGGCCAGTTGCTGCGCCAAATCCACCGAAACCCCCACGGGCTGGCCGGTGGTCGCGTCTTTTTGGGCGAGGATGGGGTTGCCTAAATTGATGGCTGCGCGCAGTTCCCCAGTAGGCGCAAAGGAAGAAACAACTTGTGACATGGCCATATTCGACCACACGAACATGACGCCGCCCCAACAAAGTGCACGCTTGAGCCAAGAAGGTTTGTTCATACCCAGTCCTTTATCAATCAGGGTGTCATCTTGCCTATTTAACGATCTTCACCAAGCACCCAAGCGACAGACCAACTTGCTGCGAAAATGGGCGTATGACTTACAGCGTGAAAGAAATGTTCTACACCTTGCAGGGTGAAGGCGCCAATGCAGGGCAACCCGCCGTGTTTTGCCGTTTCGCCGGTTGCAACTTGTGGAGCGGCCGCGAGGAAGACCGCAGCTCGGCCATTTGCCAATTCTGCGACACCGACTTTGTGGGCACAGACGGCACGCAGGGAGGCAAGTTTGACAGCGCGCCAGCCTTGGCCGCCGCCATTGCCAGCTTTTGGCCTGCCACCGACACGGCGCACCGTTTTGTGGTGCTCACGGGGGGCGAACCGTTGCTACAAGTCGACGAAGCCCTTGTCAATGCCCTGCACGCCCTGCACTTCAAGATTGCGGTGGAAACCAATGGCACGGTGCAACCGCCTCTTGGCATTGACTGGCTGTGCATGAGCCCCAAAGCCGGCAGTCAGCGCGTGGTGACCGCTGGCCAAGAGCTCAAGCTGGTGTTTCCACAAGTGGGGGCAGAACCTGCGCTGTTTGAATCTTTGAACTTTGAAAACTTTTACCTGCAGCCCATGGACGGCCCCCAAGCAACGGCCAACACCGCTGCTGCTGTGGCCTACTGCCAAGCGCATCCGCGCTGGCGTTTGAGCGTGCAAACCCATAAGTTGATCGGCATCCGATGAAATTTGAACTCAGCCAACGCTTCTACTTTGAAGCTGCCCACACCCTGCGTCGCAAGATCGATGCAGCGGGCAGCCTGCGCATCCACGGCCACACCTACCACGCCGAGGTCACCCTTGCGGGCAAGCCAGACCCCGAATCCGGCATGATGATGGACCTCGCTTTCCTGCGCAAAGAAGTCGAAAAAGTGCGCAAAAAGTTAGACCACCATTTCCTTGACGAAGTGCCGGGCATCGGTCCTGCCACCCTAGAAAACCTGTGCGCGTTCATCTACAACGACCTCAAAGGCGCGCTGCCCAACATCCACCGCATCACCATTGAACGCCCCGCCAGCGGCGACAAGTGCTGCCTCATGCCCAACGAAGACTAAATATGTCGTCCATCAAAGCGGTTGTGTTCGATGCCTACGGCACCTTGTTCGATGTCTATTCGATTGGCGCATTGGCCGAACAGCTGTACCCGGGTCAAGGCGCAGCCATCTCGGTGCTGTGGCGCGACAAGCAAATAGACTACACGCGGCTCATCACGATGTCTGACCCACACCGTGCAGAAGGCAGTCGCCATTACCAATCGTTTTGGGACATCACACGCTGCGCACTGCACTACACGCTAGAACGATTCAACCTAGATGCGAAGCCCGAGAACATCGATGCCTTGATGGGCCAATATGCCAAGCTCACGCCTTTTCCTGAAAACATGGGCGTGTTGCAAACCTTGAAGCAACGCGGCGTGACCACCGCCATCCTCTCAAACGGCAGCCCCGAGATGCTCCACACCGCAGTGACAAGTGCGGGCATGAGCGATTGGATTGACCACGTCATATCAGTGGATCCGATTCGTTTGTTCAAAACTGCGCCCGAAGCCTATGGTTTGGTGCAACAAGTCATCCCTGCAAAGGTCGAAGAAATTTTGTTTGTCTCCAGCAATGGCTGGGATGCGCTGGGTGCCACGTGGTTTGGCTTCACCACCGTGTGGGTGAACCGCCAGCATCTGCCGCATGAGGCCATTGGCCCTAGACCCAGCTACACCGGCCACGACCTCACACGCGTGTTAGACGTGTTCGCGCACTGATGGACAGCCTGCGCATTGACAAGTGGCTATGGGCCGCACGGTTTTACAAAACACGCAGCCTCGCGTGCGATGAAGTCACCAAACACCGCGTACAAATCAACGGCCAAGATGTCAAGCCTGCACGCGAAGTGAAAGTGGGCGACACCCTCACCGTACGTCAAGGCAACATCACCAAAACCATCGTCGTCAAAGGCATCAGCGCCGCACGCGGGCCTGCGCCCGTGGCACAACAGCTGTACGAAGAAACTCCAGAAAGCGCGGCCTTGCGCGCCAAACTGGCCGAGCAAAACCGCTTGGCCCATGAACCCGCGCACAGCATCGAACACGGCCGCCCCACCAAACGTGACCGCCGCCAAATCGAACACGCATGGAATGACCGCTGGAGCGCCAGCGTCGACCACTAAACACACCCACGAACATAGACACAAAGGAACACACACATGGGCGCTCAATGGAAAGCCAAAGGCAAAGACTTAGCCGCCAACGCCAAAGGCCGCATGTTCGGCAAACTGGCCAAAGACATCATGGTGGCTGCACGCAGCGGCGCGGACCCTGCAGCCAACGCGCGTCTGCGCATGGTGATCGAACAAGCGCGCAAAGTGTCTATGCCCAAAGACACGCTGGACCGTGCCATCAAAAAGGGGGCAGGACTCACCGGTGAATCGGTGCAGTTTGAACGCGTCATTTACGAAGGCTATGCCCCACATCAAGTGGCGGTGATGGTCGAGTGCTTGACCGACAACGTCAACCGCACAGCCCCCGAAATGCGTGTGCTGTTTCGCAAAGGCCAGCTCGGCACATCTGGCTCGGTGTCGTGGGACTTTGACCATCTGGGCATGATCGAAGCCGAACCCATCACTGCCGATGCCGATGCCGAAGTGGCAGCCATTGAAGCTGGGGCACAAGACTTTGAGGCCGGCGACGAAGGTACGTCCGTCTTTTTCACCGACCCTGCCGATCTCGACTTGGTCAGCCGCGCCCTGCCCGCACACGGGTTCAATGTGTTGTCCGCCAAACTGGGCTACAAACCTAAAAACCCTGTCGACCCAGCCAACTTGAGCGAGGCCGACTTAGAAGAAGTCGAAGCCTTTCTCTCCGCCATTGACGACAACGACGACGTGCAAAACGTCTATGTGGGGCTGGCAGGTTAACTTCTCACATGACAGTTGCAACACAAGGTATCCAAGGCACTTTAGGCATTGATTTCGGCACCTCCAACTCGGCCATCGCGTGGGCCACGCCCCAAGGCACCGCACAACTCATCCCGCTAGAAGGTGATGCACTGGCCATGCCTACCGCTGTGTTTTACAACGCAGAAGAAGGCAGCACGCACTTTGGTCGTGAAGCCATCACGCACTACTTAGAAGGCACAGAGGGCCGACTCATGCGTTCACTCAAAAGCCTATTGGGCAGCCCGCTGTTGATGGAAACCACACTCATCAACAACCAGTTGGTGAACTTCCAAGACATCGTGACCACGTTCTTAGCGACCTTGCGCGAACGCGCCACACGCCACATTGGCACACCCCCCACGCGTGTGGTCATGGGTCGTCCCGTGCACTTTGTGGACGACGATACCGAGCGTGACGCACAAGCTGAAGCCTCGTTGCGATACGCCGCTGAGTCGGTGGGCTTTCAAGACATTTCATTTCAGCTGGAGCCCATTGCCGCTGCGCTGGATTACGAACAACGCCTCACCCGAGAGAGCACCGTGCTGGTCGCTGACATCGGTGGCGGCACATCTGACTTCACCGTGGTGCGCTTAGGGCCTGAGCGCATGAACCGCCCCAATCGCACAGACGACGTGCTGGCCACCACCGGCATACACATTGGCGGAACAGACTTTGACCAAAAACTCAGCTTGGAACAGCTCATGCCCTTGTTGGGCTACGGCCACATCGGGCCACAAAACCGAGAAGTCCCCAACCGTGTGTTTTTTGATTTGTCGACTTGGCATTTGATCAACTGGCAATACCAGCCCAAGGCCTTGGCACAGGCCAAAGCCTTGCAAACCAACTACAGCGATGGACATTTACACCAGCGTTTGATGAACGTGCTCAACCACCGCTACGGCCACCACATGGCACACGATGTGGAGCAAGCCAAGATTCGTTGCTCGCAAACCGACAGCGACACAGCCATTGATTTGTCCTACGTAGAACCCGATTTAGCCGCCACGCTGGACCGCACCGACTTGCACACCCACTTGGCACCACTGCTGTCCAACACCGTGACCTGTGCACGCGAATGTGTGCAACGCGCCGGACTGCCACACCACAAGCCAGATGCCATCTACCTCACCGGAGGTTCATCCGCGTTGCGCACGTTTCAACAAGCGCTGCAAACTGAGTTTGCAGGCGTGCCCTTGGTAGAAGGTGATTTGTTTGGAGGCGTGGCTTCGGGCTTGGTTTACAGCCGTCACTGAAACACTTGCAAACAGACGAAAAAAGGGGCCGCGAACGGCCCCTTTTTCATATGTCAAACGCTTACTTACCTGCAGCGTACTTGGCAATGAGTGATTTGGCACCCTCCAGCATTTCTTTGCCGTTTTTGCCCTTGGCATTCATGTCAGCCACCCAAGCATCGGTCAAAGGTTGACCCAGCTTTTTCCAGTTTTCCAATTCAGCTTTTGGAATCACGTTAGTGGTGTTTTTGGTGGTCAGCTTTTTACCTTCGATGTCGGCTTGCAAGAACGCTTTACCAGCCATACCCGATAAGGCTTGACCACTGTTGTGGTCAATCACCTTCTTCAGCTCCGGCGACAAAGAGTCGTACTTGGCTTGGTTCATCGCAAAAACAAACGTGGCTGTGTAGAAAGCGGGTTCAGCGGGGTCTGTCTCAGAATGGAATTTCACCAATTCTTGAATCTTCACCGCGGGCACCACTTCGTAAGGCACCACAGCACCGTCGATCACGCCTTTAGACAAAGCATCACCCACTTGTGGCACTGGCATGCTCACAGGCGTCGCACCCAACAAAGCGATGAACTTGTTGGTCATGCGCGTGGGTGCGCGCAGCTTCAGGCCCTTCAAGTCAGCCGCCGTGCGGATGGGCTTGTTGGTCATGTGGAACACGCCGTCGCCGTGCACGTGAAACGCCAAAGGCTTGACGTCTTTGAATTCAGCTTTGGCGTATTGGTCCACATAGTCCCACAGCGCTTTGCTGGTGGCTTCTGGGCTTTGCATCATGAAGGGCAGTTCAAACACTTCGATAGATGGGAAGCGGCCAGCGGTGTAGCCAGGCAAGGTCCAAATCACGTCAGCCACGCCATCGCGCGCTTGTTCAAACAACTGGGGGGGCGAACCACCCAATTGCATGGATGGATAGATTTGGCACTTCATCTTGTTGTTCGATTCCTTGGCGATGCGGTCACACCAAGGTTGAATGAACAAGGTTTGCGCATACGACGAGGCGGGCAAGAAGTGGTGCACTTTGAGTGTCACCTCTTGGGCCATCGCAGCAGGGCTGAGTGCCACCGCGGTCAATGCAGCTGCAGCCACTTTGAGAAAGCGAGATTTCATGGTTTGTCTCCGAGTTATAAAAAGTTTAAGTCAACACATGCACCAACCACAACGAAATGGCTGGGAATGCAATCAGCAACGACAGGCGAATGCCGTCTGTGATGAGAAATGGCACCACACCTTTGTAGGTTTCCACCATCGGCACATCTTTGGCCAAGCCATTCATGATGTACACGTTCAATCCTACAGGCGGGAAGATCATGCCGATCTCACACACGGTGAGGATCAGGATACCAAACCACAAAGCTTTGTCCGAGGGATTCAAGCCAAAAAAATCCATGCCCAAAATCACGGGGAACAAAGTCGGCACGGTGAGCAAGATCATGGACATTTCGTCCATCACGCATCCCAAGATGATGTAGAAAATCATGATGCCAGCCATCACCACCAAAGGTGAAATTTGCAAATGCCCCACCATGTCGGCCAACTGCGCAGGCAACTGCGACAGAGCCAACGACGCGTTGATCATGTCTGCACCAATGAAGATCAAAAAGATCATGCCGCTGGTTTGTGCCGTGGTTCGGATGGAGGCCACCAATTTATCGAACGTCATTTCACGACGCAGCAAGGTGATGGCAAACGTCAACACGTTACCAATGGCTGCGCCTTCGGTCGCCGTGAACACGCCGCCATAAATGCCACCGAACACCACCAAAAAGATGGCTGCAATCGGCCAGACATTGACAGCCGTCGACATCATTTCGCTGGCGGTGGCTGCTTTGGCTTGAGGGGCTTGGTCAGGGTGAATGCGAACGATCACTGCAATCGCGATGAGGTAGCCCACAGCCGCCAGCAATGCGGGGATGTAAGCTGCCAAAAACATCTTGGTGATGTTCTGTTCCGTCAAGATGGCGTAGACCATCAACGTGACCGACGGAGGCAACAACACCCCCATCGTGCCGCCCGTGGCCAACGCTGCCGTGGCGAGTCGGCCCGAGTAGTTGATGCGACGCATTTCGGGGTAAGCCACTTGCGCAATCGTCGCGGTGGTCGCCACGGTAGAGCCCGAGATAGAGCCAAACGCCGCACACGCCAACACACCAGCCATGGCCATGCCACCTTTGAAGCGCCCCAACAAGGCGTTCGCAAAGTCAAACAAGGCTTTGGACAAACCGCCGTGCACAGCAAACGCACCCATCAGCATGAACAAAGGAATAACCGACAAGTCATAAATCGACACACGGCTGTACACCGCGCCTTTGAGATGCGACAGCAAAGGCAACCAACCCGCCAAAGCCATGTAGCCCACAGCGCCTGGCACAAACATAGAAATCGCAATCGGCACGCGAACGGCCATCAGCACCAACATGGCACCGAACATGGACAAGCCAATACTCATCGTGCTCATACTTCTTCCTTCGCAATCAGACCTAGGTGTTGCAGGGTTTGAACAAACCCAATCACCGCACACAGCACCAAGCCTGGCACCATCAACATATAGGGAATCCACAATGGCAAAGCCATCAACATGGAGGTTTCTTCGTTGGCTTTGATGTCAACGCCCCCCACCGCGACACGCCAAGCGACCAAGGCCATCACAAGGGTGTAGAGCAAAGTACCGAACGCGTCCATCTTGCTTTGCGTGGCTTGTGAAGCGTTGGTGGTGAAAAAATCCACAATGATGTTGGCGTGGCGAAACTGTGTGTAGGGCAGAAAAGATGCCACCACCACCGCACAGCCCAATTGCACCAATTCCACATCGCCCAAGATGGGGTGTGAGAAAAAGGCGCGACCAATCACGCTCACCACCGTGACGCACGCAATGGCGACCAGCACAACGCCACCGATGGTGGCGCTGATGTCGCACAAGCGCTGTAACACGCGATCGACACCATGGCTTGGCGTCATGTCTTGACTCATAAATGCTCCTCTTTGGGTTCTAGTAATTTTGCAGATCAGATTTTCACGAGGCTTTCGTCTGCCTTCTCAAACAAACGCAATCTAGCAGATATGCGATTTTGTTATACCCCATCGTAAGAAATAACAGACACAAGAAAATGGCGATGACAACTTTGGTTGTCATCGCCCTGCTCGACGAGGCTTACTCACCAAAGTTCAGCGGCAACCCCACATAGTTTTCAGCCACGGTGCGCGAGCCGGATTCGCTGTGGATGAGGTAGTCCAACTCCGCCTCTTGGAACTTCTGACCAATCTCACCTTGCTCTGGGAAGCGGTGCATCAAGCTGGTGAACCACCACGAGAAACGCTCAGCACGCCAAATACGCGCCAAACAACGGGTGGAGTAATGGTCGATGCCTGCGTGTGATTTCTCCACACACGCCTCAATCAGTGCGTCAGACAAATACTTCACATCGGTGGCTGCCAAGTTCAGACCTTTCGCGCCCGTCGGTGGCACGATGTGAGCGGCATCGCCCGCCAAGAACAAAGTACCAAAACGCATCGGTTCTGTCACAAAGCTACGCAAAGGGGCAATGCTTTTTTCGATGCTGGGGCCTGTGACCAAGTTGTCACGGGCTTCTGGATCTAAACGATTGCGCAATTCGCCCCAGAAAGCGTCATCGGTCCACTGCTCCACCTTGTCGGTGAGTGGCACTTGCAAGTAGTAGCGGCTGCGCGTGAGGCTGCGTTGTGAACACAGTGCAAAACCGCGTGGACTGTTGGCATAAATCAGTTCTTCATGCACGGGAGGTGTATCGGACAACACGCCCAACCAGCCGAAGGGGTACACCTTCTCGAACTCTTGAATCGACTTGCGTGGCACGCTGGCGCGGCAGACACCGTGAAAGCCATCGCAACCTGCGATGAAGTCGCAACTGATGGTGTGTGTTTTGCCGTCTTTGCTAAAGCTCACGCTAGGGCTCTCGCTGTCGAAGCCATGAATTTGCACATCGTCAGCTTCGTAAATCGTGGTCAAACCAGCGGCTTGGCGAGCATCCATCAAATCGCGTGTCACTTCGGTTTGGCCATACACCATCACTTTTTGGCCGCCCGTCAGCCCCGCCAAATCAATGCGGTGACGCTCGCCTTTGAACAACAAATCAAAACCCGTGTGTACGAGTCCTTCTTTGTTCATGCGTTGGTCCACGCCAGCTTGCGCCAGCACGTCCAAAGTGACCTGCTCCAAAACGCCAGCACGAATGCGACCCAACACATAGTCAGGGCTTTGACGCTCCAAGATCACCGCATCCACACCTGCTTTGTGCAACAGCTGACCCAGCAACAAACCAGAGGGCCCCGCACCAACAATCACCACTTGTGTACGCATTTTCAAATCCTTGAATTGAGAAGTGCAGCGAGATTAAAGGCTCATTTGACGTAGCGCAAAGCACAAGACACAAAGCTGCGCGATGAATAGAATCTATGCACGATGATCGTGCAACCACCCCTAACTCAAAAAAACCTCATCAACAAAGCCGACTGGATTGAGGGCATGGCCCGTGGCATGGCTGTGCTCGAGAGCTTTGACACCGAGCGTCAACGCCTCAACGCCACCTTGACCGCGCAACGCACTGGACTGACGCGTGCAGCCGCACGTCGGCATTTGCTGACCCTCACGCATTTGGGCTACTTAGAAACAGACGGCCAGTACTACTGGCTCTCGGCCAAGGTGCTGGGGTTTGCTGGCAGCTATTTGTCGGGTGCTCGGTTGCCTCGCGCAGTTCAACCCACGCTGCACCAACTGAGCCTAGCCACCCAGCTGTCATGCTCGGTGGCCGTGCTGCAAAACGATGCTGTCATCATCGTGGCGCGCGGAATATGGCAAGGCCCTGACCAGCCCACCCTTGCCAGCCACAAAGTGTTGGCTTATGGCCTGCACGTAGGCACAAGGCTGCCTGCCCACGCGACATCGACCGGACAGGTGTTGCTGGCCAACCTCCCTGCCACACAACTGCAAAGCTGGATGACAGAAAACCCCTTGAGTCGACTGACCGCGAACACGTCAACCCAGCCCAAAGCGTTGATGAAGAAACTCGCACAAATCGCAAAGCAAGACTATTGCCTCGCCACACAAGAACATGAATTAGGGGTGGATGCGTTGGCTGTGCCTTTGCGTAACGCCCGCGGTGACACCGTGGCTGCATTGAACTTGGTCAGATCAGGGGCACCGCTGAACGCACCTGACTTGGCCACGCGTTGGTTGCCATTGCTGCAGCAAACAGCGCAGGCATTGCGTCCGTTGATTTGATGACAAACCAAGAGGCCTAAAATCAAATTCACTTACCTGCTAAGGTAATTTTGATCTTGATTGCATTGTGCCAACGATAGTCAGGCAGGGGTCAACACCAGGAGTGCGCAGATGCCAAGACAGTATCCATTACACGTACATGTCTCGACCCTCTTTCTAACGTTGATCATCATGGTGGGCGGCTTGTTGTTATGCGTTGGATACATCACATCACGTGACCTGATTAACACCATGGCGGATGATCTAACAGAGCGCATCAGCCGAGAAACAACGGGTGAATTTCAGAAAATTTTGCGTCCCGTTGAAACGGTGGTATCGGTACTCACACTCGATGAGCTAACGAAAACAACCACCTTAGACCAGCGCATGAAGCGCTTGCCCCTGATTCGAAATTTGCTGGACCGTCATCCCGTGTTGTCCTCTGTGTACGTGGGCTATGCCAATGGCGATTTTTTCATGATCCGGCATATCCAAAGTGAGACCGAGCGTCTGAGACTGCAAGCACCGATCGGCACAAAGTATGTCATTCAAAGCATTGAACGTGCAGGGGCTTTGCCCCGCGGACATTACCTGTATCTCGATGCACAAACGCACGTGCAAGAGCACATCAGCCGCCCCGACTATCCAGCGACCTATGACCCTCGCCAAAGAAGTTGGTACAACCAAGCGCTGCAGAGTGAAAACACAACACTAACCAGCCCTTATCTGTTTTTCTCAGATCGCCAAGTTGGCATCACGATGGCCATGCAGGCCAAACAACAAGGCGTGGTGGTTGGTGCAGATATCCAATTGCAAACACTGAGCACCAGTCTCAGCAAGCAAAAGGTCACACCACTGACTCAACTGGCACTGCTTGATGTCAATGGCGTCATGATTGCCCACGAAGACACTGCTCAACTCGTGCATATGCCAAAAAATGGTGGCCAACCTCAACTGGCAACTTTAGAGACATTTGGTGCACCTATTCTGAGGAAAATTTTTCAGGACATTGACCTTCACACATTGCCGCCCTCGGGTTGGTTGCGTCAGACTGTGTTCACAGAGTCTGAGACGTGGCAGGTGTCGATCAACAAATTACAAGTTGAGGGTGCTGAAGCACTGCTGTTGCTGATCGCAGTTCCCAAGCACGAACTTTTAGCGGTGGCCTATGCACAAACTCGGATTGCTGCGATTGCGACCCTGCTGATCGTCTTCCTGTCTATACCTGTCGCATGGTGGGTCGCACATAGCATTTCGCGTCCGTTGGTGACTTTGACCCATGAAACCGATGCCATACGACGCTTCGAATTCGGTCGCCCATTTGAACTTCAGTCTCAGATCGTTGAACTCAACAAGTTGGCATCCACCATCGCCAAGATGAAACGTACGATTCAGCAATTTTTAGAGCTGAGTGATGCCATTTCAGAAGAACAGGACTTTGATCGTTTGTTGCCCAAACTGCTGGGCGAGACCGTGTCCGTTGCTGACGCCACGTCTGGCATTTTGTATTTGAATGAAGCTGCAGGTTTAGTGCCAATTTGTGCACTCAATGCGGATAGACGAAACCTCACCCATCAAGAGCTCCGCGAGCTGCACAGTTTTCCAGTGCCACGATCTGCATCGGATGAGACCTCTTCAAAATTTGCAACAAACTCTTTGCTTGAACGTGCGCTCACAGAAGAAAAGATTCAGGCAGCCCCCTTATCAACCAGCGATGCCACAGCGCTTGGCTTAACCGATGCGATTTACCAAGGTGAAAAACTGTACGCAGTGGCTGTCCCTTTGCTTGGCATTCCCCCAAATCAGTAGACAAATAATGATGTCAAAACTGAAATGGAGAAATGTAAATGCAACGCACGAAATATGCCCCCGAGTTCAAAGACGAGGCAGTCAAGCAAGTCATCGTTAGAGGTC
>Ga0228700_1000496_pt1 | contig 36114 bp, 36 predicted proteins | sample McNCre317_Aug_MG_FD_178019 | JGI IMG/M metagenome (GOLD analysis project Ga0228700, IMG submission 178019) | Freshwater microbial communities from McNutts Creek, Athens, Georgia, United States - 3-17_Aug_MG | ecosystem: Environmental > Aquatic > Freshwater > Creek | place: USA: Georgia...
GCATACCACCCAACGAGTTTGACTTGGTCTACTTGGGCGAGATGAACCGCCTGCTGCCCTTTGTGCCGCTGCTGCAAAGCATCCACGACGCAGGCCGCACTTTGCTGCTGGTGGGCGATGTGCCGGAAGCCCTGCGCGCACAGCTCCCCGCCAGCGTGACCTGCACAGGCCGTGTGCAACATGCAGATGTGCCGCACCAGCTACGCCGTGCGCGCTTTGGTTTGAACCTTGTGGGCAACATCGAGCCCTACAACCAACAAACTTCCACCAAGTTGCTGGAGTACTGCGCCGTGGGCCTGCCCGTGGTGAGCAACGACTACGCTTGGGTGCGCTACTTTGCGGCGCACTACCAAGGGAATTTTCATATGCTGCGTGATGACCCAAGCAGCTGGCAATTTAGCTTTGGTGAAGCGCTAGAGGCCTACCCGTATGTAGTGCCTGATGTGCGTGAGCTGGTTTGGCCCAAGCTCTTAGCCAAGCTCACCATTTGGAAACACTTGCACATCGCATGAACACCAGCCGCGTCATTGCTTTATCTAGCGCTGCGGCATTTGGCACGCAGGTGGCGTTTGCGCTCATCACGCTGCGTTTGTTCACTCCGCAAGAAGTGGGGGAGTTCTCGGTCATCAGCCAAATCGGTTTTTTCTGGATGACGCTGGCTCTTGCCCAGTCGCAACTCAGCTTGCTGGCGAATCAGCACATGCCTGCACACACGGCAGCCCAACATGCCTGGCGTGCCAGCGCTTGGCGCGGTTTAGCGTTGCTGCCAGTCGCGGCACTCGCTGTGTGGTTTAGCCAGCTGGCTATGTGGCCTACGTTGATGTGGGCATTGCTGCTGGCGTTTTGCCAAATGGGATGGATGCTGGCACAAAGCTTTACCCTGCGCGTGGATTGTGCTTGGCAGCAAGCGGCTGTGCGTGTACTCCCACCGCTCACCGCGGCAGCCACGGCTCTTACAACAGCGCTAGCGGGTGCTTCATTCGGATGGAGTGGCCCAAGCCTGGTGTTGTCGGCATTGGCAGGCTATGCCGTGGGGGCAGCTTGGTTGGTGCCTGCATTACGTGCGCGTGCAAGCCATACCTCTTCAAACGCAGCAACCGATCGATCCACTCAAGCCGACCCTCGAAGTGCTGCATTACGCATGGCCCACACCTTGGTCGATGCCTTGCTAGCCACTGCCATCATCTTGGTGTGGCAGCGCTTGTATGGCGCTGAAGAAACCGGCTGGATGAGCGCTCTGCTGCGCGTGCTGGGTTTTGTACCTGCGGTGGTACACATGGCCTGGGCGCAAGTGGCACTGGCACATGGCCGTTCAACCACAAGCCCATGGTGGCTAGGCTTGGGCGGATTCGCCTGCGTCATCGCCTTAGGTTTGTCTTGTGCGGTAGCACTCTACCAAGGCTGGCTAGACCCACGCTGGCACGGCGTGTGGACGTATATTGCGCCACTGGTGTTGTGGCAAGGGACCGCATGCTTGTCGGCCGCGTTTAGCCATCGGCCGTTTCAGACGCAATCGGCAAGTGCGTATTCGTGGGCGTGCATGGGATTGGCTTGTTTCCAAGCAACCGCACTATTAACAATGGATTTCACACTGTCCATGACTCCCGAGAAACATATCGCAGGATTTGCAGGGATAAGTAGCCTTGGATTGCTTGGCTTAACAATTTGGATGTCAAGAAAGCGCTAATCTAGACACTGCATCAACTTATCAACCCTGCTAGCCCAAGTGTGATGTGCTTGATACACAAGCATCGCATTTTGTGCAATTTCCTTTGCATCATGCTGTAGCACTAACTCGGATAGTTCGCCAATCTCTGAAAAGCTCAGAATTGTTTTGCCATTTGTAAACTCTGACAATGCAAACATATTCTCATTTGTGATAACAGCGCAACCGACTGACATTGCATTAAATACTCGATCGTGAATACCGTTAGTCCAGTTTGGATCTAGATTTACTACAAATTTCGAATTTTTAAATATTTCGAACTGACGATCATAATGAACAGGCCCTGCCAAAGTAATAGTTTCTGGAAGATCACCTAACTTATCCCACCCCGTGCCACAAATTATCATTTTAATTTTTGAAGCCTCTGCGATATTTATCAATTCACGCGCAAGCATCAACCGACGATGCTCCTTTAGTAACGAATCCAACTCCATCCAAAGATTCAACAACTCACCATCATTGAGTTGAAATTTAGATCCGGAAATCTCATTAACGAAAGAAGAAATAGGCTCAATATATCTCGACACAAACAATGAGTTAAGCAAATTCTCTATATTTTTCAGTTCATATTTCTTTTGTATTGCTGAAACGAATTCAGCGAATTTAACACCTTGGGCTATCTGCTGATCAAGCGTACAAAAAACTGCCAACTCATAAGGCTTAGGATCGGACATCATGCCTAACAGGGGATCTGGACCAGCCCAAGGGAAAAAGAATGTCTGCACACCCTTCAATCTACGATCTAAAACATATTGATCCAAAATCAACTTTTGATTAAGCTCTGGTAGAAGAAAAAAGACTCCTGCACTAGCATTGTCAACAAGATACTCAATCGCTTTAAAGTGGTAAGCTGGATCATCCAACATAAATACAAATAGTTTTGTTTTTATGTATGACAAAATACGGGAAAACCGATAACGCAAACGAAGCACAGAGGGATTTAACGCTAAAACACCATCAACGTCATTGTTTTTTATATATTTAACAAACTCTTTCGCACCTAAGTTTTTATCTAGAAAAAATATCTCAACCTGACAGCCTTTTGCACGAAGGCCATCAGCAATCATTCTCGCAGGAGCTTCAATTGCACCGAATGTATGCGGCGATGCGCAGATAACAATTTTTTTCATTGTACGGGATCAATTACAAAAACAGGCATTTTGCGTGATTCCTCTACGCATGAGAAATACGTATCAGCAGTCTCCAAAGCTTCTGCAATAGTGATATGCATATCTAAATACCTATATGTTCCAAGCCTGCCTATAAAAGTTACATTATTTTCACCTTCAGCAAGTTTGACATATTCGCGCAATTGCTCTTTTTCCTTTACCATTCTTATTGGGTAATAAGGGATGTCACCATCTTCACAAGAACGGCTGTATTCTTTATAAATGACCGTCTCTTTATGATTTTCCCAAGGCGCAAAGTGTTTATGCTCGGAAATTCGGGTCCAAGGAATACGACGATCACAATAATTTATCACAGCATTTCCTTGAAAGTCTCCATGGTGTCGTTCCACATGAAAATCCAACGTCCGATAACCTAACTTACCCTTGGCATTATTAAACCATGCGTCAATAGGTCCGCTGTAAAAAACATGATGATAGTTTTCTTTCATCGATCTTTCAAAATTCACCTCCAAATGTATTTTTATCTTGGGGTGGTTTAGCATTTTCTCAACGATATAGGTGTATCCGTTTTTAGGGATGCCTTGAAATTTGCTAGCATAATAATTATCATCGTAATTAAATCTGATCGGCAAGCGTTTCAAAATACTAGCAGGGAGCTCGGAAGGACTAAGCCCCCATTGTTTCTCTGTATACCCCTTGAAAAAAGCCTCATACAGGTCTTTACCAACAAACTTCAAAGCCTGTTCTTCAAATGTTTGGGGATCTTCTATTGTTGAGTCTCCAACATTTTTTATATAGATCTCCGCTTCGATAGGAGAAAAATTTTTTCCGAAAAAATTATTGATTGTTAGCAAATTAATAGGCAGAGAATAAACTTTCTCTTCATAAACTGCCTTAACTCTGTTAACGAATGGAACAAACTCATCAAAACGTCTGACGTAGTTCCAAACATTTTCATTACTCGTGTGAAAAATATGTGGCCCATAAACATGCAACATCACACCTGTTTCAGAGTCTCTAGCAGTATGACAGTTCCCAGCCACATGGCTGCGAGAGTCGAAAACATCAATTTCATAACCCTTCAGAGCTAACTCATGCGCAACAACTGCGCCAGAAAATCCCGCACCAACAACTGCAATCTTTTTCATGGTTTTGCTTTCTTAGAAATTTGCCTAGCACCAAATCAGCTGCCTTGAGTCACGAATTCCGTGCACCGATAAGCCATAGTTCTTTAATTCATACTCAGGTGCTTGCCTTAGCAATTTACGCCGTTGATACCTGGCCATCTTGCGAGCCAGCCAACTTTGCGACAAGTAAAGACGCATCAAGTTTCTGTTTCCCAAGCTATCGCGCAAGTCCAAGTTCATCTCTAACTTCAACGCTTTTTGCGTGGTCATGCCAAAGTGGTGTAGCCATGAGTCCGCCACGGTCCCTGTTTTCAGGTGGTTCTCCAACGCGCGCTGAAAGAAAATAGCATCCTCGTACCCCAAGAGCTTGGGCACAGGCATGAAATACCCAATCTCTTGCCACACATCTTCGCGTATGGCCATGCACACCGCATGTGGCGCACCGTGTCGGCAATACCCTGCCATACGCTTGGCAGCATTTGCAGCCCATACATCAAAGTCGTCACGCAAGTCACCCTCAATCATGGCAGGGCTTGCGATTTGAAGATCATGCTGCTCGGCGGCCTGCAACAAATGGGTCAACCACCCGCTGGCGCAAATCACATCGTTGTTCATCACCACCGTCCACTTGGACTGAATAGCCAACGCACCTTGGTTCCATGCTGCGCCGCAGCCTAAGTTGCGGTTATTCAAAATAACTGCCCCAAAACCTTGTTGCTGCAACCACTCGCGCGTTCCGTCAGTTGACCCATTGTCTACTGCCACAATGCGCGTGAAATCAACCTCGTCGCGGTCTAAGCTTGCAATAAATTGCTTGGTGTAGTCCAGTTGGTTGTAGCAAGCGAAGGTGATGGTGTAGTTTGCAGTCATGCTGTAGGCGCCTCAGAAACAACGCTCAGTTTAGCCAGCACACATACCAGCACGGCATAGGTAGTGCTGTAAATTTGCAAATCAAAATTCGAATTGGTTAAGCCGGTTAAAAAGTACGCCCCGACAAGTTGCATGCCCAGAATAGGCATCAACTGCATTTCGGTGTCATTGCCTGCATCACGGTATCGCCGATAAAAAAACACAAAGGGGGCGACCAAAATACCTAAGTACGACAAGAGTTTCAGAATCCCGCCAGACGACAAAGCATGCATGATGTCGGAATGTGGTTGGTTATAGATTTCTGTATTCGGTATTTCCCCAGCCTGTATGCGCCGAACAATCTCAGGCTGAAACTGCCCAGAACCGACCCCAAGGATAGGGTTTTCTTTGAAAATATTCCATGCGGTTTGCCACATAGCGACACGAGCCCCTATCGATGACACGTAGTCGCCTTCGTGGATGCGTTGAACATCCGTTAAAGCCTCGGTAATTCTGAGCCGGTCTCTCACGGAAGAAGACATGAGTACAGCCATACAAATAGCGGCCATCAGAACGACAACGCCTCTGTTAAACCATTTAATTGAACGCAAATTAGGCGCCCAAAAGCCCAAGAGAAGCAAGCATAACAACACAATAAACGACGATCGTGACAACGAACCGACAGCGCCGACCAGCCCCCCCGCTGCCGCCACTAAAAGCAGCGCGCGAATATTTAGAGAAATGTGCGCCCCTAGGAGCGCGACTGTTAGCGATAGCAACATCACTATCGCAGATAAATTACCAAAGTGGATCGCATTATTTGTCGTTCCCTCAGCCCTAAACGAGGTACTCCACGGCCAAGCCCGCAACGACCAATAAGCAGCGGCGATGCCTGCCACAAACACACCCGCTAAAAACCATTGCTTTGCACCGGCATTAGCAGCCATCACCAGTAAGGTAAGTGCCATCACCATCCGCAGTGCATTGTCTGGAAAATGAAGTTTGTTTTCTGATTGATGAATCAACTCCAGAAACAGAGCGACGCCGAACCACATCAACATAGCCCAAGCTATCCATCTGTATGGGCTTTCTGTGAACACCTCGAAAAATCGGCGTCTAAAACCGCCATGTACTAATACCGCAATAGAGGCCGCCAACAAAACCAAAGTGGGCACCAGAGTCGTTGGTCTAACCACAAACAACAAACCCAAAATAGAAAATGCCGTTATCGCAAAAGCTTTGCTTGTTGCCTTTTCGAACCAATCAGAAGACATCAATTTCTTTCAAATACATGGCATTGGCATCTTTAGTCGCAAGCAAAGGCGGTGCATCAAGCAATTGCAACGGCCAATTAATACCTATAGCGGGGTCATTCCACAAAATGCTGCGCTCAAACTCGGGATGGTAGTAGTCGGTAGTTTTGTATAAAAACTCAGCACTCTCGCTCGTCACCAAAAAGCCATGCGCCAAGCCAGCAGGTACCCAAAGCTGTTTTTTATTTTCAGCGGATAGGTCTAACCCAAACCAGCGGCCAAACGTGGGTGAGTTCTTGCGAATATCCACAGCGACGTCAAACACCGCCCCTTGCGTGACCCGCACCAGCTTGCCTTGAGCATGCTGGGTTTGGTAGTGCAAGCCGCGCAGCACGCCTTTAGCAGACTTGCTATGGTTGTCTTGTACGAAAGTTTCTTTGACACCCGTAGCTTGCTCAAAGTCGCGCGCATTGAAGCTTTCAAAAAAGAAGCCACGGGCATCCCCAAACACCTTGGGTTCTAAAACTAAAACGCCCTCAAGGGGCGTTTGTGTCACGTGATATGGCATAGGCCTACTTTAACAAACCCAACAAGTATTGACCGTAACCGTTTTTAGCCAAAGGTGCCGCAAGCTTTTGCAAGGCTGCCGCATCAATCCACTTTTGGCTAAAGGCAATTTCCTCTGGGCACGCCACCATCAGACCTTGGCGCTTTTGCAATGTGGCAATGAAACCAGCAGCCTCGTGCAAGCTATCGTGCGTGCCCGTGTCTAACCATGCATAGCCACGCCCCATGATTTCTACATTCAGCTGACCTAGCTCTAAATAGCGCTTGTTGACATCGGTAATTTCTAGCTCACCGCGGTGCGATGGTTTCACATCAGCGGCAATGCTGCACACTTGTTCGTCATAAAAATACAAGCCTGTCACTGCGTAGTTGCTTTTGGGTTGGGCGGGTTTTTCCTCAATGCTCAAAGCACGAAACTGACCATCAAACTCGACCACACCATAGCGCTCTGGGTCATGCACATGATAGGCAAACACACTGGCACCGCTACTGCGGGCATTGGCACTATGCAGCTGCTTGACCAAATCATGGCCGTAAAAAATGTTGTCACCCAACACCAATGCACTTGGACGGTTGCCCACAAACTCTTTGCCGATGATGAAAGCTTGCGCCAACCCATCGGGGCTAGGCTGCACCGCGTATTGAATATCCATCCCCCACTGGCTGCCATCGCCCAACAGTTCGGCAAAGCGCGGTGTGTCTTGCGGCGTGGAGATGACCAACACCTCGCGAATGCCACTGAGCATGAGCGTGGTGAGGGGGTAATAAATCATCGGCTTGTCATACACGGGCATAAGTTGCTTGCTCACGGCTTGCGTCACAGGGTATAGGCGCGTACCCGAGCCACCAGCGAGGATGATGCCTTTGCGTTGTTGGGTCATATCTATTCTTCTTGTTTAAAGTATTTCGGCCAGCATGCGGTCTACGCCCTGCTGCCACGGCGGCAACACCAGCCCAAAAGCCTGTTTGAGCTTGGTTGTACAGAGACGCGAATTAAGTGGCCGCGTGGCAGGCGTGGGGAATTCAAATGTAGACACAGGGGTTATCTCGTTAGCCTTGATTTGCAAGTCGAGCTTAATGGCTTTGGCTTTTTCAATCACATAACTGGCGTAGCCGTACCACGTGGTTTCACCCGATGCCACAAGATGATAGATGCCACTTAAATTCGTATTGTGCGTGTCCGCCACACGGCGGATAGCGTGTGCCGTCACATCAGCAATCAGGTCTGCACCAGTTGGCACACCGTGCTGGTCATTAATCACCGTCAACTTGTCAAGCTCTTGCGCCAAACGTAGCATCGTTTTGGCAAAGTTGCCGCCGCGTGCGGCATACACCCAACTGGTGCGGAAAATCAAATACTTGCAGCCACTCGCCACAATCGCTTTTTCGCCATCCAGCTTGGTTTGTCCATACACATTCAATGGAGCTGTGTCGTCGTCTTCTTGCTTGGCGTGCGTCCCCCCCCCATCAAACACATAGTCGGTGGAGTAATGCACCAGCCATGCTCCCACTTGAGCGGCAGCTTTGGCCAAGGCTGCTGGGGCATCGGTATTTAAAACCTTTGCCAACTCGGGCTCTGACTCGGCTTTGTCTACCGCCGTGTACGCAGCAGCATTGACGATGAAGTCTGGCTTATAGGCCAGCACTGTTTGCACCAATTGTTCGGGCTGGTTTAAGTCGCCACAGTAGTTAGCGCTTTGGCGGTCTAGTGCAAGCACCTCGCCTAAGGGGGCCAAGCTGCGGCGCAGCTCCCAACCGACTTGCCCGTTTTTGCCCAGAAGCAAGATTTTCATGTGGATCAAACCTTACGCGCCATATTGCTTACCCACCCATTGGCGGTAAGCACCACTGGTCACACCCTCCACCCATGCTTGGTTGGCCAAATACCACTGCACGGTTTTGCGGATGCCTGTCTCAAACGTTTCTTGAGGCCTCCAGCCTAAGTCGCGTTCGATCTTTCGCGCATCAATGGCATAGCGGCGGTCGTGGCCGGGGCGGTCTTTTACAAAGGTAATTTGCGTGGCATAGCTTTGCCCATCTGCACGGGGCTTTAACTCGTCCAGCACAGCACAAAGGGTGTTGACCACTTCAAGGTTGGTCTTTTCGTTCCAGCCGCCAATGTTGTAGGTCTCGCCCACTTTGCCGCGTTCAAGCACGCGGGCAATGGCTCGGCAGTGGTCTTCCACATACAACCAATCACGCACTTGCTGGCCGTCGCCATAAATGGGCAGTGGCTTACCTGCCAAGGCGTTGAGCAATACCAAAGGAATCAGCTTTTCAGGGAAGTGGTATGGCCCATAGTTATTGCTGCAATTGGTGGTAAGTACCGGCAAGCCATAGGTGTGATGCCATGCACGCACCAAGTGGTCGCTGGCGGCCTTGCTAGCTGAGTACGGGCTGTTGGGCTCGTAGTTTTTGGTTTCCGCAAATGGTGGATCGGTGGGCGACAGCGTGCCGTACACCTCGTCAGTAGACACATGCAAAAAGCGGAAGGCTTGCTTCTCAGCCTCTGGCAAGTCTTGCCAATAAGCGCGCACGCTTTCTAACAAATTGAATGTGCCCAGCACGTTGGTTTCAATGAAGTCACCGGGGCCATGAATGGATCGATCCACATGGCTTTCAGCGGCGAAGTTCAGAACAGCACGGGGTTTGTGATCTGCCAGCAACTTAGAAACCAGAGCATGATCACCAATGTCGCCCTGCACAAACACATGGCGCTGGTCACCCTTGAGGACATCCAAATTGGCCAAGTTACCCGCGTAGGTGAGCTTGTCTAAATTCACCACAGGCTCAATGGATGACGACAACCATGTGTGAATGAAATTACTACCAATAAAGCCGGCGCAGCCTGTTACCAATATAGTCATATTAAGATTTTAGAAGGACTAGACCTCGTCATCCGGTCGCGCACTCTGCACATACGCACTTTGTGTGATACGTGCATGAATGCCATTTCGTTTTGCAAAAATGTTTTCGGCTGTATAAACTTATCACAGGAGCGAAAAATGCATTCTTTTGATGCTCACTACCCCTATCAGCAGCCCCATGATTCTTAACGCTAGGCCGGATATGAACAACCAAACAAAAACTAAGAGGCCCAGAACAAGCAAACCCGCACATAGCCAAACAGGTCCGACAACACCTAAAGGCAAAGCAACCTCCTCACGCAACGCGATCAAAACAGGGCTTCATGCATCTGGATGGATTGATGAGCAGGAAGAGCTGGAATATCACGCACTATTCCACAATCTTTGCATCGAGTACAACGCAAAAAACACCACCCTCCTCCTGCAAATCGAACGCATGGCAACCACTATGCTCAAAATGCGCAGACTACAAAAAATTGAAGCCGCCTTATTTCAAAAGGCTAGAAACCTCGCAGAAATCCGCGCTAAAGAAAGGCAGTCCATACCATCACTAGCGAACCAAGACCCCGAACAGGCAATTCTGATTGCCCAACTCGCAGCAATGCCGGATATGGATAGGCTTGCTACTTTACAAAGATATCAAACTAGCCTAGATCGACAACTATCTAAAGTGATTGGCGAAATTCGAGTTCTGACAATGAACCCAATCGACGCCCCCAACACTACCCACCCAAAAGATCATCGAGAAGCTCAAACTATCCGAACCATTGAAAAGAATTCAGACGGTAGCACTACCACGATTACAAGACTTCGCGAATAAATACTTCTCAATGAAATTATCTAACTGGGACCCAAAAGTTTTATCGGTTAAACCGTCTGGACTAATTTGCGACTCGGTCGTTCAAGGACCTAGTTTGCGCAAAGAGGTGATACCAAATCCTCCTGATTTCGTGATCAGAGATAGGTTGAACGGAAAGTTCATACGCTACATGACAACCAATGCCATTCAATGGATATCCCAATTTGCCTCACTGCAACTCAAATTTACAGAAATTGCGTATCGAAGAATTGACTCTATTGAATCTGAGCTTTGGTTGAATGAGTCTTTATCAATAAGCGCACGAAATCAACTTAAATTTGAGTTGACACAATTACAAAGCGACGACCGCCCCATCTGGGAAAATGCAATTCATGCGACCAGAGAACATTTAGGACATTTAATTCCCTCTACCATTCGAGCGTGGATGAACGAATCAGTTGATTTCTCGGAGAAATCTTATTTCATGCCTCATTGGGAAAGCTACCCTTACTCGGCACTGGCCGCTACAAGCTATCTTGAGTGCTTAGACGCAAAGAGCCTGATTGCAATGCAAGTATCTCTCGAAAACTATGCACATGTTGATACTGAACAAGAGTTTCGTTTTTACAAACTAAATCAGTCAATTAGAAATGCAAACAAACAAGCACGTCGGCTTGATTTAAGTGTTGCATTTGAAGAGTTTTAAGTTTTAAATAGTATTTAACTAGAGTTTTCGAATTTTTCGCATCCAACCGATTTACTCAAGAAGCACCAAGGATTGATTTGATCTAAAAGTCAATAGAAACAGTGGCGATAGTTAGCAGCGTTACCCACCTCCTCGGGGTAATGCTCCCTATTTGCAAGGGTTGGAGAAGTAGAACGATTACGCAGCCATAACCAATCGCTGCTTAGGAGTGAATCCGCCCAAGGCCATATTTGGGCGGTCATGGTTGTAAGACCACATCCACTTCGTTTCAAAGTCCTGCGCCTCTGCCAAGTCAGACCAATAGCACGGCGACAGCCATTCACGTGCGGTGCTGATGCCCAACTCGCGGCAAATGTATGGAACGCCAATACCCGCCTCAACGCGTTTGACCGCGTCCACAATTTGGCTGTCACTGAATTTCGATCTCTTAATGTAGAACCTCTTCCATTAGAAAAATTTCTACTTTTACGCCTTTGCTTCTAGGGAACGATTACCCCCGCAGCAATTCAGCGAGTATGTCGAGACCATGCACTCAACGGGACGCCATTTGCCGATTGATGCGCACAAACAGGAAGGTGATGGGAGAGCACCAATGGAAGCGCACTAAACGGGCGTACAGCGTCACATAGCCCAACGCAAAGCCCAAGCAGGCTAGAGCAGCAAACGGGGCGCTGTTGATCACCAGCAGCGCTACCAGTGCAGCAGGGATGGCGGCGATAGCGAACACCAAGCCTGTAATCGAATTGCGCAGACGGTCGACCATCTTGGGTTCATCTGGGTACAGACGGCGAACCCGAGGACGCACCACTCGCCGCATTACTAGGGTATGCAGATGCAGGCGGTCCGCATGGCCAGGGGAAACTTTGGACATGCGGCGGCGGTAAATGCTGAACAGCACCTCTGTGATGGGGTGAATGCAGATCAGCAAGGGGACGAAAGCGGAAACGCTGCTGTTGCGTTCAATGAGCAACACACTGGCCCACGCCAAGGCAAAGCCACCAAAATAGCTGCCCCCATCACCTAGGAACAGATGTCCCCATGGCCAATTGACCAGCCAAAAACCCAAGATGGCCATAGCAATGGCCAAGCAAGTAAACGCTAGGTTGATATCGCCCACCATAGCAGCTACCAGCGCCAAACCAATCAGTGCGATGACCACAAAGCCGCTGGCCAAGCCATTGAAACCGTCAATGATGTTGACCGCATTGGCCACGCCACCAACGGCAAACGCGGTGAATGCCACAGAAATGAAGGTGTAACTCAGCAGGCTGTCCAACAATGGAACGTCCACACCTGTCAGGGAAATACCGGTCAGCAGCCAACCCAGCACACCTGACGCCATAGTGGCCAGCAACCGGGCCATCACGCCAACCTTTTTGGTCACGTCCTCGGCTAGGCCAAACACAAAAGCAGGCATGCCTGCCAGCAACAGCATGCTCAGAATCTCGGCACGCTCTGGCTGTGCCACCACATAGGCCGCGACCACGCCAGCAAACACAGACACGCCGCCGATCCGTGGCGTGGGTTCGGTGTGGTTTTTTTGAGCACCAACCAAGCTATCCATAGAGAAATGACCATGCCAGTGCTTGGTCATGACCAATAAAACAGCCACTAGGAAAGCCACAATACCAGCGACGTACACGGACGAGGGCAGGCTGGGCAGGCTGGGCAGGCTGGGCAGGCTGGGCAGGCTGGGCAGGCTCATATGAAAAGAATTATGTCATCCTCTTTATTGGGATGATGCTTCCCCAATATTTCTGCATTGTGCCCCTTTGGTGAACGCTTGCGCCTTCCCACAGTGGCTCCCCGACAGCGCACACGCCACACCCGTTTGTGACGCACTGACCTCCGGCTCAAAAGCAGTAGCCAGCCATCCGTCATTTCAAAGCTAGTTGACAGCGCTGCCATCACAACCTTTCTCTATATGCCTTTTTCAGGCATGAGGAACGGTAAACGGGTGATGTTTCGTAATTAACGTGGAGAACTTTTCATGTCGTGATAATCCATTCAACCGTCTACACCGGACGGAATTAAGCGCTTGGCCACCCCACTCAAGGCTGAGCAAAAATCCAGCATGCACGCGCCATGAATCTTGCCGTGGAAGCTGCGGGTTGCCAGAACTAACCCCCACCACCCAACACATTTGACCTGCCAAGCACCAGAACGACCGAAAAAAATACTTTTGAATTCCAGCAAGCAAACCTATGAATTTGATTGTTACTGACAACTTTGACCCGACATGGCTTCTATATAGGCGGCGGCAATGACTTCACTTGTATATTTAGAGCGAATGGCATCACGATTATGCTCATCAATGCGGATGAAGTTATTATCGACAATTGCATTAATGCACTGAACTAGTTCATCAACATTTCTGAAATAGTTCGCACATTCCCCAGCTGTTACGCGGTTAAAAATTACATCGTAGCAACACAGCACGCAGTCATAGTAAAGCATTTCTACCAAAGATGGATTTGTTCCCCCAACACTGTGACCATGAAGATAAACTGCACAAGACTCACGTAACTCAGCCAAGCGATTTGGCTCGTAGATCGGATCTAGCATTAAAAGGCGACATTCAAACTGGTAGCTTTTACGTAATGCACGCCCGTATTCACTGTTGTTCCAATTGCCTACAATCGTGTAGTGGCTTAAGCGAGATCGCATCATACCCTCTATTAACATATCGAGGTTATTTTCAGGTTCAATACGACAAATTGTGAGCGCTGTACCTTTCACACACTGCCAATTATTCCGAATCACATGATCGCCGGAGTAGCCAATCCCTACAGAACGCCCTCTTGAGAAAGAATAAATGTACGGGGCCAAACCCGCATTGTCGTACACAACCACATCCGAAAAACGCTGCGCCAAATAGTCAAAAAAACGTAATACTTGTTTTTTTATATTATTAAATTTAGATCTTCGCCACTCAACACCATCAATATTTACACCCAAGCGTTTGTCACCCCAATAGCACATCAACTTAAAAAATGGAAACCACAGTCCGCCAGATACGCCTAATACCATTATATGAGTACTATTGCGATAGATCCGCAAAAAAGCAATCAAATCATGGATGATAGAAAACACCCCATTTGCCTTAACACTAATAAATACACGATTCATACCTAAGTATTGAGCGCTCAAGTCATCTTGATACAAGGATGCATCACAAGTAACATAAATAGCCTTTGTTTTACGGGATAAAACAGGGCCACAATGCTCCAGAAAAGACTCAAAACCACCATACCTATTTGGCACCCCTGCGCTCCCAATAATACCTAATTTCATCTCCTTACCCATCATATGCAAATCAATTGATTTAGGTCGATTCATTACTAACCCTATTAAAATCTTCTAGTATTTGCTGCACCATATACGGCCATCATTAAAATGAAAATAATAAAAACTTGTATATTCTGCTTGGCAGAGTTAGCATTAGACACCGAACATATAAATATATATGAGAGAATTGGGCGCAAACTATAGTCTCTAGTTTGACTATGAGATAGCGCACAAAAACGTCGGTCTCGACCAATAGCGAAAACTAACAAAAGAGATGTAAAAATAAATCCAACCCCCATGACCCCAAATCCTGAGAGAACAAATAATAACTCATTATGAGGATCAACGAAAACGTCGTAAGGGAAACCATAATCGTATTTAACCGCATTTCCTGCAAGACCACCCGCGCCAGCCAAAATGTTATCTAAAAACATTTCAAAATATGAAGCCCAGAAATCTAATCGCGAAACACCAGAGGACCAGATTCGAAAATCACTATAATCTTCATTAAATATCAACTCTATAAGCAGCTGGAATTTACCAATAGACGTTAATAATATCAGAAACAATGGGGAAGCGAAAAGACAAAATTTAAACATCTTGCGTGGCGATGTGACAAACAAGCAAAAAACAAAAGCCATAAAACTCACTCTACCGGCAGAAATCATGCCCCCGATTAAATAAACAATACCAAATATTAAATCAATTTCTAATCGAGCATTTCTAACATTGGAATAAGCAAAAAAGTTACTAAGAAAAACAAATGAAAACAAAAACGAAACAAAAGAATGACCATTAGATGCAAGCATGAATGAAGAAAAGTCTTGCAACCCAAAATACACCATTGATATACCAATATCAAATAAGTAAAATGGAAGATACGCAACACCAATAAAGCGCACATCAAAAATTAAACTCTCCGCAGTATAGCCACCATTCAGGCTATGAGCATGCAATATAGCCGCAAATGGAAATATGCACCACAAAAGGCTATAAGAAAGGTATCCACCAGGGGAAAGAGAATAAAATGCTCCAACGAATCCAAAGAAAAATAAAATAACTACCAAAATAGTATGGCGCCAGCTTATTATTGCATTTTCGAATAGGAATATTATATATAAAAAAATCAATAATGTCTGAAACGATATTAGGGGCAATCTCACATCTTGGACATCGTATATTGAAGAAACTTTTACAGATGGCAAAAATAAATTGGAAACCCCCTGTGGAATAGAAAGTCCGACAGCCAACAGTCCTGGCAAAACATATCTATTTGCAAAAACCATCATGAATACTCCAGCTTAGAATTTTGATGCCAGTCTCGCGCAGGCTTTCATTTAAAATTTCATCAGTCATGCTTGACGAATAACAATTTATATGCGGATTGTTGGCATAAATATTAAATAAAGCAGCAGAAGCTTTTCCATATACCGCTTTAATATTTTTACTATTGTTAACAATGAAAATTTCAGCAGGGTAGCGCATTGAATCATCTCTTCGTGAAGGATGCATCAGAATAAAACAATGCTCCGATTCGCAAAAAATTTTAAAGTCATCTGCTATTTTTTTTAATATCTCCATCGAAAATTGCCCATCGTCTAATACACATACCGACTCCAAATTTTTGACCTTATCAAATCCAAAATCATATTCAGTTTTAGGCAAAAGAAAAAGTAATTTAGATACAGCCTCTTTTCTAGAAACAATATTGACAGTTAAACTTTTATACGTGCTCGGCCATTTCGGGAGTCTTGGTCCAATCAGTTCTATACAGTCAAAATAACGTTCAATAATTTTGGCAATGTTTACATTATGAAAATCTGACCAATATTCAAATGTCACCCCATCATCAATTAAGTAGATTTTGTGAGGACGCAAAATTCTCAGAGCAAAATTATATTTATTGGCAGAATGCGGTATCGCAATACAAAACTCAAAGCGCGGCAACAAAAAAATCGTATATCTACCAAGCAAAGCAAGCAAGAATATTCCTTGTCTATTTATTCTATCCTTAGCCTTTTTTACATTTGAACGGTGAATTAAAAGACAGCAATTCGCAAAGAATAATCGAGCAACCGCCTCTGTATATGCATTCCCACATAGGGCATATGCTAGCTTTAATCTTCTCAAAATTTTATCCTAAATATTTTTTTGCATTTGCTCAGTTCTTTTATTTTAGATACCTTATTAGAAATAAGTGCACGGCGCAAATTTTATGTCACACCCCGTTTGATGGGATATTTTCACTGTCATTTTATTTTAATGAAATCAATATTAATTTGAATTTAATTTACACATGAGGTTTAATTTATCGCAGCCACTCTCTTGTTCGTAGCAATGAGCAAGAGAATATGTTTGATGCAAAAGAGAAAGAACATTATGACCGCCATTTTTAAAGAAATCACCCACGGCTCACCTGTTTTAAAAATTCCGAACAATATAAAAACAGATAGCAATGCTATTAATAGGTGAGTAATAACCAATGATTTATCCTTGCCACTTGAATATAAGTAATAATGTGGTGCCATTGACATCGCATAAAAAAATGTTGCAATTGAGGCGCAAAAGTATGCTAATGGATTTAAGTATTTTTCATTTAAATCAAAAAATATAATTGATGAATTTATCAAAATAAATACAACAAAGAAGGATATCAATGATATATACGTAATATTGCGCAATAATTCTTTGTACTTTCTGAAATTTGGCTTTTCTCTCAAAATCCGCGGGTAACTATAGCTAAGCACAGTTGCATCAACTATTGTAAAAATCACCATTGCAAAGGAAATGGAAAATCCATATATTGCTACAGCCTCAATATCTGAGTACTGTTGTGCAGCCTTCCTGTCTATTGTAAAAACCAATCGGAGCGCCAACGTGCCCAATAGAAATTTGGTGGATTTTTTCACCCCTTCAAAAATCCACATATAAACTTCATGGTCAACCTTTAGATTTAATATATTTGGACGAATTTGCAGTTTTCGAAAATAATATATTATAGAAATGAAGGATCCAGATAGCCAGAATAAGATTGCATCAAAAATAAATATATACTTATTAAGATATCCATACAATATAAGAGGTGGAACCCATAATGTTGTCCGCAGCAACAATCCTAGTGAGGCATCGATTTGCCTGTTTTCAATTAATAAATACCTATAAAGCTCCTGCGATGTATACTCAACTGCAAATAAAATTACCACCAATATCGAAAGGGAAATCGAAATACCATCAGACCGTAAGAACATGTAGGCAAACGGCGAAAACAGAAATATCATTATAATTGAAAAAACAGCATGTGAAATTGTTGCTTTTCTGTGATCCACGCGTCTTACATAATATCTGTGTGAATGTGCATAAAAATCAAATCCATAAAGCAATACAGCAAACGCCACATATGCCAAAATGATATTGTAAAGGCCGAAATCCGATACCGTCATCATTTTAGCCAATAAAATAACAGCCAAAAACTTGCCTCCTAGTATTGAAATCCTAATTGAGAGATTTGCAATCCTATCTTTCGCCATATTTTTATATTTAAACAATTTGGCTAACAATTTAAACCTCAAGCGGACTGCTGAAATAATGTTTGGATGGCGCCTCTGGCAAAAGAGCGGCCTCATAAAACAGCCTACAAGCGATTTTCCAAGGCTACCAAAGGGGTAGACGACCATCAAAAGAGCGATTCTAGGGCTGGGAGGTATTTCAGCAACCTGTTAAACCAAAGTCTCTTTTTTGATTAATGAAGAGGGTAAAGAAATTTATTGAGAAAAAATCCGTCGGGAAATGACGATTGGGTCTGCGCTCATACAGACAAAGCGAACCCAGCACACCATTCCAAACAAAGCGTCTAGTTAGACAACCGAACAATGCTCGTTGATCGATATGAATGATCAGATCGCCAGTCTGTTTATCGCTGGACTCGAAGAGTTTATAACTGCCTAGCCGTCGCGCTTGGTCGGGCATGCCATCTCTAACTGCTAGCTCACTGTAGACCTCGAAGCGAATCGACTGCACGATATGAAGTGCGTCTCCCTGAACTTTCTTTAACCAATTCTCACGGGCAACGTCTAACATCTCTACTAGTCTGGCATATGAAGGGGCGTCCTCCGCTTCGTAGTCGTACGGATCGGCGCTATGCATCCGGATGGCTGCCTGAAGGTCGGCCTCGATCGGCATGACCTCCGGACCGGTTCGGATCTGAGGCTTGTGCGTAGACATATCAACGGAGTAGCCCCCCTCTAGCGCAAGAGGTTGCACGCGGAGGTTCAACTGTTTGATCAGTTCGCTGACCTCCTGAAAGCCGGGTTGCGCAATGTTGTTGCCGTAGATGCTCAGCCACCCCGGGATAAGATAGGTCCCCCCGGCTGGGAAGTAATATGTCGGGTCCAACAGCCGCAGCCATGTCAACAACTCGTTTAGGGCGTGCTCGACGATTCGACGCTTCTCCCCCGCCTGATCGATACCCAGGAAAAGTTGAGGGTACTCACCGGCCGCGCCGCACATAAGGCAAGCGATGTCAATCCGTCCCAGGTACTTGACGATCCAGTCTCGTACCTGAATCACATCCTCAGTCGAAAGGGGGTTGTCAACTTGATTGAAAAAGACAGTCTCATCGGCCTTGAAGGCTATGGACGTATCAAGGTCATAGTTCACGTCATCGTCCAAGCCAGACGAATTACTGGTCATCTGCGGAAAGATGGCCACCTCAAAGGGGCCTAGTCGACTAGCGGTAAACGGGTCAAATTCGTGGATGCGCGTCACCCCGAGCTTCTTGAGACGCTCCCGCATGACCGGGGACTGAAACCGCTTAATGACAAACTCCCGGTCCAGCAAACCAAGTGCCTTTAGCGTCTGGGGATGGAAATGATCGTCATGCAGGTGCGAAAGGTAGATCCAGCGCGCATCGGACAGGTGACGCGCGAGTTGATCGACAGGGTACTCGGGAAAGCTCTGCCAGCCCCCCGTGTTGGCCTTTCCCATCCACGGGTCGCACACGAAATGCTCGCTCTGCGACCTGACCGATATGAAGGAATTGCTGTAGTGTGTGATTTTCAAGACGAACTCCTGCGAGTATCAAACCGTTTCAACGCCACGCGACGAGCTCACAGTGCGACCATCTTTCTTGGTGCAAACGAAGCCGGACGTACTGGTTCGCCGAAGACCTCTTCGATGTAGAAATTCGGCGACATCTCGAGTAGTTCAAGATACAGACTACGCGCCGAGTCCAGATCAACTACGGTAATCGCCCCACCGCCCACACGCTCAAATCCAGCCACACCGCGCTCTATCAGCATGTTTTCGTAAATCTTCGCGCCTCCCCCCGCTTGGACGCCTTGGTCACGTATGTATAACGTGTACTGGTCCTCATAGCGGCGGGTTCCATCGATGATGGAACCGGCAAATGTAAAGTCATATCGATAAGGCACCTGTTTGATTGCCTCAAGATAATGCATATAAGTAAAGCAATCGTGAATGCGAGGCCCAAGAAACAGGAACTTCACTTTCGCGTTCAAGGAGGACAATAGATCGAATGTGGACCCACGTCCGACCGATTGTTTGCCAATTTTTGTCAGCAGACCACGTTCCTCACCATGCAAAATGTTGGACATGAGTGGATCACAAGAACGCATCCAATGATGCCTCAGCCGCATGTACTCGTTTAGAGCCCCCATCGAGCTTGCCGATTTTGCACGATCGAACGCTTGTCCATCACAAAAACTGAACGTGTAAGAGGGCATGATCAGGGTGGGTACGTCCAGCCCATAGAGCACCTCTGCGATGGCCTCGAGAAGACCGGATCGGCCCAGTTGCAGGTTGGGCAATCCGAACTGCATGCCAGTATGGATGTAGAGCACATCACACTGGTCAGCCTGCAACTCACGCAAGATACGACGTAATATTGAAGACGAAATTAACCCGCCATCGTGTTTGAAAAGATAATTTTCCACTGCGTATCCTTTGTGCATCGATAGGTCAGGCGATGGATGCCCCACCGTCCAGAAAGATCTCCTGCCCGGTCATCCAAAGGCCATCCTTGAGCAGGAAATCGATCGCATCGGCGACATCGTTGGGGCACCCCGTACCAAGTAGATAGCGGGCGAATCGCTGGCTGTCGTCGCCTTGGGAAAACAAATGTTCGGTCATGCGTGTTCTCACAGCACCAAGAATAAGAGAGTTGTATCTTGTCTGGGGGAATTCGACTGCTAACCCCTTGATCAGACTGTTGATCGCGCCCTTGGATGATGAGTAAACAGCGTTACCCTTGTCGCCAAACTTGCTGAATAGAGCTGACAACAATACGACAGACCGCAAGTTCTCGCGGTGGGGTTTGCGCGCCAAAACCCTGAGAATCTCAATGATGCTAAATACATTTACATTGAAGATGGCCATCGTGTCCACTAGTTCAAACGAACGAAGCGGGAGTAGCTTGAGATGCCCTGCGGCATGAACAACTCGCTCGACGTGAATGTCACCAGGCTCTAGCAACTGGAGAAATTCCGCATGGAGTCCCTCTGGGCTTGCCAGATCTCTACACCAAGTCCGTACCTCAGTGACAGCGCCTAATTCCGCGGCCAGGGCATCCAGAGCCTGCATGTCGCGCCCGTGGAGCAGCAACCGATCCGTGGAGGAACGGCGGCGCGCCACTTCCGCCCCGATAGTTGAGGTCGCCCCCGTTATGAGGGTGTAGCCTGCCTTATTTCCGGTTGGCAAGGACATGCTGCACGAGCTCATTGATGCTGCCAAACTTTTGCAGTCCCGCGGCGTCGATCTGGATTCCATAGATTGAATCCAGTAGCGCGATGACGCTGAGCGCATTAAGGGAGTCCCATTCAGACAAATCTTCAAAGCGGGCATCCAGCGGCAGTTCTCTTACCTCAAGGATCTCACACAATTCGGCGACAAGCTTTTCCATTCAAACCTCCAATACTCTTGCAAAAGAAAGATTGCTCATAGGCATGAGCAGCGAACCCCAGGTTAACCCGACGCCAAATCCGGCGAAACACATTAAACGTGACTGCGCAAAATACGACACGTCAAAGCTTGTACAAAGCACTGCCGGAATGCTGACGCCACTGGAGTTTCCGAAATGACGCACCAGATCCATGGGCATCTTGCTCTGCGGAACACTGAGTTTCTCGGCCAGTCTTCTAAGCATGAATGGATTGGGCTGGTGGAATACAAAGCTGTCCACCTGCGAAACCCCCACGCCACCATCCTCAAGCAGCGACTGGATCATCGGCGGAACTTCTTTCATGACGAAGTTGAACACCGCATCGCCTCTCATGACTAGGTTATCAAGGGCTCGGACATTGCCACTTGCGTCGACCTCGGGAATGGCCGTCTGAGGGCTTGGTCGGACTTTCATTCCCCCAGCCGGCACCATCAGAGCGTCCCAGCCAGAACCATCGACTTTGATGTTCCCATAGATCTCGTCGCTGTCGGATGTCGCGTCGACAATCGTGATCGAAGCTGCATCCCCGATGATGGGACGACTGTTTCGATCACCCTGCGCGACCAAACGACTGACCACGTCGGCGTTGACCAGCGCCACTCGCCGAAGCCCCTTCTGATTCAAAAGCGAGAACGCAGCCATGAGGCCGACAATGAACCCCGCGCAACCCTGGTTGATGTCAAGACACAACATATCCTGACGCATCCCAAGCCGCCCATGGATGACATAGCTCGTTCCAGGGATGAGGTAGTCAGGCGTCTGGGTAACGACGATCAGGGCATCTAATGTATTCAGATCAAGCAGGCCATCACGCGTCAGGGCTTCGAATCCAGCGGTAACCAAGTCCGCGCAGGTGACACCTTCGGCGACGACCCTGCGTCGGTCGAACCCCATCACGAGCTTCAGCTTCGCCGACTGTTGCGGAGAAAAATCGTAGGCGTTCGCTTCGCTGTCGAAACTAACCTCACGCGCAGGCAACACCAGTTGAATACCTTGGATGCGCGCCCCTTTAAACCGCAGGTTCATCGCTTGCAACCCTCGACGAAAGCCTCAAGGATACGCAACGAGGCGAAGTTCTCCGGAACGATCTGCTCGGCTTCGATAGAAATACCCAACTGCTTCTCCAGTTCCTCGACAATTAAAATTATGTCGAGAGAATCCAGCACGCCAAAGAGGTCCGTGTCTTGACCTAAATTGAACTGAATCTCTGGCCGCACGGAATGAATGATTTCTGCAACTCGACTACTCATGCATTTCTCCATTTTGTTAGCTCCAAAGCGCCATCGTTGAGGATCAGGTATCGGTTAGTTCCGACTGTATGTACGCCGGGTGCTCTTGCGGACTTCCGAAGTTCCGTCCACAACTCCTCACTGACAGGCTTTGCCTTCATGATACGAACCCCATCGAATCGTGCACCTTGGTATGGAAATGAGAATGCCCGGACAATGGAATAGGCTCGGGCCACTCCCATCGCAGCATGGATTTCCATGTCCGCTTCCTCAATTTTATGGAAGTAGCTGGCACCAGCCTCCGTCTGTTCCTCGCCATGCTCACCGGAAAGGAGACGCTCCACGGCTTCAATCATGATGCTCCGGTATACAGCGAGAAACCTCGACTGGAGTTCGTGAATATAGATATCAGGATCGAGGGGGATGCGCACCTGCCGCATGATGCGCCCTGTATCTACCCCCTCATCGATACGATGCACTGTAACACCGGTCTCGGCCTCTCCAAGGATAAGAGGCCAGTGCTGAGGCGCCATGCCACGGTACTTTGGCAGCAGCGACGGGTGCAGGTTTAGCGCCCCCATAGAAGCTCGATCGAAAATACGCGCCGGTAAAATTCTCTGGAAATGCGCGCTGACGACTAGGTCATAGTCAATTTTGTCGAACTGTGTCAGGAAATCTTCTGATCGCACGGAGCGCGTCTTGATCAGTGGAATCCCACGATTCTCGCAGTACTCAGCAAGGCGCCGACCAGAAACGCTAATTGGCTCAAGCATAACGACAGCGATGGGTTGCAATGCCACACTGCCTTCAACCAGTGACTCCAGAACAGCAAGACTGAATGCATCCTCTCCGAAAAAGATGAAGTTCCTCTTTGAGCTCACTTGCGTCATTCCCCGAGCAGGCGCTTAAAGTGCAGCCGGTCGATCTTGCCGTTTGGATTCATGGGCATCTGTTCCACCTCCTCCAATCGGCCGGGAATCATGTAAGCAGGCAGTCTCTTCCCCAAGCCCGATCGGAACGACTGGAAAGTTAGGCCCTCCCGCAGCTCGCAGTATGCGACGATCTCCTTCTTGCTTTGCGAATAGAGGACGCACACATTGCGCACAGCCGGGGTCGAACTGAGGATTGCGTGCTCGATATCCGCCAGCTCGATTCGATATCCCAGGTGCTTGATCATGGTGTCGGCGCGACCCTTGAAATGGTATATACCTTCAAGGCGCATGGCCAGATCGCCCGTCTTGTAGATGGTCTCTGGATAGCTCTTGTTCAGGGGGTTTTGGATAAAGGCCTGAGCAGTCTGTTCCGGATTATTGTAGTACCCCATAGCGAGGGAGGTGCCACGAACGTACAACTCACCAATCTGGCCATCCGGAGTTTCCATGCCGTCCTGGTTCAATACGAGTAAGGCTGTATTACGGCAAGGGCGTCCCATGGGAATTGGCTGATCGTCGGGTATTCTCTCTCGGATAACGTGAAATGTGCAGTCGAGCGTAATCTCTATCGGTCCATAGAGATTCACGAATCGGACATGCGGGAACCGATCAAACCACTTATTGAAGTGAACCGTCGGGAATACCTCGCCCGCAAACCACACCATATTGAGGTCTCTTAGCGCGAACTTGTCCAAAAGACCCATGTTGGCAATATTCACCATGATGGTCGGCACCCAAAAAATGAAGCTAACCCGACTCTTTTCCAGAACATCCAGAATCTTTGCCGGGTAGGGTGCCAAGCGCTCGTCGATCAGACAGAGTGTGCTCCCCTTGAATATAAGCATGCACAACTCATAACTAAAGATATCAAAGATGATGGGGGACAAGGATCCGACAACCTCGCGTCCATTTACATCCAGTTCGTAAACGCTCCAATGCATGAAGTCGACGAAGCTGCGGTGATTGAGAACAACCCCCTTGGGAATGCCCGTCGATCCAGAGGTGTTGATAACGCAATATGGATCTGTGTCGATGAGTGCCCCCAAACGTGATTCACCAGGATTGTCCACTTGGTCCATCTCGTTTGAGCGAATCTCGTCAATGTTGAGAACCGGAACCGTCCGATCAGGAAGCTGAGACAACACCTGTAAGCCCTGCGCATCTGTAATCACCAAACTAGGACCTATGACATCTAGAATCTGTCCCAAACGCGCGGAAGGACTCTTGATATCCAGATTCATATAGACGCAGCCGATGCCGGTAATAGCCAGATCAGCCACCACCGCGCGGTATGACTTCTTCAGAAGCACCGCGACAACAGCATTCTGAGGAACACCTCTTTGCAGTAGCTCCCCAGCCAGTGAGCGAGTGGCTTGCTGCAACTGTTTAAAGGTCCACGATTGATCACCCTCAACGACTGCCGTCTTTTCCTCGAAGCGTTCAACCGTCTCCGTGAAATAGTTGTAAACGCTATTCTTCATTTCTACTTTCTGCCGTTTCCATGAGTTTCAGCAATCTTCCTTCGGACGAGACCCGACTCGACCAGACGTCGCGCGTCAGCTTCAAGTAATTCATGCGCAGATCGGCGTCGGTAGGTGTCTCACCTAGTCCGAAGCCAAGCATGGCGTTCAGCTTCGCAACTGAACTGTTGTTCTTGAGTTGATATCCGCGAATCATTTCGACCGGAAAGGTCTCGAACACATAACGAATGCTTTGAAACACCACACACAGGCTTAGCAAACGCTGACGTGCATAGGCGGAGACCCAAAATCCACCAACCGCAGACCCTTCGTGCATATCAGTTAGTGAGTAAACGCCGACGAAGTGTCCATTACGCTCTACCTTCAAGTAGGCCTGCGTGGTGGACGCTTTCAACGACTCCACGAATCGCCGGTGCTCATCTGGCGCGATGACCCTATCTGATGTCATCCAGCGCCGCACTTCCGCATCGTTGCGGCCCTGTAGCACCTCATCCGACTCCTGTTCGGTCAGATCTGTGAAGTTCTTAAAGCTATATGTGGCCCCCATCAATTACCCTCCCCCTGCCCCGCCGTATCTGGCTACGAAATGTCTTGCATGCCCAAGGGCTCACCCAGCGCAATGGCGCGGCTGGCGGGCTTGCCCAAGAGGCCTCGGAAATAGCGCGGATGCAGTCCGTATCCGGGCCGAATGATACGAAGGTTTTCTTCCGTAAACACCTCGCCACGCGCTATGGCTCGTGCCGCATAGATAGAACGCTTGCCAGCGCTGACCTTGGCCTCGGCTTCTTCCAGACCGTAGAACACACTTCCCAGCGCGTCGAAGGCACGGTTGGTTTCCCTCACCAGGCTGGCAAACTCCTGCGGCTCCATGGAGAAGGAGGAATCCACTCCACCATCCGCACGGGACATCGTGAAGTGTTTTTCGATACAAGTGACGCCAAATGCGATGGACGCGACCGCCACGCCAATGCCCAGCGTGTGGTCAGAGAGCCCCACATCGCAACCGAATAGTGCAGCCATGTGAGGTATGGTGCGCAGGTTGATTTCTTTGGGGTCGGCAGGGTAGGCGCTGGTGCACTTCAGTAGCGTCAGATCCTTGCATCCGTGCTTGCGCAAGGTATTGACTGCCTCCTCGATCTCGGAAACAGTGGAGCCACCGGTAGACATGATGACGGGTTTTCCGGTCTCAGCCACGCACTGGAGCAACGGGATATGGTTGATTTCGAAAGACGCCACCTTGTAGATCGGGTTGCCCAGTGTTTCAAGAAATTCCACAGCCTTGGCGCTAAACGGCGTGGAAAAGCAGGGAATGCCCTCCTCCCTGGCGACCTGAAAGAGCTCCTGATGCCATTCCCAGGGTGTACTGGCCTCCTCGTACAAGTCGTAAAGTTCACGCCCCAGCCAAGGAGAGCTGGGCTCCGTGATAGTGAATGCGCCCCGGATAGTCAGGCACGCGGGCGTGTATGTCTGAAGCTTGACGGCTGAGGCGCCAGCCTTGGCTGCGGCCTTGATGAGATCGATGGCCAGTGCCTTGGAGCGATTGTGATTGCCGGACAGTTCGGCAATGAGAAAAGGCCGGTCTCGGCGGGGAGCGTGGTTCAGCGGTTTCATGGGGACAAGTCTCTGAATTGGGAAGATATTTGGAAAAATAGCCTGTGTTAGCTGTTCAGGCCACGCTGTCTTTTGTTAGGACGGCACGAACAATATCCTTTATACCTGTTTGCGCCGCAGCAATGTAGGCACGCTGACGACGAATCATGCGGCTGCCCTCCCGTTGCACACGGCCACGAGCCCGGATGAGGTCGCCGTGTGTGATCCGGCGCAGATCGCCCACATTGACGATCAAACCCTGACGCCCATAGAAGCCGAGCGAGTTGCGCTGGTTTTCCGCGACCCAGCCTGAAATAAGCGGGCAACCGGCAGAGAAGGCCTCCAGCATGAGGGTGCTTGCTGGCGCGACAAGGTAACGTGCCCGCCGGTAGAGCCGAAGCATTTCAGAGGGCTTCAGACCACTGAAAAATCGTACTTTGCCAGGACATAGTCCTACCCTGCGCGCGATTTTTCCCGCGGGCAGAGGCCTACCCGAGAGAACCCATAGCATGGGGCTCGGATCGACACGGCTCAGATGAGCCAGCATATCGATCACCCATCGCTCCTGCCGAGTACCCCCAGCGGCAAGCATCACGGCCCGACGGGTGGTCGGGCGGTCAGTCAACCGGGCCGCCTCATGGATTTCCGGCCGCAACAGCAGGTAACGCCCACCCAGCAACAGACGGGTACCCGGCGCGAGGTGAAACTGTGCGGCGTCTACGCCCTCGTTGTAGCAGATCACAAGGTCGGCAACGTAGCGGACGCCGCGCAGATCGTCGATGCACACGGTTCGCCAGGGATGTGCCTCAAGAAGTTGTCGCCAGAAATCCTCGTCGAACTGGTAGCCGTCAACGACGACAATCTCTCTGCTCCAGTCCTTGCCGAGAAAGGCCTCCTCGTCCGGCAATTCGACGACCCGGATGCCTCGACGCTGGAGCGCCGACTTTGTATCGACGCTGACATCGCGGCAATAGAACGACACCTGCGCACCAGCCATCAGCAAGGCTTCAGCCAGCGCACGGCAACGCGACATATGGCCTCTCCCCACTTGCGCCGACTCGTCGACCCGAAATACCGTGCTCAATCGGCGTATCACTCGGACGCTCCGTCAGCCGCAATCGATTTGATCAACCCCTCGTTGCGCACGATGCCTTGGTTGGCACTCAACAACTCGGGCTCCCTGTCCAGCAGGTCAAGAATGTCCCCGGCCAGAAATGGTTTGCCATCAGTCCGTTGCAGACGTTCAAAAACTGACTGCAGAAAAGCCAGATCGCGAGGTTCATCCAGCGTCCAGCGGTGATGAGCCATTCCGGTGAATTTTTCCAGTTTGCTAAGACGGAACCATTGGGGATGGTTCACCACATACGGTCCAACGTGCTCTCGCTCAGACTTTAGCGTTGCATCCCGCCAGGCCCTCTCAAGCGCAGAAAAGGAAAAGACTGCACAGTCCAGCCCATCAGGGAATTCGCCACCCAAGTAGAACAGGTCGAAATTGCCGGCCTTGAATCCGCAGACCACTTCGTCAATAATGGTCGGGTCGAGCGCAGGGCAGTCTGCCGTGATGCGTACAACGGCATCGGCACGTGCCTGCACGGCGCATTGGTAGTAACGGTCCAGCACATCATCCAGGCTGCCGCGAAAAACGGGCACGCCACGGCGGTCGCACCACTGGGCGAGCACATCATCAGACGGCTGATCGGAAGTGGCCACTACGACATCGTCGATGGTCTCGCAGACCGCCAGCCGGTCAAGGACGTGGGCCAGCACTTCCCGCCCGGCCAAGGGCAAGAGCACCTTGCCGGGCAGGCGAGTGGAGCCCATGCGGGCCTGGATGATGCATACGATGTGCATGGTCACGAAGGGGGACTCAGTTCAGACGCTTGAATCCGGCGTGGCACACCGGACCTTTGAGCAGGGACATGACATCGCGGCCGTCCTCGCACTCCTTTATCAGGCGGAAGATAGGCTCCAGCGCCGCAAAATAGCCGTCAATAACCTCCGGAGTATGGTCGGTACAAACATAGACACCTGTCGTGGCCAGGTAGCCCTTGGCCAGCATTTCCTGCGTAATCAGGGTCTTGTACTCCAGCGCTTTGGGGCTCTTGATCGTGAAGCCGGTCAGGGCCGGTAGGCCCCAGTGATCCAGTTGCAGCCCGGTCCTCTCCGCCAGCGCCTGCCAGCGTGCGCGGATTTCAAGGCCCGTGTTGGCAATGGTCTCCCAAGACTTGACGCGCTCCATGACTTCGAGGGTCTTGAGCGCGGCGGTCGGGCCGATACGCTCAGTCCAGAAGGTGCTGCTGATGAAGGTGGACTGCGCAGCCTCCATCACTTCACGACGGCCAATGGTTGCGGCAATGGCATAGCCATTGCCCAGAGCCTTGCCGAACATTGCCATGTCGGGCTCGACGCCGTAGAGCTTGTGCAGGCCGCCGAAGGTCTGCCGGAAACCGGACGTGCACTCGTCAAAGATCAGCACGATGCGTCGTTCGGTGGCCAGCTGGCGTACTTTGTGCAGGAAATCGTTTTCGGGTCCACGGTTGCGCGAGACCTCCATCTTGATTACGCCGACCTCGTGCTGGTCAACCAGCGCCTTCAGCTCCTCGAAGTTGTTGTAGTTGAACGGAAAGACCGTACCTTGCAGGTTGCGAGGCACGCCTTTGGGCTCTAGGCCAGGCAAAAGGTGGCCGTCCAGACCACCCTCATCGCTCAGATTGGCGGACAGGTACCAGTCGTGCCAGCCGTGGTAGCCGCAGATCGCAACCTTGTCGCGTCCCGACGCGGCGCGTGCAATCCGGATCGCGATGGCATTGGCTTCACCGCCGGATCGCGCAAGGCGCACCATATCGGCCCAAGGATGCATCTCCACCAAGCGCTCAGCAAGGTACACCTCTTCTGGGCAGTTGAGGGTCGACATGTTGCCAGCTTGGACTGTTGCCGCTACCGCCGCATCAACCTCGGCATGGCCGTACCCGAGTGTGTTCGTGCCGATCCCCATGATGCACATGTCAGTGTAGCGGTTACCATCAAGGTCCCACACCTGACAGCCCTTGGCCTTGCTGAAATAGGCGGGCCACTGCTCCGGGAGAAACATTTCCGCCCGTTTGGAAAGAAGCATGTTACCGCCGGGAATCAGGTTCTTGGCGCGCCTCCAGAGATGTTGACCAGAATTCATCTAGATACCTTAAATATTGACAAGTCTATGGAATATCCGTCAAAGCTCGGACCACCTCGAAGGATGCACCAGGCGTTCATCGTCGCAGGCGATGTCCGGCCAATCCCGAGGCACGCCAGCATCGAGCGCACCGAGTATCTGCGTCAGATGATCCGGACTATCTACTCCGACCACGATGCGATCCACCTCAGCGCACGAATGCGGAAACGCCAAGCAGGCCCCCAGCGCGGAACAGCCCGTGCGTTCCTGCCAGCCGGCCCATGACTGCCAGATCGTTGACCAGGGCGAGAACTTTGCAGGGATGCGATCGACGGGCGTCAGGAGCAAGCCTTGGAGAAACGCCGAGCGGACGTGAATCTCGACCTGACCGTCTTTCAACCTCTTCAACCAGCCCGAGGTCTGTAGACGGCGGTCGATCAGATTGAACGGCACTTGGACTAGGTCAATTCTGCCCAGTTGCAGGACATGATCAAGTTCGGCGGGTGAGTAGATGGAGACGCCGATCTTGCTCACCTGTCCACTAGCCCTCAAATCCTCGAGGACCCGGAAGAGCTGCCGCCCCTGGGGTCCCAGCAAGTCGCTGGCACGATGCAGCAGGAGACCATGGATCGATTGCACGCGCAGCCGTTCAAGAGATTCCGTCAGTTGACGTCTGGCCCAGACACCCACATCATTCAGTGTTTCTGGCAGCGGTGACAGCTTGGTGACTATACGAAATCCCTGGACACCGACTCGCCCTAGCGTGACCTCTGAATCACCGTAGGCAGCAGCAGTGTCGATAACGTCGATGTGATGCTCGCGCGCCAACGAAATGATCTGAGCTACCATCGGCAGAGACACCTGCCCAGACTGGTTGGCGATTCCATAGTTCAGCCCGAATTGAACTGTGCCCAATGCCAACTTCACGATCGCAACGCCTCTTCAAGACTGCGCACTACATAATCCTGATCATCACCAGACAGGCCTGGATACAAGGGCAAACTGAGCGCTTCGGCGTAATACCGCTCGGCCTCGGGAAAGGCGCCCACAGCAAAGCCCCTGTCCAGGTAATAGGGTTGGGTATGCACGGGGATGTAGTGCACGTTGACTCCCACCCCTCGTGCGCGCATTGATTCAAAAACCTCACGCCGACTTTTCTGTCCTGACTGGGGAATCAGACGTACAACGTAGAGGTGAAAACTGGAATAGGCATCTGGGTTCTGCCACGGGGTGGCCAGCGGCAGGTGCGCGAGCGTCTCGTTATAGCGCCGCACAATTTCATGCCGCCGGGAAACATAGCCATCCAGCCGGCTCATCTGACTCAGTCCCAGCGCCGCCTGCAGGTCGGTCATCCGGTAATTGAAACCCAGTTTTATTTGCTGGTAGTACCAGGGCCCATCCGCCGGCTGGGTCATCAGACCCGGATTGCGCGTGATGCCATGACTGCGCAGCAGGTCCATGGCTTGCGCAAGCGCCGGATCATTGGTCAGCGCCATTCCGCCTTCTGCGCTGGTGATGATCTTGACCGGATGAAAGCTGAATATCGCGATATCGCTGTAGCGGCAATTGCCGATATTTTCACCGCGGTAACGGCCGCCAATGGCATGCGATGCATCCTCGATAACACGGAATCCATATTTCTTCGACAAGCGGTAGATGGCCTCCATGTCACAGGACTGGCCGCACATGTGTACCGGCACCACGATCTTCGGAAGTGTGCCTGCGCGTTCAGCCTGCTCTAGCTTAGTCTCCAGCGCGGAAACAGACATGTTGAACGTAGCCGGGTCGATATCGACAAAGTCGACCGAGGCCCCGCAATACAGTGCGCAGTTCGCGGAGGCCACGAAGGTGATGGGACTGGTCCACAACGTGTCGCCCGCCTTGAGCCCGAGCGCTAGGCAGGCTACATGAAGCGCGGATGTGGCGCTATTGACAGCCACGGCATGCTTTGCACCGGCATAGCCGGCTACAGCCGACTCAAAAGCTGGCACAGCCGGCCCTTGTGTCAGGAAGTCAGACCGGAGAACTTCAGTGACAGCCGTGATATCGGCGTCAGTAATTTCCTGCCTTCCGTATGGAATCATTTCAGATTTTCCCGATCTTTTCTCGGTGATCGCGAATCCAGCCCCCAAGAGACTCAACCGACATCCATTCCGCATTGTTATCTGAGCTGTACACAAAATCGTCAGGCACGCGCTTGCCGCCCGCAATGCGCTCTGGATCGGTGCTCCAATTGTGGATCGCGGGGAGAATTTTGTAATAGCCCTCGTACTCATACGTATGCGGAGCGTCCTCGACCCCGATCATCTGCTCATGCAGTTTCTCCCCCGGACGAATGCCAATGACCTCAAGCTTCGCCGACGGATCCACAGCCTTGGCGATGTCGCCTATCCCCATCGAGGGTATTTTCTTCACATAGACCTCTCCGCCAACCATATCCTCAAAGGCACGCCAGACCAACTCCACCCCCGTCTCCAGCGAAATCATGAACCGAGTCATGCGCATGTCGGTGATCGGCAGGCTGCCGCTGGGCGCACGTTCGATGAAAAACGGGATTACCGAACCACGCGATCCCATCACGTTGCCGTACCTCACCACGGAAAACCGAGTGTCCTGACCACCGGCATATGAATTTCCCGCGATGAACAGCTTGTCGGACGCCAGCTTGGTCGCACCATAAAGATTGATCGGGCTACTCGCCTTATCGGTCGACAGGGCCACCACGCGCTTCACCCCCTGATTTATGCTGGCCTCGATCAGGTTCATGGCACCGATGACATTGGTCTTGATGCACTCGAACGGGTTGTACTCCGCAATCGGAACGATTTTGGTCGCCGCAGCGTGCACCACATAGTCGATTCCCTTGAGCGCGCGATTAAGCCGATTCTGATCCCTCACATCACCGATAAAAAACCTGATGCGATCGTCATTCCCATAGGTCTTGGCCATTTCCCATTGCTTCATCTCGTCTCGGGAAAAAACGACCAACCTTTTCGGGTTATAGCGGGCCAGCGTCATTGGAATAAAAGTATGACCAAACGATCCCGTCCCACCGGTAACAAGGATTGATGAATTAGTAAGCATAGCGATTGAATGCGTCTTGTCAGTTGGATTTCTGGCCATCGTTGAGCGCTGAGCCAGATACGAGTTTCTTATTGGTCAAATCACTTAAGGGGCTTGCGCGCAAGACCAAATATAGATCTAGCATGACCCCGAAAAAGCGCGGGGACAGGAAAACGCGTGTCGTTACGAAATGGCAACAGATAGTACGCCTTCAGGAATCTGTACTTTCCGAGATACCAATGTATGTTTTTGCATCTAAGTCCCGGAAAAGTCATGGTCGACTCGAAGCCATAAAGCTTCAACATTTCCGCCAGCGAGTCTGGCGTGTATGGCCTAACATGCGTCGGATCATTGTAGAAATTTTTCCAATCCAACTGAAAGTTCGGCGTCGACAGATAGATTAACCCACCCGGCTTCAGACATCTGAATATTTCGGAAATGAAGTTTTCCGGTTCCCGAAGGTGCTCAATAACCGCAAGGCTAATCGCAATATCAACGGAACCTTCCTCAAGAGGGAGCTTGCCCACTTCAAAGTCCACGTCGGCGTAGTCCAATCCAACGTAATTCCAACCTTGCGCATCGCAAGCAGGCTTCAGAAACCGGTCTGCACACCCTAAATCCAAGAAGGTAGCACCGGGGCCAGTGTCTACCCCTATCTCTTTTGATAGCAATTTGAGCGTCTGGATTTCCCGATTCCCCAGGTCCTGTCGTTCCGGAGCCAGCTGGTCTGCCACAGTCTTGGCGTGGAGATATGCGGTTTTTAGGTTGCTACGATGCATTTTCATTACACCGACTCAGACGGTGCTCTTTCAATATGATTTTTAAATCGAACATGTTATTAATATCTAGCCGATTAGCCACTTCAGGTGAAACGGCGTGTGACGGTAGCGACTACCAGATGGCGGGGTAACCATTGCAGATAGGTTACCAGACCAAAAACTTCTTAATTGAAGCTATCTTTCTAGCCGAATCTGCATCTAAGGCAGCCGAAGCCAACACTTTACGGATAAACACAAACATTAGAAAAACAAAGAATGAACCTAAGATTACCAAGAAAACAACCAAACTATGCTTAGGCGACACCTTGCGCTGCGGCATGCTAGCCTGCTGCACATACACCTCATCACCACGCACAGCCAAGCTCTTTTTCAGTTCAATGTTTTCAAGCTCTTTCTTGGCAACCTCTGCCGTTAACGAGGCGTAATACTTCATCACCACATCTAGTCCCGCATCGCTTTGACCAGCTTTACCAATTTGCTTTTGCAGCTGCTCAATGGCGTCAGCAAAGCTGTCAATGATGCGTTCGTTTGACAGAACTTCTTGTTCAATTTGGTCTTTATTTTTACCCTTGGGTAACAGCTCTTTCAGCAAGGCATCCATAGCAGCCCTGCCCAACTCTTGCGCGCGCTCTGGCGTGTTGGCAGCCGCCGTGATGGTAGCTAGACCCGTTTTTTTATCTACCTTAGCCACCAGTTTTTTTGTTAGGTATTGGCGGGCATCTTCTTGAATGCCATTGAACTCTGGCAGCAAGCCAAACTTTTCAATCAGCGGGTCAAGCACGGGGGCTGAATTGAGCAGCGCCAGCTCAGTCTCACTCATGCGGACAATAGCCACCGACTCATACGTTTTTGGCCACAAAAAGCTCAAAATGCCAGCCAATACGCCAGCAATCAACGGGCCAAAGACCAACAACTTCCACGACTCGGCCAAAGCAACCAAGATATCTAAAAAGCTGATTTCGTCTTCGTCGTAGTTTTGAATCGCTTGTTCTGTCATGCTGCCACTTCAAGTTGTTGAGTTGTTTTACCAAAGCGGCGTTCGCGCGTGGCATACCAGTGCAACGCTTGGTTGAGCTCGGTTTCGTCGAATTCGGGCCACAAGGCATCCGTGAAATACAACTCGGCATAGGCCGCCTGCCACAGCAAAAAGTTGCTAATGCGTTGCTCGCCCCCTGTGCGAATGAGCAGGTCTGGGTCGGGCATGCCAGCGGTGCTTAGGTGTTGGGCCAGTTGCTCTTGCGTGAGGCTGGCCACGTCTGCGCTGGCGTTGGCTGCTTGCCAGTTTTTAACGGCTTGCACCACATCCCACTTGCCGCCATAGTTGGCCGCCACCACCAGGGTGATGGCATGGTTGTTTTGTGTGGCGGCCTCTGCGGCCCGGATGCGGGTTTGCAGCTCTGGCACAAAGCCCGCTACATCACCAATCACCTTCAGGCGCACACCAGCGACAGCCAAAGCACCCATTTCCTTTTCAAGGTACTGTACAAACAGCCCCATGAGGGTAGACACCTCGTCGGCGGGGCGTTTCCAGTTTTCGGTGCTAAAGGCAAAGAGGGTGAGGTATTGAACGCCAAGCTTGGCACAGTGCTCCACCAAGGCCTTGACGCCTGCCGCCCCTTTGGCATGGCCCACCGTGCGGGGCATGTGGCGCTTTTGCGCCCAACGACCATTGCCATCCATGATGATGGCGATGTGTTTAGGAACGGTTAAAAAGTTGTCGACTAACACTAAATTGACGCAAAAGACGGAGTTTAGGCACGCTACCGCCCTTTCGCTCACAAGCAAAGATGGAATTATCCTTCAAATATTCATTAAGACTGTATGCAATGAGGTATTTTTTAACCTTTTAGAATTCAATTTTTGAAAAATATTTTTTATATTGATATCGATTACACAATCCGCAAACCCTCGACGGCCATGCGCAGTTTTTGTGGCTGCCCCAACAAATCGACCAACACAAAGGCACGGGTTTCACCATCGTGCGCGATGTATTTACCCTCTAGGCCTTGCAGTGGACCAGTGGCAATTTGCACGCTGTCGCCGGGGGCAAACATGCGCTCTAGCGCTTCGACGGGGGCTTCTTTTAAAAAGTCAATCAACTCGACGGGCACCTTAGCAGGCTGCGGACCAAAGCTCACCAACTTGCTCACGCCCAACGTGGAGCGAATGGGTGCCCAGTTTTGTGTGATGTCGTCCAGCTGAATGAACAGGTAGCGACTGAACATGGGCTCGGTGATGGCCTGCACTTTGTGGTTACGCAGTTTTTGCACTTGCAGGGTGGGCAAGAAGCAGGTGAAGCCTTGGTTTTGCAAGTTCTCTAAGGCGCGCGTTTCTTGGCGTGGCTTGGTGTGAACGACGTACCAAGCGCTGGTGTGGGTATCGGGTATTTCGCTACTCATTGTTTGGTGAGTCTAACTAAACTTCCTATGGCATTCCGCTGCACACGGCGTTAAAGTGCAGTTTTATGTTTTGTTTGAAAGCCTGTACAGATGTCTACCAAAAACCCATTCGATCCAGCAGCTATGTCTGACAACGTGAAAGAGCAAGCGCAGCAAATTTGGCTGGCTGGCTTGGGCGCATTTGCCAAAGCGCAAGAAGACGGCACCAAGGCGTTTGAAAAGC
>Ga0228700_1000498_pt1 | contig 36098 bp, 47 predicted proteins | sample McNCre317_Aug_MG_FD_178019 | JGI IMG/M metagenome (GOLD analysis project Ga0228700, IMG submission 178019) | Freshwater microbial communities from McNutts Creek, Athens, Georgia, United States - 3-17_Aug_MG | ecosystem: Environmental > Aquatic > Freshwater > Creek | place: USA: Georgia...
ACTCGCAGCTCTCCTCGCAGCTCGACTCGCAGCTCTCCTCGCAGCTCAGATCGCAGCTCTCCTCGCAGCTCTACTCGCAGCTCTCCTCGCAGCTCAGATCGCAAGATCTGACACGTCGCGGCTTCGACACACGTTGGTTTGGCTGGTGGATGAACTGGTTCAAGCACTGCGACGCGGTCGCTCGCGTTGCGAACTTGGATGTTCCAACGACCTCGCGAGCGCTGCTCGGTGTGTGGGTCAAGTGGATGCGCAACGCCCACTACAACGCGATCTTTGCCAAGTTCGTTATCTGCTCAGAGCGCCCGTCTCGCATCTGCCGCGACGAACAGAACAGATTGCACTCGGCTGAAGGCCAAGCGCTGGAATACCGCGACGGCTACGGCATCTACGCTTGGCACGGCACTCGAGTTCCGGAACGCGTTATCCTGTCGCCTGACTCGTACACCGGCGAAGAGATTCTCGCGGAGCGCAACACTGAGGTTGTGCGCGCACTTGCCGAACGCCTTGGTTGGGACGTGTTCCGTCAGCGTGTAGGCGCAAAGCAGATTGGTGAGAGCTGGCGCGATCCGGCGACTGGACTCGAGTACTCACTCGATGAACTACCCTCGCGCGAAGGTGCGGCGCTGCAGCCTCGCTTGCTGCGAAAGCAAAGCCCTGCGCTGAAGGATGGTTCGCAGCCGCTCTATTGCGAGCCTGTTCACCCAGGACTAACAACGCCACAAGCTGCGCGCAAATTCCAAGCGATGGCTGCGTTTCTCCGAACCGGCGCACCAGAGAGCGAGTTCGCAATTCTGATGCAGCACTGCAACTCTAACCCTGAACTCACCTACAACTGGGAGGCGTAAGCCGATGAACGCGCAACAAATTATCGCCCTATTCAACTCAGACGCCTGGCGCGCTCGTCACGGCGACGTCGTGATGATTCAAGCCCCAAGCGATTCGTGCTTGGGCGTAGACCTGCAAGGCCTCATCATCGGCGGCAATGCCGCTCGTAATAATCACCGGTTGGTCGGCGAAGGTAAGGTTTTCGGTGAGCTCGGCTCCGTGCACCGAGTAATTGAAGCCGTTGAGGGCGACGTAATCGACCACGAGGAACACCCGACGCGGCGACTTGCAGCCGGCACGATCCGAGTCGGTGTGCTGGTGCAATGGAATCCCGAAGGGTGGAGCAATGTTGTCGACTGACAAACCAATCTACCGCTGCTCCCGCCTGCCACTGCTCCTCGCCTGTGGTGGGGCTGCAGTCCCCCCGATGGTATCAATAGAACCCGTATCTGAGCCAGCCGAGCTGGGGACCGAGGCCCACTCATTGCTCAGTGAGGCAGTCGAGGCCGGAGGGGCAGACCCGGATGGGTCAAGCGAGGCCCACACATTGGCCCGAATGGGGCTGGCTCTCCGTCGTAAAATATACCGCCCTCCCGTCCCGACCGAAACAGAAGTGGCGTTTGCCGACGAATTCGCGGTGTTCATCTTGACAGGTAACTCTGATGAGGTGACCGGCAATTACGTCGACGATTGGAAAACCGGGCGCGTTGATAGTGACTACTCAGCCCAGCTCAAGGGCTATGCGCTGCTTCTGTTACGCGCTCACCCTGGGCTCGAAACGGTGGTGACCCGAGTGTTATGGCTCCGGGAACAGGAGGTAGACCAGGTCACTGTCACCCGCGCTCAAGCGGCAGAGTTCGAGCGGTTGATTGTGGAGCGTGTTGTTAACTGGGATGGCGTGCTCCACCCCGGAAAGCACTGCCACTTTTGCCCGCGCTCGCACGAATGTGCTGGGAAAACTCACTTCGAGCGGATGGCTGTCCGCGCGTTCCTGACTGCTGACCTCACTAGCGCGGAAACCGTCTTGGCCCTACCTCCCGAGGAACGAATGGCGCTGTACCAGCAGGCAAAATTAGTCTCCGGACTGGCCGAGACCGTTATTGGAGCTGTCAGGGAATCGTTGACCTCTGGCCCGTTGTCCGCTGGGGGAAGGACGCTTACCCTAGTCGAGTCACAAACCAGGAAATTGAGCCCATTACAAGCGCTCCCCGTGATCAATAGTCAGGGATTCAGTGACGAGGAAATCGCGTCTTGCGTCTCGATCTCCATCGAGAAGGTAAAGGATCTGGCCGCTAAGCACGCTCCGCCCAGAGGTGGGGCCAGTGCCAAGCGTGGGATCGTCCGCGCCCTCACCGAGGCTGGAGCTGTCAGCCATGAATTAGCCTACCGAATCAAGGATACCAAATGTTAATCAACCAATCCGACGTAGAGCATTGGGAACTGCTTCGCGCCTTCCCAGAGGATTTCGAATGGTGCACCCGACCCGGCCGCACCCGCGCACAAGTGGTCGAGCGCTATGCACATTTACTGCTACACCTAGCGCCCTCATGGTTCACCGATGCAGAGTTTGATCAATGCGTCGAACTGGTCCCCTGGGCGGCGCTGCAATTCGCCTGGGAACGCCTCTCCCAGGAACAGTTCGACCGCTGCGTTGAGCGGGCACCAGGTGACGCCCTGGTTTACGCCCGAGCCCGACTTTCCACGGAACAGTTAACCAAGGCCGAGGAGGCTCTTCGATGACCGCCACGATCACCAAATCCGACCTGGAGCGTTGGCGTGCCCTCGGGGCCTGCGCTGAGGGCCTCGAGTGGTCCGCCCGCCGCTCAATGCGTTGCGCAACTTCCTTCCAACGCGCAGCGAGGTTCGAGCCGAACTGCGCAGTCGCGGGCAGCGTTCACCGAGCAGTGATACACCGGTGTCCGCGCCGACGTTGGTCACGCGTCGCGGACGTCAGCTTTATGCTTTCGAGGTGACGAGCAGCCCTTTCATTCCTTCGAAGGGCACCCCAGACCCCGCTATCTCTCAGCTGAGATTACACCAAACACGCATCGCCAAGGTCATTGACCTCGTGACAGCACGGCCTTCGCTTCACGAGACCGGCATTACACACACCACCTCGAGCTCAACGCGCGCAAAGCCGACCTCTCCGCGTCAGCATTGGGCGCGGCCCCCGAGCATGTGTTGGTGTTCGAAACCAACGGTCCCCCGGACGGCGGTTGCAGTCGATGACATCGATATGCCAGAGACTGCTTCTCCAGGAATGCACCCTGTGTTAACAGTTGCGCCACAATGCCGGCCTAAAGCCGCATGCGCTACGCTCATTGCGCTTGCACTAGAATACCAAGCCACCGGTTTGGTCGGTGCGGACATGGATGGGGGAGATTGGGGTTTCTGGTTCGTGACCCCCGAAGAGATTCGAGCCTTCGCTGCGGGTTCCCCATACAAGCGTTCGCCGAACTTCCATGCACCGGTTGTTCTGGTCAGCCCAGAATATCGGCCGGACCTCTGGGAGGTCGCCCGCGTCGCGCACAAGAAACTTGGGATAACGCGTCCGCCAGTAGCCGTTGCGTTGTCGCATGCATCGCCTATCACGACGATCTTTATCGCTTGAGGTTTCCCATGGTATCCAAAAAACACTTAGACCGATTCGCGGAACGCGACGCCCCGTTGCGGCTGCTTCGCTTTGCGGCGAAAGCGAATTGGCAATCCCTGATTCAGTGCTGGCCGGGATGGTTACTTGAGAACTACTGGACTGAGCTTACCCCCGACCAGCGCGATGCCTGCTACACGTTCGCGCCGCGTGTCGCGCTTATGGCGAGGTTCCATCGACTTAGCCCGACTCAAAAGGATGCTGCATTGCTGGCGTGCCCAGACGTGGCGATATGGTATCGGTGGAACGACATCACACCGGAGCAGCAAGACCGAGCAGTGAGGGCGGACCCGCGAGGTGCCCTCGAAAAGCGGAGTTATGCGTTGAGCCCGGATCAGGTGGACTTCTGTTTGCGGAGCATCCTCCCCAAGGGACCCGTATGACCACGGCAGGCGCAGATAGATTTGCGGCGGCTCTAGCTGAGGGGCGACTGATCCAGCGGTCATACGGGCGGCATCCATTCGCGGATACATCGAAGATTAGTACCCCAGACTGAGCGTCCCAACTCCTCGAGCTGCCGTCGGGCGACTCCCGGCCATTACCGCCATAGCGAGGGACCAGGCTAGATCCGCGTGTCCCTGCTCTGTTCGCTGCGCGTCATAGCGGACATTGCCAGCGGCCGTCACGAGCCGTTTGATTGAGCAAAGATCGATCTTGAGCTGCTTTGCCAGGTCCGGCTTCCCTGGCCCATCGCTCCATGTTTTTGGGAGCTTGATCTTGCCCTGTGAAAACACGTCGTAAAGCCCGGTGGCCAGCTCCTCTTTGCTGGAAGAGGTAAACACGAGTGGTTCAAAGCGCACGCCCCACCTTCGCGCTAGTCGCTGCGCCGGCATAGACCCGAGCCCCGTCGCGTCAGCTGTGAGTCGCTGAACGGCAAACGTCCCGAATGCGCGGGCCACGAGCTCATCCAACAGTTGGTCATCGGTCTTGGCGTGGGATTCAATGTGCATGGGCCAAAACGTCCCGCCCCAGTGCTCGACAATAACCAGCGTGGTCCGGTCGCGATTCAGTCCAATGTCCAACCCGGCGTATCGCTTGACGGGATGACCGAGTTTGCCGGGCTCCGCCCCCTGCTCATATTGAGCATCCACCCCATACACCATTGCGCTCGGGATGTACTGAGCGTCATTGTCGAGGAAAGCGCATTCGAAGAGCTGCGCGAAGATGCGCGGGTCATTCTTTGCCATTGCCCAGCACTTCTTGATGTCGACCTTCATCCCTTGGGCGATCGCGTCGTGAATCGAAACGCTGTGGATGCTCCATCCATCGTTGGCCGCCCCATCCGTGATGAGGTGGTGGTATGGGTTGCCAACACCGTTCGGGGTAGATGCGACTCGAGCCTTGAGCCCGGAATGCATGGTGACCGCCATTGCCGCGTCCCAGACCTCCTCTGGGTGCTGCATATACGCAAACTCATCCAGGAACACGTTGCCGGTGAATGACCGGCCGCCGCTCGACGGGAGCGCGATGATTCTGCCCCCGCTTGCGGTGTGAATCTCGGTCTTGTTGTTCGCGGTGCGCGTCGCCATGTTCGAGCCGAGCGCTTCCAGCAACTCGAAATGCCCGCGGCATTTCTCAATCACTTCATTCGCTTCGAGCTGGCCCACGGAGATGACGGTTGTCAGCTCTCCGAAGAACGCCGCGCGGAGCACCCCCCAAGCTGCCGTTGTATGGGAGAACCCAATTTGCCGCGACTTGACGCAAGCCGCATAAGCGGCATCGTCCAGCATCCAGTTCACCTGGAACGGAAACAGGACTGAAAGCCATGAAACCAGCACGCGGTATTCCGATGCCGGTAGTGCGCGAGAGAACTTCCTGAGCGACTTTTCGTGGGGCTGGAGCTTCGCGACCAGGCGCGGCCCCATCGCCATTTGCCGCGGGCACCAGTCAGGTAGTGCCATCCTCTGGCTCCGGACCGACCTCCCCAAAAATCTTCCGGTTGAGGGCAGCCGCAACCGCGGGGGTAACTTCCTTGGTGGTAACCTCTATCCGCTGGACGTCGTCCCCAAAGCTGTCACGGTATTTCGTCTTGAGGTACCACTGTAGAAAGTTCGGGTTTGCCTTGGCCGTCTCAAGAGCTATCTGCTGGAGCTTTACGCCCGTAGTGCCGGAGCTCTCCCGGCAGTCGGCAACCAGTTTGGCCATGAGCCACCGCTCCCGCGGCTCTTCTGGAACCTCGCTGAAGGTGTCGTACTCTTCGAGAATCTCGGCCCCCTCTTCCATCCACCGGCGCAAGGTAGGCCGACTAATCCGGCAAACATCAGCGACCTGTCGGTTGCTCGCGTTCACCGCGTGCATTCCGACAATTACCTGCCACCGCTTCTCATCTATCCTTAGGATTAACGGTTGGCCCGGCGCATCGCTCGCAATGACTGGAGCTTTTTTCATCGGGCTCTGAACCCTAGCACGCGTGCCTCTGCCTCAGTTATGACCAGAGTTCGTTGGACGCTTTTCGGAGCCATCATCTGCGAGGCTCGTTCCAAGTCTTTCCTAATGTCCGCGTGTGTAACGGGGGCCAACACGACGGGTTGCAGCGCGTCTTTCAGGTCTTTTTCCATGGTCTACCTACTCCAGGTCAATCCCCATCGCTTCAGCGATGGTCCGGATGTCGTGGTATCGTTCGTTCTTGTCCAGTTTAGCCGCTTCCAGAAAGCGGTCAATCTGCTCAGTGTCTCGCCCCACTAGCACGATGTAGAAATCATCGGTGTCCGGCTTGTACTCTGCGGCTTCTTTATCGGCATCCAGGAGCGAGGCGGTGAGCTGGTCAATCCCTGCGTCCACTGCCCCGGCCTCATCCTGAGAAGTCCCGAACATTCCCCAAATGTCCGCATTGGTGAACCCCATGGCTTCAACGTCTAGCGTTTCTGCCCCATCCGAAAGCAACGACTGGAGCGCTGTAAGGTCCCAGTCTCCCTGCGCCGCGCTATTGTTGAGCAGAACGTTGGCCTCGCGTTCTTGCGAATCGTCTAGGTCCACGCTCGCAACGTGGAGCGAGTAATCCTTGGTCCCGTTGAGGGCATCCATGGCCTGGATCCGCTGGTGCCCCCCAACGATGAACCCAGAGCGCTTATTCCAGGTGATTGGCGCAAGCATGCCGAGCTTTGACAGTGACTCTCGGAGCCTTCGCTTCGCATCCCCCGTGATCTTGCGGGGATTGTAGGGTGCGTTCAAAATCTGGCTTCGATGGATCACTTCCATCGAGAACTGCTCCAGTGTGGTCGTCCCGTCAGCCCGCTTTGTAAGTTCTAACTTTGCGCGTTTCGCCATAAATCCTTCGACGCGCTACCGATGCGCGAATGAACGGGAACCACTCTGCTAGGCGCTCGAAGTCTCCAGGGTGGTTGTCGTATAGCCAGCAAACCCGTGCTGGGTTTGTGTCGATACCAAATCCAACCTGGTTTCCAGTGTCAGGAATCACGATCGAGTTCGCCTCACAAAACTCTACGACGTCGCGGTTGCTCCATTCTGCGATTGGGTAGATCCGATCCGTCATGTGTTTGGTTCGAATCATCTCCTTGCGCCGCGCTGGGTCATCGCTGCGCTTGTATCCCACCGCCGTGATTGGACACTTGGTTTTGGCCCTCGCAACCTGCCAGAGCTCGCCTTGCGTCAGTTCAGGCGGAAGCCTACGCGTGGCCCGGCAGAAAATCCCGTTCTCGAGGTGCCACCTTAGAGCCCAGTGAGTCACAACCGTAAGCTTTAGACCAGGGAACTGAGAAAGCGCTGATTCAAGCATCTGGCGCTCAAACTCAATTCCCGGGACCAGCTGCATGAAGAATGGCTCCACGCGTTTGAAGTAGCGCAAGCACAGTGCCAGGGTCACCAGGCTGTCTTTCCCTCCGGACAGCCCGACCGAAACCGCGTCATGTTTGGACGCGGTTTCCTTGAGCAATTCGATGCTGCGTTCTAGCTTCCCCATTCAGGGACCAGAGCCCCCGGAATGGCGCGAACGAGACATGCGAACCTCGCCTGTTTTTCTATCAATAACCTGACGGGCTTTCTTCAGCTTACCGTCGGCCCCAACGCGGTTCGAGTTAGCTGGGACTGTTTTCCCGCGTGTAGGGGCTTTCTTTGAGGCTGTCCCACGGGATGCCTTCTTGGATGCCTTCTTGGATGCCTTCTTGGATGCCTTCTTGGATGCCTTCTTGGATGCCTTCTTGGATGCCTTCTTGGATGCCTTCTTGGATGCCTTCTTGGATGCCTTCTTGCGTCGTGTAGCCATAATATTTCCTTGTTAATCAAGCGGACAGAACGCGCCGATTGTAACCTGAAACATCGTGAAGTCAATTCCTAGCGGGGGGATCTCAGGGAGCGGCACTAGGTCGAGCGGGTTTGGTAAGATGTTAACGATTGGAAGCTTGCACCGGCTCTCAGTCGGCGCGGGGGTCGCGGGGGATTCGGCCATGGGTCAAATTATGCACATTTGCGCCTCCACTGCAAATCCGCCACCGCTCCTGCCGAATTGTGCCCGTTCAAGCCGTTTCGGAGTTGAAATACCTCGTTCAGCGTGCCCAAATTGTGGCCTGGGTGACCCCCAGAGGAGAAAACCAGAATGACCGAAGAGCTAACTAGAGCGGACCAGGATGCCGCTGCGACTACCGTCGCCGCTAGAGCGGCAATTGAAGCCCGATTCCTAATCGCAATTAAACGCCCACGAGACCTGGACACTGTCCGCGTTCGCCTCCTCCGGGAATGTGAGCGCCCCGCATTTGCTGAGGCAGCCATCTACCGACGGCCCGTCGGGAGCGGAAAGTTCATCGAGGGCCTAAGCATCCGATTTGCCGAAGCGGCCATTCGACTGATGGGCAATATGTTAACGAGCGCAACACTGGTGTTTGAGGATGATTCCCATGCCGTGGTCCGCGTCTCAGTGTTGGATCTGGAGACAAACGCCACCGTTGAATCCGACGTATCTGTCAGCAAACGCGTCGAGCGGCGATCCCTTTCCCGGGGCCAGGTAGCAATTTCTGAGCGAGTCAACTCGGTGGATGAAACGACGTACCTTGTGGCTGCTACAGAGGATGAGACCACCACGCGGCGAAATGCTTTGGTCAGCAAAGCGCTTCGAACACTCGTATTGCGGATCGTTCCTGGTGATATCCTGGACGAATGCGAGCAAACATGCCGCGTTGTCCAAGCAAAGCGTGATGCTACCGACCCAGATGCGGCGAAAAAGCGCCTTTTTGACGGTTTTGCTGCGCTCGGTGTGACTCCCGAGCAAATCAAAGCCCACCTAGGTCACTCAAACAATCTGAGCCCTGGTGAACTGGTGGAACTGCGCGGGGTATACGCTGCGATCAAGAGTCACGAAACAACTTGGGCGGCTGTGGCGTCCACTGGAGCACTCTCCGGAATGCCAGATGAGCTGGCCCCAGCAGAACTTCCCGATGGTCGGGTGAAAATTGGAGGAAAGAAATGATCTACTCAGCTGGAATGTTAGCAAAGCGCGTGGGAATGGATGCTCGGAGACTGCGAGCACTGCTGCCGGCAGACGTTTGGTTTAAGTCGAAAACTGGCCGTTACGTCACGACGGCCCTCGCGCTCAAAGAGCGGGCGCCTGATGTTTATCACCAGGCTTTCCCTGGTGGCCACGAGCCGGGGAAAATCGATGGATAGCATTACACCCGCTGACCTGGAACGCTGGCGGGGACTCAGGGTCAGTGATGAATTTATCGCTTGGGCTGCCTGCCCTAGCCGTACACGCGCCGAGGTGGTCGAGACCCACCCAGAGTGGCTCCTTGAGCATGACCCCACGTGGCTCACTGACGCGGAGTTCAACCGCTGCGTCGAGCTGATCCCTGGGGAAGCCCTACTGTTAGAATTTGACAGACTATCCGAGGAGCAGCGCGACCGATGCGCCGAGTTGGCGCCATGGGCCGCCTTTTCCATTATTTGAGAACCAATGACCCAAGATTACAAGCCATTTTACCAGATGGACGCTGATATCCTCGCCACGTGTGTAAGGCGGGCGCCATGGACCGCTCTGTACGGCGCCCTCCCGCACCTCACGGATGACCAGGTCGCCCAGTGCGCGGAGAAGGCGCCAGCGGTGGCCCTGCGTTACGCCCTGTCGCACCTCACCGATGACCAGGTCGCCCAATGCGCGGAAAAGGCGCCGGGGTACGCCCTATGCTTCGCCCTGGCACGCCTCACGGATGACCAGGTTGCCTGGTGCGCGACGAAGGAGCCATGGCTCGCCCTGCGCTACGCCCTGTCGCGCCTGTCCGATGACCAGGTCGCCCAGTGCGCGGAGAGGGCGCCGGAGTACGCCCTGATGTACGCCCTCGCACGCCTCACTGATGAACAGGTAGCCCGGTGCGCTGCTAGGGCGCCATGGGCCGCCCTGGATTGCGCCATTCAGCGCCTCACTGACCAGCAGGTTGCTGACTTCAAAACCAAGATTGGCTCACTTGCTACGGTAAGCACTTCACCATGAAAAAACTGGACATTTTCACAACTCGCATCGTGGTCGAATCGCCACTTGCTGGGGATTTTGCGCGCAACCGGCGGTACGCGGCGTGGTGCTGTCGGGCCGTAGCTATCCGCGAGGGGGCCGCGGCGTGGTGCTCGCAACTCTACGCCCCGCAGTTTCTGGACGACCGAGACGAGTTCGAGCGAGCAATGGGGATGGCAATGACTCAAGCGTTCACCACTGACGAGTGGGAGCACTGGCACTTTGGGGACCTGGGGTTTTCCAGCGGGATGCTCGCGGCCCTTGATAAATTCCCAAGCCGCTCACACTCGAGCCATTCGCTGGCCTCATACCCAGCTGAGTGGGATGGGTTTCAGCGCGGGGAGTGGCCACCGTGCACGCCTGGTTGTGAGGGCATACAATGAGCGAAACCGACATCGTTGCTGCGGTTATTGGTGCCCTACAAGCAACTGGGCATTGGGCGTGGCGCTGCAATAGCGGGGCCATCATGCTCGAAGGTAAGCACGGGAAACGCCTGTTCCGAGGCGCCCCAACGGGCACCCCGGACGTGTTTTGTGTGCTGCCGGGTGGGCGCCTCATTGGCCTGGAGGTCAAGACCCCGAAGGGCCGGCAAAGCCCAGGGCAAAAAGCTTGGCAGGAACGCGCCGAGCGCACTGGTGTGCCGTACGCCGTTGTGCGAAGCGCCGGGGAAGCCCTGCGGTTCGTTCGCTCAATTCGAAAAGGGCCAGATGAAATCAGATCCGAAACTGTCTAAGGCGCGCATAGCTGCGCTGGTGCGCGCCACCGCTGGCACTCCGTGTTTCTGTGCGGTAGAGGATTTCCGCGTCCATGATGGGCGCTGCATCTCGTGCTGGGCCCTCCAGTCACTGGTTTACGATATCCGTCGCATGCTGATGGTTCCTAGCGAAACCGACGGCTATTTTATGCGGCGACAAGCGGGCTACGTCGCTGAGCTGGACCTGCGTGAGCTTCATCACGCCCAGCAAGGGTTGCCGCTCCCGAAGGGATGGCGCCCGTGATAGTGGCAGCACTTTACGTCCAGCCTCGAGGGCACTACGTCGGGCGCTCCGATGTGGACGCGTGGCCAGAGCGGAGAGACGCGCGAACCTATGCAGGCCCCCACCCCGTTGTTGCTCACCCACCCTGTGCGAGCTGGTGCCGATTGGCTGCGCTTCGGGAAGCCGTCTACGGGCTCCCCATAGGCGAGGACGGAGGTTGCTTCGCGGCTGCCCTTGCGGCGGTCCGTTCGTGGGGCGGGGTACTTGAGCACCCGGCGTGGTCGAAAGCGTGGCCCAAGTTTGGGTTAATGCCGCCCCCAGCGTTTGGGTGGCAGGGCAACCTTGAGCGCCCACGTGAGTGGGTGTGTGAAGTGGCTCAGAGCGCGTACGGACATCGTGCCCAGAAGCTCACGTGGTTACTCTACGTCGGCGATGTGCCGCCGTTCCCTCTACGCTGGGAGAGGCCCCGAGGGACCGGCGTTGTTTCGGGAGCGCATTTCAGTCGCGGGCGCAAGAGCAAGCGGCCGAACGGTGAGCGAATCTGGCAGACAGAGGCATCGCGCACGCCGCCAGCGTTCGCCGAGGCGTTAATCCAGCTCGCCAACCACTCGCGAGGCGCAGTGTAAGCGCACGCTCTCACTACTCACCGAAGGGGCAAGAAAGAGCATGAAGCAGATTCTCGATCATGGTTATGTGACGCTGGTTGAAACGTGGGGCTCCGACGAACAGGTCATCGCCTCGGCGCGTATGAGTACATCCAAAGGGTTCCTTGGTTGGGGTGAGACATGCGCGGAGTGCGGCTGGAGCAAAGGCGAAGACCACGATGTCGGCTGCTCGCAGCCTGAGAGATACAAACCCGGAGAGAATAGGCACTCGACACCGTTCGAATTCGGCGGGTTAACCATCGAGATCCAGGCCCCGATCTTCGTGTTCCGCGAGTGGCATCGGCACCGAACGCAGTCCTATTCCGAGCTCTCGGCACGCTACACACCGATGCCCGACTTCGACTACGTGCCACAGATTGGCCGTTTGCTGCTCAACGCAGCCAACGGCAACAAGCAGGCTGGAACTGTCGCTGGCGCTGATGAACTCAACGCGGACACAGCTCGCGCTTGGCGCGCTAAGCTCGAAGCGCTCTACGCTCAAGCTCAAAGGGTCTACACCGAAGGCCTCGCGATCGGTGTGCCCAAGGAGCTCGCACGGTGCGCTGTACCGGTAGCCCGTTACTCCCGGATGCGCGCTAGCGCTAACCTGCGCAACTGGCTCCAGTTCCTCGAGCTGCGTCTTCCGTCGAATGCCCAATGGGAGATTCGGCAATACGCCAACGCTGTTTCTGGACTCGTGCAGGAGGCGTTTCCTCGCACTCACGCGCTCTTTATGGAGGGGATCAAGTGAAAGGTCGCATCAGAACCATCAAGCCCGAGGCCGCGGCTGATGAGGCCCTCTGGGACCTGGGACAAGGGAGTGGACTCCCGGTCTTCCAGGCCTTTTTCATGCTCATCTGCTATGCCGATCGCGCTGGTCGATTTGAATGGCGTCCACGAGCGCTGAAAGCAGCGTGCCTCCCGTACTGGGAGGGTGACTTCGGCATAGTGCTGGATGCGCTCGCCGACAAGGGCCTGCTCGTTCGTTATGAGGTTGAGGGCAAAGCCTACGGATTGATTCGCAACTTCGGCAAGCACCAGGTGCCGAACAAGCGTGAGCCGGAATCAACGATTCCGTGCCCTGAGTGTCTGCATGTGCATGCATGTGCAGAACAATGCACGCACATAAAAGAAAGTGCCTCGCGCGCGTCCCTTCCCTTCCCTTCCCTTCCTGTTCCAGATCAGGATCCTCCTGACAGGTTGGGATCGCGCGACGGTGACGACCCGCCGACGAGCTGCGCTCGGGAGAGCTCACCACCACCTCCGCTCGAGAACCACGACCAGCTTGCGCCATTGCCCGCCCTGCGAGCTTTGGCCATCAACGGCGACCCGACTAGCCCGGAGCCGCGTCAGGCCACCAGCGCGCCGCCTGCGGCCTCTACGGCGCGACCCAAGTCCGAGTCTCATCCGCTGCGCAATGACCCATTGGCGCCCGCTCACAGGCGCCCTGACGTCGTCGCGGCGTTCGACTCGTACAAGCTCTGGGTCGGCATGCCCGGAGCGAAGCTGACGGCGTTTGACCAGCGCGCGGTCTTGCTCCGCGATCGCCTCGACACGTACGGTCCAGACTCGTTCGACCTCGTGCTGCTTGGCGCATCGCGTGACCCGTGGGTGCAGGGCAAGCAGGACGGCAGCGAGCACAAGCGGCTCGAGTACCTTCTCGGGAGCCAAAGCCCGGCGAAGTACGAGGAGCTCATGGCCGCGGGGACCAAGCTGCGGGAGCGCGAAAAACCCAAGACGCGGGAGCGGCGCCCGCCGCCGCGGGAAACGGCTGAGCCCGTGCTATCGGCAGCGGACATTCTGTCGGGTGTTAAGCGAGCACAGGAAGCGATCGCCGCTAAAACAAGCCAAAACAGGCTGGTTTGTGATGGGGATATACCCGGGGTGCGTGCCTTAGGCTAGAGGGCGCCCCCTCCCCCGAATCACGTTTTTGACAATGTGGCACACCAAAAAAGCCAACAAACTCGCACCAATACAGACGCAATCCGCGACGCTCACGACAACAAACGCGACACACCCCAAGGACGCCGATGCCCGCCAAAAACCCGCGAGGGCCGTCTCACTCAGGGTGTCCACGACCGCAGGAAGAAAGGGCGGCAGCTCCGGTGCTGGCTCACCGCAATGGCCGGCGACTTCGGCATGAGACCTGGCGCCTGCCCCGCTAACATCGCCCCGAAGTGGCTGGCCCACTGGATCGTGTGGGCAAATGATGAGGTCAGCCCCGAGGCCTTCGCCCGTCACAGTGTGACGTTGGCGCCATTGGTTGGACGGCTGGGGTCACTGACTGCGGAGCAATCGCGTCGGATCGACCTGCGGTTTCGCCGTGCGGTGCTCGCCGAAATACTCCGGAATGACGGCACGTCGGCCGACGACGCGGCCAACGCGGTAACGCTAATCGACCGTGAACTGGCAGGCGACCGGCCGTCAGCCGAGGAGCTAGAGACGGAGTGGACGGTAGGATGGGAGCCCACATGGATGGATAAAAGCCGGGGGGAGTCATGGCGGACGCCGGAATGGAAGGCGGCACAGCGAGCGGATGGATGGGCGGACACGTGGAAGGGAGCATACGCGGCAGCATGGGCGGCAGCATGGGCGCCGGAATGGACTGGGGAACTGGAACTGGAACTTCAGCACAGGTTGACCGACCGCATTGTAACAGAGTGCCTGAAGGCACTCGCCGAGGAGCTCTCATGTATCGCCTCGTGATGATTGCCCCTCCCCGCGGACACGAGCATCACGAGACTCGCGCTAGCGCTGTCGACTCCGCAGAGTTCATCTGTGGCGTGAAGCTGCGCTGGAATCGCGAGCGCCAACAACTCGAAGACGATACGGGGGCCCTGCGTGCGCTGGTGCGCAGAGTGGGCGGGGCAAGCGGCCCATCAGGCAAGGCCCTACACCCAGAGGTGCGGTTTCGCTCGCCGAGCAAGGCCCGCTATGAGCAGGCAGCGGCGGAAGCTGGGTTGACAATGAGTGAGTGGATTCGGGCAGCTCTGGAAGGGGCGCTCACTGGTAGTGACGGACGGCCGCGGTAATGGCGGCGCCAATCACGATGGTCACGACCGTGACGATCCGTTGCACCTTCCCAGCAAACTGCTGATTGTCAGGCACCATTTCCTGGTTCTGTTGTGGTCTGGCATCGAGCTTGGCGCGCTCCTTCCGGTATGCTCGGCGGCGCTCTTTAACCATGGCTCTCCAGTATTCCGGCCCTTTCATTGCCGGTTCGCCAAGCTTTGCAACGCGATCTCTATTGAGCGCAACCGGTCATCAATTGATGAAAGGCTCGAGAGGACTTCTCGGTGCTGTTCACTGGATTCGAGCCCCATCTCCTCGACCAACGCGAGCCTGGAGTTCAGCGCATCTAGGACCTCCAGCAATTCATCGTCATAGCGATCCATTTTTGTTGGTTGGTCCTGCATCCCCAGAATCTGCGCTGCGGTCTGTTCCATCGGTTTTTCTACTCGGTGGCCACGGTGCTGCTGAATTGCTAAGCCCAGCATTGTAGCCCATCGACAATGGGCCGCTCAGGGCCAATGTGATGATGCCCTCAATGGCGGCTTGTCGCAAGTTAGATCCTTCAGAATAACCTTTGGCGAATCCCGCCAAACCAGCCATCCCGAGCGGGATTAGCCAGCGGTAGGATTCAGGAACACGCCCCCAAAGGGCGGAAAGACGGCCGCGCTTCTGAGCTTCGACCACTAGCATGGTCATCACCCCGGCCATTGGGTACCATGCATTTTTGCGGGCCAACTCGACCAAGAGTTCAAGCTCTTCCATCTTTGATTCTCCGCGCCCCAAGAGACAGCGCGCCCCGCCAAGGAGCGGGGGAAGACCAGAAAACCCCACAGAAACCGGGGCGCGCTGTCTGCTGGGGCGTTTAGTACTTCACTTCAATTCCTAGTTGGACCTCATCGAGATACTGGGCTGGGCTAGTATTGGATCCAGCCGCTAGCACCCTTAGCACAATTTTCCCCGGAGTGATCCCAGTCACCCAGCATGTGACCACCCCGGAAGTGGTTTTGGTCACGCTATCGATTGAGATCGGGCCTGTCGGGACAACGGCCCCAGTTACAGGGTCGACTAGAACAGCTGAGGCCGCTTGGCAAGTGTCGGCCAAGCTGGAAAACCGCTTGGAGAAATCAACCCAGTAGGGGCGGCGTGCTCCGGGGGCAATGGGGTCTTGATTATAGATCATCGAAATTGGTCTCAGTTCTGACCTGAAGGATAGCTCAACCGGCTTGGAGAAGCGTGGCAGGATCGTTCCACGTATTGAAATCGCCCCCCCAAGCGTCACAAACGCATTCAGGGATCCGCCCTGCGCCGTTATCCCGATGAAGGTCCCAGACAATGGGACAATCGTTTGGAAAAAACCTCGCTGGGCAGAAATTGATGCAGCTACTCCAGCAAGTTGAAGCGTCGCGGTGAAGCTGATGGTTCCGCTCTGAGCAGTGATTCCGGCCTGAACCCCACCTATGGGCGGAGAAAGACCAAGCGTCCCAACCTGACCACCGACTCCAGCAGTGACGGGTGTCAGCTGCTGGGCGATGCTCAGCCCGAACGCCCCTACCTGCCCGGAGATCCCAGCCGAAGCGCCGCTCAGCACGCCCGGCAGTTGGAGGCCGCCGACCTGGCCCGCAATGCCAGCGGAGTTTCCAGATAGAGCCAGTGCGCTTGTGGGAGCCAACACTCCGGATTGCGCCGCAATGCCCGCCGCTACGCCAAGCGGGGTGACTTGCTCTTGGGCGCTAAATCCGCCGACCTGGGCCGCAATGCCGGCGACGTTTCCAGGTAGAGCCAGTGCACTCGCTGGCACCAACACTCCGGATTGCCCTGCAATGCCAGCCGCTACGCCAACCAAAGCACCAGATGGGGCGATGATTGTTCCAGCAGCAGCGCTCACTCCCGCAAATGCCGAGCCTAATGCGATGTTGTTGTTAGCATTGAGCAGGCCAGTGACTGCGCCGATTCCCGCCACTTGGCCAGCTGGGCTCATTGAGCCAGACAGTACAAGCGAGCCTGCGACCGCTCCGATCCCTGCGATTGCCCCAGCGAGGGTGACGGTGGGTCCTGATTCCAGCCAGTCAGCTAACAACCCGCGTTCGGTACTGTTGGGAACGTGGTCGCAGAGAAACCACCCTCGAACCAGGCCATCGAGGAGCTGTCCCAGTGGCGTGCTGTTGGTTGGGCGGTAAAGACACCCAATGTTCATAATATCGACGGTGTTGGCGTTGGCGCTACTCGCTGCGGCTGAGCCGAATACTGAGCGATTTAACTCCACCGTTATGGTGGTGCCGTCAAAGTAAACTATCACCGTATACGTGCCAACAGTGAACCCGCTTTGGAGCACCCCAGTGCCGCCGCCGGTCCCGGTGAAATCGTCTCTTCGCCGTGCCTGAAAGTATTTGGTCGAGCTAGCAAACGTCGGGCCCACGGTGGTGAACTGAACGTTGCTTGTGCTGCTGGTCAGTGAGAACAGGTGGTTGGTGAGCGTGTCAAGGTCACATCTGACCCGCGCCCCGTAACACCAGGGCTTGTCTGCTCCCGCTCCCGCTGATGTTGTGGCGTAGGTCGAGATGAGGGAACTAGCACCACTAGTCAATCCTCCCAAGATTGCGCTTGTTCCATCTCCTTGGAAATCTAGGGACGGCCATCCGTCGATCCCGCTTGCTCGGTATACGACGGCGCTGGCAGCCGATCCGGGGGCCAGCGAGAAAGACGGCCCGGTCCCAGCGATTGGCGCGAACGACCCGGAGAAGTTCGCGCCATCGCTAAGCCCGAGCGTGTCCACCAAATGGGCGAACGCATTTCCTCCAGAAAGGGAGGGGAACAGCATCCTGGATTAGGTCCAGTTAAACCGCACAAGCGCGGTTGTGTTCGTGTTGCTCGGCATTTGCAGCGTTAACGTTCCGGAAACGATTGTCTGCGCCCCAAACGTGAACACGCCGCGGTTGGCGTTTGCGTCGTTTGTGTCGTAAAGCATGGCACAGTCAGTCGGACCAATTGACACGCCGGAAAATACCCAGTTGGCCCCAGGCGTCCAATAGGTCGTATTCGAGGCATGGAGCGGCGCCGTGGCACTGTTAACCGTAATGCCGCCAGCCGTGTAGCCTGAACCGGTCACTTCTCCGGTCGTGGTGTAGACGGTTGCAGTGGGGTCGATTGTTGCCGATGTAGAGTACAAGGCAACCTTCATTCCGGTGGCTGGGTAAGCCGCCGTCATGCACTTGATCCTATAGTTTGCGTACGTTGGTACGCCTGCGGTGTTCGCCATTCAATACCTGCTTTCAGCTAGACAGTTGTACTAACTCGTACACTTTCACCCCTTCCGGGGTGGCAACCTCTTCAAACAACGCGATGACCCCAGGTGGGTCGTTCCGACGAACCGCATCCGCGTTGTCCGCAATCTCCTCCCCCCTGATTGCAGCCGCTTCAGGAGTGAGCTCCAACCACCAGGATTGACCACCACTAGGACTGCTAGTCAGCCGGAGCCCCGACGAATTCATCAGGCCGTACTTGGTCTGGACCATGAAATCAGGTGGCCTCTGCGCAATCCCTTGCTTCAGCAGCACGGTTACGGTTCGGTGTCCCAACGTTCCCGAGGGCCCCCTTCCTTCAAGGACCACGATCGTTCGCTCAGAGGTCTCCTCCCTGGAGGACGTCCACCCGAATTCCAATGGATCGCCTAACTCGCCATTCACCAGCGTTTGTTCTGGGAGAACCCAATTGGAATCCAGATAGAGTGGGGACCCCTTAGCGAAGTAGTCGCCAATCGTCAGGTTATCCTGGTCCCAGGTCCGCGCGAGCAGATCGGCTTGTGCCGTGGGGTCCGTCGCAATCATCTCGCTCAACACTCCGGCATCATTGAGTACAAATAGTTTCATTGGTCTTCTTTCGTATTACGGGTTGTGGGTTAGTGTCTTGAAGGTGCCAGCGGTCCCGCCACCGCCACCGCTTCCAGCAACAGAGCAAAAATAGCCATAAACCTGGCCCGTTGTCGATGTTTGCCGGCGAATTTCAGTTCCATAGGGGACGTTGGGGAACTCCGCGGCCGTTGGCGTCGTGTCTGACAAAATCACGACCTTTCGGTCCATGTCGAGACACTCATGGGTAAGCCCAGTAACGGGGCCACCTTCTCCAAATGTGTTTGGCGTATTTACGCACCGAGTTGGTCCAATCAGCTTCCACACAGTGTGCCCAGTGGCGGAATCAACCTGCATCCCTAGGTTGCAGTTGATGGCCGTATTGTCGTGGATGAAAAACGTCCTGGAGCCTGCATTGAGAGCATTGCTCATGTTCGCGGTGATTCGGACGGCCTCGGCCGGAGCGCCTATGACCGTGTTCCCGACATACTCACCATTTTTTGCGTTCTGAATGTGCACCCGCCCAGTGCGGAATACGTTATCCCGGAAGCCGAACCAACTGGCTGTGTCCTGGTTGCAGACCACCAGCAGCGCTTCTCCAGCCCCCGCCACATTCCCGTCGATCGAATTGCCATGGAAGTCCAGTTCTGCCTTGCCGGAAGACTGAACGGCGATTTGCATTCCGCGAACGTTAGAGCCCAACGCGATGTTGTTCGCGATGAGAACTTGGACAACGCCGTCTAGGTGGTAGCCGGTCTCGGCATTGTAAACCTCGTTACCCTGTAGCAATCCAGTGAATCGGCAAAGGGGCTGACCAAGCCCAATGCCTACTGAGGTTGCTACAAGCACCTTGTTGGTCCCGTTCGGATTGCGGCCGGGGTTCCGGACGATGTTCCCCGTCACGGAAGCAAACTCGTTCAGCACGTAGAGCGCATAACTGGCGGGGCCTGTGCTGCCCGACACGCCTCCCCCACAGTAATCGCAAATGTTGCCGTGAACAATGACGCCTTCGTTCCACTGGTCTGGAGTCGGGATGCCATCGTTGCCTTGGACGTAAACCCCGGACCCTGACATGTTGTAGGCGTGGTTGAATGCAACGATCGAGTTCAACCCGGTCGAAACCCCATAATACCCGAACAAGACCCCTGTGACTGACCCATCCCAGGTCTGGTTGTGCGCGATCTCAAACGCGGACATGCTCCAGCCGTCGACGTAGATGCAGTTCTTGATGTTGGTTCCGTTCACGCGGTTGTGGACCACACGCGACCGGCGCGGCACGTGTGAGGTTTGCACGGAGGCCAGCACGATCGCGTCCAATGAGAGCAGCGTCGGGGCCGCTCCAAGGTGCTCCGCATAACACCAGGTGACGTCTACCTCTTCGAAGTTCCCGGTAATGCGCAACCCGGCGCAACCCTGGAGGGTGTTCGCGGCTGTTGACCAATCCTTGAAGACGCATCGATTCACGAACCCACGCCGCGTGAAGGCGATGTTCACCAGGTCCGTGTTTGCTAGGAGATTGCTCCCGTCAAATGTGACGTTTTCAAGCACCCAGTTGTTGACATTGTAGCCAATGACCATCGAGGTGCTCATCCCCGCCACGGATTTTAGCCCAGAGAGCGGGCCCAACCCAGCAAGTCGCGAGTTGTTGAGAACCGTGACGGTCCCGGTCACGTTGTAGACTTTGTTGGACAGCAGGCAACACCCCGTCGCCGCAAGCGCCGCGTTGATGTACACGTGCCACGCGCCGCTCGCATCCACCATTGCTGGGGTCGTTCCAGCTGGCAGATACCGCTCTGGATAGAACCGATTCAGGTCAAGGATCGCATTGTTTGCGCCCGCGATGATTGCGGCGAGCTGGTTGGTCGCTGTGGCCGCTGTCCCGGTTATCGTTGGGGTGAATCCGGTGGGGACATAGTCGACCACCACCAAGTCACCGTCAATCGCGCTACCTCCACCACCTGCCGTGAGCGCGTGTGATGCAGCGATGGTCAGCGTGCCGAGGGCATTGATCGGGCCGAGCGGGATGTCACCAGTCCCGTAGGAGGCCACTCGCTCAGCTCGCCCAACGGCACTCACCCGAGCAAGGCCGGCAACTTTTGCCAACCCGGAAACCCCGGAGGGGATTGCGCCCAAGGAGCAAATGGCCACCGCCGTGCCTGCCGGGCCGCCAACAATTACCATCCCGAGAATTGCCCCAGTCGCCGCAAGGTTCGCCGTCGTGGCGAGCCTCACCGTGTCGCTGCCCCCACTTGTGGTAACGCAATCCCCGGGCACTAGCGCCGCTTGGGTGGGATCACTCAGTACCCATGTGGCAATCTGCCCATTCGATAGAGACCGCGCGAGCTCGGTCTGAACGCCAATGATCTGGTCATCGATGAGGCGCCGATCTTGGCGCGTCATTGAATAGCCAGGAGGAATATCCAGCGGTGGGTCAGGTTGTCGGTTGAGCGCGAATTGAGATAGCGACATTTAAGCTCCAGGAAGCGGGCCATTGCCCGTGAACTGACCAGCCTGGCCAAATTGGGCCGAAGCCTCCAGCCAAAACTCTCCAATGAACGTCGAGCCCGCTCCGATTGTGTGGTTGAGGTAGAGTGCCCCCGTCCCCTTGTGAACACGGAACCGGAAGGTGTCACCAGCGCCATTCCACGCGAATGCGGTCACGTTGGCATCGAGCCGCATGACGTCAACAATTGACGTGTCAATGGTGCCCGAAACGAACGTGTTGAACAGCTCGGTGACCGTCGGGGAGCTCGACAACCCAGCTGGGAATGGGGTTGGGCTGGTCGACGTGCCTTGCTGGCCGGCGAAGTCGATGTTGCCGGTCGAGGATGCCGACACCTTGCCAACCAGCTTAACACTTCGGTTTCTCCAGTCGATGGAGTCATCAATCAGCACATCGGTGCCGGCGGTAAAGTCCTGCTGCCTGAACCGAAAGATGAGCCGTTCGCCGCCACACGCGCTCCCGTCCATGAACATCTTAGGGACTGAAGACGTCTCAGGGGACAGGTCACCGCCCGACGGGGTCGGAAGTTTGCTGTTAACCGTCGCCGGTCTGATGTCCCCATTCCGAGGGACAACCTTAGCGGCGAAGTGGTACGAATACCGGCGGTTAATCGTTGAGTTCAACGCGTGCCCTGCCGGGATGCGTACGTACGCCAGAGGAATAACGAAAGCGTTTGGGCTGTCAGCTGGAATTGCTGGCCGGGTGGGCGAAGTCGCTTCCGTTCCCGAGATGCGAGCCAGGCTGATGGATGTTAGCTCCCTAGCAATTACCGACTGAGTGTTAAACGACGACGGGGCGACCTGAACCCTGCGGCTGGACGCTACTGGGAGGTTTGTTGATACCACTGCCACGATTAGATCCCAGCGATTGTTCGTTGCTGCTGGGTGGATGAGACTCGTGAACCCACCTGCGGGGGCATAGACACACGTTTTAATTGCCCGTTGCGCGTCATACGCCGAAGCATTGCTATTCGGGCCGATGAACGCTCTGAATGGCCAGACCCGCGAGCTACCGTCCGCGCTACCGGACGCGGTCACTACTCCGCGTGCCGTCGGAACCGGTCCAGACGTGTGGGCTAAACCGCGAGGAGAGAACGGCATCACCCCACGGAAAAAAGTGGTGCCATCAAAAGGCATGACTTGCGCGAGTTCCCCAAGCGAGCGCTCATCAGCGTACGAGGCCGCCGCTGAAATCATCTCCAGGTCTGAACCTGACACCACTTGCCCATCAACTGGGTGTTTATATAGAGGTTCCATTAAGCTGGCCCTATCAGTCCGTTGTTGCCGCCGCGGTAGCTCTGAGTGAACCTTGCTGAGGCCTCGACCCAAAGGAAGAAGGTCCAACGCGGCGGGACGCCGTAGTTGTCAAAATAAAGCTTTTTGTCTTGAACCCAAAACCCTACTGCCCCAGAGGCCCCAAACATCCACCCGGGGTCCGTCGCATCCTCGAGTCTACAGGTCTGGCCATAGTTCGAGTTTCCGTTTGATTCAAACGTTGAACCCATTCCGACTATGGTCCGCGACATGAAGTTAGGGTTAAACCCGACCTGCATCGTCGGTAGCACGTGCCCACCATCAAGAGCGTCCGGCACGTCGCGCTGAGACGCAACGTCGTGCCGAATTCCCGCGTTGACAGGGTAATACTGGAACTGTGCGGTTATCTTGAGAAATCGATTACTCCAGTCGATCGAGTCATCAACCAGGACGCGAGAGTTCACCGGCCCGATGTCATCACTGGACACAATAAAAAGCCGCTCTTCCTTGCCGACCATCTCCGGCGGCAACCAGGTGTCGGGGAAGGGCGTCGTTGGCGTCTTATCCGCCCCTAGCGGCATGGGGAGATTTGAATTGAACGTTGACGGGCGCAGTGTCTCCCCAGGAAGAGCCACGATTGGGGCACAACCCTGGTAGGATAGGCGCGAAATATTGAACGTGCTCGAGTCAACACTGAGCGGGTCAATCCAAACGTAGGCTAGTGGGATGTAAACTGCGAGCGCGGTGTTTGCAGGGACACCCGGACGGACCGGGGCCGCGCTCGGTGTGCCATTCGACACCAGCAATCTCACGGAGGATTGGACTTCCGTGTCCAGCGAAGTGGCGCCGACATTCCCCCCAGCGTCCTTGAACACCCGTATCGGGGCACCCGGCAATGAGATGTACACGTTCACCGAGACCTCGGCATAAACCAGATCCCAGCGTGGGAGGGTCGCATCCCTGCCTAGGTGGAGCACATCCGTGTATGGATTGGTGCCGCTGCCCGCATGGAGGGCCGTGTAGATGGTCCGGTGCGAAAGCTTAGGATCCGCAACTGGCTCACCTAGCATCTGGTGGGATACAATGGCTCGGAACGGATTAACCCGTGACCGCAGCCCGCCGGGGCTTCCAGTGGTGTTCCCCGTGGTCTCCACTAGGTTCCCGTTGTTGGCGTTCCCGCCAACCCCCTTGTTCCGCAAGGGCAAAATCCCGATGTAGGATGCCCCAGTTGCGTAGTTAAACGCCGGTGACTGCGCGAGGTCAGCTAGCAACCTATCCCCCGCTTGTGCCGCGTTCTCCGCAATCAGGTTGACGTCTTGTAGGCCAAACTCGTGGCCATCCAGGGAAACTTTGAATTGCTTTTCCATCAGTAGGTCATGTCTTCAACGAAGCCTACCCACTGGATCCCGTGGGCGCGGAGCTCATTCACCGAGTCAGCAATCGCATTATACACGTTCTCCGGAGAGGTATCCGGATCACGATACGCCGTGCCAAGTAATTGGTCGTTTGAATTGTCGGGAGCAATCGTGAGCGCCCAGCCGCCCCCATTCGGGAGTGCTGTGGTGGGCAGAATCGTGGCGAACCCCGCCACATCGGTGTCCATTGCGGAAAGGTCAGGGACCCTGACCACGAACAATCGCCCCACGGTGCCGGAGAAGAGCCGCAGACCCCCCGGCATTGAGTTTCGGCGCTGAGGTGCTGGCCCGTCGTCATATCGGCGGTCTGGGTAAGACGGATTCCGGCCAAGGAACGACTGCCAGGACTGCACCCCGGTGCTCGCCCGGAGAAATGCGCGGTCTTGGATTGACTCAAAAACCTGCGCCTGAATTGGGGTGAATCTCCCCAGCAACTGGTTGACCCGGTCAACGATTGCAGTTCTCGACACGGCCCAGGAACTCGAAAACATCCGCTCGCGAAGCTGGGACGACGTCTCCCCTTGCCGCGCCGCCAAGCCCCGGTCCTCTGCGGCCTGCCCCAGAAACTCCCCCGTTGCCCTGGTCGGATCGGTCTGCCCGATGGCCGCCGTTGAGGCTGCATGCGCCGCCTGGTGTGCGCTCACTGCTGCGCTAAGGAGCGCGTCCCATACTGGGGAATCCCCACGCCTAAATTCCGCGGGAGCAAACCCGCTGAGGTCCGCCACGTCCACTACTGGTGGAATGCCGCCATCAATCGGAACGCTAGCCATTGATCACCTTTACCCCCAAACTCGTGACTTGCCAGCGGATTGCTGATGCCCCGCTGAAGAGCGTTCCCGTAGGCTGGGCGGAGCTTGTCAACCGAACCGACTTGACCCCACGGAATGGCCGAGCGATGAGCGCTCGAATCGCTTCGTTGGTCCAGAGGATCGATCGCTTGATATCCGTGAAGTACTCGACCACTAGCCTATTTGCCGCTTCCGTTGCCTGCGGAACGTCGACCTTGGTCCTGTCCCAGACAACAACCTCCGCAGAAATCACTAGTGGCTGACTGCTCATCCCCTTCACGGCAACGTCAGTCCCGCAAGCAGCAACGGAGTCGACTGCAATTCTGCATGCGTCGATGAGAGCCTGAGTGTAAGCCCCGCCCTTGCTGACAACGACATGGTTCAACCCCAGCTCCCCGTTCCCGTAAGTGGACTCAATCGCGATGGCCTCATCTGCCCCAGCATCGAGGCAAGCTTGCTCAATAGCTGCCGCATACCCGATACGGTCGGCAATTCGTTCTTGGGCGACTCGAGCTAGGAATACCGGAGTCGCTTCCGCAACTTCCCCGGCGCTCACGCTCGCATCGAGAGCCTGAAGGCTCGAATCGAACAACACATCAAGAGGGGCCCCACTCGCTGCCGAGATGGCTGACCGCACCTCGAGTGCCTCAATGGGAGCGGAAACCGCGAGACCATTCGCAGGCAAGTCGACGTCAGCCGTCACACGGACAAGCACCGACTGGGTTCCACTACTTGACAGCAAGACACGCGTGCCTGCCCAGATTGTCCCGCTTCCTGCTGCGGCAGTCGGACGCCGGAACACCACTGTTCCGGTCCCTCGCCGCTCGGGGCGTGGACCTTCTGCTAGCTCAATTTCGGCCAGCTCTGAAATCCTGTCCTTTGCTGAGTCAAGTGAGGCTTCCCTGAGTAGATACTCCAGTTTCCTCGACTGTCGCTCCCAGGCTAACGCATTGATTCCAGCGAATACGTCAGCGATTGAGCCGGTGTTCAGGTCAAGCTTCGGATTGCGCGATAAAGCTTCCGCCTTGAATGCCTGCCGATAGACGTGCGCATCAGCCATTGGATACCACTCCAGTTAGCGTCACCTCTGCGCCAAACGGCGTCGCCTGCGCGGTGATTGTTCCGGTGTCCGTAGTCCCCACTTCCACTGCCACGATCCGATCGTCTAGGGCAGCTTGCCCCCGGATGGCCGCTTGCACGAGCGAAATGTTTAGGGCCGGACTGTCCACCCATTTTCGCCCCTTAAGCCCGTAGCCAGACTCCCATTGCAGGCCTTCACTCACTAGTCGCCGCTTCCATGCGAGCTCGAGATTTTTCAGCCCATAAACCACATCAAGGTCTCCCGAGGCATCCTCAGCCAGGTCCGCTCCATCCCAGCGAATGTCGGTACCGTAAACGTCGACCACGCGGAGTTTCTCGGCTTGTTGTGGTCGCGCTAGGTCTCGCCGGGCGGACCGTAGCGGCACGCTGACCTGAACCGTCACGGCCGTGGATCCCCCAGTGAGGCCCACCGCTATTGTGAACTGATAATCTGCATCCTGCACCAGAGTGCGGTTCACTACCAATTCACACGCGAACGGTTCACCCAGAACCGCATACGCCGCGACCACGGAAATTGAGCCAGAGGCGTAGTCCACTGACTGGATCGTGAACCAGCTTGCTTGGAATGCCGAGTTTGCCAGGCTGTCGTTGAAATAGAGCCGAACCCGCGTTTCGCTCCGCTGAGTAATCCGGTCAACGCGGAGCTCGGTCATAGGGGCAGCCCCCGTGCGGTTATTGCGATGTAAGCGTCAACCCAACCCATGAAAGCCTCCTAAATCTTCCTAAGCAACGTCTGAGGGAAGGCAAGACTGCAATCATCGAGCCGCACCAGCTCAGTCGATGCGGGCGCCGAGCCCGTTCGTACTCCAGCGCCAAACCATGGTGTACCAAACCCAGGCCTGGTCCCGAATATCGTGGCCCCAGCGTCGGGAACGTCCGTCCCGTTGCTGCCGGCGAACAGCTCAAAGATGGTCTCTCCAGTTCGGAGTCGGATCACCAAGTGGTAATCAGTTAGCGGATTGAGGGTCACCGGCGAAGGCGACGTCACGACCCCAGACATGACCTTAGCGAAATTCAGCTGCGCGCTTTGGTCGATGTATGCAACGATCGCATCCGTCAGCCCGGAGATGGTGCCCAATGCCCCCATCCCCGCATACCCATCAGGCAATGCCCCCATTAGGATGGACACGTTGCTCATCATGGATGAGGAAGGGGTGCGGAACGTGAATGCCATGTCAGTCCCCGCGAGAAGTGGGATGCTGCCCGCGCGCACGAAGAATTGGTCAATGGCAGTCGGGGACCCCCCAGTCGAAGCGGCCCAAACCCCGGGATGCTCGGGAGTTGAGAGCCCGGCGCTTGCTAGAGTGACGCCACCCGCAACATTCGGACCGGACCAACCTTCCGACGGGCCCATGAATAGGCACTCTTGGGAGTGAACGCGCCGGCTCACCCTGCTGTTGACCCCAGCAAAGTCCGCAGCGGCGATTGCGTTGGCGCGCTGAGCCACTATCGTTTGCAACGCTACGTTTGAAGCCACGGCATTCGCCACATCGGTTGCCGTAGCCGGCCGCCTCGGGCCGAAGGGGCGTGACGTGTCTCCAACCACAGGCACGGGAGCCAACGGGATGAGCGCAATCTCAGCGTCGTATTTAGCGCGGGCCCATCCGGAGCCCGTCACGCCCCCAGTGCTGTCGATGATTACTTGGTCGATTGGTAACGTCATGGCTGCCCGAATATTGTGGTTGACGGCGGCCCATATGGGTTGGGCCCAACTTGAACAGAAAACAGAGGGGAAGCGTTGGCTCCCAAGGCGACATTGCCAGTGCAAGCCGCAAAGGTCTTCCCCGTCGCCTTGATGGTCGCATCCGACACTGACAGGCAACTGACGCTGCCCGATGAGCTCTTGTTGAGCAGGACGCTAGCCGCCGCTGTGATGGACAGTAGCCCAACAACGTCGGAATCCTTTGAAACGAACGTCTTCCACTCAGCTGCCTTCAGCTGACACCCGCAAGCGTCAGCATCCAGAACCTGAAACCCCGTGTCTGGCCCGAGGCTCACGCTGCGGCCTTCGGAGTCCGCTAGGGTAACGCTACGCCCGCGGATGATGACATCGGTTTCATCCCCATAGTCCAGCACTGACCGACGCCCCCCCTTGAACTGCGAGGCATTGCGGACAGGATTACTCAGGATTACCCAAACGTCCGTATCCGCGACCCGCGCTACAACAACGACGGAGCCCAGCTTCGGCACATGGAGATTCGGGGCCGAAATCATCGCGACGATCCGACGCCCCTTTGCCACCCCAGGCGAGTCGTCCGCGGACTCGTTTCTGTCGGTATGGTCAAACAACGTGACCCGAACCAACGAGTAATCCCCTGCCCCATCCCCAACATCTTCCACGCTGGTCGAGTCGCTATGTCCCACCGTCCCTAGACGGATCTCCCCACCGTCCGGTGCATGCGGGAAAATGTCTTGGGCGTGGGGGAGCATCATTCAGCGCCCGATAACGCGAGAAGGTCTTCGTAACTGCGAACCTCATGGGTCCCAGCTGGCTCAGGGAGCTGGAACCCAGTCTCGCCCATGCGCAGCTCCGCTTCTGTGGCGCCGACGTACTCACCCTTAGCTATTAACACATCCACTTCATGGACGATCATAGCCCTAGCCGGGAAAGCAACGTGCTTAAGCACAGGCCGGTGGACGTCTCCATCAAGAAGCCACCCAACGCAATAGGTGTGATCTAGAACCCAAGTTACTATTGACATCATTTTTCGTCCTTCGTAACGAGACCCGAAGCCAGACGCGCGGGTCTCCAGTCAGTTAATCAGAATCGCGCCCAACGAGGACCCGATTGCAGTAGAATAGGTCAAGCTTAACATCTTCGCTGGACATGTGGGCACGAAATCCTTTCACATAGAAAGTTGGATCTCGCAACTCTGCATCCCCAAGCGTCTCTTGGATTAGGGCTGCTGCCTCGGGATCAATCCCCAGGCCAGCCAAATAGGCCTCGCGCTCCGCCGGAGTCTTGTCCTTCAGCCCATCGGGGAAGCGGCTTGCTCCAAAAACCTGAACATTGTCCCCGGGCACAAGGTCAAGAAAGTCGAACTCGGCGCCGCCCGCCGTCTCTAGTGACCAGTCCGCCGTGGTTAGCTGCCCCTGAAGTTCTTGCTTTGAACGCTCCAGATAGGCGGCCTTGGCGTAGTCTTGGAGCGCCCCGACGGTATGGACGCCGCTCAGAGCCCACCAATCGTATCCATCAACCACCTTCGCCTCAGGCGCCGAGCTCAACTGCTTCACCGCCCCCAAGCGGCGCCTTCCACGGCTCTTCTTGTTCCGGGAGTCATCCTTCGACCGCGGCGGGAAGACGGCCTCAAGCATCCGGCCGCTCAAAGGGTCGAATGAGGTGACCCCCACCCCGTTGTTGAAGTCCACGGTGTTGCGGTGTTCCACCATGTTCGCGATGTTTTCGCCCCATGCAAACACGGGTGGGTCATTCGTACGATAGAACGACTCCGCTCTGGTCACGATACACGTGTTAACCAGGAAGAAACTAATCAGACCGGCCATTCCGCAGGCTTCCTGCCAGACGCCCCAAGCGTCGGACCCTGTCCGCGCTGGAACCTGGCTCAGCTTGGCGAATCTGGACCCGACAAGGTCGCTTAGCCTCGCCGACCCGTTCACGCCGTGGAACGCAATCGCATCAGACAGATGCTCCGCCCCAGGCGTTTGGGAAACAACCTTGCGCCATGCTTGCTCAAGCGTGTCCGACATTGCCGGAATCCCCTTCGAACCGAAGGGCTTAGCCCGAAGGAAAAACCCCGTGTGGTCTCGCGCCTGCAACGTGACCTCGTATGGCTCGCCCTCGCCGGCGGTAGCCTCGACTCCCGTCACTGTCCCAGCAAACCGGCAATTCCCCGCCCCGGTACGCCCACCGGTTGTAGTTGGGACAAATTCTTCATCGGGATTCCCCACGTTGCCCCAGTGAAAGAAGATGCTCGCGTCCTTCACGAGCCGCGCATCCAGGCCGATGTTCTGCCAGGCGACCTTCAGCGTGAGCTCGTCTGCGGTGCGGTGGTCATTGCGAGAAAGCGCCGCGCTCGTGATTAACAATGGCAAGCGGTAAACTCGCTCCGAATCGAGCAGCGACGGGACCACCATCGTGGCGGCAAATCGGGGGTAGTATGTCCGCCCCACTAGAACGGCCTCACTGCGCTTGGATTGCGCGCATAGGTGGAGGTTCCGTAGCTGCGCCCAACCCGGACCAGTTCATCCCGAACCAGCCTAGCAACGCGGGTTGGCTCATTGTTTGAGGTGACCACTATCTCAACTTTCTGGATTGTGGTTCCCGCCTCGCTCTTAATGCCCTTCTTTTGTTGCTTTTGGGCTTTATCCGCCTGCGTTATCGCGGCCCCAGCAAGACTAAATGCGCTGAAAGCCCTATCGGCGAAGTCGCTGATGTCAGCATCTACTCGCTCCCGGATTGAATCCGTGCCCAACGCAAAAAGCGTCGCGCTCATCTCGTTGAGGCTTTGTGTGGCCAGCACAGTCGCATCCGAGAACGCCACGACTCCGGTCCCAGTGGAATCGTACATGCTGGACGCGCTCTCGATGCGGTCCTTGAAGTCATCAAAGGCGGTTAGCTGTTCCCGAAGCTTCGCATTCCCGGAATCCGCCAGCTCAGAGCGGGCCGCGTCGACTAGGGCGGACTTCTGCGCCACATCGTGATGCGCCTCGTAAGCGGAGTTGAGGGCCCAAACGGCTGGAGCGAGCACAGCAAGGGCTGCAAGCGCGGGGAGACCGACCGCCACCCCTGCCGAACCCGCGGCAACCGCGCCCGCGCCTTCAGCGGCAGGGAGCAGACCGACCGCCACCCCTGCCGAACCCGCGGCAACCGCGCCCGCGCCTTCAGCGGCAGGGAGCAACCCGACGGAAGCCGCTCCGGCTGAAGCAGCCGCCCCACCGCCGAGAACGGTCCCGACTGCTCTACCTGCCACGTTGGTGGCCGCGGCCATGCCCGCTTTCGCCGCAATTAACGAAGCGATGGTCGTCCCAGGGTTTTCGAGGATCGTCTCAAGCACAGGGATTGAGATGTTCCGCAGGATGTCTGCGAACTTCGAAGCCGTCTCGAGAAGACGCGGCCCGTTAATCTCCACCCAGTCGCTTGCCTTCTGCCAAGCCCGGAACAAGTGGTAGCCAAATTCATCGGCCCACTTCGACACTTTCTCTTGGTTCTGCTCGAGCCAAGTGTTCACGTTCCCGAGCTGGTGCTTGATGAGCTCGAACAACGGCGCGGTGGCCTGCCCCCCGACCGTCTTCAGAGTGTCCATGAACGTCGACGAGACCGCCGTCCAGGACGTTGAGAACACATCGATTGCCCCAGCGTACTTATCCAGCTCTCGCGTTATCGTGGCGATGCGGTCCTGCACTGGCTTCTGGTTGAACCGAGTGGCGGCATCCCCTTGGAGCCCCAGTAGTTTCACGCCAAACATGTTGGCGCCGCCGGCGCGGCCTTCCACGAGCAAAGCTGCCTCACGCGCTACCTGGTCCAGCGGCATCTGTGTGACTACACCAGCCGCCATGATTTTCGAAGACAATTTGATCTGATCGGTCGGCGACATCCCGGTCGCAAGCAATGGGGTCGCCGTGGTGACCACGATCTTTTGGAGGTCCTCAAACTCACCAGGCAAAAGGGCTGCCTCTTTGCGCATGAGCTTGATGGATTCGGTTGCCGTTGCGACTCCCTCAGCAATCGAGCCCACCGCGCCCTTGGCGTAGTAGATGGTTCCCAGGCTGATTGTGGAGCTCTCAAGCTGCGCATTGAGCTGCCCGACGCCGTAGGCAGCAGCCCCAGCGGCCAAGCCAATCCCGGACAGTGCGACGGGGAGGGCCAGCTTCCCCGCTGTCATAGCCACGGCCCCAAGCGTGTCCAGGACCGAGCCCGCCGCGGCCCTGGTTGCCGCTCCCCAGCTAGCCGACCGCAGCTCAAGCCAGCGAAGATGTTCATCAATGGACGCGGCCCTGGTTGCGACGTCTCCCAGTGCTCCAACCAGTTCGGATGCCTTGAGCCTCAACGAAACATCAACATCATAATTGAGCACGCGCCCAGATTAGCACGCATTGTCCCCGCTTCCCAGCTAGCTGCGCCTGGTCAGCCTGCTGTACTTGCTCGGCGCCTTGCCTGGGTTGCGCAATCGCGCACCCTACAGCGCTCGCAGTATTGGATCGAATGAGGCCCGACAGGCTGCGGGCAAACTTTACAAATACCGCGTTCCCTGCGCTGCAGCCTTCTGAGTTGTTGCGCCTGGGCCGCAGTATCCGCGCACTCTTCACACATTTTATACCCAGGGGTCGCTGGAAGCGGGCAGCACGTGCACTCTCCGCGCGCTCGCTTCCTAGCTCTCAGCGCGGTTTGGGCCAGCCGCGCCTTTTTGGCCTTGTCCAACACGTGCCCAGATTAGCACGGATTGCCCCCGCTTCCCATCTAGCCTCCTCGCGCGCGCGCCCGAGGGCTGGTCAAGTCGCCCCGGCTGCCCTCCCCCGCAATCCCCCGCTTACTGACCGTTTGCAGTGTCGCCGGAATCGGCTCTGCGGCCTGCGAATTGTGGTCAATTGGACTCGATTAGCGTTGACTAGACGTGTCGTTTAGTTCAGATTGACATGTGTCAGACGCGATTTGCGCTGAAAACCGGAGCAACAAGGTGGACCCATGACAATCCGCGCATTCATTCTCAAAAATCGAATCTACCCTCATGGCGCGCTGGCCGCATACTTGGACCTCCATGGCCTGGAGGTTCCAGATTTCAAGTCCTGCTCAATTCAGCGGTTGGAGGTTGCTGCGTACATTTTCCCAGCGACGGCAATCCGCGAGGCGGCTGGACGGCTCCCGCTGTACCTACTGCAACGGATCGCAACTTGGGCGCCCGATGAGGCTCTTCAGTTCGCGAGCCTTGCCATCGGTCCGGAAAACTTGGAGCGGTGTGCCGAGCTGCGCCCAGAGGCCGCAATCCGCTACGCTTGGGTGGCGCTCAGCTCCGAGAGCCGAGAACTCGCAGTGAAATCAGCGCCGTGGACCGCGCTTCAGTATCGGCGCGCTAGTGACCTCGCCGCGTACTCCTCGCTGCTCAAGCTACCGCGAATCCTGGAGACAGGATTCCCAGAGGTGCACGAACAAATCAGCGATTGCACTGGGTTCGCTTACGTCGAGGCGGCGGCCCCGATTTTGGCCAGCGTCAGACCCGATGGGGAGTTGCTCCACGACATTTTCTCAGCTCTGCTCCCGCATGATAATAATGTGCGGCTGTGGCTGAACTGCCACCCACTCGTTTGGGTTACCCAGACACCGGGCGAGGGGTACTTCGATGGCCAGGAGTGGCCTGGGTACCTATCGAGAGAGCAGGCTGCCGAGCTGGACCCTAGGCCGGGAGTGCAAGCTTTCCGTCGCTGGTTCATTAGCGAAGGTGTATCGGTTACCGATTTCGGGGAGGGCTAAGCGATGTATTCCAATTTTGCGATCTATGTATGTGGGGCGCGCTCCGGCAGTAGAGCGCGCCACGAATACACCGCCGCCCTGCATTGAGTTATCATGAAACATCATCCGATGATCCGCTGTATCGCGGCCCTGCTGCTACTGAGTCCCGCGGCCAACTGCGACACGCTGGCCGCGCTTCGGAGTCTCCCAGTGGCCATCTCAGATCGAGAAGAGCCACCAATTGAGCGAGCGGTGAGACAATGGGCGGCCGCTTCCACAATTGACTTGCTCACCCAGTCGGTTGAAGAGCGCGCTGCCCTCGTGGCGATTATTCGATTCGAAAGCGACTTTGCTCGTTACGTTTGGGACGATTCCGAGCGGTGCAGGGTTGGACCCATGTGCGACCGGGGCCGCGCATGGTCCGTTTTCCAGCTGCAACGAACTGACCGGACTGGTGGGTTTCCCAGAGCCGCACGATTGGCGCTTGGCAGGCTGCGATCCGCTAAGGCGCGCTGCATGATGCGCGATGCGCGAGCAAGCAACGTTTGGGAGCGAGCTATTGCCCTTTACGGAACCGGCCGGACGTGTGAGGCCGCGTTTGCCGCTTCGCGCGTTGCAGCGATGCGCGAACTACTTCCGATTGTCTCCCAGAAGAGGTCTCAATGAACGCCTTGTACGTCGCTGCTCCGAATGCTGTTAGTGCTGACCTAACCATTGCGGCCGCTTCGCAAGTGGCGCCCGACCGGATTTTTCTCTCCCCATACTCTTGCGCGAATCTGTTTAAGCTTCGCGCTGAGGAGGCGCGAGTGAGGTTCGGGCTTCAAGCGCTATCGGTTGGCACGCTGCTCCCAGCGGACTGGGCCACGCGTGCTGAGTCGGCCGCCGACGCCCTCCGGGCGATGAAAAGCGGACATTCTCTGTTTGAGGTGGGCGACTTATCGTTGCAGCCTATCGCCTATGAGCGCGCCTCGTATCAGCTCGCTTTCTCGTGGAGTCTCCCAGACTTCTCTGCGGTTATTGGCTATGATGCGTTTTTCATGCTCCCGCCGGCCTTACCTAAAAGGTAATCTAGCGCACGCCCATATTTCCAGTCTCTCCCCGCAAAGGGGCAGGCTGGCCCCATTGAAGCGTTGATAATTTCAACCACCGAAAGCCCCTTGGAGCTTCCAAAGCCCTAAGGGGCTTTCAACTTTCAGCGCTCACCAACAATCCGGAAAGGCTCCCCAGGCTTTGCCCCGTAGTTCGAGCTGGCAAACAGCCGCACGGCTCCCCAGATGAGCCGCGCCTTGGCTGGGTCGCATCCGTCCTGGAGCAGGATTTGGTACAGAATTTCATCGGCGTCAGCCCGGGTGGCCTTCCGCGACCAGTAAAGGTAATCGTGAACTTTTGACGCGCGCTCAAACTCGCAATCGTGAGGCCCGCCAATGATCCCCCGGAATGCCTTCGGAATGCTGGCCCCATTCCACACAAATCCGGCCGGGACGATGATTGTCCCAGTCATGCCGCGAAGGGTGTAGGTGCACTTGGTGGGGTGCAACGTAACACGCCACTCAGTCCCCCACTGAGTGGGGCCAGTCGGTTCTATTTTGCATGTGGAAGCCATCAGGGTCCTTTCCGCTACGAGGTCACATGATCTTTGGCAGGCGCGTTGCCAACAAACGTGAGGCAGGGTAGCTCCGAAGGGACACCGCGTCCCCCTGGTTCCCTCCTAGCACTTGTACCAAGTCCCCAACCCCACCAACGCGGAACCCAACGTGCCCTTGGTATGGGTTGAGCCCGCGACTGAGCACCACAATACTCCCGTAGTAACCGTTTGGAGGCTGTGGTGGACATGGCTCCCCATAGCCGATCCAGGACCGAGCCGAAAGGGGAAGCGGGCTTATCGCGTAACCGGTCGACTGAAGGCAGTGAGCAACGAACAGACCACACCAAGGGATTGAATCGTGCTTGTACTGATGCAGCTGCAGAGCGTTGGCCCAGCTCAATATTTCCGGGTTGTCGTCATCCCCGACCGTTTCCGCTGTGCCCAGAAGACTCCAGGCCATAGCTAGCCAGGGCTGCTGAATCGGTGGCACCGACAATGCCGTGAGCGTCTCTGCCGTAATCCCAGACACGGAGAGCCCCTCGGCGAGCTGGAACGCGTGGAGCGCGTCTGTGGTTCGCGGCCCGAAACGGCCGTCGGCGGCCCCCGGTGAATAGCCCCGACTAGCTAGAGCCCGCTGGACGTTTGCAACGAAATAGTGACTTTCCACCCCTGGAGATTAGCAGGGTTTCCGGCGGGGGCACAAGTTACAGCTCCGCTGGACATTCGATGGCGTTCGGGGCTGTTCGCGTCGAATTGCGCTTGCAACGAGACGTGCTGTTGTGTACTGTTTCGTTGTGGCCGCCGAGGTGGCGGGCAACAAGGAGCGTAGACCAAATGACCAAAAAATTGACCATTCCACTGACCGGGCGCCGCCCGGTATCCCTATCGCCGGCCGAGTGGCCTATTGTCGCTGAGTCGTGGTACTATGACTACGACGGTCAGTATGATTTCCAATCCTTCCGGCACTGGCGAGGGAGCCTACGTGCTCGCCGGCACAGCGACGGTCGCTTGATTGTGTATGCCTCGCGCTCGTTTGAGAGCGCTTACCAGGGGGAGCGCAACACCTCCGAGGTCGCGGGAGTGCTCCGGCCTAGCGGGGCCGACCTAGAGGAAGGGCTAGCTCAAGTTTTCGCTTCCATCCCAGAAGATGATGAGCATCGCTCATGGCGCGGGCTGCTCGAAGAGGCGCTCGCAAGCATCGCAGCGGAGGAGATATGAGTACATCTGAGCCGCGACATATATGCCAGCCAAAAGGAGGCCGCTCGATGACCGCCCTAATCACCCCATCCGACCTGGAACGTTGGAGCTCGCTCGGGGCCTGCGCTGAGGGGCTCGAGTGGTCCGCCGAGCCTGACCGCACCCGCGATGAGGTCGTCGAGACCTACCCAGAGTGGCTCCTTGAGCATGACGCCGAGTGGCTAACTGCCGCAGAGTTCGCCCGCTGCATCGAGCTCGCACCGTGGGGCGCCCTGCAATACGCCCGAGACAGGCTCACCCCTGAACAGTTCGCTCGCGCCGTCGAACTCGCGCCGTGGGCCGCTCTGGCCTGCGCCCAGGACAGGCTCTCACCGGAGCAGTTCGCCCGCGCCGTCGAGCTCGCGCCATGGGCTGCCCTGCGGTTCGCACAGCCTAGGCTCTCAC
>Ga0228700_1000500_pt1 | contig 35910 bp, 51 predicted proteins | sample McNCre317_Aug_MG_FD_178019 | JGI IMG/M metagenome (GOLD analysis project Ga0228700, IMG submission 178019) | Freshwater microbial communities from McNutts Creek, Athens, Georgia, United States - 3-17_Aug_MG | ecosystem: Environmental > Aquatic > Freshwater > Creek | place: USA: Georgia...
CCCAAGGCGCGGCGGCTGCAACGGGCTACCAAGGCGCGGCGTCTGCAACGGGCTACCAAGGCGCGGCGTCTGCAACGGGCTACCAAGGCGCGGCGTCTGCAACGGGCCCCCAAGGCGCGGCGTCTGCAACGGGCACCCAAGGCGCGGCGATGGCTTCCGGCTATCTTGGTTCAGTTTCCGGCGAAGACGGCAACGCGCTGTTTGCCGTGGAGCGCAAAACTTGGGACGGGCGGATTATGTCCGTTGCCTGCGGAATTGTAGGCAAAGACGGCATCACGGCGGGCGTCTGGTATCGCTGCGAAGGCGGAAAGCTGGTGTCAGCATGACCAAACACACCACCGCCCCCGTCGAACTATCCGACTATTCCGCAACCGCACATTTCCAGATCGACACGGATTGGTCATGGGATGAACGCGGCGAGGTTGCCAGCGTTTGCGCCTATCTGACCTGCGTCAAGATCGGTGATTTGGAGTTGTCCAAGTCGCAAGCCGTCAAGGCGTTCGGTGCGCAAGCCGTGGCGGATATGGAGCGCGGGGCGGAAGACCGCTTTGACGCATACACCGACGCCGCCGACGAATTGGCCGATTTGCGCGATGAAAGGAACGCAGCATGAAAGTGCAAGTCCACGACTTTGACGGCGACCTTTACGACGCGCTGATTGAGCGTGGGTGGGAAGGGCATGAGTTTATCAACAAGGAACGCGCCTTCGATGAATTTTGCGAATGGCATGGCCTGATTGATTGGGGGCCGCGACTTCGCCACGTCTGGGATGAAGCAGTTACTACCGAGAGGGAATGCACATGACCGACAAGCCAACCCTGCACATCATCGGAGGCCAAGACGTACACGCCCGCGCCGATGCCGTGATCCTGGCCGCAATGCAGGCGGGACGCGGCGTCAAGGTTAGCCCGTACTTTGACGAAATCAAGCGGCAGGCGTTTGAAATCATTGTTGACGCGGAGGTGGGGAAATGAACGCCGCACAACGCGACACGATGGACCATCTGCGGGCCGCACATGCCCAGCTTGACCTCGACGCAATGGGCTTTCGCCAGCCGGGGCAATACCGCCTGACGCTCTGGACGCAATACCGCCGCTGGCTCTGGAACGGCTTGCGGTCTGGATCATTCGCAGCCGTCGCGATGGGTGGCTTTGTTCTCGGCATGTATGCCGCAATTCTGATAGGTGCAAAATGACCCGCATTGTCATCCCCCCGCACGTCGCCGCAGCGATGGACCGCCTGCAACTGCCGAACCAAGACGATATGGTGCCTGTCGCTGGCCCCGTTAAAGGCGAGTGGTGGGTAGACCGTATCACCGCGCTGCGGGAGTTTGAGGCATCAATCGTTGATGGGAACTGGCCTTGGCATATTAGCCCTGCAAATACAGGGATTTCTGGCGAGAATGTCCGGGAAATGTATCACGCTCACTCCGGCTCCCTCGACGCCGCCAAGGCGCTGCATGACGCGGTGCTGCCGGGGTGGGAGTGGCGATTGCGCGACGATGGTCAGGCTTGGGTCTGGCGTACCGCCGCTGATCTACACGCGGCTTACGATGAAACCGAAACCCCCGCCCGAGCGTGGCTACTCGCCATCATCCGGGCGCTGATCTGGCAGGAGGAAAACCGCCATGAGTGACCACCTGAAACCTCAATCGCCCGAACTGGTCGCCGCCCTGCGTAGTCACGGTCTGAAAAGCGACGAGCCGAGCCAGCTTTCCGATGCCTTTCGTCTTGGCTGGAACGCCCGCGCCCTACCTCTTGCGAAACAAGAACATTTTGCTGCGCAAAACACCGGCACCAAGGCATCCATCCGCGCCCGGTCGGAAGGGGGTGAGGGGTGAATGAGAAACCTATGCATCGGAAATCACCTGACGAACTGGCCGAACTCGGTTGGCGTCATGCGCGCTTCAAAAATGGTTTTGCCGTTACCGTGGCCGGAAATTTAGACGATCACGACCTTGCCGACTTTAAGTGGCTGGCATCAGAAATGGGGGAGGAATATGTGCATCTTGAAGCCCTGCCCAGTTTCAAAGTGCCGTGGATAGACCGTTATTTTGCGCGGCAGGAAGGGGGTGAGGGGTGAGCAAGTTGGGTCGCATCATCGGCTATCTCGCTGTATCGCAAAGACGCGGTGAAGATTGCAGACCTGTGCGATGAAACGCTTGACCCCAGCGGCGCTCTCCTCGGTTTTGTGCGTGACGCCGCGCTTGCGCCAATTATCGTGCGAGAGGCCGAAAAGCCTGATGATGAAATGGAATATGACCATAGATCGGGAGACGACGAATGACCGCTGTTGATATCGTGGCGAAGGCGCTGGCTGACTTCGCTGTTGATGTATTGGCATCCTACGATGTGGCAACGGCTGATTGCCATACTGATCCGGAGTTTCACGAGGTATGCCGCGAAAGCGCAGTTTTCCTATGCGCTAAACTCCGCGCCCTGCCCACCGTCCAGCCCGAGCCTGCGCCAGAGCATTTTGACGATTATGCGGTGCGGTCCTTTGCCAAGATGATGTCGGAAAAGATGGCTCTGTCTCGCGCCAAAGGCCGAAGTGGGTGGAATGATCCCGAACAATGCAGCGTCGAGTATTTGCGCCATCTGCTCTATGAGCACTTGGCTAAGGGCGATCCTGTCGATGTTGCGAATATCTGCATGATGCTGCGCCACTATGAGGCCAGCACCGCGCCCGAGCCTGCCCCCGCGCTGGGGGCCGAGTGGATGCGGCAGGAGGCGGTAGCGAAGGCTGAACAATGGAACCAGCACTATCGGTGCGCTGGCGGCTTTCATAATCATGCGGTCGCAGCCAAAGTTGTTCGGGACGAGATCGACGCCATCCCCGCTCCCACGCACGAGCAAATGCTGGCCGATGCGCTGGCGCTGGAGGAGGTGCGGGCGGTGGTGGAGGCTTGCCGCGACGTAATTGCAGAGCGTGAGATTGACGGCCAAGGCGATTGCGGTTGCGACATGTGCATGGCCGTTGATCGCATGACTATCACCCTCGCCAAGCTGAAAGGGGGTGCGTGATGGACGCAATTGAACCATCAAACTACGAGCAAGCCGGATGGTCTGATCTGACCTACGAATATGTGCAGGCCCTCCGCACCGCCCTCGACGCAGAGAAGGCGCGGGCGGATGCGGCAGAGGCGGAACGGGACCGCGTTGCCGCTGAATGGGCCGAAACATCGCAACGGAATTACCAGCGAGCGCTGGCCGCAGAAGACCAGCGGGACAGGCTGAGACAGTGGTGGGAAACAGCCATTGTTGAACGTGACGCTTACTCAGAGGAGCGTGATGCGGCAGAGGCCGCGCTTAAGACGGCGCGGGAGGATGCGCTGCGGGAAGCGGCGGGTAAATCCCAAGCCCATGCAGAACATGCAAGGAAAATGCTTGGACGCGCTGAAACACGACAGGAAGCGGCAGATTGGGCGCTGATTGTAACGCGCGCTGATCTGATCACTGACGCCATCCTCGCCCTCATCAAGGAGCCACGCAAATGACCGACCACTTTAACGGGCTGACCCCAGCACAGGCCGAACGCCTCGCCATGCTGATCGAAGAATGTGGCGAGGTCATCCAGATCGCAGGGAAAATCCTGCGGCATGGGTATGACAGCTATCATCCAGATCGTCCGCACATGACGAACAGATGGTTGTTGCAGATGGAACTGACTGACCTCTTTGCCGTGCAAAATCAAATTTACGCGCAGGACCGCGTTTTTCTGCCATCCAGTTTGAGCGTGGACGCAGCGTGGGCAAAGAAGCTGCGCTATGCCCACCACCAAGAGGAGCCGCGCACATGACCCCCGCTGAGATTGCCGCCAAGCTGACCCCGGCGCAGGGGCGGGCATAGAAAAACCCGCCCCAACTGAATGAGGCGGGTTGATTGGTGCCTATCGAGGTGGCTTTAGGGTAGCTACTCCCCGGTTATCCCTCGCATCATCGCCGCACACATAGGAACCCCAAGCGCCTGGGTAAGTTTGGCAATCCGTTAGCTTGTCCGGGTGTGGATTCCAGACTGTAACCCCGGCCCCGCTACGCAGTACCGGACTTGCTATCCCGCCACGGATCAACGGACGGTAATTATGGCCACAGTGCCGCAGTTTCCGTTCACCCGTGGCGGCAAACCTCATAACCGATCAGCGGCTTTCGTTCCCACGTTGGTTTAAGTCGCAGGGCATCGCGGAAAAATTAACATATCCTGCACCATATGTCAAAAACCCGCACGATTTTTGACATATCACCACCGCCATATCCAGCGCCGCCGAAAGCGTGGGCGTCTCATGGACAGACCGCGCCGAACGTGGTCACAAACCGCGCCCCTTCCGCCCGCGACTGCGCCGTGTCATGCGATGACCAAGAAGGCAGATCGGCGCGCAATTCGTCGCAGACCGCCTTAGTCGTTGCGGAGCCGTCCGGCGCGGCGCAGCACGTCATCAGGATCAGCGATAGGGCTGCGAGAAGTTGCCGCGTCATGATGGACCGTCTCCGCCTGTTGAAGGTCATGGATGGTGTCGGCCTGCCGCTGCCGCCGCGCCCCGCCGATTAAGGCAAGAGCAACGAGGGCCGCAGCAAGCCCCAGGATAGCCGCTAGGGCTATCATGCCAGCTTCGCGGGACGGTTGGTCCAGATCGACCAGACAGCCACGGCAAGCGTTCCCACGGCCCCGGCGATGGTCGCGGCGGTGGAGGCGTCAACAACGCCAGTCCCGACGAAGTAGCCGGACGCGGCGGACAGGAGGGCGCGGACAATGCCGCCGAATTGGTCTTGGGTCATGGTGTGTCCTTTCGGGGTTTCAGATGATTTCGAAGTGCGGGCCGTCCAGAAAATCCTTGCCGGGGTGCTGGGCCTTATACCGCTCCATCGCCGCCAGCATGTCCGCCGGATCGCTGCCGTAGCGGTCCATCGTCTCGTACCAGTTGCAGCCCCATTTGAGCCTATGCGCCAGCCCGAGGGCCTTGGCGCTGCGGCTCATGGCCGATGCCACAGCGGGATAGAGCGTCCACGCCGCATCCGTGATGATTGGCTGGCCGCCAGCGAACGGCGTCAGGTCTACCGCGTGGCCGAGGCCGTCATCATGCGGTTGGTGGTTGCTTTTGGACGTGTATCCGTCCTTTTGCGTGACCCCCTGCAAAAACAGCGCGTGCTGTTCCGCCGCTGTCCGCACCGCTTTGCCCGTCACGCCGAAATCGACGGCGCTGGAGATGATTGCTCCATCTACAATCCTGATCAGATCAGGATGGACGCCAGCCAGATTGGCGCGGCTGCGCGGGCTGAGGGAGTAGGTCATGTCTTGTCCGCCTTGCCGCGCAACTCGCTCTTTATCTCGCGCAATGTCTCCTGGATCGCCTCCAGCGTGGCCGCGATGCCTGCCAGCGTGGCGGCCCCGGTATTGCCCTGCGTTTCCAAATGCCCCACCCGTTTTTTCAGATCCGCCAATTCGATCTTGAATTGGTCAAGCGACCATTGCGCCCGCCGCAGCCCCAACAGCCAGCCGCCGACGATCCCGCCCACGGCGAACACCACCGCCCAGTATTTCTGGATCATCTCATCCATCAGGCTACCCCTTTGGACACGTTGCCCCAGCGGCCCCGCATCCCCATGTACGTCTCAGCCATCGCAGATCCTTTCTGTTTGCGAAGGTTAGCCCTGCCTCGGTGTTAGCGCGACGGGGCGGGGCGATTATTGGAGAGGTTGGTCCGTCACCCACCGCTCACAGATCAGCAGCCACAGGACCGCGCAGCACGGGAAGATCAGCAGGGCACTCAATCGAATAGCTCCGGCAGATCAAATCGCACCCGCGCATACATGGCCGCATGTCCCGCATCATTGGGGTGCAGCGCGTCGAAAAACTTCGTGGCATCCCGCGTCGTACCATCGCCGCCCGTAGTCAGAGCCCGCGCAAAGTCGATGTAACGATAGCCGCTCGACCTGATGTATGGGTTTTGCACCAGCACGGGATTTGTATCAGCCGCTTCCGGAGGCAACGTGCCAAAGACCGGAATGACGCCATAGGTCATGCAAAGCTGATAGGCGTTGTCGATGGCCCGCTGCCAAATCGTCATGTCGGTGTCATTCGTCCCGGCAAGGATGATGGCATAGCGCACCGATGGATAAGCGTTCAGGCCCGAGAATATGCGCTTGACGATGGACGCCGCCAGATCGCCACCGCGTGGGCTGGCAATGCCGTTGCCGTTCTCGCAGGTCAGATAGGCCCAGCTATTTGCAATGACCGTTGCCCCGCTGCCCTCTGTGATGCTGTCACCGAACAGCAGCACCTTCGGGGCTTTGCGCGCTGACCACATAGCAAACTCGGTCAGGTCTAGCGAACTCGCTGAAACTGCGATGCCGGGAACGCCATAGGCAAAGCCCGCCGCCGTCACGCTGTCGCCGTCGATGGAAATCGTCTGCGTTGCACCTGCTACGGTGTCAGTGAACGTGATCGACCAATCCCGATAGGTTTTTGCCAGCGTGGCGGAATAGGTGCGCCCGGTGGTCAGGGTCAGTGTGCACGCCGTGGTGCTGTAGGCAGAGCCAAGCGTGCCCGTGGCTGGAAACATGTTATAGATGACGATGTTGCCGCTCGTCATGTCCAAGCTGACAATGGACCCCTGCGACTGATCGGAGGGCTTGCGGTAGAAATAGACCAGCGTTCCGGAGGCGGTAAACGCAAACTTCCAGCGGCATGTCAGGTCGGTCAGGTGCGGATGGCCCGCCGACCATTCCAGCCCGTTTGCAAGGCCCACTGTGCCGCTGGACATTTTGCCCGCGCCCTTGGTCCACGTATCGCCCAGCATGGTCACAGGGCCATTCGCCGCGCTGAACTTTTCGCGCACGATGTACTGCGGCGCGGCCATGTGGACCGGATCAACCGTCTCCGAGAAGTCAAAGCGCACCTGAATTGCGCCCGAAAGGAATCCCACGGTTGACAGGCTCTCTGCCCCAGATGGCCAATTATAGGATGGGAAAATCCCATCGGTCGCATCGCCGTAGAACGTCCGATAGCGCGACAACGTGTTGAACACGTTGAGGTGCAGCGAGTTTGCAGTTCCAGCCTTGATGGCGATCATGCCGCCTTTCGGAACAACCATGCCAGCGGGGAAATCCGTCCCGGCAACCAGAGTCGAAACGCCCGCCGCGAATTTGATCTGCACACTGCGCGTCGTGCGGAAGCCGCCTAGGTACGGCTCCATAATCAGCAGCTTGGCCACGCCAACGGCCTGAGAAGACAATGTGACGCCCGTCAGGACCGCGCCGGATTTGAACGTCCAGTCCCATCCGTAGGTATAGCCCGTCGCCACATATTGCAGCGATGCCGGGGCTGCGGGCGACAACTCACCGACCGAGAACGTCCGCGCCAGCGAACTATCAACAGCCCTGATTTTGGTGATGTCCGCCGATGAAGAAGCCGCGATGGTTGCGCTAAACTGCAACTCGGTCGCACCCACTGCGCCCATATTGTCGAACGTGGCCGCGTCGGATTTATCGCCAGCAAAGAAGGTGTAACCCGTCACCCCAGCAACAGCCGCATAGTGAATGTTTGTCGGCACATAGAGACCGATCACATCACCCTCTTGCACAAGGTATTCCGCCAGCGTGTTAGTCGCGACCGAGAACGTATTCAGACCCGCCGCGAGGGTCAGCGAAAACTCATAGGCCAGCGTGTAAGCCGTGCCGCCAACTGCGGAGGGGCGGTACACTTTGATCTTGGCGGTCTGCGCCGAGGCATAGACCGAGATGGCCGAAATAGACCCCGCAACACAGGGACGGCCCGTGAAGAAATAGGTGCCTGCGCTACCAGCCGTGCCGACTGCGGGGGTAGTGGCCTTGCCGACAACCCGCGTTCCGGCTGTCCCGGTGAAAGCATTTTCCAGAGCTGCTACACGGGTGCGGTTGGCAATGACTGCCGTTGTTGCCGGGAAGCGGGCGACCTCTGTCGCAGTCGGGCCAGCGTCCACCCGGTAAAGTATCGCCGCGTCATTGGTTGTACCCGGAACGCTGAAATACTCGCCCACGTTGGCATTCGCGGCCATGACAGCGGTTGCCGATGCCCCAGTGAGCCCCGTAGACGCCGCAAACGAAAGCGTTGGCGTTCCTGCCGAATAATAGCCAGAGGCCGTGATGGTGATCGACACAACCGCCCCGCCAGCGACGACAAAAACGCCAGCGGGTGCTACAACCTGTGTCCCGCCTGAGAATGCGAGCGCAAATGTGCCGTTGGTGCCACCAGTGCCGCCGACAATGGACGTGACGCCAGCAATGCCGTTGCCGATGCCTGCGGCTGTGGTCGGCCACGACATGATCGAGCCAGTAATAGCAGCATCACGGGCAGCCTCTGCGGCAGTCTGCGCGGTGGCGGAAGCCACGGCGCTCGTGGCGGATGCCGTGGCGCTGGCGGCAGCGGCAGTGGCCGACGTTGCCGAGGCGGCGGCCGACGCTGATGAGCTTGCGATGAAGCCCGCTGCGAAAACATCTGTCCGCACTTGTTTCGTGATGCCGCCTTGGGCAATCGGAATCGTGTCATCGGCATTGACAGTCGTGGCGGTCGGCAGGTCGGTAATTGTGGTCATGCTAACCTCACGGAGCAGGTTGGAAAAATGCGCGGATGACGAGGTTGATATTCGAGGCCGCCGAGGCGGTTTGAACGGCGCTGACGGTGGTCACGTCGCCCGAGTTCATGGGCAGATAAGCAAGGCCTATGGACGTCATGCCAAGCCAGTTGGTTTGTTGCGTCACGATCCCCGCCAGCGTGGCCGACATCGTCAGGCCGTTGATCCGGTTTGCCGTATCGCAAAGCCCGTGCGCGTTGATGACGAGGAAGCCCTTGGTCGGCGCGGTGAAGCTGGCAGTTGTCGCGGTGACGGTGGTTGCCGCTGTGGCGGTCTGTTGGGCCGATATGGGCGCGATGCCCTTGACTTGGCCCCTATTGACCGCCGACGTGTCAGACGCAGCAGCGGGCACAGTTGCTTGGCCCGTAACAGTCAGCGTCCCCGACACAGAGCCATTGCCGCCAACTACCGCGTTGCCCGTGGTCGTCAGGCTGGTGAACGCGGCTTGCGCGGGGGTCGTCAGGCCGAGGTTCGTTCCGTCGATGCCGCCCGTGATGGTCAGGCTGGTGAATTTACCAGTCCCCGGCGTGGTCGCGCCGATGTTCGTTCCGTCAATCGTACCGCCGGTGATCGTGACGGCGGTTCCGTCGAAGTTGTCCGCGAAACTGTCGCCGGTTAAGATGACCGAGCCGACCGAATTGGCGACGACCATCGAATAAGCACCGGTGCCCCACATCGCCGCCGAGCCTGACGCGTCCAGGGTGACGGGGTTTGTGTTGGAAATCGTCAGCGCACGGTCTTTGTACGTCGCTTTCGGTGACGTTGTGCCTTGCGCATAGGTGTAGACAAGCCCACCTGTTAGGGGCCGTCCTAGGCTGTCCAAAAACTGCGTTTTGGCAGGCGGAATGATGGCGCTCATTTAGCAGCCTTTCGGAGGGTGTGATGTGGAATAGATTGGACAAGGTGACGCGGTTTGCGCTGGTGATCGGGCTTGCCCTGTGGCCGATTTTCTCAGCCCTGTTCGGGGTCCACAGCCCCGCTTGGGGAAGTGGGTTCTATGTGGACGTGATCGTTGTGGGTTTCTTCTGGGCTTTGGCCGAGGGGCTGAAGGCGGTATTTATTCCGCGCCGTTTTTAGGCGGTTCCAGCAGGTAATTCCGCAGCTTCGCGGTCTTGTTGGACTTCACCGCGCCCTTGATAAAGGGCATGGCAAGCTCGGACATGCCCGCCGTCATGTGCGCTGCACCTGTCCTAAGCCCCGTCTCAACCGCACTCTTGGCGATTGACGCAAGGTTCTGCGCGGTGTTGGAGCCGCCCGGCATACCGCCCATCAGGCGGGTTGACCGTTGCAGGTCTTTGTCGATGTTCCACAGCGCCGTAAGCTGCTCGGGACTAAGTTTCGTTGCCGGAAGAATACCGCCCGCTTTGCGCTGTTCGTAGATGCTGCGCATGAAGTTGCGGAATTTCGCTGCCGACAAGACACCTTGGTTCATCAGGCTTGGTAGTTTGCTTTGCAGATACTCCATCGCGTCAATCGGGGCCTTCTGCGCCGCGTATTGCTTCATCAACTCGCCAAATCCCGGCGTTGCGGCCTCAATCTGCGCATCCAGCGATGCCTTGACTTCCATCAAAGCATCGACAGCCTTGGCCGACATGGGGGCTTCCCGCAGGGCCTCCGGTGACGTGATGTCATTGATGTGCTGGCGCACGCCGTAAAGCATTTCCGGGTCGGTTTCGAGTTCACCCGTCTTGCGGTTTTTCAGGCTGGCCGAGACGCTTTCCATCGCCTTCTCAACCGCTGCCCGCTTGCCGTCCGGCCCATCAAGAATGCCGTTGATCGTGGCGACGACAGGCTCGGCGTCGGCGGGCTTTTTATCGGCAAAGACCGTCTTCAAGCCCTTGTCAAATTCGTCACTGAGCATGGCCGTCTTGGCCTGCACCGTCTCGGGGCTTCCCGCCATGTCGCCGAAGTAATTCAGCCGCGCCTCATTCTGGCCCGCCTGATGTTGGGTGACTTGGTGCGCGTATTCCGGGTCTGACGACATCGCCGCACGGTGCTGGATCGCGTCCGCCGTGTTGGTGGAATACTCGCCTTTGAGCGGCACAGAGCCGGGGACATAAACCTCCCCGCTCGGGTCCATCGTTTTGCCGCCTTCGGACAGCCGCTTGAGGTTGTCGCCAGCCTCCGCCGCCGCGAGTTCTGCGGGGGACATGGTGGCGAGTTCCTGCGGTGTCGCCGCCGCGCTCAGGTTCTGCGGCATACCCGCTGGCACCGGCGCGGGAAGCGCAGGGCGCGTCATGGCAGGCTCAACGCGCAGGGGTTCGGCCCGTGGCGGTATGGCAGGCTGGTCAGCCGCAACCGTCGCTCTAGGGACCGTCTCACGGGCTGCGGCGCGCAGGGGTTCGGCCCGTGGCGGTATGGCAGGCTGGTCAGCCGCAACCGTCGCTCTAGGGACCGTCTCACGGGCTGCGGCAAGCATGTTCAATTCCGGGATGGGCGGGGCTGTGACCATAGCCGCCATGTCCGCACCCAGCCGCCCGCTCGGGTCGATCAAATTCCCGGCCTCGTAAAGCCCGCCTTCCACGCCGCCCGTCAGAGCGTTCAAGCCCCGGCCAGCCAAAGACAGCACCGGGCCGATGGTATGGTTGGCCACGGTATCCAGCGCCTTGGAATATCCCGGCGCATCCGGCGAGGATTGCCAGTAGTTCGTGTCCAAGAGCGGGCCGCTGCCGAATCCCTCGGTCACGCCCGTCATGGCCCCATCGCCAATTTTGCCCGCGGCTTCACCAATGGCGAATGCCAATTTGTCTACCGGATCAACCTTCTTCGGCTTTGCCGTCGGGGCTTGGGATGCCAACCAATCCAGATTGGCGTCGGGTGCGGCTTTGGTGTCCGGCGCGGCCTTCTCGGTCGGGGCCATCGTCTGCAACCAATCCAGATTGGCGTCAGGCGAGGTCGGGTCTGTCGGGGGCTTCTCGGCTTTGGGCGGTTCGGCGTAGAGTTGCGGCGCATCCGGCGCGGTCATGGCGGCATAAATGCGCTGCGCATTGGCCACCCGTGCGCCGTTGTTGGCCTCCGCCGCCCCGGGGCGTTCATAGGCTTGGGAGGCAATGACAGCGGCCTCGCCGGGGTCTTTGGCGTTCCAAAGCTTTGTCCAAGCGCCGCCTTCGCCCTTGTTGGCCTCGATCATGGTGTAATCGAGTTGGGTCGTCAGGTCGCCGGGGTCTTTGCCCTGCGATTTCGCATAGGCCAAGTATCCCGCTTTCCGGTCGCCCAAGAACTGCGCAACGCCATAGGCCCCGCTGGACGGGTTCACAGCGCCGGGGTCGATGTCCCCCGTCTTGCGGTTGGTGCTCTCTTGCATGAGGCTTCCAACCATGCCTGCCGCGACCTGCGGCGGCACACCGGCCTTGACGTAATATTGGAACGCGTAAGCCGCGTTCGTCGGAACGTCACTGCTGGCCATTCATCTGCCCCTTGAGGATGCCGATTTGCGCGCTGACCTTGGCCCGTTCGCTTGCGGGCAGGCTCTTGATGTAATCCAACATGCGGTTGAAGCCCTTGACGTCGCCCGTCTCGCGCATGGCCAGCATGGCGTAGAGCATCGGGCCGGGGTGCGTGTCGGCATACTGCGACTTGAACGCGGCATAGTTGTTCGTCGGATCGCCGCCCGCCTGCTGCCAAGCCAGCGCATCCTTAGCGAATTGCGCGTCAAACTGCGCTTTGCCGAGAACCATTGCCGTTGTGGAGCGGATGGCATCCTCGGTCATGTCGCCGTTGGGGGTCATGCCCATTGCAGCGGCGCGGGCTGCGTCCGAGGCCCCCGAGCCTGGTAGATAGGACGCCGCCTGTTGCGACAGCTTGTGCATGATGTCCGAGCCGGTCGCGCCGTAGTCGATCGGTACGCCAACCGCCGCCGCCAGCTTCTCCGCCCAGACCTTCGTATCCTGAGCGCCGCCCGTGTAAGCATCGTCAATCGTCCCGGCCAGCTCGTGCAGGTTGTCAATGCGCGTCTGCATCTGCGGGCCAGTTCCTGCGTTGACGTCGGCTTGGAAGTTGGTCGCGTTGTCGGCCTGATAGACGGGCCGCTGCGGGTCTTGAACCATCGGGGTTCCGCCCGTCCCCGGAGCGGGCGTGTTGACTTGCGTCGGCTGCGCTCCGGTTAGCGGGTTCGCGGCGACAACGGGCTTTTTCCCGGTCAGCATGTTCGGCTTGCCAAGAGCCGCCATCGTCTGCGCGGCCACATCCTGCCCCGTGGGCGGCAGTGGCGTTGCGGCAATGGGGTCAGGCGCAGGAACGCCTTGCACGGGCTGTTGGGGCGGCTGCGCTGCTGGCTGTGCGCCTGCCTCCGTTACTTGCGGGGCGGCGTTGACGCCAAGGGCGGCAAGCTGCTGCGCCTTGGTGCCCATGACGATCTGCCCGGTCTTGGGGTCTTGCCACGACACGATGGCGGTGGCGTCCGTGACCGACTGCCCCTCGTTGATTTGCGTCGGGGTCTGGTTTCCGCCCGCCGCATAAGGGTTGTCCTGCCGATAGACAGCGCCCGCGCCTGTGTCAAAGCTTTGCATATGCGGCGTGATGGCCGCGAGGTTGTTTCCCACCCCGGCCAAGTTCGACCGCAGCCAAGCGCCCGCCGCCTTGGGGTCATTCGGCACGCTGGTCAGGGCCGTCGCGCCCTCGGTCGGGCTGATGATCCCGTTTTTGACCATATCCGTGATGCCGTTCTTGACGGCCTGCGGGTCGGCGGTGCCATCTGCGTTCAGCGAGGCCATCCCGGCGCGAAACATGGCGCTGAGACGGGTATAGTGCTGTTCCAACCCCATCCCGGTATTTTGCAGCAACTGGCCATTCAACGCCGCAGCCTTGCCCGCCATATCGAGCGGGCTAGCCATTGGCGTAATCGAGAGCGCCGGGTATGCAGGAAAATCGCCCATTTATGCCCTCAGAATTTGAAGTTGATGCCAGACCCGGCCAGATTGCCCGCGCCGTTCTGCGCCAGCATTTGATTGACAAGGTTATTTTGGTATAGATTGCCAAATCCGTTGGAGATGGCATTGCTAGCCCCGACGATGCCAGACGCCGCAGCCGTAGCCCCGTTCATCGTCGTTTGCCCCGCCGCGTTGGCTTGGCCCGTGATCAAGTTGCCCTGCCCTGCCGCCGCGTTCTGGCCAGCGCCAACCATGCCAGTCAGCAAATTGCCGATTTGTTGCTGGTTCTGCTGATAGATGCCCGCATTGGTCGCGTAGGTGTTGTTCGCAAGCCAAGTTGCGTAAGACGCCGCCCCTTTGAGCGCCGCCCCCGATATCCCCAAACCCTTCGCCGCAGCCGCGTTAGCCGTCGATTTCAGGCCCTGATCCAGCGTGAATTGATACCCCGGCGTGGCTTGCAACTGTTCCATCGTGGGGGCGTAGGGCGTCGTCAGATAGGGCAAGTTGGAATTGAGATAGCCCATCCCGACCTTGCCTTCATCCACGAACGGTTGCAGCTTGGTTGCCGCATCTTGCCCCGCCGCAAGCTGGTTCTTCGCCACGCTCTTGGCCGCGCTGGATTGCGTATGAGCCGCCGACATGGCCCCCGCCGCGCCGACAACCGATGACCCGATGATTGCACTGATAGCCATGACGTCACCCGATCATTTTGGAATAGACAACTTCGTGCTTGGTGTAGCCAAGCCGCTCAAAGATCGGCCCGACATCCAACCAAGGCTTTGTTGCGCCGAAGAACTTCTTGACGCCGCGCTCTTTCAGGCTCTTTTCCATCTCGGTGAAGAGCCGCACCCCGGCCAAGCCCTTGCGATGCTCCGGCGCGATGAAAAAGATGTCCGTGAAAGCAAACAGCGTCGTGACGTAGTGCAAGTGCGACCGAACGACGGCGCAATAATAGCCGATCATTTCGCCGTCTTTGCGGGCAACCAAGATGTGCAGCACGCCAGACGCCGCCAGCGCGTCATAGGACGCGTAGTCAATGGCAAGCGGTATCTCCGCCTTATCGGCGGCAACCTCTTCCCAGTGGCGCTGCAAGAGCGGCAGGGCTTCGTCTTTGACGTCGTGCCAGTCTTCAATCTGATAGGTGATCATCCGACGCTCCACTGTGTGCCATCGTGATAGACGGGGACCGGAACAGCGCCCCCGCCGACAACTGCAACGCCAAATACCGGGGCCAGCGCATCTGTCACAAATGACCGCGCCCCCGCAGTTGCCGCAGGAAGGGCCGCAACCGTCGTCGGGGCCGTGACAACCGGGGCGCTAAACGTCTTCGTCCCCGTGATCGTCTGCGGCCCTGCAAGCGTGACAGACAACGCCGCCGATGCCGCTATCAGCGTGTTAGCTTGTTGCAGCGATGTCGCGTCCGTTGATGCCGCAGCATCGGCCACGCCAAAGGTCTGCGCCGTGTTGCCCGCCAGCGCCGCATAGGCCCCGATAGGCTGATAGAGCGCCGAGGCCTGTGCCAGCGGCACGACGTCATAAGGGCCGCTGGCGTGCGCCGCCTCGAACCGCTGCGCCTTGTTGCCGTTGATGGACGCGAAGGCCGCACCAATCGCCCCGCCGCCACGGTCCCACAGCGTTTGAAAGAAGGCCCGCCAAACGGGCGTCACTGCGCCGTCTGGCCCGGTCATTTTGCTGTTGAGGCTTGGGAAAGGTTGCCCGGTCATTCTTCCGCCCGATGCACGTCAACATAAGCGCCGTTCAGGGCCGTCTTGACCGGAGCCGACCAGCGCAATTCAAACACGCGCCGCCGACCGAGGCCGAGGCGGGTCCATTGCGGGTTGGTTTCGTATTCCCCCGCATATCCGAGCGTCTGATAGACGATGTCAGACCAGTCCTGCCCCCCGGTATCGCTCCACCGCAGGCCAATCGGGATGCCAAACTGCGCCGCATTCACCGCGTCTTGGTTGGTGATAGGCCAATATTTGGCATATTTCCCTGTGTCTTCCGGGTTCAGCACAATATTGGACAGGCCATAATCGCCAACTGCCGAAATCGTATCATTCCCCTCCGTCGTCAGGATTTCCACGCCGTTTGCATCAACGTAAACCGGGTTTCCGCTGCCATCCAGCGAGTGCTGCGCGACAACCGGCCCCGCGTCGGTCGATCCGGCTGGCTCCATGTCGGCCACAAAGCAGTAATAAGCCACCCGCTTGAGTTCGTTTTGCAGCGTGGGAAAGCCCCGAATGCGTTCAATCGGTGCGCCGTCGTCGGTGTAGACGTCCGGGTCCAGTGCATAGACCTTGCCGTTCTCCCAATCGCCGACGATGTTCAACCCGTTGAAAACAGCGGCGCAATTTGCCCTGATCCGGTCTTCGACACCGTTGGTCAGGTACATCCGCTCATGCCAGAGGTCAGTCTGCGTGTCATAGGCCCACGTCTTGCCCGCACTTGGGAACGTCAGCACATAGAACTGGTGGCCTTGCTGCTGATAGATGAAGCCAATCGCGTCATCCACCCGCGCATATTTGGCAATATCGGCCTCGATGGCATGGCTTGAGATGCGGTCAACCGCGTACCCTTCGCCCTTCAAGACAACGCGTTCACCTTGGGCGTTTTGGCTCAGCCAATAGATTTGCAGGTTCTGGACCGCGATGCTGTCCTTGGCCATGCAGCCGTGCTGGATGAACGCGCCCGGAACCTTGGCGAACGGGAAAGCCGCGTCCCCGCTCACATACCAGACCTCAGTCGTTTTCTCGCCGACAAGCCAGACTTCATCATGCATGACGACGGGGGCAACAAGCCGATCCGGCTTTGCAGTCTTGGCGGCGAAGTAGAGCGGGTCAAAGGGCGCAACGGCTTCGGACGTGGTGCAATAAAACTGCGACGTTCCTGGCTTGTTGAACACCAGATAGGTGTCGATGAAGTCCACACGGTCCGCGCCATAGAATGCATCGTCAAAAATCTGTGAAAACGCGTGCGTGACCAGATCGACAGTGTAGCCATTCACCGAGCCGTCAACGATGACCAGCGAAAGACCATTGTCTGCCATGCTGACAGGCGTCGTCGCATATCCGATGTTGCCCAGTTTTGTCGCGGTGTAGTCAGCCGCGACAAGGTAAACCGCGCCGCCGCTCACGCAGTACAGTTCGTTCGTGCTGGCGACGAATAGCCCCCGGATTGGCCCGGTTCCTATGGTGCCGAGCGCCCGCAGCCCCGGCGTTGGGTAATGCGTGATGACCGTATTGGTCATCTGCTGCGGGTAAAACAGCGTCTTGTTGAGTTGGTTGACTTCGGGGAACAAGTTGACGCACCGCTGCGCCGAGGCAAGCACAGACCGCGCCTCATAGGCCCCGTCGACAAGAGCGATCTGCGTCATGTGCGGCTGTCCGAATAGGGGTTGTACCAGCCGCCATTGCCGCCTGGCACAGTCGCGCCCATACGCAGGGTCGGCACTTGCGCGTTGGCATTGCGCAAGATCGACTTGCCCTTGGTCAGCAGGGCTTCAAGCTTAGGATCGGGCGGCAGCGTGTATTCCGTGCGCAGCAGCGATGCCAATTCATACCGCAGCGGGGCGATATACTCGGGCGGCATATCCAGCACTTGCGTCATGTCGCTAATCTGCGGCAGTGGCGTTTTTGTGGTCACGAATAAGTCGCAGGTGCCGCTTGCCGGAACAGGCCAGAAATACACTTCACCGACCGGATAGGCGTTGTCATAGAACACGGAGTTCGGCACGGAACCAATGTTCTTGGTGGCGATCCGGTTGTAATCTTCGCGGGCGTTGATCAGGACCAAGGGGCGGTCAACCGTCGTCACGCCGGTATTGTTGAACCGCATGAAAGCGGCCTCGATCCGATCTGGGCGGACCATGTTGAAATCACCACCCGGCCCAATGGAATAGGACAGAGCGCCGTTGGCGGTGACGCTGTGGGTTTCAAGCCCATAGACAAGCCAGCGTTGAACCTGCCATTGCGCGAGGATGTCCGAAAGCGCATCCATCGTCGTCTGCGCGTCGTCCGAAGACATGCGCTGGCCGATGCCGATAATGCCTGACATGCGCAGGGACCGCGCGACGATGTCGCCGACAAGGTAGGCCATGAAGCACCCCGCAAAAAAGGGATGGGGCGACCGAAGCCGCCCCAAAGCCGTGTTAGATGATGTCCGCGACCACGCAGGCCCATTCCGGGCGAAGCTGGGCGTAACCATACAGGATGTCGATGCGGGTGATGGCCCGGTCGTTGTTGACATCGTAGGATTGCAGGAAGCGCAGCGAGACGCCGCCGAAGTTCTCGCGGGCCGAGGCGATGACGCCAGCGCCGTAAAGCGGCAGGTCGGCAGTTGCCAGGGTGAACGCCTGCGGGTGGAACACCAAGTTCCGGCGATAAGCAAGGCCCGTGGAAAGCGCAGCCTTCACCGCAGCGCTGTTGGCGGGCGATGCGGTGCAGGTGGCCCCCGGCACGGTGTTCAGGCCGTTGACGAACACAGCCGGAATCAGCGCCGGGTAGATGTTGATCGTCGTGCCGTTCGAATAGGTCGAAGTCACCACGAATTGCGCAAGCTGGCCGGTCGATTGGCCGGTGATGCGGTTGACACCGTTGACCCCCGCGAAGGTGATGATGTCACCGACGTTCAGCGCCACCGCAGTACCCGCCGTCAGGGTGATGGTGGAGCCGGTTTGGTTCGCGCCGTTGACGGTCGGCATGGTGGTGTAGGTGCCGAAGTTGGTGACTTGCACGGTCTGGTCAGACATCCAGTTGGCGATGCCGAGAGCCGGGCCGCGAATTTCGCCGCTGTCATAGTTGGCCGAGATGCGCCCGGTCGGGTTGAACAGGCCTTGCAGCGAGTTCATGGCGCGAACGTCGGTGTCATAGTCCATGATGGCGCAGAGGTCAGACGGCGGGGCGGAGTTGCGAAGAATACGCGCACGCGCCGAGTTGAAGGTCTGACTGGTCGGGCTGATCAGGGTGCCGGTGCCGTCCAGAGCCACGCCGTTGCCGACAAGGTTCGGGGTGTTCAGGGCAACCGACATGATGTCGTTAGCGACGGTCGCCGCCAGCGTGTTCATGGCGGGCTTGAGGATCAGTTCCCCAAACTCCATCAAGGACAACGACATTTCCTTCGACGTGAAGGCAATATCAACATGGCGTTGCTTGCTGACAGTCAGCGGGGTCGTGGTCTGGGTGTTGTCCTGCACCGAAAGCGTCGGGCCGTCAGACACAACGTAGTTGGACGGCAGGCGAACGTTAAGGGTGCTGCCGATCTTCGCGCCGGTGACAGCAAATTCATCGCTGTACTGCTTGTTGATCTGGCCCAAAAACGCGTTGGAGTTCAGGAAGTAAGGCACTGCGGCCTTGGTCACCATTGACGGTGTAAGAAGGGTGTTCGCCATGACAGGCTCTCCTTGGAGGGCGGGTGCCTAAGCCGCTGGGGAATACGACAGCGGGCGCTATCGCCGGTTGTGCTTTTGCCGCTGCTCGTTGAACCATTTCGTGAACTCTGCCATCGGCATGTTGTCGGGGTTCTTCGAGGTCGGCGTGGCCTTGCCGCCGATGCTTTCGGGCGGCGCAGGGGCTTTGGAGATTGGCTTGACGTTTGGCTTGGCAAGTTCACCGGAAAGGCTTGCCAGCTTCACAGCCATTTTGCCGGGTTTCATCTTGAGGATGCTTTGCGCCTCCTCCAAGTTCCCGGCCAAGTGCTGGAGGATTGCCGCGCCGTTGGGCAGATCGTTCACCGCGTCGAGAAAATCGTTGTTTTGACCCATGCCGATGTTTTGCAGGGTTTCAACGCTGTCTGCGAAGTCGGGGAACTGACTGACGCCCTTTTCAAAGGTGGCGTTGCATTCTTCCGCGAATTTCTCTTGCGCACGCAGTTCTGCGGCGGTCTGTTTGACCTGATCGTCAAAGGTCGGTGCGCTTGCGGTTTGGGGTGCGGCTTTGAGCCGGGCAAGTTCGCGCCGCGCTTCTTCGCGCTCGTAGGTCAAGCGGGCGATGCGCTTTTGCGCCTCACGCCCGAGTCGTTCTTTCTCTTGTGCAGCCGTGTCAACAGCCGGGGCAATCGTCTCTTCTTGGGGTGCAGCCTCAGCCTCTACGGCCTCAACCGGGAGTTCTTCGTCGGACATGTGCAGGTGTTCCCTGATGTGTGGCAAGCGGCCACTGCGCAGCGCGGACTAACCGCGAATAGGGTGGTTCAGGCCGTTAAGCCTGAACGACAATGGTGTAGGTCGACGCAACGGGGGTCAGCGAACCAGCCGTCGGGTTGGTGAAGGTCAGGGCCAGCGTGTCCGTGGCGGAAACGCGTGCGCCGGTCAGGCCGATGCCAGCGGTCTGCGCGACGGCGGGACGCACCGAAAGCACGGCCATCGACGTGGTCAGGCCAGTGACGGTGAAGGTCTGTTCTGCCGAGGTGATCGTGGCAACAGCAACAGGCGTGAGCGCCTGACTGGTGCTGAGCACCGCGTTAACGGGCGAAAAGGTAGCCATTTTTACTCCTGAGGTTGGGCCGTTTCCGGCTGTTCTTGCTGCTCGGGCTGGATGCCGTGCCGCTCCTGTAGTTCCGCAACGCTGTTGCCCATCGCTTCCAGCACCATTTGCCGCACGATTGGCTTCAGCGCGTCGGGGTCGATGCTCTTGATGGCCTGCATCCGGTCCGTCTCGGCCCGGTATTCCTCAAGTTCGTGCTTGGACTGCGCGTCGCTCTGCTTGGCGACCAGTTCCCCCATCAGCTTTTGAATGACCTGATGCTGCTGTGCCAACTGCGCCTGCATGGCCTGCGCCTCGGCAGATGGCCCGCCCAAGGCTTGCGGCGGAACCATGTTCTTGAGCCGCTCGGCCAGTTCATCGGCCATTGGGAAGTCTGCGGCCTTCATCAGCAAATCACCGGCAATTGGCAGAATGCCCTTGTCCGCGCCGATCAGCTGCATGATGGCGTTGAACGCCTCTTGCCGCTTGGTTCCAAAGCTTGGCCCAACGTCCGCCGTCACCGCATAGCGGCCAATCGACGGGTTGAAGATGATGGCGACGTCTTCGCCCTCTTGGTCTTGGCTCATAGCCTCGGGATGGTCAGGGTCGATCTGCACCGACTTCTGCGAACCGTCCTCTTCCATGATCTCGATGATCCGCGCCGTGTCATATACGTTCGGGATCATGTCAATCAGGATGCGCCCGGTGTACCGGATGGCCGAGGCCAGCGAATCCACGAAGTGATAGGTCGCCTGGTCTCCGCGCCTCTGGCGTGCTGTGATGGCCACGCCAGATTCTGCGTTGGTCTGCCTGCCCATCGACTCTTCGTGCTGCCCGGTGACAAGCTGCATGTCTTCGGCGGCGATCTTGAGGCCCGCCATATGCGCCTCTGCCATCTGCGGCGGGACTTGGCGCTGCGGCGGCGGCAGGGGGCGGTCTTCGTCGTCATAGCCGTTGTAGGGCAACCATGCCATCGCAGACGTGTTGGCTTGGTTCCAGTAGGTTTCCAGCCCGTCAAAGCTGGCCATCGCGCCAATGAACGGCGATTTAGGTTGCAGCGCGACCATCTCGACGTTGGCGCTGGCCCAATAGTTGTACATGCGCTGCGGGTCTTTAAGCGCCCGCACATGGCCGCGGCGGTCATATGTGCCGTCGATGTAGGTTTCCTCGCCAATCACGCGCACAATCGGGATGTACTGCGACGGCCAGTCATCTTTGGCGCAAACCCGACCGCCCGCGATCTTGAACCACTCCACCGCATGGCGCTTGACTTTGCGGGTCTTGACGCCCGGTTCAGCCAGCAGGCCCTCAAGGATGGCATCCGCGCCCTTGAGTTGCGACTTGAGAACCGTCGTGCCGTCCGCCTTGCTGATCAGCGTGTCAGGCTTGGGATTGCGGCGGTAGTACATGACAACGCGAATATGCGTGTCGGATTTCAGCCCCGCAGTTAGTTCCAAAAGCGGGTCCGAGGTCACGTCGGCGTGTTGCGGATAGTCTTTTTCGAACTGCCAGCGCGGCACATCCTCGTAAAGCAGGCCCCACTTTGCATCGGACCCATCCGCCTCGGTGATGTCCGGATCAAGATAGACCGACAGCGGATCATTCACCGGCTTTAGGTAGATTTCTTGGTCAAACGTCGCGTCGTCAATGTGGTCGGTCGTCACGCGCCAATAGCCGATGCCCGTGTAGACGTTCCACCACACCGCATTGTCATAGACATCCTGCGCGTTGCTCTGGTATTCGATATGCCGCACCACGCCCTGCAAGATTTGCGCCGCGTCATAGGTTGCGCCGTCACCTGTCGGGCTGATCTTGATGGCGACTTTGTTCTGCTTGGCGTCGTTGATGATGTGCAGGCAGTGCACGCGGGTCTTGTTGATCGTCAGCATCGGCTGACTGCCCAGCTGGCGCTGTTTTGCGATGTCCTGCGGCCACTGATAGCCGTTATCGCTGTCCGCCGTGCCAAACTTCAGGTCGTCGATATTCAGGCGGCGGGTGTGTTCTTCCCACTCCTGCGCGGCCTTGAACCGCTGCTTCACCTCGCTGATCAGGTCGTCGTCGTTCATCTGAGCCAACCTGTCGATTGAGGCCCCATCATCGGGCCAGCATTGGGGAGAGATGGCCCTAGCCCCTTCTTTTTCGGGGCGCGGGTCATGGACGGGAACAGTTCGGTGAAAGCCCACACAAGCGCGTCAACGCGGTCGGGGCTGTAGCCCTGCGCGGCCCGGTCAAAGCCCGAGACGAAGCTGCACATCTGGTCTTCAAGCTGCGGAAACTCGCCGTGGTGGAAGATCTTGCCGCGCTCGTAGAGGGCTGAGACGGGTTCGGCCCGAACTGCCTTACCTCTGGTCGCCGTGACCGCCGTGTAAGGCACGTTCGCCCGGACAGCGCGAATGGTGCTTTCCACCATGTCCCCGCCCTGGTTGACTTCGCCGACGATCCGGTCGGCCCCGTAGCTGTCGAACAGCGACACAGCCCGCCGCGCCCACTCTTCCGGCCGGAATTTATCGCTGCCGTCGTCCAGAACGTAGCCGTAGCCTTTGGCGTCGATGCCTGCCGCAATGATGCCCGTTTCGTCCGATCCGGCCTTGTTCGTCACCGCAGGGTCAACCGCGATGACAATCCGCACGAGGTCCGGCAATTCCGGCGCCCGCTTGATGTAGGATCGGCGCCAGAGCGCATCCTCCGCGTCCTCGACGTAAGACCCTTCTAGAAACCGCTTGCGCGCCCGGTGGGGCAGGTTGGCGAGGTCGTTCAGGTATTCCGGCGACAGGTTCTCAGCGTTGTCGTAGGGGTTGACGACGATGTGCCCGTATTGGCTGCGGTCGATCGCGCCTTCGCTCTCTGGCTCAATGCCTTCGATCCAAAGCTGATAGGTCCAGTGCTGGCGCGTGGTCGGGTTGAGGTCGACGTAGAACCGCTGCGATAGATCCTTGCCCGTGATCGTCTTGGCCGACTGAGCCAAGCGCGACCGCAGAAGCGTGAACGCCAAGTAGCGGCATTCGCTGGCCTCGTTGATGTAGATGGTCGCGTATTCGTTGCCGAGTAGCTTCTCAAGCGCCCGGTCGTCGTTTAGCCCGCCAACCCACACTTCCGAGCCGTTGGCCAGTTGGAAGAAGCCATATTGCTCTTTCCACTCATAGCCCACGCCGGGGAAGCGGATGGCCATCATTGCGGGCCATGTGCCTTTGACGATGGCGCGCTTGGCTGATGTTGCCTCTTGCCGCACGATCAGGTGCCGCGATCCGGGGGCAAGCAGCGCCCGCTCCGCAACCGTCCCGGTGATTTCGAACGTCTTGCCGGAGCGTGAGCCGCCGTAAATGAGGTTGAACCGCTTGCCCGAGGTCAGGAGTTCCGCGCGGGCGCGTTCCTGTCCGGGGTTGCGCTTGTAGGTCACAGCTTCTCCGCGTCTGCCTCTAGCGTCACGGTGAGGCCCACGTTTGCCTCAATCGTCTGTTTGTCTTTTTGGTCAAGCATTTGCTTGCCAAGCCAAATCATCATGGTTGAGTTGCGGTCTTCAGTTGCGGCCTGAAACTGAGCGCGCCGCAGGGAGATTTTCCCCGGCGCGGCCTTTTGGGCGAAATAGTCCGGAAAACTCATTGCCTTGTCGCGCTTACATGCAACATCCAGCGTGTCGTAACTGATGCCGAGAAACGCGGCAATTTCGTTGCCGGTGCATTGGATGGCGCAAAGCTTATCCGCCGTGTCCCAGTCGATTACCTTGCGCGGTCTTCCCATCACCTAACCTCAGAACGGCATCGCAGCAACGTGCGCGGCATGTTCTAGCCGCTTGACGTGTTGCGCAATTTTGGACATGCGCTGTTTGCGATCGGCTGCGGCGGTCTTGCCGCCCATCTTGCCGCCGGTTGTGACTTTGGAGGACATGGCGGCTCACTTTCGCGTCAGGTGGTCAAACAGCTTTTGCGCCCGCATGGGCTTGCGGATGGTCGCGTAGGCGTCAAGGATTTCGCGGTGCCAGCCCATGTGGAAGTCGTACAGGTCGGCGTTGGTTTCGAACGTCACAGTTTCGACAGAGCGGCTGGACCGCAGGTTGGCAGATCCATGCGCCACGATCTTGCGGCCTTCGATGTTGATCAGCGCAATCTTGGTGTGCGTCCCTGCAACGGCAAGCTGGAAGCGGTCGCCTTGGTCCAGGGTCTTGTAGATGAATTCGGCGTTGTGGCGGTTGTGCGACCAGAAATAGTCGCTGACGATGATGTTCAGGGTTCCGAGAAAGCCAGTTTCCAGCATGTTGCCGAGGCTGACCACGTTCTCATCCCCGATGGACAGGGTTGATATGGTCAGGTCATCAATCGCCGTCATGGTCTCGACGGCAAGCGCCTCGAACACGTCTCCGAAGATGAAGTTGCCGGACAAGAGCGCATCGACACGCTCACCGTCCAGAATGGCTTGGCCGCAGTCCTTCACGAAGTCCGCCGCCCGGTCGTATTTGACGGAGCGGGATGTGGGGCGCTTGGCCAGCTTTGGCAGGACGTAGCGGTTTTCCGACGTGTCGCCCTTGCCAAGGTCGAACGCGCCAAGGTCGAACGCGCCAAGGTCAAGATCGAAGTCGGCCAGACCGATGTCGATAGGCGCAAGATCAAGGTTCAAATCCATGCTAATCACCTGTTTACACGGGAAAATATAGCATTTTTCAGGGTGTTTTCCTAGAGAAAAGACCCTGTTGCGGGGCCTATCGTTGTTTGCGTTGGGGACATTTCGGGCTTGACGGTCCTCATTAGGACCAAGACCGCCAGCGGCTTAAGCCAGCAAAGCAGCACCTATTGCGACCATACACCGCATATTGATATTTTGCAAGTGCGCGGCGCTATGCCTGCATCAACGCCAAAATCTGCGCTACCGCCAGCGCGTACAAGCGCGGAATATCGTCTGACTGGTTTTCGAGGCCCCACACTGTGCGGGGCTTGACGCCAAGTGCTTCGGCCATCTGATCTTGTGTCAGGCCCAGCGATTGCCTAGCCTGTTTCAATTCGTGTGGCCTCATTCCGCCAAATCCGCAATTTCAACCTGCATGGCGATCCATTCTTTGGCAGCCACCAGCGTGCTGCATCCCGTTTTGACACAACGGCCTTCCGCATTCACGATGTTCCACCCCATGTTGCCGACAGTTTGCTTGACGATTTCGAACCCTTTGTACATGCGCTTTGCCATCTTCGTCGCTCCCGTTTAGGCTTCTGCCCGTTTCCATGACTAAGATATAGTCGCAAATTTTGCGACTTTCAAGGGGTATTTTGCAATATTTGCGATTTATGCCTCCGCATCCCGCATTATTTCATATTTGACCACTTCCATGACGCCCATTGCCAGCGTCAAAGGCACGCGGCCCACGTAGTCATAGATCACATCCTTGATCCGGTCGGCCATTTCTTCGGACAGGTCTTGCATTGGCTGGCCCGTGCTGACGATCTTGAACGGTTCGGTCATTCCGCCGCCCACCTTTTCGCGTTGATCGGATCAACCGTCACTTCAACTGGACGGCCTAGCAATTCTACCCCTTGCACGGTTGCCTTGATCATTGGCACGGGGCCGCTTTCGTCAAGGCGCTGGAACGTCGCCAGATGATCGGCAAACAGACCGCCTAGCAGTTGCAGCGCGTCACCGGGGTTGTACTCCTCCAGCCGCCTGCCAGCCTCATACTCGCCCATGCGGCGCTGATAGTCCTGTTCCACGCGGGCGCAAAATGCTTGCACATGCCGCCATTCGGTCGGGCCGATCTCCTGCACGGTGCGGTAATCGGATTTTGTCGCGTGCCAGTCGTTTGCGGATAGGCTGGCGAAAAAATAGGCCCCGAGGAACGGGCTTTCCACGATCTGCGGGCGGCGCTGTTTTGGCAGGCGCACCAATTCGACCTTGCGCGGCGCGACGGCAAGCCCGCCCATGTCGTTAATGGCGTCGCAGATGGCGAAGACGTCCGATGGTGGCGCGGTGCAGAGTAGCTTCATGCGGGCATCCATGGTTCGCGTGGGAGGCTGACGGTCGAAATGCCGAACTGCGTCGATGACGCGCCCGCGCTGGCCACCGTGACCCTGCGCACATCAGCACGGGGCGGCACGTATGCGGGGCGCTGCGGTTTGGCGATGTGCTGGCCGTACCCGTCAGGCCGCGTCTCCGGGTGGTGCTTGCAGTAATCCTTCACCGCGCTTTCCGTGCGGCCCATGGCTCTTGCCGCGTCGGCGTTGCTCAGGTGTCGGTGGGCGATGTAGTCGGCTTTGATGCGCTCGTACAATTGCGTCATTTCATGCCCCGCAGCATCTCGCCAACATAGGATTTCGAAATCCCCATGCGGTTTGCGATTTCCATTAGCGTCAGGCCCTGCAGGCGCAGAGCATCGGCCTCACGCTCTTTCTGCGCACGGGTGTTTTTCCGGGCCTCTACGCTGGCATCTACCGCGTTTGACGTGCTGGTGCGCGGAACATCGTCTAGGGCCTTTGGCGGGCTTCCTATGGCCTGTGTGTGGATACTGTTGCCGCCGACCTTCTTGCGGGCGACATATCCGGCATGAACAAGACGGCGGATGCTGTCCAAGACCTGCGCGTGGGTGAGTTTCGCGGCGGCTTGGATATCCGGCACGAGGGCGTGCATGGCGATGGCGTCAAACACGGCGCGGTCACGCTCGTCGCGGGTTGTCTGACGTCCGGTTGCGTCCAGGACGATATCCCCGGTCGGCTTGCGCTCTGCGGCACGGTCAGCGGCCCAACGGATGGCGAGGCGGGCTTCCAGGTTGGCGATCATATTCGACATTGCCGAAGAGAGCTTGTGGTCGGCCTTGATTGCGCCACAGCACAATGGCGCATGTGGGTTGTCGCGTTCCGGGTCTTTCGGGTCAATGATGTTGCCGAACGGGCGGAGGTCGGATTTCACTTCGGTCATGGCGTTCATGGCTTTTCTCCGTCAGCGTGGATTTTGACCCCCTCGGCGCGGCGGTTTTCGACATGCGCGGCGAAGGGCAGGTTTTCGTTAGTGCGCACTGACACGGCGGTCAGCAGTTGCGCGGCGATGGAAAGGGCGGCGCTGTGGGTCAGCGGGATTTCCGCGACGAGGCATCCGTCGATGTACGCTTTGGCAACCGGGCCGGGGTGGATGACCAACAGCGGCGGGCGCGGGGTGAAGGGGATAAGGCCGTGGGTCATTTGCGGGCGCTCCTAATAGGGCAGTTCATCATCAAGGCTTTCTTCAAGTTCCGTCCGCTTGCGAACGGCTGTGATCTGCGCGCCGGGGAAAGCGGCTTTGGCATCCGCGACTATGCCGCGATAGGCGGACAGGGCGTTGGCAACCTCGCGGGGGGTGAACAGCGTAAGCCCCGGCATGGCGGATTGTGCGGCGGGCCAATCGCCGCCTTCGCGCAACAGGCCGAAGCGGAAGCCATCCACGTCAAACGTCCACACATCCGGCGCTAGCGGCTTGTGGCCTGCGTCGATGGCCAGTTGATCCATGCGGCGCAGGTTGGCGATCAGGATGGCCACGGTTGCGGCGGTCTGCGCCGGGTCGTTGGCCGCAATGGCTGCGTTGAGTTCCGCCATGCGTGCGCCGTACTTGCGGGCGACCTCCGGCGTTTGCAGTTCGACCAGCCTATCCACGCCCCAGCGTTTGTCCATCTCGACGGCTACGCGGTCCAGCGGCCCGGTGGCGAAGTCGCATTCAACCTCCGCCGCCGTGGCTGCGCCGTAGGTCAGGCGGTCGTGCTTTTTGTGGCGGTTTGGTGCGGTCATGCGGGAACCTCGCCATGTTCAAAACGTGCGCCCCGTGCAGCGTTGATTGCCTGCCAGCAGTTGGCATCATCGGCATTCCCATCGGGTTCTTCTGCTTCGGCATCTGTGATGCCCCAGAAAAGACGCGGAGACTTATCGTGAGGGTTTGGAGGCAAATATTTTGAGTTGAAGCATTCTGTCATCCAGAACGGTTCACCCCCATCCTCATGGGGCCACATCACAAGGTAATAACGATTGGTTGGTTGCCCCGCCGCCAGAAGCAACTTTCTGCCAGACTGTGAAACCAACGCTTTCCAGCGTTTCACGTGATCCGGCTCAATCACACCTTCCGGCTTCACCTCTGCCCACATGCCACCGCACAAATCAGGCAGATAGAAATCAGGCAAATACCAACCAGCATCGCCTAGGTCGAAACCTTCAGGCTCGTAATCCCAGCGCAAGCCAAGCGCTGAAAAGAAGACCGCCCACCTTGCTTCCGTGCGCGACCGAAAACGGTAGCCCTTCCAAACAGTCTCAATAGCCCTGATCGTCATGCCGGTCTCCTTGCGATTTTGATGGGGTTTCGGGGTGCCGCCGTAGGGGATTGCGCCACCTGCGCCACCTTTTCCCTACATCCCACAGGAATTTCGTAAGTGCTGCTGCGCCACCTGTAGTATTTCCTAACCAACTTTTAGACATAGTTGTTAATACATAAGCATTAACAACGACTTGCACTTTCAAATGAGTTATTGGGGCTGAGGTGGCGCAGGTGGCGCAATCAAGATGTGAAATTCGGCCATATGTCTGTTTTTCAAGGTTTTCTGCGCCACCTACCGTGAAGAGGTGGCGCACGACATGGCGCAAGGTGGCGCGCCAGTCCTGATGACTGATTTTCAAGGTGGCGCACTGGAAACAGATCATTGCGCATTCCCTTCGGCCAAGATGTAACGCGCCAAGCTGCGGTTAGGGCCTTCGGTAAAGCGACCCGCCTTGACCCACCCGGCGCGCGTGATGATGCCCGCAATCCGCATGGTGTCGCTCTTGGTCCATCGTTCGCGCGGGATATCCAGGTACTGGAAAATGTCGCGGGTGGTTGTCTCCGTCTTGCCCGATACGGCGGCAAGCACATCAGCCGTCCAAGGGTCGTCTGGCGAGCGGGTTGCCGTGATCTGTGAGGCTTGGTTTTCGCCTTCCCGATCCAGCCACCAAACCTCGCCCGAATTGAACGCTACAACGGCTTCGGCCCAAAGCTGATCCCGGTCGCGGCGTATGCCGTCAGCATCAATCGCGGTGCAGCGCACGGGCCAGAACCGCCGCCCGCCTGTGTCATCCGTCAGATAGTCGAATGTGTTTGTCGTGCCCGCAAAGACGCAGCGCCGTGGCTCTGTCACGTCTAGGCGCGCGTAAGCTGGTCGATACCGTTCCTCCACCCGCGACAAGAAAGCCTTGACCGCCTCGTTGTCGGAGCGCCGCATGGCGGACAATTCTGGCAGCTCCACAATCCACTTACCGCGAAGGCCGGATGAAGCATCCTTATTATGCAAGTCACGAAGGCCGTCAAAGAACCACGCATCGGACGCCAGCGCGCGCAGCATGGTTGATTTGCCAATCCCCTGCCCGCCTTCCAGCATCAGCACGTTGTCAGCCTTGCAGCCGGGGAGCAGAGCGCGTGCTACAGCGGCGATAAGCCACGCCCGCCCCATCCGGTGTGTTATGCCATTCCCCGCGTCTACAGCCCCGCAATAGACAGCCAGCCATGTATTCAGCCGAGGTTGGCCATCCCATGACAAACTGCGCAGGTAGTCTGCCACGGGAGATATGATCTTCTCGCGCGCCACCGCGTCGATCACATCGGACAAGCCGCTGCGTGGGGTGTCTGGAAAGCCATGCGAGTTGAACCAGCGTAGGGCCTCGGTGATGTTCTTCTCTGTGATGGCGTGCGGTTTGAATGATGCCTTCGGGGCCCGTGACCCTGGCACCGGGCGAAGCAACATCACACTGTTGGCGAATTCATCAAAGGCAAATATGCCCTTCCACGCCATGTGATTGTATAGGATCAAGTCACCGTTTTGCGGGCACCATACCGGCCTGCCGCGCGCATTCTTCACTAGATCGGCTTCCCAATCGGCTGATGGCTCTGGTTCTGATATGCTTGTTTCAGGTTCCTGCTTTGGTTTCACAACGTCAAAGTCTGACAGATCATCAGCGCGCAGCCTGTCAAAGGTCTGCCGTGCATCACGTTCCGCATACAGGTTGATTTCCTTCGCATATGCGATGGCTGCTTTTGACGGGTCGCCGCCATGTTCAAAGTGCGCAAACAGGTCAAAGGCGTCCCCGAAGGAGTGCCCATTCTTGCTTTGTGCGCCGATCTTGGCGGACAGGTCGCTATCAGAAAGGCTGATCCAATAGTCGCCATAGTTCCGCGTGGCGAAGGAACCAGATGACTGATATGGCGAGCGCCAGTCATTTGACTGACCATCTTGTGTGTAGCCATACTTTGCCAGCAAGTCGGCAACGCTGTGCCGCACATTGAAGATTTGACCGGGGCTTTCCGTTTCATCTATCTTGTTTGCCGCCCGGTCTGCCGCCTTGCGCGCACGCGCGGCTGCTGCTTCATCCTCTGCCGCCTTCCGCTTAGTGCGGTTGAGGTTGAAACGTTCAAGTATCTTGCTGCCTGTCAAAATCAGGCGGCTTCCCCGCACAATGTCGTATTCGTAAAAGTCACCACGGTTGGGCAAGAAGAAAAGCTGACCCGGCCTTGCGAGGGCGCGATCGGGTATAATTGCCCCTTGGCTAGCATCCTCGATCAGGTCAAAGAAAGCGTTTGAAGTTTCCGCATAGTCAGCCCCCGCGATGGGGGCCGCCAAAGGTATGACGGCCCGCCATTTCATATTCTCTGGGGTTGCCGACTTGGTGCTGTAGATCAGCAGTGATCCATCGCCGCACACGGCTTTTACCGCGGATTTCACCTCATGGATTGATGGATTGTTCTTGTCTATGTCCAAAGTCAGGACATGGAACCGCCCGTTCTGGCGTTGCGCGTCATGGTCACGCGCATCATGTTCCATGTAATCGCTGCCAATGATCCATTGCGCCCGCGACTTTTCCACGCTTGGCGGGTTCTTGATCATTGCTGTAATTTCAACGCCAGTTATACCAACATATGGCTTTCCGGCGTCTGACGACCCATTTCTGCGGCCATCATTCAAGACAAGCGCATGGGTGTCCGACTGGCCCCAGCCGGTGACCAGTGAAAGCGCCGTTTTCGTTTCCTGCCGTATATTCATAGGCGCTTTCACCAATATCATGGGGTGGGTCTAGTCTTCGATCAGGCTAAATCCGCCTGATGGTGGTGGAAGCCACCCGAGGTGACGGTGGCAATTTGCGCAGCGCACGCCGTCATGGTGCGGCCCAACTTGGCCTGTCAGGATGCCTGACACGCCGCCGCAATATCGGCATGGGCGCAACGCGGGCTTGCTGCCGTCCAGCGCCACGCAGGCACTAGACGGCAATCCGTTCACGTCGTCTGATGCGAGGTTGAACATCAGAAATCAGCATCGACCGTCTGCGCAGTTTTTCGCTGCTGAGTTGCCGCTTGTTGGGCGGGTGCATCGCCAAAATCGTCGTCAGCCGTGAGCGTCTTTGCCACAGGCGCGACTTCATCGAAATCGTCCAGACCGTCTCCACCATAGACAGCCTCGACGACCTGCACGGTGTCCAGAAGTAGGCTGATCCCGCCCGCGTCATCCGGGTCAGTCGCGGCAAATGCCAGCACGCGAAGGTTGCCCTTGGAACCAGACCAAATGGTCTTGTCGGCCAGATCATGCTTGAGGCCGTCGATGACGACAGGCGGCTTGTTCACTTCGCCCTTGCCGTTCATAGCCCGCTTTTTGGCCGTAAACCGCACAGTGCCTGCGGCCTCATCTTTGACCATGCCGAAGACTTTGGAAAATTCGGGCAGCTTGGGGTTGGCAGCGCGGCTTGCGAGGTAGTGCTTTTTCAACTCCGCAAACAGCGCCTTGGCCTCTGCGGTCGGCATATCCCATGCAATGCTATAGCCCGCATTTGCTACACCGGGGGCGCACGCATCGGTGCGCTTGGTTTGGCTGTTGTAGCGGTAGGGTTGATCAAGGCGCGGCCAATGGAAGGTCACGTCTTTGATCAGGATTTTGAGGAAATCCGTATTCGATGCCATGCGTATTACTCCGTAGGAATACCGGGGAAACCGCCCCGGCGCGGATCAATCGGCCCCTTGCAGGCGCTCGACGTATGCGGTGATGACCTCATCAAAGAGGCCGGGGTTTTCCTTGCCCAGGAGGCGCAGGAATTCCCAATTTGCGAGGAGTTGACCGCGCACCGTGTCCAGCTTGCGCGGGCGCTTGTCATCGGATCGGTCCAGCGACCACGAGCCGATGAGGTGATGCGCGAAACAGCGCACCACGTCAGCGTCCGGCGCTTCCGGCCCGGTCCAGTGGTCGGAGACGTAACCCGGCACAAAGTCGCGGGCGGTGCGCGGCGTGAAAGCTGCGCCTGTGTCGATTTCAAAAGTCACTTGTGCTTCTCCAGCCCGTACCAGCCGATAAGCGCGGCCTCGGCCCTGCCGTCATCCTTCGCCCGCGCCCATTGGTCGGCGCAGCCGGGGAAAATCTGGCTTGCCTTGGAGCGGCTTGCGGCCTTGTCGGGCGACAGGCCCAAGGCGGCTTTCCACTTCGCCGGGGCAACCTCGATCATGGGAATGTCACGCCACAGCAGCGCCGATTTTAGCGCCCCGTAGTTTTCCGCCATGACGGCGACGGTCTTTGTGCCGACCATGCGGGGGAAGAACGGCTTCTCCACCATCGCGTGCTTGACGGGCGGCAGGTTGCACAACAGGCTGTGCAGCCCCGCGATTGTGTCGGGCATGTCAAACGTTTGGACAGTCAATTCCGCCCCGTCGATCAGCGCAAAAGCACCGCAGCGACCCGGGTCAACGCCGATATATAGCGTCATGCCCGCACCCCCCGGAAAAGTCCCCCGACCGAAGTCGGGGGCAGTTGGGCAGTCATGGAAACCGGGGACAGGTTGCCATTGGTCACGACAGACGCCCGCACATGCGCAGCGTCGAACCCGTGGCGCACGGGCGGGCGATTACGGCGGTCAGCCGGAATAAAAGCCACCGCGCCGGGTTGGCTCAACAGCGCGGTGGAGGTGGCCGGGTGGGAGGAGGGAGAAGCCCCCGGCTGGCTGTGGGAATGGGTCATGCTGACCTCCGCGAATACCAAAAAGTTTGCGTCGGTCCCTCGATTGCGAAGCTATCTTGGCACAGGTCGGCTCGCATCTTTTCCGCAAGCCGTTCGCACTGATCCCAAATTTCCTGCGGCTCTTTTGGAAAGCGCGGGTAATTAATTCGCGTAACGACAACCCCAGCTTCCGCACCGCCCGTGTAAATGTAGTCAGCAGGAGAGACAGCGAAACACGCCCCCTCTTCGCAAAATTCGCGCACTGAGCGGCAGGCATCCCGATAATCGCCAGCAATCCAAATCCGGCAGGTGAACGACGACGCGGCAATCATATGACGCACTCCCCATCATCACGCTGGCAAAGGGCGTCCTCGGCGTCGAAGAGCCAGTCGCCTTGGCGCTGAACGAAGCTGCGGAGCTGAGCCCAGCCGCCGCGCTTGTCAAAAAGAGATGCATCGGTCGGCCTGCCCTTTTGGGTTTCCAGTGCGCCGATGCGTGCCTCAGCCGCCTCCCACCATGCCGCCCGCTCGGGGTAGTCCCGGATCAGCGCGGCCCGCGACTTTTCGCTCTTGAGGAAGCAGCCATCGCAGTTTCCATTGGGCGTCACGCCGTTGATGTTTTGCAGACACAGGTCAAAGGGCTGCCGCGCCCAAAACGCCATGACGTCGCGCTTCGAAACGCCCGCATCCGCCAAAGGGTGCCAGCGCGTCCAGCGCTCTTTGTTACGCTTGAACGAGTCCGGCAGTCTGTGCGCTTCATCGGCGCGGATGCCAATCGCCGACGTCCAATGCTTCCAGCCTGCCGCGACCAGATAACGCTTCGCCGGAAGGATTTTCAGGTCCTGGGTGCAAAAGCGCTGCGTGACATTGGGCAGGTATTGCTTGGCATCAATCAGCGCGTCGAAGGGCTCGCCGTTCATGCTAGCACCTTGGCGCCCGATGACTTCAAAGCCAGGAACGCCGCGCCGATACTCCACCCAAGTGATGGACACGCCCCACCGCTGGCCGACCTCGGCCACGAAATCCAGCGTCTCTGGAAACTCGCGCCCGGTGTTTGTGAAGACCACCTCGACGCGATCTTCCGGCAATCCGCCATTAGCCTCCATGATCTGATGCAGCATGTAAGCCGAGGTGCGCCCCCCGCTAAAACTGATCTGCACAAGACCTTCCGGGAGTGTGAAATGGCTCATGCTGCCCTCATCAAGTAGGCCACAAGCCAGACGCGCTCTCTGCGATGGGGAGCGCCCAAGGCTGACGCCGGAATGTTTTCCCACTCAGCATCATACCCGCACTCGGCCAAGTCTCCGAGAACTCGGCCAAACCATCCGCCACGCCGTTCGCTTGGGCCAGAAAGCAACGCTGCGACGTTCTCCACGATGACGAAATCGGGTCGTAAATCGCCAACAAGTCGGACGATTTCGGACCAAAGTCCGCTGCGGGTGCCTTCGCCCATGCCGCGCTGTTTTCCGGCAACGCTAAGGTCTTGGCACGGGAAACCGCCTGTGATGACGTTGATTCCGGTAATTCCATCGGCAGCAAGTCTTGCCCCGGTAAGGGTGCGTACATCGTCATATTGGGGAACCTCTGGCCAGTGCTTCGCCAATACACGGCGCGGGAACGGCTCAATCTCGCAGAAGGCTACGGTTTCAAAGCCGCCTGTCCGTTCAAGCCCAAGGCTGAAACCGCCGATCCCGCTGAAAAGGTCGAGAACGCGCAACTTGCTCATTCCATCGCCCCGGCGCTGATCCGAAAATCCACATCGCCGCGCCGCAAGTAGGTCGGCCCGTCAAAGGCGTTGCGCATATGCGCGCCGCTGTCCTCGTCGCGGGCTTTGACGCTGCGAAGGCGGGTTTGCCAGCCTTTCAGGTTCACAACCGTGCGGACGCGGTTGGTGGGTTCGTCCAGAGCTTCGGCCAGATCGGGGACGGTGATATCCCATTCAATCGGCTGGCAATGCGACCAGATGCGAAACGCCAAGGCTTCGGAGCGGGGGGAATATGTCATACCAAGTCCCTCACGGTTACTTTTCCGTTTGTTGCGTCCTCGATCCTGACCGCATCTGCTGCGGTAAGGCGCTGCTGTCTGGACAGGATTAGCGACAGCTTTTGCGGCACAATGCCCAAGCGCATGGCGAAGGCGGTTTGCGACTTCTCATGCTCTGCGATGTATGATGCAAGTTTTTCCATGCCTTACCCTAGCACGGTCTGTCTTGATGGGTCAAGAACAATCATCACAATTTTCTTGACGATTTGTCTTGCGGCATAGTGATTTTGCGCGTATACCTTCCCACATCGGCAACACGCCAATGGGAGAGACGAAGATGATTGAACTTCAAAAACTGAACCTTCCGGTGGGTCAGTCGCCTGAAGGTCGCGGCTGGAAGATGGAAACCGGCAACCTCACGCACAATCTTTGGTGGCGCGTGGTGCGCCCCGATGGAGATGCGCAAGAAGTGCTTTCCCATACCTGCCATTGGGCAGCCGCCTGACCCTTCCCTCAGCCGCTCCGACACCGGGGCGGCTGCGATGAAGGGCCAGCATAGGAGCCGCAAATGGTTAAGGCATACAAGGGTTTCGACCGCGATTTGAAGTGTCGCAGATTCCAGTTCGAAATCGGCAAAACGTACACCCACGAAGGAAAGGTAGAAGCTTGCAGGTCTGGCTTTCACGCCATCGAAGGCCACCCGCTTGAGGTGTTTATCTACTACTCCCCCGGCGTTTCGCGGTTTTGCGTGGTCGAGGTTGACGGAGATATTCAGCGCCACACCGGCGATAGCAAAGTTGCCGCGTCTATCCTGACGGTCGTCAAGGAAATCAGCATCAGAGACATGGTGCACGATGCGGTCAAGTGGGTGATGGACCGCAGCAAGCCGGAAGGTGAGGAGGCGGCGGGCGACCGAGGCGCGGCGTCTGCAACGGGCACCCAAGGCGCGGCGTCTGCAACGGGCTACCAAGGCGCGGCGTCTGCAACGGGCTACCAAGGCGCGGCGTCTGCAACGGGCTACCAAGGCGCGGCGTCTGCAACGGGCCCCCAAGGCGCGGCGATGGCTTCCG
>Ga0228700_1000502_pt1 | contig 35847 bp, 35 predicted proteins | sample McNCre317_Aug_MG_FD_178019 | JGI IMG/M metagenome (GOLD analysis project Ga0228700, IMG submission 178019) | Freshwater microbial communities from McNutts Creek, Athens, Georgia, United States - 3-17_Aug_MG | ecosystem: Environmental > Aquatic > Freshwater > Creek | place: USA: Georgia...
GGCAAGATCGGTGACGGCAAGATTTTTGTTTACGACTTGGAACAAGTTGTTCGCATCCGCACCGGGGAAACCGGACCCGAAGCGCTTTAAAAGGAAGACCCATCATGACTAAACTTTTCGCCTATCTGGCCATAGGCGCTGGCCTGCTGTTGCCCAGTGTTTCTGCCTTGGCCCAAGCTGCCCCCGAAGCTGCAACCGCTGTTGCTGCTGCCATTCCCAACAAAGGCGACACCGCCTGGATGACCGTGGCCACTGTGCTCGTGATTCTGATGACCATTCCCGGCCTGGCCCTGTTCTACGGTGGCTTGGTGCGCAGCAAAAACATGCTCTCCGTTTTGATGCAAGTGTTTGTGGTGACTTCGTTGATCTACGTGTTGTGGGTCATCTACGGTTACACCTTCACCTTCACCGGCGGAACGCCCTTCATTGGTGGCATGGACAAGTTGTTCTTCAAAGGCATCACGCCGGACTCGATTGCTGCCACGTTCAGCAAGGGCGTGGTGATTCCTGAATTGACCTTCGCCGCCTTCCAAGCCACGTTCGCTGCCATCACCTGCACCTTGATCGTGGGTGCCTTTGCGGAACGCGCTCGCTTCTCGGCTGTCTTGTTGTTCTGCGCCCTGTGGTTCACCTTCAGCTACATGCCTGTGGCCCACATGGTTTGGTATTGGGACGGTCCTGACGCCATCACTGATGCCGCTTCGCTGGAAACTGTGACGGCTGCTGCAGGCTGGTTGTGGGCCAAAGGCGCACTCGACTTCGCAGGCGGTACCGTGGTTCACATCAACGCAGCGGTCGCTGGTTTGGTGGGTGCTTATGTGATCGGCAAGCGTACCGGTTACGGCAAAGAGTCGATGGCGCCTCACAGCCTGACATTGACCATGGTGGGCGCTGCCTTGCTGTGGGTGGGTTGGTTCGGCTTCAATGCGGGCTCTAACCTCGAAGCCAACGGCGTCACCGCTCTGGCCTTCGTCAACACCTTGGTGGCCACCGCTGCCGCGACCTTGAGCTGGATTGCTGGTGAAGCTTTGTCTAAAGGCAAAGCGTCGATGTTGGGCGCTGCCTCTGGCGCAGTGGCCGGTTTGGTGGCGATCACCCCAGCTTGCGGATTCGTGGGCCCCATGGGTGCCATCGTGATCGGTTTGTTGGCTGGCTTGATCTGCTTGTGGGGTGTCAACGGTCTCAAACGCCTCTTGGGTGCGGACGATTCCTTGGACGTCTTCGGTGTTCACGGCGTGGGCGGCATCTTGGGTGCCTTGTTGACCGGCGTGTTTGCAGCGCCTTCACTGGGCGGCACTGGCGTGTACGACTACGTGGCCAACGCCGTCAACCCTGACTACTCGATCGCTGACCAAGTGTGGATCCAGTTCCAAGCCGTAGCCACCACCATTGTTTGGTCGGCTGTGGTCTCCTACATTGCCTACAAATTGGTGGATCTGGTGATCGGTTTGCGTGTGACAGAAGAAGAAGAGCGCGAAGGCCTCGACATCAGCTCACACGGCGAAACGGCTTACCACCGCTGATCAAGGTTTATTTCAAGTTTTCCTTGGACTTTGATGCCCGCCTTACGGCGGGCTTTTTTTCGTCTGTGCTTCATGACGGCGGCGTGGGCTGGAGCAATTTTTAAAGGGCTTGTTCAAAAAATTCAAGTCAAGCCTACAAGCCTGCGACTACCATGAACATCATGCAAGACACCCTGCACCATTTTTCAGAGCGCATTCGCGCCGCTACCCAACATGCCACGCCGCTGCGCTTGCGTGGCGGTGGCAGCAAAGACTTTCTTGGCCAAACTCTGCAAGGCGAGGTGCTCGACACCCGCGCTTACACGGGCATCTTGAGCTACGAGCCGAGCGAGCTGGTCATCACCGCCTGTGCGGGCACGCCGCTGGCCGAGATCGAGGCTGCGCTGGCCGAGAAAGGCCAATGCTTCCCGTTCGAGCCACCACACTTTGCCCCAGGGGCTACTTTGGGCGGCATGGTCGCGGCGGGCTTGAGTGGCCCGGCCCGTGCCAGCGTGGGCAGCGTGCGTGACTTTGTGTTGGGTGCGCGCCTGATCAATGGCAACGGCGAACACCTGACTTTTGGTGGCCAAGTCATGAAAAACGTGGCGGGCTACGACGTATCGCGTTTGCTCGCAGGAAGCTGGGGCCAGTTGGGCTTGCTCACCGAGGTCTCGCTCAAAGTCCTGCCTGTTGCGCCTGGCGAGGCCACGCTCATGTGCGCTGGTGTGTCGCAAGCGCAAGCGCTGTCGCTGATCAACCGTTGGGGTGGCCAGCCCTTGCCTTTGAATGCCAGTGCCTGGGTGCACGACACCACGGCCCAGCCTGCGCAAGATTATTTGTTTGTGCGTCTGCGCGGCGCCATTGCTGCGGTGGAGGCTGCGGTGACCCGCATGAGCGCCGAAGTGCAAAGCCTGGGCGCTGTGGTGACCCGCATGGACAACGCACAAGCATCGCGCGACTGGCAGGCCAGTGGCGAGCACACCTTAGACTTTTTCAAGTCTGCACCTGGCAGCGACCACTGTTTGTGGCGCTTGAGCGTCGCGCAAACCGCGCCCGTGCTGGACCTGCCCTATGCCCAATACATCGAATGGCATGGTGCACAACGCTGGCTGTGGGCACCCGCTTCTGATGCGCAACGCTTGCGCGATGTGGCGCAACAAGCGGGCGGGCACGCGACTTTGTTCCGCACCAGCAGCGCACACGGCGACGCTGACAAGGCCGTGGGTGTGTTCACACCACTCAACGCTGTGCAGCAACGCATTCAAGACGAACTCAAAAAACAATTCGACCCTGCGGGTATCTTCAACCGTGGACGCGCTTAAAGCCGAGACACCATGCAAACCCACTTAGCCCCCGAATACCAAAACACCGTCGAAGGCCGCGAGGCCGAAGCGATTTTGCGCAAGTGCGTGCACTGCGGTTTTTGCACGGCCACCTGCCCCACCTACCAATTGCTGGGTGACGAACTCGACGGTCCGCGCGGACGTATTTACCTGATGAAGCAAGTGCTCGAAGGCGCTGAGCCCACCCGGGCCACGCAACAGCACTTGGACCGTTGCCTCACCTGCCGCAACTGCGAAAGCACCTGCCCCAGCGGCGTGCAATACGGCCACTTGGTGGACATTGGCCGCAAGCTGGTCGATGCCAAAGTACCGCGCCCCATGAGCGAGCGTGTTGTGCGCTGGGCTTTGAAAGAGGGGCTACCCTCGCCCTTGTTTGCACCCGCCATGAAGCTGGGTCAAAGCGTGCGCGGTTTGTTGCCCAAGGCCTTGAAAGCCAAGGTGCCAGCACCCCAAAGCGCCGCACGCAACGGCGTGACATGGCCAACCCAAACCCACACCCGCAAAGTATTGATGCTCGCGGGCTGTGTTCAACCCGCCATGCTGCCCAACATCAACACCGCCACCGCGCGCGTGTTGGATGCGGCTGGCATTCAAACCTTGCTTGCGCCCGAAGCCGGTTGTTGCGGCGCGGTGAAATTCCACCTCAACGACCAAGACGGGGGCATGGCCCACATGCGTGCCAACATCGACGCATGGTGGCCGTTTGTTGAACAAGGCGTGGAGGCGATTGTGATGAACGCTTCAGGCTGTGGCGTCATGGTCAAAGACTACGGCCATGTGCTCCAACACGACGCGGCTTACGCGGCCAAGGCGCAGCGCATCAGCGCACTCACCAAAGATCTAAGCGAGCTGTTGCCCGACTTGGTGCCCGTGCTCAAACCCAAACTCAATGCAGCCGCATTAGCCAAGGCTGGCATGCAGGCCTTTCATCCACCCTGCACCTTGCAGCATGGCCAGCAACTCAAAGGCGGCGTTGAAAAGCACTTGGCCGATTTGGGCTTTGCCATTCAGGTCGCCAACACCGAGGCGCATTTGTGTTGCGGCTCGGCAGGCACCTACAGCGTGCTGAATCCCGAGATCAGCTACACCCTGCGCGACCGCAAACTCGGCCACTTGGATGCGCTGCAACCCCAAGCGATTCTGAGCGCCAACGTCGGGTGCATCACCCACTTGCAAAGCGGCACCGATGTGCCGGTCAAGCATTGGGTCGAGGTCCTGGATGCGGCGCTAACCTGAGCGCAAAACACGGCGCGAGCCGTTGAAGTGGTTTAAGCAGCCAAAGCGGCTTCAATGTCTTTGCTCAATTTCTGCGGCGCATCCACCGACGCATAGCGTTTGAGCACACGTCCGTCTTTGCCCACCAAAAATTTGGTGAAGTTCCATTTGATGCCTTCGCTGCCCAGCACGCCGGGTGCTTCGGCCTTGAGCCATTTGAACAGCGGGTGAGCGTCTTCACCGTTGACGTTGATCTTTTCCATCATGGTGAAGCTCACGCCGTAGTTGCGTTGGCAAAACGCACCAATCTCAGCGTTGCTGCCCGCGTCTTGCGCGCCAAACTGGTTGCAAGGAAAACCGATCACGCTCAAACCTTGCGCGCCATAGGTTTTGTGCAGAGCTTCCAACCCCTCAAACTGCGGCGTGAAGCCGCAAGCACTGGCGGTGTTGACGATGAGCAGCACCCGGCCTTGCAGCTCGGCAAACGCCAAGGGCGTGCCGTCAATGCGGTTGGCGTTGAAGTCGTTCAAGGTGTTCATGCAAAAAGCCTTTCAAAACAGAGCGACCAAGCCATGCATCAGGTGTGGTCGGGTTGCGTCTGCGCTTGCGATGCCAGCAAGGCAGCCAACACAATCATGCCGCCACCCAGGCCCACGCGCCAGCTCAGGGTCGATGCCCCTAAGGCTACCGAGGACACGCTGGCAAACACCACCTCCGACATCATCACCATGGCGGTGGTGTGCGCACTCAGGCGTGCTGCACCGTATTGCAAGGTGAAGTTGGAGAGCAAAAACGCTGCGCTCAAGCCCAACACCCACGGTGCCCAGGTGATGGCTTGTTGCGCCAACAACGGGTCACTCAGCCAGGACAGCAGGCTGGAAAGACCCGTCGCATCAGAAGCTGTTGTCCACATCTGCACAGCGGGAATCACACCTGTCACGCTGGCGAGCCCTGCACAGATCACAGCCATCAAGGCGCCACCACCAAACATGGCGGTCATGCGTGCAGATTCAGGCGTGTCTTGCAAACGCAGCAACCAGATGTTTGTGAGTGCAAAACAAAAACCACCGAGCAGGGCCAGCACATCCGACAAATCTTGTGGCACAGGCCAAGGCGAATCGGGCGTTTTCAGCACCCACACCACACCCAGCAAGGCCAGCGCTAAACGTGCCAAGGCGCCACGTGTGGGCCGTTCTTTGAGCAGCCACCACGCCAACAGCAGAGACCAGGTGGGCATCAGATAAAACAGCAACACCACGCGCACCACATCGCCGGTGGTGACAGCCCAGTTAAAACCCACATTGGTCAGGCCTGACGCGGCCATGAGCCACCACAGCTGCGGATGTTGTTTGAAGCTGCGCCAAGCCGTGGGGTTGATGAGCATGAGCACCACGCTCGCCAGTGTGAACACACAGGCAGTGCTCCACAGCGGATGCAGCCCATGCGCATTCAGTTCACGCAGAGGCCACCAAGACAGGCCCCACACCAAAGCGTTGAGAACCAAGGCCAGCACAGCCAGCACGGGGCGGGTGCGCACGGTTTAGCCGTGCAAGTCGTCGTTGCGGGCGATGTGCATCAAACGCGCCAACTCTTCGCGGTGATGCTTGTGGTTGTGTTCGTGCCACAGCTTGATGAGCCACATCACATAGCCCACCAACACGCCAAAGGCGGTGATGGCGCCAAACGCGCTCATGCCCATGCCGGTGCTGAAGGTGTACAAAAAGCCCAGGCCCAAAATACACAGCTGCTCATTGAGGTTTTGCACCGCAATCGAACGCCCTGCGCCCATCAGGTTGTGGCCCCGGTGTTGCAACAACGCGTTCATGGGCACCACCAAGAACCCGCCCAAACCACCCAGCACGATTAAAAACGGCACGGCCAACCACAGGCTGTCGATGAAGTTCATGGCCACCACAAAGCAGCCCATGGCAATGCCCAGGGGCATCAGGCGGGTGGCGTGGTCGAGTTTCATTTTCATGGAGGCGACCACCGCGCCAACCGCTGTACCAATCGCCACCACGCCCACCAAGCTAGAAGCCTGGGTAGTGCTGTAGCCCAAGGCCGCAGCACTCCAAGCCAACACGATGTAGCGCAGGTTGCCACTCACGCCCCAAAACAAGGTGGTGGTAGCGAGCGAGATTTGACCCAGCTTGTCATGCCACAAGCGTTGGTTGCAATGCCAAAAGTCAGGCACCAAGGCCAGCAAATTGCGCAGCATGGTTTTGTCGGGGTCCAGGCGCATGGGAATCAAGGCCGCGCCTGTGTAGGGAATGCGTTTGTTGAACCAGGCAGCCAATGCATACAGAGGAATCAACAAACAAATGGCGGCCTCGGCAGCCGTGTCCACGCCCGTGGTGATGAATGGCAAGTCAAACGACAGCAAGAACGTGGACAAGTTTGGCCCCACCAACTGGCCCCCCAACAACACGCCCAAGATGATGGAGCCAATCGTCAAGCCTTCAATCCAGCCATTGGCCTTGACCAATTGCGAGGCGGGCAGCAGCTCGGTCAAGATGCCGTACTTGGCGGGTGAATATGCGGCAGCACCCAAGCCCACCACGGCGTAGGCCAGCAGGGGGTGCACGCCAAACAGCATCATCAAACAACCCACCACCTTGATGGTGTTGCTCATCAGCATGACTTCGCCCTTCGGTCGTGAGTCGGCAAACGCACCGACAAACGGCGCGAGCACCACATAGAACAAGGCGAACATGGGCACCAGAGCGGCACGCTGCCATTCGGCGGCGCCCTCGGACTTCAACAATTCAACGGCTGTCACAAACAACGCGTTATCGGCCAACGAGCTGAAAAACTGGGCCGACATGATGGTGTAAAAACCGCGCTTCATGGGAGGGACTGGCATAGCGACAGCACTCTGTGCGCCATGCGGTTGCTTCTTTCTTTGAATTCGACACGAGGTTATATCACGCGGGTGCCACAATATTGACCATGCCCCGCCCGATACACGCCTTTGTTCACACCGACGCGCTGCGTCATAACCTGCAACGCATGCGCGTTGCCGCCGCCGATGCCCGCGTCTGGGCGGTGGTCAAAGCCAACGCCTATGGCCATGGCATCGAACGTGTGTTCGAAGGCTTGCGTGCCGCCGATGGCTTTGCTCTGTTGGACCTGGACGAGGCGCAACGCATACGGGCCTTGGGTTGGCGCGGTCCGGTGCTGCTTTTGGAAGGTGTGTTTGAAGCCCGCGATTTGGAACTCTGCTCGCGTTTGGACCTGTGGCACACCGTGCATTGCGATGAACAAATCGACATGCTCAGCCGCCACAAAACACAAGTCCCGCATCGAATATTCGTCAAATTGAACAGTGGAATGAACCGCCTGGGATTTCCCCCCGTGCGCTTCAGGTCGGCCTGGACCCGCTTAAACCAATTGCCCCAAGTGGATGAAATTTCCTTCATCACCCACTTCAGCGATGCCGATGGCGACAAAGGCATTGCCCACCAAATGGCTGCGTTTGAGCGCGCCACCCAAGACCTGCCCGGTGAGCGCACCACCTGCAACAGCGCAGGCTTATTGCGCCACGCGAGCGCACCTGCGGTCGCTGCCGATTGGGTGAGACCAGGCATTGCGCTCTACGGCAGCGCGCCAGACTTTCCGCAGCGCAGCATTCACGACTGGGATTTGCAGCCCACCCTCAGTTTGCGCAGCCGCCTCATCGCCATCCAAGAATTGCAAGCGGGTGACACCGTGGGCTATGGCTCCAGCTTTCAAGCCGATGCAGCGATGCGCATTGGCATCGTCGCTTGCGGCTACGCCGATGGTTATCCGCGCCATTGCCCCACGGGCACACCGGTGTTGGTTGACGGTGTGCGCACCCGCACCGTGGGCCGGGTCAGCATGGACATGATCGCGGTCGACCTCACACCGTGTCCGCAAGCGGGCTTTGGAACGGAAGTTACCCTGTGGGGTCGCGCCAGCAACGGTGCTGTGTTGCCCATTGACGAGGTGGCTCAAGCCGCAGGCACCGTGGGCTACGAGTTGATGTGCGCCGTCTCGGCGCGCGTGGGCTTTACCCAAGATTGATGTGATGCACCACACCTTGTCTGTGCGCCATTTCTTGCTGGCGCTTGCCGTGGTGGCGGTGTGGGGCAGCAACTTTGTGGTCATTAAAAATGCGCTGGGGCATTTGCCGCCCTTGCTGTTTGCAGCCTTGCGGTTCTCCTTGGCGTTTTTGCCCGCTGCGTTCTTCTTGCCGCGCCCCGCCGTGCCGCTGCGCAATTTGGCGGCCTATGGTTTGCTCATTGGTTTGGTGCAGTTTGGCGCTTTGTATTGGGCCGTCAATGGTCACATTGCACCGGGCTTGGCCTCGTTGGTGGTGCAAACCCAGGTGTTTTTCACCATCGCCTTGTCCATGCGTTTGACCGGTGAACGCGTGCGTGCGTTTCAGTGGGTGGCTTTGTCACTCGCTGTCACCGGCATTGCCGTGATTGGTGCCCACACCGACGCCGACACCACGTGGTTGGGCCTAGGGCTGGTCCTGTTGGCAGCCCTGGGTTGGTCGCTGGGCAATATGGTTGGCAAGCAAGCCGGGCCTGTGAACATGTTGGCTTATGTGGTGTGGTCTAGCGTGTTTGCCGTGCCGCCCTTGTTGGTCTTGTCCTACCTCACCGAAGGCTGGCCCGCCATGCAAGCGGGCGTGTTGGATGCCGATGTGTTCACCTGGATCGCGGTAGCCTGGCAGTCCTGGGGCAACACCTTGTTTGGCTACGCGGCCTGGGGCTGGCTGCTGGCGCGTAACCCGGCGTCCACCATCACCCCCATGGCCTTGCTCGTGCCTGTGTTTGGCATGGGCGCCTCAGCCCTGTTGTTGGCCGAACCCTTGCCCGCTTGGAAACTCATGGCCGCAGGTTTGGTGATGGGCGGGCTGGCGCTCAATGTGCTCTGGCCGCATTGGCAGTCACGCCGAGCCGCCTCGGCGTGACAGACGTGTCATAGCAAAAGCTGTCTACCCCTCAAAGCGTAGCGAAGGGGTGCAGTCGGCGCTCGATGCAGCGACATCAAGAGCGAAGCGAAGGAGCTGCAGCGAGTGCCGGCTGCGCCCCTTCGCGGGGCCATAGAGCCAACGTCAATCCTTAGAAGCCGGATAAAGCCCCAACCCCTGCGCCTGCAACCGTGCCAACCCCAGCAGCGCGTCGGTGAACGGCGTGGTCACACCCGTGATCTGCCCCAGCTCCCGCACCGCGCCCACCAAGGCATCCAGCTCCACCGCACGGTGAGCTTCCACATCTTGCAGCATCGAGGTTTTGAACGCCCCCAGTTTGCGCGTCACCGCATGGCGGTCTTCCGGTTGCTGATCGATCGGGATGCCGATGGCCGTGCCAATCGCTTTGGCTTCCAACATCACCTGCGAGATGAAGTTGCGCACCAGCGGGTCGTTCAAGATTTTGTCGGTGGTGGCACCCGTCAAAGCGCTGACGGGGTTGACCGTCATATTGCCCCACAGCTTGTACCAGGTGTCTTTTTGAATCTGCGGCGACAGCGTGGCGTCAAAGCCTGCGCTTTGCAACAAGGCATGCAGTGCTTGCGCCCGCGCACTCAACACGCCCGAGGGCTCGCCGATGATCAAGCCATTGCCAAAGTGGTGTTGCACCTCGGCGGGGCCGCGCAGCGAACAACTGGCGTGTACCACGCAGCCAATGATGTGCTGCGCAGGAATGGCTTGGGCGATGCGACCTTGCGGGTCCACACTGGCCAACGGCGTGTTGGCATGTGTGCCGCCAAAGCCTTGCAAAAACCACCACGGCACGCCATTCATGGCGGTGAGCACCACCGTGTGCGGACCCAGGAGTGGCGCAATCTGTTGTGCGACCTCGGCCAACGCAGGCGCTTTGACGGCGATGACCACCAGGTCTTGCACGCCTAAATCGGCAGGCTGTGCGCTGGCTTTGACGGGCACGCAGAGGGAGGCTGCTTGCGATGCCGAAGCGTTGCCAGCCGCATCCACAACGCTCGCCGCACCCGTCGTACCCGTTGCATTTGGCGCCGTCATGTGCAAACGTAACCCGTGATGCTGCAACGCCGCCAGCGTGGCACCGCGCGCCACCACCGAGAGCTCCACCCCGGGCTGCTGCGCCAGTCGCGCGCCAATCCAGCCGCCAATCGCGCCTGCGCCGTAAATGCAAATTTTGGAGAAGGTCATTGTTGGTAGCTCGTGTCGAAGCGGTCCACTTGGCGCACCAGCGCGTCAAACACGTCGACGCCAGCGCCGCCGTGTTGGTTGTCAAACTGCAGCGAGTCACGCGTGCATTTGGCGGCGATGGGCTCGGGCACGGCAATCGGCGCACCCATGCTCAAGGTGGCGAGCTGAATTTCGCAGGCGCGTTGCAGGGTCCACAAAATGGCGAAGGTCTCAGGCAGTGTGCTGCCCCAGGCCAGCAGGCCGTGGTTGCGCAAGATCACGGCCTGTTTGTTGCCAATGCTTTTGAGCACGCGTGGCCCCTCATCCGCGTGGATGGTGATGCCCTCGAAGTCGTGGTACGCCACCATGTCGTGCAGCTGCGCCGAATAAAAATTGCTTTGTGACAAACCGCCTTGCAAACACGCCACCGCCACGCCAGCCGTGGTGTGGGTGTGCATCACGCAGTGCGCGCCCTCAATGCCCGCGTGCAAGGTGGCATGCACCACAAAGCCCGCCGGATTAACGCGGTGGGTGGAGCCGTCGAGCACCTGGCCTTGGAGGTTGATTTTCACCAAGTTGCTGGCCGTGACTTCGCTGTAGTGCAAACCAAAGGGGTTGATCAAAAACTGCTTCTCATCGCCGCTCACGCTGGGAGGCACGCGCACAGTGATGTGGTTGTAGATCATCTCGGTCCAGCCCAGCATGGCGAAGATGCGGTAGCAGGCCGCGAGCTGCACACGGGCAGCCCACTCGTCGGGATGGAAGCGTTGTGCGGACATACGAAACTCCTGGCAATCAATGCAATCGGGTGTGTGAGCGGGGCTCGGTGTTGTCAGTACACACGGCCTTTGTCGTTGGCCGGGTTGGCGGTGGGCAAGCTGTCTTTGAACTTGGCCGCCAAGGCCGAGGTTTGACGCGCCAAGATCACGGCGTCCACGCCGACCGCCACAAACAAGGCGCCGAGCGACAGGTAATGGCGGGCCAAGGTTTCGTCGGCCATCAAGATGCCGGGTGCTTTGCCGGCCTTGCGGATGCGAGCAATCGCGTCTTCAATCGCGCCTTGCACTTCGGGGTGCATGGGGTTGCCGATGTGGCCCATGGAGGCGGACAAATCGGCCGGGCCGATGAACACGCCGTCCACGCCGTCGGTGGCGGCAATGGCGTCGAGGTTTTTCAGCGCTTCACGGGTTTCGGCTTGCACCAGCACGCACACTTGCGCGTTGGCTTCTTTGCCGTAGTTGGGGTAGCGGCCCCAGCGTGCGGCACGTGTGCCGGCCATGCCGCGGATGCCGCCCTTGCCGTCGTCTTGTGGGTAGCGGCAGGCTTTGACGATGGCCGCCGCTTGCTCAGCGGTGTCGACCATGGGCACCAACACGGTGGGCGCGCCAATGTCCAAAATTTGTTTGAGCAAGGCCGCGTTGTCGTGCGGCACGCGCACCACGGGGTTGGCGCCGGGATAGGCGGCCACGGTTTGCAGTTGCGCCAGTAAGGTGGTCAGGTCGTTGGGGCCGTGCTCGCCGTCGAGCACCAGCCAATCAAAGCCAGCACCGGCACAAATTTCGGCCGAGACGGCGTTGCCCAAACCCATCCATAAACCGATTTGGGCTTGCTTGTTGTGAAGGGCATGTTTGAAGGCGTTGACAGGTGTTTGCATGGTGTGACCGTGTGAAAAAGTAGGTTGAAAAAGCTTGGACGATGTAGGAACGATGTTGATATTGGTGGCGGCTTGCGATGAATTGGGTGAGAAAAACGCGCCTTACACAAAGCGGAATTGCAAGCAACCCAATGGGCCGTAGTCTGCCTCAAACACGTCGCCGACCTTGGCACCCACGGGACGCGTGAACGAGCCCGCCAGCACCACCTCGCCGGCGTGCAGGTGTTCGCCCCAGGGCGCGAGTTTGTTGGCCAGCCAGGCCACACCAATCGCGGGGTCGCCTTGTACGCCTGCGGCCAAGCCGGTTTCTTCCACCACGCCGTTTTGGCGCAGCACCGCGCCGCACCAGGGCAGGTTGGTGGTGTGTGGGTCCACATGGGCACCGCCGAGCACGATGCCCGCGTTGGCTGCGTTGTCGCTGATGGTGTCGAACACCTTGCGCATCACCTTGGTGTGGCGGTCGAACTGTTCAATGCGCGAGTCGATGATTTCGATCGCGGGCGTCACATAGTCGGTAGCTGCCAGCACTTGGGCCACGGTCACGTCGGGGCCGCGCAATGCGTGCTTGAGCACAAAGGCCAGCTCGACTTCCACGCGTGGGGCGATGAAATTCTTGATCGGAATGTCCAACACCTGACCGGGTGTGCAGGTGTAGCGCATGTGCTCGAGCAAGGTGCCGTAGTCGGGTTCGTCAATTTGGCTGGCTTGCTGCATGGCGCGGCTGGTCAAGCCAATTTTGTGGCCCATCACTTGGTGGCCTTCGGCGAGCTTGAGCGCCATCCAGGCGCGGTTGATGCGGTAACCGTCTTCGATGGTCATGCCGGGGAAGCGCTTGGAGAAGTGCTCGATTTGCATGCCCGATTTTTCGGACTGGTTCAACTCGGCGGCGAGTTGTTGGATCAAGGAGTCATCAAACATGGGAGCCTTTGCAAAGAGAGAGGTCAGGATTTGTTGAACAGCGGGTGCAAGTTGCTGTGCTTGGCGTCGAACACTTCGGCGCCCACATCCACTTGCAGCGTGATGCCGATGTGGCGCTTGGTAAACAGCTCGGCAAAGTGCGCCTTTGTGGCGTCGATCAGGGTTTGGCCTGCGCGTTGCTGCGTGGCTTCGCTGCGGCCACGGCCCATGCGCAGGTTGAGGTAGACAAAGGCGTAGTCGCTGGAGTCCCCCGAGCCGTGGGGGCCGCTCTGTGGGTTGTGCGTGAACAGCCCGGCTTGGCGGCCTGCCGCACCCCCATCGGCCACCGCATGGTGCGCCGCAGGGTAGGCCAGCACGCGGGTGCCGCCGGTGGGAAATACTTGTTTGCCGGACTCGTCTTGCACGGTGAGCATGGCGTCGGCCAAGCTGCGGCACAGCACGCCCATGTCGGTTTCGAGGTCGAGTTGGCCGGTGTAGAGGATCACAAGGTGGGGCATGGTGTTCTCACAAATGTGTGACTTACAGACGTGTGCTGATCGCGGTGTAGCCTTCGGCGCTACTGGCCACGGGAGCGGGCACTTGCGCGCCGCTTTGCGGCGTGACGTCAAAAATCGCATTGAGCTGGCCGGTGCCACTCGCACCGAAGTACGGTGTGACGATCTCAGCCGCACCGTCATATCCTGTCCAACCCAAAGCGCCCAGCAACATGGCCGTGTCGTGCATGAAGCCTTCGCCGTGGCCTTTGCTCGCGTATTCGGGCAGCATCTCACAAAAGGCTTTCCATTCGCGATTCGCCCACATCTGCAGCACCTGTTTGTCGAGCTGCTCCAAGAAAGGGCTCCAGATCTTGTGGGCGAACTCGGGTGCCAAGCCGTTCTGCGCAAATCGGTGGCTAAGTGATCCACTGGCCAAAAACGCCACCTTGCCGTCGTAATGTTTTTCCACCGCTTCGCGCATGGCCCAACCCAGACGCGCGCTGTCATTGAGGTAATGCACCATGCACAGGGCCGACACCGACACCACCTTGAAGTGCTGGTCTTCGTTCATGTAGCGCAGCGGCACCAGGGTGCCGTATTCGGGGTCGAGCGTGGTGTTGTCGTGCGCCAGCGTTTCCACCCCGTGTTCGTTGGCCACCTTGGCGAGCAGATGCCCCAGCGCGGGGTTGCCCGGTGACTCGAACGCCATGTGGTTGATGAAGTGCGGCAGCTCGTTGCTGGTGTAGCTGCCCTTGAAATGCGGCGCGCAATTGATGTGGTAGTTCGCATTGACCAGCCAGTGGGTGTCAAACACCACCAGCGTGTCCACGCCGAGCGCGCGGCAGCGGCGGCTGATTTCCTTGTGGCCATCGATGGCGCTTTGGCGTGTGCCAAAACGCGGGCCTGGAATTTCGCTCAGGTACATGCTGGGTACGTGGGTGATTTTGGCGGCGAGTGCTAGTTGGCCCATGGCTGTTCCTTGCGGTGTGTGGGTGTGCGACTTGGTGTGCTTGCTTTGGCGTTGGCGTGTGACGGTGAGGCTGGGCATCTGCCGCCGCTCATGTCCTCCGGGATTTGCTGTGCAAATCCCTCCCCCTTTACTTCGCTGTGGCAGATACCCAGCCTCACCTTTGGGTGGCAAATCAGGCATCTAAATGTCAGGGTGCCCACACCTCGTCGATGGGTTGGGCGGGATGTTGGGCGCAGCGAAGTCAAGGAGGAGGGGCGGGCTTCGCCCGACCCGGGGGACATGAGCGGAGCCCAACGTCCCGCCCGGCCCATCTCGCCAAGTCGTCCGCGTAAACGTGATGCGGCGCACATCAGCGCAACATTCGAGATGGGTTGATGGGGCAGAACCATGTCAAACATCCGACGTGATCCCCGCCTTGCGGATCACCTGCGCGTATTTGTCCGTCTCGCTGCGGATGAAGCTGGCAAACCGATCGGGCGTGCCCGCCAGCGACACAATGCCGCCATCCGCAAACGCCTGCACCACGGCCGGGGCCTGCAAGGCTTTGTTGATCTCGGCGTTCAAACGCTGCACCACCGCATCGGGCGTGCCGCTGCGCGTGAGGATGCCGTTCCACGAATTCGATTCAATCGCCAAGCCCTGCTCGGTGAGTGTGGCGATCTGCGGTGCCAGTGGCGAGCGTTTGGCCGTGGCCATGCCGATTGCCACCAACTTGCCGCTTTGCACATGCTGGCGAAACTCGGGCCAGTTGCCAAACATCACCGTGACCTGGCCGCCGATCAAATCATTGAGCGCGGGGGCTTGGCCCTTGTAGGGCACGTGGATCATCTCGACGCCCGCTTGTGCTTCGAGCATGGCACCCGCCAGATGCGCTGACGTGCCCGCGCCGAAGGAGGCGTAGCTGAGCTTGCCGGGCTGCTTTTTGGCGGCGGCGATCAGGTCGGCCACGGTTTTGAGGCCGCTGCCCGGGTGGGTGGCCAGCACATGCTCGGACATGCCCATCAGGCCCACCGGCCGCAAATCGCGCAGGCCGTCGTAGGGCAGGTTTTTCACCAGCGTCTGGTTGACGCAAAAGCTGTTGGCCACGGTGACCAAGGTGTAACCGTCAGGCTGCGATTTGGCGGCGAGGTCCACACCCAGCACCGTGCCCGCACCGGGCTTGTTGTCGACCACCACGCTCTGGCCCAGCGACTTGCTGAGTTCGGTGGCCACCAGACGTGTCACCACATCGGTGGTGCCACCGGGCGGGAAGGGCACGATCAGGCGAATGGGTTTGGCGGGCCAAACGGGTGCTTGTGCCTGCGTGGCCCAGGGCAGGGCCACTACTGCTGTGCCCAGCAGCAAACGCCGTCTTGAAAAAACTGCCATGGAGGATGAGGTGGGGCGAGCCACCGCATCCTCGAATCGCGATCGCGTCATGGGGTTCCCCAATGCGGAATGTGGTGGCTGCCCAAACTGACCGCCACGTTCTTGGGCTCGCAAAACACCTCGTAGCTCCAGGTGCCGCCTTCGCGGCCCGTACCGCTGGCTTTGGTGCCGCCGAAGGGCTGACGCAGGTCGCGCACGTTTTGGCTGTTCACAAAGCACATGCCGGCTTCCACGGCGGCGGCCACGCGGTGAGCTTTGCCAATGTTTTCGGTCCACACATAGCTGCTCAAACCGTAGGCAATGTCGTTGGCCAATTCAATCGCGTGGGCCTCGTCTTTGAATGGAATCAAGCAGGCCACCGGGCCAAAGATTTCGTCTTGCGCGATCTTCATGCGGTTGTCCACATCGGCAAACACGGTGGGCCACACGAAGTTGCCGTTTTTCACGCGGGCCGACAACTCAGGCGCGTAGCTGGGGCGGTCCAAGCCGCCGCACAGCATCGTGGCGCCTTCTTTGGGGCCGAGTTCGATGTAGCTTTTCACCTTGGCCAAATGCGCTTTCGAGATCATGGGGCCGACAATGGTTTTCTCGTCCAACGGATCGCCCACCGTGATGCGTTTGGCACGTTCGGTGAACTTGGCCACAAAGTCGGCGTAAATGCTTTGCTGCACCAAGATGCGGCTGCCTGCTGTGCAGCGCTCGCCGTTGTTGCTGAAGATCATGAAGATGGCGGCGTCCAAGGCGCGGTCCAAATCGGCGTCTTCAAAAATCACAAACGGGCTCTTGCCACCCAGCTCCATGCTGAACTTTTTCAAGCCCGCTGTTTTGACAATGCGGTTGCCTGTGGCGGTGGAGCCGGTGAACGAAATAGCACGCACATCGGGGTGCACCACCAAAGGCTCGCCTGTGTCTTGGCCGTAGCCGTGCACCAGGTTGAGCACGCCTGCGGGAATGCCTGCCTCCAAGGCCAAATCGCCCAGGCGCGCAGCGGTCAGGGGCGAGAGCTCGCTCATCTTGAGCACCGCCGTGTTGCCAAAAGCCAAGCAGGGTGCGACCTTCCACGTCGCGGTCATGAAGGGCACGTTCCAGGGGCTGATCAGCGCGCACACACCCACGGGGTGAAACAACGTGTAGTTCAGGTGGGTGGGCGTGGGGTAGGTGTGGCCGTCCACGCGCGTGCACATCTCGGCGAAGTAGTAGAAGTTGTCCGCCGCACGCGGAATGAGTTGCTTGCCGGTTTGCGAGATGGTTTGGCCGCAGTCGTTGGTTTCGGTTTGCGCAATCTCGGGCACGTGCTTGGCAATCAGGTCGCCGAGTTTGCGAATCACCTTGGCGCGTTCGGGTGCGGGTGTGTTGGCCCATTTGGGAAAGGCGGCTTTCGCTGCGGCCACCGCCGCGTTCACTTCGTCCGTGCCACCGGCGGCCACTTCGGCCAGTACGTCTTGGGTGGCGGGGTTGATGGTTTCAAACGTCTTACCGTTGCTGACGTGTTGGCCGTTGATGAGGTGTTGGATGTGTGACATGGCGGTGTGTCCGTGTGGGGTGGGTGATGTGCGTGGGATATCGTTGTCGGGCGTGAGTCGCGGCTCAGCGCGGCGCGAGCGCGATGGTGTTAGTCAAGGCGCCAATGCCTTCGATTTCGGTGACGATCACGTCACCGGGTTGGCAGTCCACCACGCCGTCGGGCGTGCCGGTCAAGATCACGTCGCCTGGGTTCAGCGTCATGAAGCGGCTGAAGTAGGCGATCAGGGTGGGCACGTCAAAAATCATGTCGCGGGTGTTGCCGCTTTGCGTGACTTGGCCGTTGACGGTGGTTTGCAGCGCCAGGTTCATGGGATCGCCGTATTCGGCATGCACATGCGCAGCATCGATCAGCCAGGGGCCGATAGGCGTGCAGGTGTCGCGGTTTTTCACCCGCAGGTTGGGGCGGTACCAGTTCTCTAAGTAGTCGCGGATGGCGTAGTCGTTGGCCACGGTGTAGCCGCGCACATAGTCGTAGGCGTCTTCTTTTTTCACCCGACGGGCGGTGCGGCCGATGACCACGGCCAACTCGCATTCATAGTGCATGAACTGCACATCGCCAGGGCGCAGGGTCAGCTGCTGGTGGCCGATGAACGAGGCCTCGCCTTTGACAAAGGCCAGCGGCTCTTTGGGTGGCTCTTTGAAGGCCAGCTCTTTGGCATGGTCGGCATAGTTGAGCCCCAAGGCAATGACGGTGCGCGGGCGCGCCACCGGGGCCAAGGGCGGCAGCCATTGCACTTGGTCGAACGCCACCAAGCGGCCATCGGCCAGCAGCAGTTGACCATTCTGTTCGGTGGCATCGAAGGTGTGGCCTTGGTAGACCACGCGGGCGTGTTTGTAAGCAGCGTGTTGTGTCATACCGGCATCTCCAAAGCAGGGGCGGCGACCAGGGTGTGGCGCATCACACCCAGGCCGGCGTGGCCGGGAGCGTGGATCTCGATCACATCGCCCACCCGGGCGTGGGGGCGGTGGCCCGCATCCGGGCCGTCGGTGCAAATGTCCAGACCCAGCATCAGCACATCGCCGGCTTGCAAGGTCATGAAGTCGTTCACATCCGACAGCAGCTGTGCGAGCGGGCGGCGCATCTGGCGCAGGTCCACGGTTTGGCGCAGGCTGCCGTTGATGCGCACTTCCAAGGTCCGGGCATTGGCATCGGCCACATCGGCGGCGGGCAAGAGCGTGGGGCCCACACCCAAAAAACCGTCCAAGTTTTTGAACTTCACTGGCGGGCGGTAAAAGCCCTGAGCTTGCACGCTGTGCGGCAGCGACACGTCGTTGAGCAACACAAAGCCGCGCACATGGCTGGGTTCGCCGTGGGTGTTGGGCATGCCCAGCACCACGCCCAGGGTGGCACCGATTTCGACCGCGGGCACATCGGCGGGCACGGGAACAGCGCTGCCGTGTTCCGACCAGGTGTTGGCGGTTTTCACATACAGCACGGGGGCTGCGGGTGGGGCTTTGTAGGGCACCTCGTGCATCAGCGTGCTGGCGCTTTGCCATTCGGCGTGCGCGTTCAGCAGCACGCCGTAGACGGTGCCGTGAATCGGGAGTTCGGAAGTGCTCATGCGTGGGGCTCGGTGTGAAAAATAAGTGGATCGGGTTTTACGGTGGTGGGATGGTGCTGGGGGTTTCCAGCGCAATCACTTCGTCGAGCAAGCTGTAGAGCTGTTGCAATTTGGCTTTGCCCAGGTTTTTTTCCATCCATTGGTAATGGGCTTCGATGGTTTGCGACAAGGTGCTCACGCGTGCCAGTCCCTTGGGCGTGGCACGCACCACGGTGCGACGCTGGTCGCTGGGGTCGCGTTGACGCGCGATCAAGCCGTCGCGCTCCATGCGGGTGAGCACGCCGCTCAGACTGGGGCCGATGATGAAGGCCTCGCGTGCGATGCGCCCGGTTTCTACCCCGGCGCCGCCGTTGCCGTGGTCTTCACCGAGCACGCGCAACACCCGCCACTGCTGATCGCTCAAGCCCTGGTCGCGCAAGCCTGGGCGGGTGTGCGCCATCACCGACTCGCGCGCTTGCAGCAGCAGGCGCGGCAGGTTGCGGTGGGCAAAGGGTTTGGACATGGGGTGTACGGCGTTAATTTATTTAGCATGTTAAATAAATTAAGCGCCAGAGCCAAGCGTGGATGCGGCCTACGCACTCAGGACTTACCCTGAAAAAACACCAATACTGTTTGTTTACCCAGTATCATTTCAGCCATGGCCAAAGAAAAAACCCAATACACCTGCACCGACTGCGGCGGCATCAGCGCCAAATGGTTGGGCAAGTGCCCGAGTTGCAATGCGTGGAACACCTTGATCGAAAGCGTGGTCGACAGTGGCGCGGCGACCAAAAACCGCTACGCCGGCATGGCGGCCCTGGCCCCCGCGTCTGAGGTGGCCATCCTTTCGGACATCGAAGCGCAAGACGTGGCGCGCACACCCACCGGCCAAGAAGAACTCGACCGCGTGCTGGGTGGTGGCATGGTCGAAGGCGGCGTGGTGCTGATCGGTGGCGACCCCGGCATTGGCAAATCGACCTTGATCTTGCAAGCCATGGACGGCTTGCAGCGCAGCGGCATGAGCACCTTGTATGTGACGGGTGAAGAGTCGGCCTCGCAAGTGGCTTTGCGCTCGCGCCGCTTGGGGTTAGACCACAGCCAAGTCCAAGTGGTGGCTGAAACCCAGCTTGAAAAAATACTGGCCACTGTCGACAAATTGCAACCCGCCGTGGTGGTGATGGATTCCATCCAAACGGTTTACTCTGATCAGCTCACCAGCGCCCCTGGCTCGGTGGCGCAGGTGCGTGAATGCGCCTCGCACCTCACACGCATGGCCAAGTCCACCGGCACGGCGGTGGTGTTGGTGGGCCACGTCACCAAAGAAGGCGCTTTGGCGGGGCCACGCGTGTTGGAGCACATGGTCGACACCGTGCTGTACTTTGAGGGCGACACCCACTCCACCTACCGGCTGGTGCGGGCGATCAAAAACCGCTTTGGGGCGGTGAATGAAATTGGCGTGTTCGCCATGACGGAAAAAGGCCTGAAAGGCGTGAGCAACCCCAGCGCCATCTTTCTGAGCCAGCACTCTGACCCCGTGCCCGGCAGCTGTGTGCTGGTGACGCTCGAAGGCACGCGCCCGATGTTGGTGGAAATTCAAGCCTTGGTTGACAGCGGCGGCCCGTCACCGCGCCGTTTGAGTGTGGGCCTGGACCGCGACCGTTTGGCCATGTTGCTGGCGGTGCTGCACCGCCACGCCGGTGTGGCGTGCATGGACCAGGACGTGTTTGTGAACGCCGTGGGCGGCGTGCGCATCAGCGAGCCAGCGGCGGACTTGGCGGTGTTGTTGTCAATCCAAAGCAGCTTGCGCGGCAAGCCACTGCCCCAAGGCTTCATCGCCTTTGGCGAAGTGGGCTTGGCAGGCGAGGTGCGCCCAGCGCCGCGCGGCCAAGAGCGTCTGAAAGAAGCCGCCAAATTGGGCTTCACCGTGGCGGTGATTCCCAAAGCCAATGCGCCCAAAAAACCGATCGAGGGCATGACCGTGCATGCGGTCGAGCGTGTGGACGAGGCAATCAACTTGGTGCGTGAGTTGGGCTAATGCCAGCCTGAGACAATAAGGGCATGAACTTTCAAAGAATTTTGGTGCCCATCGGGGCCGTGGGCCTGACCGCCTGGGCCTGGCAAAGCTGGGGTTGGATGGGCATTGCCATGGTGGTGACCGGTGGTGTCATGTGGTTGCTGCTGTACTTCACCCGCTTGGTGCAAATCATGAAGCGCGCCAGCAACCGCCCGATTGGGTTTGTCGACAGTGCGGTCATGCTCAATGCCAAGCTCAAGCCTGGGGTGAGTCTGATGCATGTCATCGCCATGACCCGCGCCCTGGGCCAGCTCGAAAGCGCCAAAGACGCGCAGCCCGAGGTGTTCAGCTGGCGCGATGGCAGCCAATCGGTGGTGCGTTGCGTGTTTGCGCAAGGCAAGCTGCAAAGTTGGACCTTGGACCGTCCGTTCCAGGCCACCGATGTCGAACCTGTGACGGCATCGGCCAACGATTGAGCACAGCAACCTGCGTGTCAGCCCAGACGCTGTCGGGCTCGCTAAAATGGCCATTTACGCCACTTGGCGAACTCACCACACAAGTCCAAAGGAAACCCCATGAGCGTCGTGATCCCCTCTTCCATGTCTGACCGTGACGGCAAAATCTGGATGGACGGCCACATGGTCGACTGGCGTGATGCCAAGATCCACGTGCTGAGCCACACCCTGCACTACGGTTGCGGGGCGTTTGAGGGCGTGCGCGCTTACAAAACCGAGCAAGGCACCGCCGTCTTCCGCTTGCAAGAGCACACCGACCGTCTGTTCAACAGCGCCAAAATTTTGCGCATGAACCTGCCCTTCACCAAAGAGCAAGTCAACGACGCCCAACGCGCTGTGGTGCGTGAGAACAAGCTCGAAAGCGGTTACATCCGTCCCCTGGTGTGGATTGGCGATAAAAAGCTGGGCGTCTCCCCCAAAGGCAACGACATCCACGTGATGGTGGCCGCTTGGACTTGGGGCGCTTATTTGGGCGAAGAAGGCATGAAGCGCGGCATCCGCGTCAAGACGTCGAGCTACACGCGTCACCACGTCAACATCACCATGACGCAAGCCAAGGCGGTGAGCAACTACACCAACTCCATCCTGGCCAATATGGAAGTGACCGACGAAGGTTACGACGAAGCCCTGTTGCTCGACACCTCGGGCTTTGTGTCTGAAGGTGCGGGCGAAAACATCTTCGTGGTCAAAGATGGCGTGATCTACACGCCCGACTTGTCGGCTGGCGCCCTGAACGGCATCACCCGCAACACCGTGTTCCACATCGCCAAGGACTTGGGCCTTGAGATTGTGCAAAAGCGCATCACGCGCGACGAGATTTACATCTCTGACGAAGCCTTCTTCACTGGCACCGCCGCTGAAGTGACGCCGATTCGTGAACTCGACCGCATCGAATTGGGCAGCGGCAGCCGTGGCCCGATCACCGAAAAAATCCAGAACGCGTTCTTTGACATCGTCAATGGCCGCAATCCGAAGTACGCCCACTGGCTCACCAAAGTCTGAGCGGCTTGCCCTTGAGCATTCGTAGGAATAAAAAATGAGCAACACAGTTGAACTTCTGGCCAAAGACCTGAACGGTCAAGGCGGCGTGTTTTGCCCCAGCGCCAAAGCCGACATGAAACTCTGGAACAGCCATCCCAAGGTTTACTTGGACGTGGCCAACACCGGTGAAGCCAAGTGCCCTTACTGCGGCACGGTCTACAAACTCAAAGCCGGCGAACACGTTGGCGGCCACCACTAAAAACGCCCTCATCATCGCGCCCCAATGGATTGGGGATGCGGTGATGACCGAACCCTTGCTGCGCCGCTTGGCTGCGCGCGGTGAGCGCCTCACTGTCGGTGCCCTGCCTTGGATTGCACCGGTCTACCGCGCCATGCCCGGCGTGGCCGAGGTGATTGAATTTCCCTTCCAACACGGTGGCTTGCAGCTGGTGGGACGCTGGTCGTTGGCGCGCCAGTTGCGCGGGCGTTTTGACGTCGCCTATGTGTGCCCCAACTCGCTCAAGAGCGCGCTGATTCCGTGGCTCGCCCACATCCCGCAACGCGTGGGCTACACCGGTGAGATGCGCTTTGGTCTGTTGACCGACCGCTTGGACAATCCTGACACTGAAGAACGTCCACCCATGGTCGAGTGGTACGCCGCCTTGAGCTTGGTGGGCCAAACCCCCGGCAAGCCCATGAAGCTCAGTGGCGATTTACGCCCCGTGCTGCAAGTGCCTGCCGTGGCCATTGATGCGGCCTTGGAAGTGCTGGGGCGCAACCCCAACTTACCCACCTTGGCGCGCAACAGCTATGTGGTGTTTGCGCCGGGTGCCGAGTACGGCCCTGCCAAGCGCTGGCCCGCCAAACACTTTGCAGAATTGGCCAGCAAAATTGATCGACCCGTTTTGCTGCTCGGCGGTCCCAAAGACCACGCGATCTGCGAAGAAATCGCCGCCGCCGCGAATGCCAAACAGCGCGGCCACTGCCACAACCTCGCGGGCAAAACCGATTTGATGCAAGCTTTTGCGCTGATCGGCCAAGCGTTTCGTGTGGTCAGCAATGATTCTGGTTTGATGCATGTGGCCGCCGCCTTGGGCGTGCCGCAAGTGGCGGTGTTTGGTTCGTCCAGCCCCGAACACACGCCCCCCTTGAACGACCGTGCGCGCGTGGTCTGGCTGCGCGTGGATGCCAACTACCAACCGCCGCTGGCTTGTGCGCCTTGTTATGAGCGCACTTGCCCCTTGGGCCACACCCGTTGCCTGGAAGACGTGGGCGCTGAGCGGGTCTACGCCCTGCTCTGAGGTTGGGTCAGTTCAGCAGCTGACGCGCTTGCTGCGTCATGCGTGCAATCACTTCAGCAGCGCTCGGCACATCTTGGATCAACCCCACCGCTTCGCCCACCGTGGCATGGGCGCGGCTGAAGTCACCGGCTTTGACGCCTGCTTCGTAATCGGCGCGTGCTGCTTCGGGCTGCGCTTGCAGTTCGGGCACGCGCGATTCCCACTGGCGGTGCAAGTCGTTGCGAATGGCGCGAAAGTCATACGGTGCAGGCCAGTTTTTGCGCCGCAAGATGTCAAACACCTGGCTGCGTGCTGTGCCGTCGCCCGAGGTGCTGGTGGCTTGTGCTTTGGCACCAGGGGCGGCCAGGCTTTCTTGGGTGGCCCACAGGCGCGAGCCCACCAACGCGCCGTCGGCACCCAGCATCAGGGCGGCAGCCAAACCCCGTCCATCGGCAATGCCACCTGCGGCCAGCAGCAGTGTGTGTGGTGCGTGTGTGGCCAGCCAATCGGCAATCTCGGGTACCAGGGCAAACGTGCCGCGTCCTTCTTGGGCATTCATGCCGTGGCCACCGGCCTCGCCGCCCTGCGCGACGATGACGCTGGCGCCCGCCTCAACCGCCAGCGGCACTTGATCTAAGCGCTGCACTTGGCAAATCAAACGCGCCCCTGCCGCAGCGATGCGCGGTGCGTAAGGCCTTGGGTCGCCGAATGAAAGCATCAACGCGCGTGGTGCTTGCGCCTGGGCCAGCACCCAGTCCAAGGCGCTGGCGTCTTCGTCGAGTTTCCAGGTGATGAAGCCGCAGCCCAAGCGTTGCAAACTGTGCGCGTCATCCGCCAACAGCGACGCGGCCAAGTTGTATTCACGTTGCGTCCAGGCCAAATCGCCGTAGCCGCCACCGACCAAACCGAGCGCACCGGCTTGTGCGCAGGCGGCGGCCAGCGCGCCACCCGAGGCCAGGGCCATGGGTGCCAGCACCAGCGGTGTGCTGAGTTGGAAGCGTTCGCACAGGCGTTGGCCAAATCGCCATGAAGCAGTTGGCGACGTAGGCGTGAGTGTTGGGTGAGCGGTCGTTGGAGCTTGTGATGGGCGGTGCGTCATGGGCAAATTGTGCCGCGCATTTCTGAGCCAATGCCTGTATCGCGCGTGTGGCTTAGGCGCTGGGCAAGACCACCACAAAGCAGGCCCCGCCGCCCGGACGGTCTTCGCAATGCACGCGGCCGTGATGGCGTTGCACGATGGAGCGCACCAAGGCCAGGCCCAAACCCACACCACCGTCGCGTTCGCTGGCGCCGGGCAGGCGGTAAAACGGTTCGAAGATACGTTCGCGCAAATCCACCGGCACGCCGGGGCCACGGTCTGCCACGCACAGACGCACGCAAGCTTGGCCTTCGTGCGTGACGGGACTGAGTTGCACTTCGATGTCCGAGGTGCCGTAGCGGCGCGCGTTTTCGAGCAAGTTGCGCAGCATGCGGCGCAGCAGTTTGGCCACGCCGGGTACCACCCAGCTTTGGGGCTGCTCGCCCAAGTTGAGGTGGGCGTCTAAGCGGGCGCATTCTTCGCTGGCCAAACCGGTCAGGTCCACCTGTTCGATGGTGCCCAGATCGGCCTCTTTGGCGTCCAAGCGGCTGGCCAACAAAATTTCATCAATCAGCTGGTCCAGCTCGCCCACGCTGCGCGAGATTTCTTCCTTCATGGCCGGCGAGGGATGCTCGCCCATCAGCTCCAGCCCCATGCGGATGCGGGTGAGCGGCGAGCGCAGCTCGTGGGAGGCATTGGCCAACAGCGATTTGTGCGAGGTGACGAGTTGCTCAATCTGTTCGGCCGCATGGTTGAAGCGTTGCGCCAAGAACGCCACTTCGTCATGGCCTTGCTCAGCCACACGCGCGGACAGATTGCCCGTACCCCATTGCTCCACGCCTTTTTGCAGTTGTTCCAAACGACGGGTCAGGCGACGCACGATGGGGTAAGTGCCCAAGGCCACGGCCAAGCCGACCAAGCCCAGGGTCCAAAAAAATCCATAGGGCGGACGCGACCAAAAGCTGCGCGGTGGGCGCGGCAAGTGGATGTGCATCAACGCACCGTCGTGCATGCGCACCATGAACTCTGGCCCGGTGCCGAAGTGGCCGGGCGGATGCGGCATATCGCTGTGGTGCACGGGCGGTGGCTCTACCGGCAAACCATCAGGTGGCCGTAACCGCGCTTGGCCTTGGCCCACGGTTTCACCCGCGGCGTTGCGCACAATCACTTCACGCAAAGGCGGCTCTGCGGTGACGCGCATGATCCAACCCGCCAGCAGCGTGAGCACGGCCACGGCCAACACCACGGCCAGCCAAATGCGCACATACAGCGGCAGGTGCAAGAATCGATTCGCAGGGGGTGTGTTGGACATGTGATCAGTCTTGGTGTTTGGCAAACACATAGCCCACACCGCGCACGGTCAGAATGCGCTTGGGTGTTTTGGCATCGTCTTCGATGGCCGCGCGTATGCGGCCCATGTGCACGTCGATGGAGCGGTCAAACGCTTCGAGCTCGCGGCCGCGCACGGCTTCCATGATCTGATCGCGCGACAGCACGCGGCCCGCGCGCTCGGCCAGCACCCACAACAGGTCGAACTGGTAAGAGGTCAGGTCGCAGGCCTTGCCGTGCACGGTGACGCTGCGCGCATTGCGGTCTAGCTCCAAGGCGCCAAACTTCAGCACGGTGTTGCCTTCGGCGAGGGCATGGCCAGGCTGATGGCGTCGCAGCACGGCACGGATGCGGGCCAGCAACTCGCGGGGCTCAAATGGTTTGGGCAGGTAGTCGTCGGCACCGATTTCGAGCCCGACGATGCGGTCCATCGGATCGCCCTTGGCGGTGAGCATCAGCACCGGTGTTTGTGCCAGGGTGCTGGGCAGAGCGCGAATGCGGCGGCAGACTTCCAGGCCATCGATGTCGGGCAGCATCAAGTCCAGCAACACCAAGGTCACGGGCGTGGGCGCTTCTTGCAATTGGCGTAGCCCCGTCAAGCCGTTGGCGGCATGGACTACCTCAAAGCCCGATTGCTGCAGGTACTCGCCCACCATGTGGGCCAAGCGGTGGTCGTCTTCAATCAGTAACAGTGTGTTCATGGTGGGTTCATCATGCCGGGGCTGCTCACACCCTCGTTATCTGTTGTGTAAAGACGCGGTAAATCAGGCCTTCACAGGCAGCACCCGTGCGGCCAGCCAGACCAGCAGCAACACGGGCGCACCCAACAAGGCGGTGCTGTTGAAGAAAGCCTGGTAACCATGCGCGTCGACAAACACGCCGGAAAACCCAGCCAACCATTTGGGCGCCAACAACATCATGGAACTGAACAAGGCATATTGGGTGGCCGAGTAGTTCACATTGGTCAGGCTCGACAGGTAGGCAATGAAAGCCGCCGACGCAATGCCACTGGCCAGGTTGTCGGCCGAGATGACCCAAATCAGTGCGGTCAAATCATGGCCGCGGGTGGCCAGCCAAGCGAACAGCAAGTTGGTGAGCGCACTTAGCACAGCACCCAGCATCAAGATGCGCATCACCCCTAAGCGCATCGACAGCACGCCACCGATGAAGGCGCCCAGCAGCGTCATGATCACGCCGAACACCTTGGTCACGGCGGCCACTTCGTCTTTGGTGTAACCCATGTCCACATAAAACGGATTCGCCATGATGCCCATCACCACATCGCTGATGCGGTAGACCGCAATCAGCCCCAAGATGATGGCGGCTTGCCAGCGGTAGCGACGGATGAAGTCGGCAAAGGGTTCGACCAAGGCGCCACGCAGCCACTCGGCAGCGTTGCGCGCGGGGGGCAGCTCACGTTGTGCAGGCTCGGGGGACAGCAACACGGTCAACACGCCTAAGCCCATCGATGCAGCCATCACCAAATAAGCGCTTTGCCAGGCCGCGTGTTGGTAGGCGGTGTTGTCAGTGCCCGCCACCCGGGCCGCAATCCACAGCACACCTGCGCCGGCCCAAATCATGGCCAAGCGGTAGCCGGTTTGGTAGGTGGCCGCCAGTGCGGCTTGGTGCTGGGCGTCGGCCGACTCAATGCGAAAGGCGTCCAAGGCAATGTCTTGGGTGGCCGAGCCAAAGGCCACCAGCAAGGCGCACCACACCACGGGTTCCAAGGCTTGTTGCGGGTCCAACATGGCCATGCCCACCAAGCCAGCCATCACCACGCTTTGCGCGAGCAACAGCCAGCTGCGGCGTCGACCCAGCCAGTGGGTGAGCCAAGGCAGGGGCAAGCGATCGACCAGCGGCGACCAGACCCATTTGAAACCGTAGGCCAAACCCACCCAGCTCAAAAAACCAATCGTGCTGCGGTCAATGCCCGCCTCACGCAAGCGAAAGCTCAAGGTGCCCAACACCAACAGCAAAGGCAAGCCCGCCGAAAACCCCAGACACAACATGCGCCATGATGCGGGCTCCAGGTAGACATGAAACGCTTGCCACCAACTCGGCTTTTTGGTTGGCACTTGGGTCTCGGGCGGAGGACTTGTTGTATCGTTCATGGTCCTTATTTTCAGGCTTTCGTAGAAAAACCTTTTCTATGCTCTCTAAACGTGCATTTCTTTATGGCTGTGTTGGCTGTGCCTGTGGTTTGGGCGCACCTGCTTTGCTGGCCCGCGATGGCGTAGAGGTCAACAAAGAGGCCTCGGTGTTTGCCAATTTGGTGCCCGCGGCCGAGGTTGAGCAGTCCGCGCGCCAACAGTATGGCCAGATGCTCAAAGAGGCCGCCAGCAAAAACGCACTCGGCCCTGATGACCATCCTCAGGTGCAGCGCTTGCGCCGCATTGCCAAAGACCTGATTCCTCAGAGCTACGACTGGAACCCACGCGCGCGCGAGTGGAAGTGGGAGGTCAACCTGATCGGCTCCAACCAGATCAACGCGTTTTGCATGCCGGGCGGCAAGATCGCGTTTTATACCGGCATCTTGAACCAGCTCAAGCTCAGCGACGATGAAGTCGCCATGGTGATGGGCCATGAAATTGCTCACGCCTTGCGCGAGCACGCCCGTGAGCGCATGGGCAAAGCCACGGCCACCAACGGCTTGGCCACCATTGGCAGCACCGTGGCCTCGGTGTTTTTTGGCGTCAACCCCCAGATCACTGATTTGGTGGCCAAGCAAGGGGCCAACCTGATCAACCTCAAGTTCAGCCGCGACGACGAAACCGAAGCCGACTTGGTCGGCATGGAGTTGGCCGCACGCGCCGGCTACAACCCCGAGGCCGGTGTGACTTTGTGGCAAAAAATGAGCGAAGCGAACAAAGGTGCGCCCCCTCAGTGGCTGAGCACCCACCCTTCAGGCAATACCCGCATTCACGAAATTCAGGCCAACCTGCCCAAGGTCATGCCGTTGTACAACCAAGCCAAAACCGGTCAATAAAACAGACCAATGACCGATTCCAGTCTGGCCATTGCCATCACCCTGATTGGCTTGCTCTACATGCCCATGCCCCTCATGGCGTGGTCTGTGTTGGCGGCGTCGCGCACGCTGTCGGTCAGGCATTGGTGCGTGGGCGGTGCTTTATTTGGCATTGGCGTGTTGTTGGTCGGCTTGCGTATTTATTTGCCCGAGTGGCTGTCTTTCACCGTGGCCAACGCCTGTGTGATGTGGGGCAATTTGTTGCGCATCCAGGCTTTGAAGTTGGAGCTCAAGCGGCCTTGGCCGACCTACCGCTGGGTGTTGTGGTTGGCGGTTTATATGGTGATTTACGAATGGTTTCGGCTTGAGATGGAGAGTCCATTCTTTCGATTCGGTTGGGGCTTTGGCGTGCTCGCGCTGTGCTTTGCCGAGTTGGCCCGTTTGTCATGGCAGTTGGCGCAAGCGGAATCTTCGCGCAGCGCGCGTTGGTTTTCGTTGGTCCACATGGCGGCGGTGGCTGTGGTGGCGGTGCGCGTGGTGCTGACGGGCTTGGGTGTGTCTCACCCCAGCCCCGTGGCGGCAGACATTGATGCCATGGTCACCACCGTGATGGTCTTGCTCACCACGGTCTTGGGCAATTTTGCGTTTGTCGGCATTTTTGCCGAGCGTTCCACCGCTAAAGAAGTGGTGTTGGCCAAAGAACAAGCGCAGCAGCTGGAGCATTCGCGCTGGCGCGGTCGCATTGCACAGCTCGATCGCCAGCGCAGCTTGGGCGCCATGTCGGCCTCGATCAGCCATGAACTCAACCAACCGCTGGCTGCCATCTTGCTCGATGCCAATATGGTGCAGCAAGGTTTGACGAGCGGCACGCTCACGCCTGCTCACCTGCATGAAAACATCAATGCGATTGAGCAAAACACCTTGCGTGCCAGTCAAATCATTCAACGCATCCGCAATTTCATCCAGCCTGCGCCTGAAACTTTTGAGCGGGTTGATGTGGCAACTTTATCGGTCGAGGTGGCTGATTTGCTGGCGGCAGAAGCACGGGCGCGCGAGGTGACATTCACATTTGCGCGTGACCACGCCTTGGCGCCTGTGATGGGAGACCGGATTCAGTTGTCGCAAATTGTGCTCAACCTCTACCGCAACGCCATGCAAGCCATGGCCACCGTGCCACGTCGCGTCATTGCGGTGGATGTGCGCAACGAGGGTGAGCAGGTGGTGTTGCGCATCACCGATTCAGGCATTGGTTTTTCGCCTCAGGTGTTGGCGGGCATGGGCACCGAGTTCTTCACCACCAAGCCCGAAGGCTTGGGCGTGGGCATCATGATTTCGCGCTCCATTGCCGAGCAGCATGGCGGCACTTTGACCTTTGCCAACGCTTCGCAAGAAGGTGCGGTGGCAACTTTGGCATTGCCCGCTGTGCAGGCCTCGCCCCTGGTGGGGCGGTCCGCGCACTAGGCGCTGGTTTCTTGTAGCCGCAGCTGGCGCTTGAGCACTTTGCCGTTGGCGTTGCGCGGCAAGGGTGCTTCCAACCAAGTGATGGTCTCAGGCACCTTGTAATCGGCCAAGGCGGCTTTGCAGTGGGTAATGACCGCGTCATCGGCACCGGGGCCGCCTGGCGCATACACAAATGCATGGACCCGCTCACCCAACACCGGGCAGGGGCGACCCACGATGGCGGCTTCCAAAATGCCGGGCATGGCCATGAGGCAGTTTTCTACTTCGACCGAGTAAATCTTGAAACCACCGCGGTTGAGCATGTCTTTTTTGCGGTCATAAATGCGCACAAAGCCTTGCGCATCAATCGAGCCCAAATCGCCCGAATGCCAATAGCCTGCAGTGAACGATTGCGCGGTGGCTTGTGGGTTGTCCCAGTAGCCAGGTGTGACCATCGGGCCGCTGATCCACAGCTCGCCGGTTTCGCCGTGCGGCACTTCCACGCCGTCGTCGTCCATCACCAGCACATGGGCACAGGGCAAGACCACGCCGACCGTGTCGGCATGGTCGTGGTTGGCACCTTTGGGCATGAGGGTGGTGGGCGAGGTGGTTTCGGTCGCGCCGTAAGCATTGCGCAAATCGAGTTGGGGCAAGTGATGTGCCAGTTGTTCAATCACGCTCACAGGCATGGGCGCGCCGCCGTAGCCGCCAATGCGCCAATGTTGCAAGGCCATGCTGCCAAACGTGGGTTCGCGCAAGCACAGGTTGTACATGGCGGGCACCATCAGGGTGTACGTCATGTGTTCTTCGACCGCCGCGGCCAAGAAGCTGGCGGCTTTGAACTCACGCAAGATGATCACGGCCCCGGCCACGTGGACCATGGCGGCAATGATGGCAATCAAGCCCGTCACATGGCTGGCGGGCACGGCCAAGGCTGCGGTGTCCTCATGCGTGAGCGCCATGCCGTATTCGAAATGCAGCACCGAATGCGCAATGTTGGTGTGCGTGAGCATGGCCCCTTTGGGGTTGCCCGTGGTGCCGGAGGTGTAGAGGATGACGGCGGTGTCAAATTCTTGTGTGACCGCGCAGGCGATGGGTGCGTTGTTGGCGCTGTTGCACAGCGCGTTCAAGCTGACCACATCGTCGGTTGTGTGTTGCGTGTCGAGCTCGATGCGGTGTGCCAAACTGGCCACGTCGCTGAAAGCGGGAATACGGTCTTGCAGGGCCTCGTCAAACACAATGGCCTTGGCCGTGCACTGGTTCATGATGTAGGTGAGGCCAGGCTTTTGCTCGCGGATGCCCACCGGCACGGCAATCGCGCCCAGGTATTGAATGGCAAACAGCACGAACACAAACTCTGGGCGGTTGCTGACAAACAGCAACACCCGGTCTTGCGGACCAATGCCTAAACTGGCCAGTGCTTGCGCACAGCGCAACACCTCGTGCCAGGTTTCTTGGTAGGTCCAACGTTGCTGCTCAAACACCAGCGCTTTTTTGTGGGCGTGTGTGTTCTTGGCGTTTTCGAGCAGCGAAATGAAGGACTTAGGGCGCTGTGCAAAGCAGCGCACCAGGCGCTTGTGGTCCCACGCTTCGACCCGTTGCGCCCCCATGGCGCTGTCGTTCCAAGCGGCGTGCATCATGCGTGAACGTGGTTGGCGCCGCGCTCGATCACCACTTCTTGGTTGACCAAGCTGCTCGAGTGGTTGAGGTCGGATTGCGAAATCAAGACCGACAGATCACCGCCGCGCAGGCTGGCAATCACATCGCTCAAGCGCATGGAGAGTGCCGGGGCCACGCCTTCAAACGGTTCGTCCAGCAGCAGCAACTTGGTGCCCACCGCCATGGCGCGCGCCAGGGCCACCAGTTTTTGTTGACCGCCGGAGAGCAGCAGCGCGCGACGGTCGGCCATGGGTTGTAACTCGGGCAACACGCTGTACACAAACGCCAAGCGATCTTGGATGTTGAGGGTTTTGGACACCCACAGTGGAATCAAAATGTTTTCTTCGACGGTCAGCTCAGGCACCAAGCCACGGTCTTCAGGCATGTAGCCAATGCCCAGGCCTGCGCGCGCTTCGGGCGGGATTTGGGTCAAGTCCTGGCCGTTGAAGTGGATGCTGCCAGAGCGCACTTGCAAATGCCCCATCACGCTGCGCATCAAGCTGGTTTTGCCCGCGCCGTTGCGCCCCACCAAACCCGTCATGCCGCCGGTTTCGACGGTGAGCGTCATGCCGCGCAAAACTTGCACGGACTCGATGTTGACGTGGATGTCTTTGATTTCAAGCATGGCTGGCCTCCTGACGCAACTCACCCGTCACGTAGCGACGCACATCGTCGGTGGCCAAAGCTTTTTCGGGCGCATCGTCGGCAATGATGCGACCGCTGTAAAACGCAATCACGCGATCCGCATGGCGCCGCACAATGTCCATGTCGTGCTCGACAAACAAGGCGGTCAAGGGTTCGTTGCCCAAGGCATGCATGACGGTTTCCATCATCGGGAATTTTTCTTCGGCCGACACGCCGCTGGTGGGTTCGTCCAACAACAACAGTTTGGGCGAGCCAGTGAGTGCGAGGGCAATGTCGAGCAGCTTGCGCACGCCGCCAGGCAGCTCGCTGACGCGGCGGTGGCGGTGTTGAATCAAACCAAAACGCTCCAGCAATTCAACGCCACGTTCAATGTGTTGTGGCTGCGAGGCTGAGCGCCACATCGACAGCTGGTTGTCATGGCAGGCCATGGCCACCAGCATGTTGTCCATCACGCTCAAGGCGGGATAGAGCTGTGGAATTTGAAACGAGCGGGCCACGCCTAAGCGTGTGATTTGGCGGGGCGACATGGCGGTGATGTCGGTGTCGCCCAAATGGATGCTGCCTTGGTCGGGCTTGAGGTAGCCGGTGATCATGTTCACAAACGTGGTTTTACCGGCACCGTTGCTGCCGATCAAACTCACACGTTCACCCACTTGGATGTCGACGCACAAATCATGTGCCGCCACCACCGCGCCAAATTGTTTTTGCAAATGGCGCGCGCTGAGCAAAAGAGAAGAACTCATGCTTGCTCCTTGTGCGCTTTAGGACTCCACAACGACCCCAGGCCGAGCGGTAAGAAACGAATCACAAACATCAAGAACAGCCCCAGTGCCAATTGCCACGTGTTGGGGAAGTAGGCGCTGGAAAAAGAGCGCACCGCTTCCAAGATGACCGACGAGAGCATGATGGCAATCACGCTTTGTGTGCCCGCCAAAATGGCCACGAACACAAACTCGCCCGAGGTGGTCCAGTAGCTGAAGTTCGGGTCAATGTGGCCCAAGGCCATCACGGCCAAAGCGCCACCGCAGCCGCCCATGAAGGCAGCCAGCACAAAGTTCAGGGCCATGGTGTGGCGCACCGAACCGCCCAGGTATTCCACCCGCAATTCGTTTTCACGAATCGCTTGGGTGATCAAGCCACGGGTGGAGTCAAAGTAAATCCGGCTCAGGTAAGACATGAGGCATGCAAAACACACCGCCACGGCATACAGCACATAGCCCACCCAGTCGTCGCTGAGGGCTTGACCCAGCACCGACACACGGCCCAGGTTGAAACCATCAGAGCCACCGAGTCGTTCGGTCTTGACCAAGATGCCATAGCCCACCATCGACAGCGCCAGCGTGAGCATGGAGAAAAAGATGCCACGGTAACGCGACAGCAGCGGCGCAAACGGTGCAGTGAGCGCTGCGGCGGTAACGCCCCCGATCAGCGTCAACACGATGGCGTCGGTGATGCCCATTTTTTGAAACAGCAGGGCTGCGGTGTAGCCGCCAATGGCCGACATCAAGCCTTGCCCAAAGGCCACCACACCACCGCGCATCAACAGCACGATGCCCAGCGATACCAAGCCGTTGGCAAAAGCCATGGTGCACATGAAGAGCAGCCATTTCGGCAAAACCAGTCCAAGCGCCAAAAGAGCGGCCGTGCACAGCACAGCGGCCCACGTTAAGAAGGTGAAGGATCGATGCATGGTTAGATTTTTCGCGCCTGAATTCTTTGAAACAGCCCCTCGGGGCGCACCATCAACACCAAGGCCATCACGACGTAAATCGAGAACAGCTCAGCCACTGGCACCACGTGCACCGCAAAGGCGCGGGCCAGGCCCACGATCAAGGCACCAATGGCAGCGCCTTCGATGCTGCCCAGGCCACCAATGATGACCACAGCGAACGACAAAATAATCACGCCCACCGACACGCCGGGTTGCACCGAAATCATGGGCGCAGTGAACGCGCCACCCAAAGCAGCCAAGAACACACCCACACCAAACGCGTGCATGTACACCTTGGACACTTGGATGCCCATGCTCGATGCAATTTCGGGGCTGTGAATGACAGCGGTGACGATTTTTCCTTGGCGTGTGCGGTTCAGTGCCCACCACACGGCCAAGCCCACCACCACGGCCAGCACCACCAGCAAGAAGTCGTAGCCCACATAAATTTGGTTGCCAATTTCGACGTTGCCAAACAGGCTGTAAGGCTCAGACACGTAGTAAGGGTTGGCACCCCAAATGAGTTTGGTGATGTCTTCCATGCACAAGAACAAGGCATAGGTCACCAACACCAACAGCACCTCGTCATGACCGTAAAAAAAGCGCAGCAGACCGCGTTCGGTCAACGGCGCAATCAACACGGCAATGGCGATGGCTGCGAGCAACATGGCCACCAGGCTCCAGCCCGGGGCCCATTTCATCGTCGCCACCCAACCGACAAAGGTGGCGGCAGCGTACGCGCCTAGCGCGTAAAAACTGCCGTGTGCAATGTTCAAAATTTTGAGCACACCAAACACCAGGGTCAGCCCCAGCGCGACGATGAAAAGCCAAGACGCATAGGTCAGGCCATCCATCAAAATAGTGACAGCCAGTCCCATGCGTTCTTCACTCCTTGATGCTTAGTTGCACTTGGCGCCAGGGAAACCGGCTTTGAGCCAGTCGTCTGACTTCATGTTGGCGGGTGGGTTCACGCACTCGGCGGGGAAGCGTTGGATGTCTTCGATCATCACCATCTTCTTCGCGGCATCCCAGCGTGTGCGGCCAATCGCGGTCTCTTGAATCGCTTGGTTACCACCACCCAGGGTCATGCGGATCTTGCCAGCAGGCGAATCCCATTCGCTGTTTTTGAGTGCAGCGGCGAGTTGCTCAGCCGTGGGCTTTTTGCCACCGTTGGCGGCCATCGCTTTTTCCACCGCGAGCTTCAAACCCAACAAGGCTTGTGCCATGCGGTACGGGGCTTGCACAGGGTAGACGTTGTTGGCCTTGGAATACGACTCCCACCACCAATCGTTGAGTGCCGACTTCGGTGCCATCAAACCGTAGGCGCCGCGTGCGCCCAAGATCGTGCCGTCTGGCACTTTCTCGCCCAAGCTAGGCAACACATGGTCGCCCGCAGACAACACCACTTGCGAGCGCTTGAATAAGCCGCGCGGTGCGGATTGCATGATGAAGGCCTGCAAGTCGCCGCCCCACAAGCTGGAGTGCACCAAGTCCGCAGGCTTGGCCATCAAGGCAGAAATCTCCGTGCCGTACTGACCGGCGCCAAACTTAGGCAGCAAGTCTTCGCCGGGCTTGGCATC
>Ga0228700_1000503_pt1 | contig 35760 bp, 38 predicted proteins | sample McNCre317_Aug_MG_FD_178019 | JGI IMG/M metagenome (GOLD analysis project Ga0228700, IMG submission 178019) | Freshwater microbial communities from McNutts Creek, Athens, Georgia, United States - 3-17_Aug_MG | ecosystem: Environmental > Aquatic > Freshwater > Creek | place: USA: Georgia...
TCATGTTGAATTGACGCATGACCGAAAACCGCGAAAAGCTCGAGACCGTTCAAATTCGACGCATGCCAAAGTTTCTGCCGTTCCTGTTGACCGGGGGCGTGCTGGGTCTAATCACTGCTCTGATCATGTGGGTTAGCAGCGGCGCGAACCAGAACGTTTTTGGCTACCTGATCGCATACTGCACCGGCATTGGAGCAGCCGCGGGAATCATCGCGGCCACGGCATTTGAGGCGGCAACCCGCAAGCGCGCCAAGAGTGTGCAGGCCACTAAACTAGAGGGGTAAACGGGCCTCACAAGGGCGTCGAAAAGCCCGATTCACCCAAATCCAACCCTCTGATTGATTGGTGATCCATGCTGCGTGGCGACGGACTTCTGAATCACGATTTGGCCGTATCGGCCGATGATGAAAAAGCCCCCAAGGATCAGTGCGGCGTATTCGGAGTCTGGGCTCCAGGCGAAGAGGTTGCCAAGCTGACCTTCTTCGGTCTTTACAGCCTTCAGCACCGCGGCCAGGAATCGGCCGGCATCGCAACCTCAGACGGCAGCAAGATCCTCGTCTATAAAGACATGGGTCTGGTCAGCCAGGTCTTTAGCGAGTCGGCTCTCGAATCGCTCACCGGCCACATCGCCGTTGGCCACAACCGTTATTCGACCACCGGCGCATCGCACTGGCGCAACGCCCAGCCGACCCTCGGTCGCACCAGCTCGGGCACTGTCGCTCTGGCCCACAACGGCAACCTGACCAACACCGCCGACCTGCTCGATCTGCTTCGCAAGCGCTACCCAGACCAGGGCGCCAACGAGATCACCGGCGGTAACACCACCGACACCGCCGTGCTCACCGCACTGCTGGCCGGTGACACCGACCACACTCTCGAGGCCACAGCACTCGAACTGCTGCCAAAGGTCAAGGGCGCATTCTGTCTGGTCTTCATGGACGAAACCACCCTGTATGCGGCACGCGACCCGCAGGGCGTTCGCCCACTCGTGCTCGGCCGCCTCGAGCGTGGCTGGGTGGTTGCATCCGAGACCGCGGCACTCGACATCGTTGGCGCGAGCTTCGTTCGCGAGATCGAGCCGGGCGAGCTGATCGCCATCGATGAAAACGGACTGCGCTCGCAGCGCTTCGCCGAGGTCAAGCGTGCCGGTTGCGTCTTTGAATACGTCTATCTGGCCCGCCCAGACACCTCGATCAACGGCAAGAACGTCTACGAGGCCCGCGTCGAGATGGGTCGTGAGCTCGCTCGTGAATACCCGGTCGAGGCCGACCTAGTGATTCCGACCCCGGAGTCGGGCACCCCGGCAGCCATCGGCTTTAGCCAAGAGTCGGGCATTCCGTTCGGCCACGGCCTCGTCAAAAACGCATACGTTGGCCGCACCTTTATTCAGCCGTCGCAGACCATCCGCCAGCGCGGTATTCGCCTGAAGCTAAACCCGCTTCGCGAGGTAATTCGCGGCAAGCGCATCGTGGTTATCGACGACTCAATCGTGCGCGGCAACACCCAGCGCGCGCTCGTGCAGATGCTGCGCGAGGCCGGAGCCGCCGAGATCCACGTGCGCATTTCGTCGCCACCCATCACGTGGCCTTGCTTCTATGGCATCGACTTTGCAACCCGCGCCGAGCTAATCGCGACCGGCCTCGGCGTCGAAGACGTCTGCAAGTCGATCGGCGCCGACAGCCTCGGTTACCTGACCAAAGACGGCATGATCGCCGCCACCGGTCAGGTCGAATCGAGCCTGTGCACCGCGTGCTTCACCGGAACCTATCCGATCGAGCTGCCGGCCGCCGAGCGCCTCGGCAAGAACCTGCTCGAGCGCACCGAAAACCCTGCGACCTGCGAGCCAGGCCCAGACAGCGAACTTGACCGAGCCGTCAGAGAGGCCGCCAACTAATGAGCAACAGCGAGCACGTCGCAAGCGCATACGCCGCATCGGGCGTTGACACCGAGGCTGGCGACCTCGCCGTCGAGCTCATGAAGAAGGCCGTCTCGGCAACCCACAACTCGCTGGTCGTCGGTGGCCTTGGCGGCTTCGCGGGCATGATGGACGTCAGCTTTTTGAAGCAGTATGACCGCCCGCTGCTGGCAACCTCGACCGACGGCGTTGGCACCAAGGTGGCCATCGCTCAGGCGATCGACAAGCACGACACCATCGGCCAGGATCTGGTGGGCATGGTCGTCGACGACATCGTTGTGACCGGCGCCAAGAGCCTGTTCATGACCGACTACATCGCGTGCGGCAAGGTTGTTCCGCAGCGCATCGCCGACATCGTTCGCGGCATCGCCGAGGCCTGCCAGGCAGTCGATGTTGCGCTCGTCGGTGGCGAGACCGCCGAACACCCAGGCCTGCTGCACCCAGACGAGTACGACGTCGCAGGCGCCGCCACAGGCGTTGTCGACGCAGCCAAGCTGCTCTCGGCCGGCCGAGTTCAGGTGGGCGACATCGTGTTGGGCCTCGAGGCATCGGGCTTTCACTCGAACGGCTACTCGCTGGTTCGCAAAATCGTTGCCGACCGCGGCCTCAGCTACACCCAGACCGTCGACGAATTCGGCTCGGCGCGTTCGCTCGGCGAGGTGCTGCTCGAACCAACCCGCCTTTACACCGGCGTCTTGAACCGCGTTCTTGAATCGGCCCACGGTGCCGACGTTCGCGTCATGTCGCACATCACCGGTGGTGGCATTGCCGCCAATCTGTCGCGCGTGCTGCCTTCGGGCGTCAGCCTCGATGTCGACCGCTCAACCTGGAAGCCACTGGATGTGTTCAACGTGGTCGCTGGTTGGGGTGGCTACAAGCTCACCGACCTCGAGGCAACTTGGAACCTTGGCCTCGGCTTTGCCGTGGTGGTCAAGGCTACGGCCGCCGATGCGATCAGCGCGCAGTTGAACGCCGAGGGCATCCGCACTTGGCAGTTGGGCATCATCGAGTCGACCCCGTGCGACGCCGAGCTGCCGGGCTATGTAACCGAGGCCAAGGGTGTGCGCGGCGGTGCCGTGCGCATGGTTGGCGCATACGCCAACTAGGTTCTCGCCAAGAAACCGGCTGTCTAGCGCGCTAGACATACTTGGTCTAGTCGCCTAGACTAAATCGATGGTTAGCGATCAATCCACGCGAGTTGCTCAGAAAATGTTGCGCTCAAACGGCTGGATTGCGATTCGAACCAGCGGCAGCCACACGGTTTGGAGTCACCCGTCGGGCAAGGCGTTCACGTTGCCTGATGGGCATCGGCGAATTAGCGCTGGCGTTTATAAAAACCTGCTTCGCGCACTGGAGGAGACCAAATGACAACTCGGCGTTTTCAGGCCAACGCATACCTTGACGGCAAGTGGTGGATGGTCGAAATCCCTGAACTGAACGGGCTGACGCAGGCACGACGGCTGACCGAGGTAACGCAGATGACCCGCGATTTCATCGGCGTCACGCTCGACATTCCTGTCGATTCGTTCGAGGTCGAAATGACCATTGAACGAGTGCAAGACCTCGACATTGCTGCCCGGGTGGCCAAGATCCAGGCCGAAAAGGCTCAAGCGGCAGAACTCGAACGCATCGCGACTCAAGAGGCGCAGGCCCTAGCCCAAGAACTCGCCCACAAGAACCTGACAGTGCGCGAAATTGGAGTTATCCTCGGCGTCTCGCACCAGCGTGCGCACCAGCTAATCGCGGCTAGTGCTGCTTGATCCAGCGCACCATCTCGTCGATCGTGTGGTCGGTCTGTGGGCAGTCGGCCGGGTAACGGTTGATATTCGCGTGCGGAACGCCCTTCTCGTGCCAGGCCTCAACCTCGACGCCGGCCGCCTTTAACTTGGCCGCATAGAGCTCCGAGTCGGCGCGCAAGGTGTCGTATTCACAGTCGATGATCTGCACCGGTGGCAGACCGGCCAGGTCGGCCAAGTCACCAGGCCACCAGCGTGGATCGCGCACATCTGGTTTGCCACCGCACAACATCAAGTTGCGGGCAACCGTGCTCGCGCGCGTGATGCCGAAATCCGGTCCGTATTCGTCGAGTTTTGACTGCAACTCGGCCGAAAATTCGGGCAACGCGTAGTGGGTTGGTGGGCAGTTCAGCAGTTGGCCGGCGAGCAGGTTTTCGCCCGAATCACGGTCGAGCACTGCCACGACTGCGGCGAGTTGCCCGCCCGCGCTAATGCCACCTATAAAGATTCGCTGCTCATCGACGCCAAGCGCAGAGGCATTCGCGGCAACCCAACGCAACACCGAGTGTCCGTCTTCGAACGGCGCCGGAAAGGTCACGCCATCGTTGCACAAGCGGTAATCGACCGCGATCACGATCACGTCGCCACGAGCGGCAATCTCGCGCGAAACCACGTCGGACTCGTTCTGATCGAGACCACCAAACTCGAAGCCGCCACCGTGGTTCCAGATCAGACACGGCCGCGGGTGCGAAGCCGAGCCCGGGCCGGCGCCGATGGGCACATACAGGCGCACAGGAATGTCGCCAGCGACACCGTCGATGGCAAGGTCGCGCACCTCGGCCAGGTCGGGCGAGACGTATTCGCTCAGTGGCGCGTTAAACGCGTCCATTCGTTCGAAGGGAGTGAGCGACTCGTCGGTCCAAAAGTGCAAACGGTCGTGAAAGAGGGCGTCCATAGGCATAGCCAAATCCTATGTCGTGAAAGTCGACGTGCGCTGACGCGAATCGGCCGGCGCTAGCGCAGTGTGCTGCCGTCGCCCAGCAAAACCGGCGCTGTTGCCAACTCGGCTGCCTCGGCATCGGTGAAGAGTCGCGAGCGCGTCAAGAACCTTACGCCCTCGGGCGACTCAAGGCTGAATCCCGAACCGCGCCCAGGCACCACGTCGATTGTCAGGTGCGTGTGACGCCAGTACTCGAATTGCTCCAGCGACATGTAGAACTTGATCGGTTCGGCGATTCCGTCAACCGAAACGACCTGCAGCAACACGTCAGACGGCCCTACGCGAAACTCGCCAGCCGAGTAGCACATCGGTGCCGAGCCATCGCAGCAGCCACCCGATTGATGAAACATAAAACCCGTGCCATGGATGCGCTGCAACTTGCGCAGCAAGTCTTGGGCCGCCGGGCTGAAGTCGACGCGAGTGGTCATGGTCTGAGATTACCTTTGGCTCGAAGAAGTGCAAGGGGTGGGCCGCCGAAACGACCCACCCTTTGCGAGTATTGGCCAGCCATGGATTGGCCAGCCAGCCAAGCTGTCGGCTTAGAAGAAGCCGAGCTTGTTTGGTGAGTAGCTGACCAGCAGGTTCTTGGTCTGCTGGTAGTGGTCGAGCATCATCTTGTGGGTCTCGCGACCGATACCAGACGACTTGTAGCCACCGAAGGCTGCGTGCGCAGGGTATGCGTGGTAGCAGTTGGTCCACACGCGACCGGCCTGGATCTCGCGACCTGCGCGGTATGCGGTGTTGATATCGCGAGTCCAGACGCCCGAGCCGAGGCCATAGAGGGTGTCGTTCGCGATCTCCATCGCGTGCTCCCAGCCGTCAAACTTGGCAACCGAAACGACCGGGCCAAAGATTTCTTCCTGGAAGATGCGCATGCCGTTGTGACCCTCGAAGATGGTCGGCTCAACGTAGTAGCCACCCGAGAGGTCGCCACCGAGGTCGGCGCGCTTGCCGCCGAGCAGCAGCTTGGCACCCTCGGCCTTGCCAATCTCGATGTAGCTCAGGATCTTCTCGAGCTGCTCGTTCGATGCCTGCGCACCAATCATGGTTGCGGTGTCGAGCGGGTTGCCCTGGATTACCTTCTTGGTGCGCTCGATGCAGTCGGCAAGGAACTTGTCATAGATAGGTGCATCGATGAGCGCGCGCGAAGGGCAGGTGCAAACCTCGCCCTGGTTGAGCGCGAACATGGTGAAGCCCTCTTGGCACTTGTCATAGAAGGCGTCGTCCTTGTCGGCGATGTCAGCGAAGAAGATGTTCGGCGACTTGCCGCCCAGCTCGAGGGTGACAGGGATGATGTTGTCGGCCGCGTACTGCATGATCAGTCGACCCGTGGTGGTCTCGCCGGTGAAGGCAACCTTGGCGATGCGACGCGACTGGGCCAGCGGCTTGCCGGCCTCGACGCCAAATCCGTTGACGATGTTGAGCACGCCAGGAGGCAGCAGGTCTTGGATCAGTTCGTTGACGTACATGATCGAAACTGGGGTCTGCTCGGCTGGCTTCAAAATCACACAGTTGCCGGCGGCGATCGCAGGAGCGAGCTTCCAGGCGGCCATGAGAATCGGAAAGTTCCAAGGGATAATCTGTGCGACCACGCCGAGTGGCTCATGGAAGTGGTATGCCACGGTGTCGTTGTCGAGTTCGCCAAGGGTGCCCTCTTGTGCGCGCAGGGCGCCGGCGAAGTAACGGAAGTGATCGATTGCCAGCGGGATGTCGGCGGCCAGGGTCTCGCGAACCGGCTTGCCGTTTTCCCAGGTTTCGGCAACGGCGATCTTCTCGAGGTTTGCCTCCATGCGGTCGGCGATCTTGAGCAGAATGTTGGCGCGCTCTGTGACAGAGGTGTGGCGCCAGGTCTTGAAGGCTGCGTGAGCCGCATCGAGCGCCTTCTCGACGTCGTCGGCGTTGCCGCGTGCGACCTCACAGAAAACGCGACCGGTGACCGGGGTCACGTTCTCGAAATATTGACCTGATGAAGGAGCGACGTACTGTCCGCCGATCCAGTGGTCATAGCGCGGCTTGAAATCCATAACTGCGCCGGCTTGACCTGGCTGTGCGTAAACTGCCATTTCTTTCCTTTCGTCGGGCGGCCTCTTTGCCACCAATCTGTCGACTTTTTGAAACGTATTAGCGCAAGGTAACGACTGAGAAACGACAGGCGCCGACTAGCCGCAAGCAATCACAACGGATAGGTCACAACCTGTCCGAATGGCTAGGTAGTTAGGTAAGTTCGAGGCATGGACAACGACGCGCGCAAAGATGTGCCGCTCGGCCGCCGCATGCCGAATGCCAAGACACGCGTGGTGGTCGCCGACCGCAACGTGATCACCCGTGTTGGCATTCGCGCGATCCTCGAGCGCACCTCGGGCGTTGCCGTGATCGCAGAGGCCACCAGTTACGACGCGGCCCTCGATGCCGTCGATGAACACGGCCCAGACGTCTTGCTGATCGACCTGGACCTTGGCGACGACACCACGCGCGGCCTCAAATTGGTCGAAGAAATCACCGAGCGATTTCAGGGCACCAAGATTTTGGTCATGGCTAACTCGCTCAGCGAGATTGTGGTGATCGAGGCGCTGCGGCGCGGCGCGAGTGGCTACCTGTCGAAAGACGACGTCAAGGCCGACGAGCTTCAAAAGGGCGTCGCCGCCGTCCAGGCCGGCGAAACCGTTCTTGGCCGCGGAGTCAGCAACCTAGTCGCTCGAGGTCTGGGCAGCCTGCACAAGCCTCAGGAACACCTCACCGACCGCGAGCTCGAGGTAATTCGTTTGGTCGCCAGAGGCCAGTCAAACAAGCAGATCGCCACGGCCCTGTTTTTGAGCGAGAGCACGGTCAAGTTTCACCTGCAAAACGCGTCGCGCAAACTCGGTGTGCACCGCAGGGCCGAGATCGCGCATCGCGCGACGCTCGAGGGCCTGCTCTAGCCAAATCCGCCGAGCCGCGCCAGGCGCATACCGCGGTAAAATTGCCCAATGACCAAGCACCTTCGTGTGGCCATTATTGGCGCAGGCCCGGCGGGCATTTATGCGGGCAACATTCTCAAGAACCAGCACCCCGATGTGGCGATAGACCTGTTCGATTCGCTGCCGGCGCCATACGGCCTGATTCGCTACGGAGTCGCTCCCGACCACCCGCGCATCAAGGGCATCGTCAACTCGCTGCACGAGATGCTGGGCGAGGGCTCGATTCGATTCTTTGGCAACGTGACCTTCGGTCGCGATCTGACCCTCGACGACATTCACGAGCACTACCACGCCGTAATCTTTGCGACCGGTGCAATCAAGGATGCGCCTCTCGCGATTCCTGGTGTCGACCTCGACGGCAGCTATGGTGCCGCCGATTTTGTGAGCTGGTATGACGGCCACCCCGACTATCCGTTGACCTGGCCGCTAGAGGCCGCGCAGGTTGCTGTGCTCGGCAACGGAAACGTTGCACTCGACGTGGCGCGCGTTTTGGCCAAGCACGCCGAAGACATGTTGACCACCGATATTCCGGCCAACGTCTACGACGGTCTCAAGGCCTCGCCGGTTACCGATGTGCACGTGTTTGGTCGTCGTGGCCCGGCACAGATCAAGTTCACGCCGATTGAACTGCGCGAGCTGGGCGAGATTCGCGATGTCGACATCGTGCTCTATGACGAGGATTTTCCTGAGGGTTGGTTCAACGAAGACGCCGAGGGTGTCACCAACCAGCACCGCGTGATGGCCCGAATCATCGAGGGCTGGCGCACCGAACAGGCCGAACGCCGCGAAGCCGGCGAACCAGGCGCGAGTCGCCGCCTGCACCTGCACTTTTTCTCGTCGCCGGTCGAGGTGCTTGGTGCCGACGGCAAGGTCAGCGGCATGCGTTTCGAGCGCACCGCCTTGAACGACGATGGCGCAAGCGTGCACGGCACCGGCGAGTTTGTCGAATACCCACTGCAGGCCGTCTATCGCGCGATTGGCTACTTTGGCAGCGAATTGCCAGACGTGCCATTCGATGCCATGCGTGGCGTGGTTCGCAACGAGGGTGGCCGCGTGGTTGACGAGTCGGGCGCGCAGCAGTCTGGCCTCTATGCCACCGGTTGGATCAAGCGCGGCCCGGTCGGCCTGATCGGCCACACCAAGAGCGACGCATCCGAAACCATCGAAAACCTGCTCGCCGATGCCGATTCGCTGGCAGACCCGGCCAGTGGCAACACCGAGGCGCTATTGCTCGAGCTTGCCGAACGCGGCGTCGAATTCACCACCTGGGCGGGTTGGTTGCAACTGGATGCGCATGAGCGCGCCCTGGGCGCCGCCTACGATGCCGGCGTTGCGCGCGAGCGAGTCAAGGTTGTTTCGCGCGAGGAGCAGGTTCGCATTTCGCGCGCCTAGCCACACCGAGGCAACTCTTAAAGCAAAAACGCCGCTCGTAAGCGGCGTTTTTCTTTTGCGACTACTTGGTCGTTTCGTCTTTCGACTCGTCGTCTTGTTCAGATTCGTCGTCTTCGTCGTCCTCGCCGTATAGGTCGGCCCACTTGTCGACGAGTTCGGCCTCGCCATTGGCCTCATCGGCGTGGCCAAGCTCGCGCTCGAGCGCGGTCAAGTCGGTGTCGGGGCTGAAGTACTTCAGCTCGCGAGCCACCTTGGTGTGCTTTGCTTTTTGACGGCCACGGCCCATGCCGAGCCCCCTCACTGACGAGTCACTAACGAAAACGGAACAAATGGCGGGCTAAAACCCGCAAAAACCTGCGGCTAGTTTAGCACCCGCGAGCCACCGCAGCCCTGGTGCTAGTTGCCGAAAAGCTGTGGCAGCAGCACCGCCAGTGCGGCGGCAACCGGCAAAAACACGTTCAGCAGCAGGTTATTCAGGGCATCGCCACGACGACCATCGGCCCACAGGTCGGCGGTCTGTTTGGCCCAGGTGCTGAAGGTCGAAAGCCCACCGGCCAGGCCGGCCGACAGGGCAGCCCAAAGCCAGTCGTGCGCACCGGTCGCTACCAGAGCCACGATCGCCGATGCGATGGTGTTGCCGGCAAGAATTCCGAGCGGAACCGAATTGCCGTGCCACCTGCCAAGAAACATGCGCGCCACCGAACCAAGGCCGCCGCCAACCGCAACGCCAATCAGGATCAGCCAACCCTCGGTCATGCCGTCACCTTCTTGACCAACCAGTATGCGCCTGCACCAACCGGAAGGTGGGCCACAAGCACGAGCAGTGGCCAGATGCTAGGGCTCACAAAGAGCTGCTGCACAAACAGGAACGCGACTGCCGACATCGAGGTGAAGCCGCCGGCAAAACCCGTGCCAAGAAACGCGTGCCAGCCGGCCGAGCCCATCCGAGCCGAGTTCGCCAGCCAGCCCAGCAGGGCCGCGCCGACGAGGTTGATGGCGATGATGGTCCAGAACTGATCCCAGACCATGGTCAGGCTAAAGCGCAGGGCAGCACCAAGCGCACCACCGGCAAAGGTGAGTGCAACCAGGCGCATACTCGCTCGCATAAAAGGGCCTGAATTTAGTCTTCGTCGATGCGCTTAGCGCGAGTGCGGTTGACCGCATTCGAACTGCCGGCGTGACGGCGACCGGCCGGGCGAACGGTGCCGCGGCGAGCATCGCCAGGCAGTGGGCGACGCGTGAAGATGTCTTTGTATTCGGCCGACTCTAGGCGCCATGGCACCAGGGTCACCATCACGCCGCGCAGATACATGAGCTGCTTGCGGATTCGGCTGGCGCGGTGGTTGTGCAGGATGTGCTCCCACCAGTGACCCACCACGAGCTTTGGCAGATACACCGAGATGCGCTCGCTGCCGTTCTCGGCGCGGTGCTTCTGCAAGAACTCGATGAGTGGCTGCGAGAACTCGCGATACGGCGACTCGATGATGCGCAGTGGCAGACCGAGCTCCTTTTCGAACTTCTTCCACTCCTTGGCAAACTTGCGTGCCGCATCTGGATCGATGGCAACGTGCACTGCCTCGAGGTGGGTGTGCCGGCTCGAAAGCGCATAGTCGAGGGCCTTGAGCTGAGGCTTGTTGAGCTTGTCCATGAGTACGATGGCATAGTCGCCCTTGGCGCCGAATGTGGTGTCGGAATCCATCTGGATCTCGCGCGAAACCTGGTCGTAGTAGCGACGGGTATAGAACATCACGGCGAACAACACCGGCATGATGATGAACACCAGCCATGCACCGTGGAAGAACTTGGTGATGGTCACGATGATCAGCACCGAACCGGTCATCAGTGCGCCGAGGCCGTTGATCAGAATGCCCGACATGGCCTCCTTGCGGTTGGCCGCGTTCTCTAGCGCGCTGAGTTTCTTCTTTGGCTTCTGCAGGCGGCCCCAGTGCTTGAGCATGCCGATCTGGCCGATGGTGAACGAGGTGAATACACCGATGATGTAAAGCTGAATCAGGCCGGTTACCGATGCCTGGTAAACCAGAATCAGCACGAGCGCCGCGGCCGACAACGACAGCATGCCGTTCGAATAGACCAGGCGGTCGCCACGGGTCAGCAGTGCCTTAGGTGCGAACTTGTCGTTAGCCAGAACCGAACTGAGCAGCGGGAATCCGTTGAAGGCGGTGTTTGCGGCGAGCAGCAGCACGGCCGCGGTGCCGGCCTGCAGCACAAAGAACATCCAGTTGTTGTAGCCGAATACGGCTCCACCGATTTGGGCCATTACCGACATCTGTGGGTCGGTGGCACAGGCCGCCCACTGGGTCAGCTGGGCGCAAGGGTCTTCGGCGTAGTGCACGCGCGAAATCAGAGCCAGTGCGGTCACGCCGATGAACATGAAAACGGCCGCGCCACCCATGAGACCCATGGTGATTTGAGCGTTCTTGACCTTTGGCTTGCGGAATGCCGGCACGCCGTTGGCGATGGCCTCGATGCCGGTCAGTGCCGAACAGCCCGAGGCAAAGGCGCGAAGCATCAGCAGAATCGCGGCCGCGTTGGTGGCGTTGCCCAGCTGCTCCATCGGGGTCACGTGATACTGCGCCGAGATGGCGACGACCTCTTGGCCGGTTGCCAGGCGGAAAGCACCCATGGCAATCATCACGAATACCGAAGCCATGAACAGGTATGTCGGAATCGCGAAGGCGGTGCCCGATTCGCGCACGCCGCGCAGGTTCACGGCCAACAGGAAAATGATGAAGCCGACCGCGATCTCGACGCGCCACGGGTCGAGCGCCGGGAATGCCGAGATCAGGTTGTCGGTGCCCGAGGCGATCGACACGGCAACGGTCATCACATAGTCGAGCAGCAGGGCCGAGGCCACGATAAGCGCTGGCTTTTTGCCGAGGTTCTTCATGGCGACCTCGTAGTCGCCACCGCCGCTCGGGTATGCCTTGATCACCTTGCGGTAGCTCAGCACGATCACGCCGAGCAGCAGCACAACCACGGCCGCGATGCCAGGCGCCGCGGTGAGCAGGCCGACGCCGCCTAGGGTCAGAATCATGATCAGCTCTTGCGGGCCGTATGCGACCGAAGACAACGGGTCACTCGAGAAGATCGGCAGTGCGATGAACTTCGGGAGGAGCTGGTGGTCAAGATTCTTGCTAGAAAGTTTCTTGCCTAGGAGCATGCGTTTTGGCTGCAGCAAATCATTCACGAGAGGCAAGATTACTCCTCTTTGTGAAATCCATGTGTGCGCCTAGAGTGGCCACATGAGCCAGTTTGATTCAGCGAACCAGTATGCCGCCGAGGCGCAGCAGCGCTGGCCTGAGCAGGTCGCCGAGAGCAACCGTCGACTAGCCCGCCTGTCGGCCGACGAACAGCGCGAACTCTTCGTTCGCGGCGACCAGATTGCTCAGGCGCTCGCCGTTGCCATGACATCGGGGGCGACCGCCGAAGCCGATGCCGTGCAAGAGCTGATTGGCCAACACTTCGACTGGGTTTGCCAATTCTGGACGCCTTCGCGCGACGCATACGTGGGCCTGGGCGAAATGTATGCCGCCGACGAAAGGTTCAAGGCCCGCTACGAACAAATCGCAACGGGCCTTGCCGAGTTTCTAAAAGACGCTATGCGTCTTTACGCGAACGCGCACCTCGTTTAGCGCCACCAAGGTTGAGCGTGCTCAACAGGCCTAGGAACAAGAAACCTGCGGCGAAGTAACCGGTAGTGCGAACACCCTGACTAAATGCCTCGAAGCCCGCTGCCTTGATTTCGGCTGCCTGCTCGGTGCTCGGTGGCGTCATGACGCCCGCCTGCATCGCGGCACCCATGGTCACCTTGTCGAGAGCCTGAAGAACACCGCCGGCGCTGTCGGCAACGGTGTCGCTAACGGTCTTGACGACATCGGCTCGCTGGGCTGCAGGAACGCTTTGAACGTATGCGGTTTGCTCGAGTCGGGTTTCGCCGACGGCCTGCACCGAGGTGAACAACGCGGTGCCTAGAACGGCGATGCCGAGGGCCGAACCGATCTGGCGAACCGTGCTCTGCGAGCCCGAACCCTGACCGATTTTTTCGACTGGAACATCGACCATGATCACGCCAGTCAGCTGTGCGGTCGCGAGACCGACACCGATGCCATAGACGGCAAGGAACGGAGCAATCGCGCCCCAACCGCCGTCGTTGCCGGCAAACAGCGCGACGCCGAGCACGCCGACGAGCTCGAGCACTACGCCTGCTCGCACCTGGTTTACGGCACTAACCTTGCCGCTCAAGCCCGCGCCGGCACCCGAGGCCAAGAAGGCGCCGCCAGCCAACCAGAGCAGCACAACACCGCTCGAGACCGGGCTCAGGCCGCCAACATTCTGCAGCCACAGCGGGATCGCAAACAGCAGACCGAATTCGCCCATCGAGATAATCAGTGCCGCGATCGAGCCGTTACGGAAGCTAGCGATGTGGAACAAGCCGAGGTCGAGCAACACGTTCTTGTGCGCCTTTTCGCGACGACGCTCCCAAAGCACAAACACGATGGTTGCAAGAACCGAGATCACCAGGGCAACCGGGATCACCGAGATTCCGTCGGTCGGCCAGGTGAAGTCGCCGAGCTGGAACTGGTGCTTGGTGCTGGCGTTCCACCAGCCATAGACGCGACCTTCGATCAGGCCAAAGACCAGGGTCGAGAACATGACCACGCTGATCAGTGCGCCGACGATGTCGAGGCCACCCTCGCGCTGTTCCTGCTTGGATTCGTTGACGAAGATTGCAAGGCCAGCGAGGATCAGGATGCCGAATGGCGCATTGACATTGAACGCCCAGCGCCAGTCGAAGTCGGTGGCTAGCCAGCCGCCGAGCACCGGACCAATGGCAACCATTCCACCGATGGTCGAACCCCAGATTGCAAACGCGATGCCGCGCTCCTTGCCGTGAAAGTTGGCGTTGACCAGCGACAACGTGGTTGGCAGCACCATTGCGCCACCGAAGCCCTGGACCACGCGGGCCAGGATCATCGCGTTGGCCGAGTCAGAGAAACCAGCCCAGACCGAGGCGCCAATGAAGATCGTGATGCCGATCATCAACAGGCGACGGCGACCGATTCGGTCGGCCAGCGAACCCCATACCAAAAGCAACGATGCAAAGACCAGCACGTAGCTTTCTTGCACCCACTGGATCTCGGTCGAGGTGAGTTTCAGGTCGTCGATGACCTTAGGAAAAATCGTGTTGACGATTGTGCCGTCGATGATGACGAGCGAGATCGCCATCGAGATGAAGATGAGTCCAATCCAGCGATTGCGCTGCATGATTCCCCTTTGTCGAAGTGGTGATGGTCGAAGCAAAACTGCGGCGCCGGGGCGCCCGACTAGGCGATGGCCAGAATTGCGGAGCCGGCCAAGGCTAGCAGGATGCCGAGCAACTGCACCTTGGCGATCCTTTCCTTGAGGAACACGCGCGCCAACACGATTGTTCCCAGCGGGTAAAGGGCGGTCAGCACGCCGATCACCGTGAGAGTCGAATTCGGTATGCGACTTGCAATCAAAAAGAACAGCACTGCGCTCGAGTCAAACAGGCCGGTGACCGCGACACTCGCCCAAAAGCGCTTGGGCAGCTTTGGCGGCACTAGCGGGCCGGCATCGGCCGCGCGTCGAATGCGGCTCGGGCCAAACCTGCGCAGCAGAATCGTCGAGCCAAGAATCGTCGAGGCTACGCCGCGCAACAGAAGGATCGGCGCTAGCCCCGAGGTGGTCGGCGCCTGATGCAGGCAGATCAGCACGAGACCGATTCCGATGCCCGCGGCCGTGGCAAATGCGATGCCCTTGGCGCTCGGCAGGCGAACGTCTTTGCCAGGCACGAAGCCAACCAAAAACACCGCAACCAGAACCAGCAGGATTGCGACCCATCCCATCCAGTTGAATCGATCGCCAAGTGCAAAGCCGACCAGGGCGGGAATAATCGCACTGACCGTGGCACCGAGTGGCGACAGGATCGAGATCGGCCCGATGGCCAACGATATGTAAAGGCAGCTCATGGCAACGGCGCTGATCAGGCCGGCGGCGATGCCCCACACCAGCGTGGCCGAGTCAAAGCTCGCACCAAAGATTGGCGTGAGGCTAATCAAGAAAATTAGGCCGACCGTGCTTGCCGAAAAAGTGACGAGCACCGCATTGATGCGTCGCGACGAGATCGCGCCAAAGAAGTCGGCAAAGCCATAGACCAGGGCGGTCGCAAGGCCGAGCAGGATGGTAGGCACCACAACAGGCTAGCGGGTGGCGTTAGCTGGGGCGGGGTCGGCTCGGATTGGCCGTTAAATGCGAAATCCTCGCGACGTGAGATCGGCGAGGATTTGCGTGGCTCCGCGCGGCATCGATCCGCGGACCTAACGATTTTCAGTCGTTCGCTCTACCAACTGAGCTACAGAGCCAAGAAGGACATTCGGCGAACCGAAACCTTCAGCGATCCTGACGGGACTTGAACCCGCGACCTCCGCCGTGACAGGGCGGCGCGCTAACCAACTGCGCTACAGGACCTTACATAGAGCTTTGAACTACCACTTCATAGTGACCCCAACGGGATTCGAACCCGTGCTGCCGCCGTGAAAGGGCGGTGTCCTAGGCCTCTAAACGATGGGGCCTACAAAGTGGATACTTCATAGCACCGAGTGACAACATTAGTGCCTCTAGGTGCTTCTTAGCAACCCGTGATAGTTTCAAAGGGATGTCTAGACCGTTTCGCCGTGCCGCAATCGCCATTCTGGCAACCTCCGGCCTCCTGTTTGCGGGTGTCGCCGTGGCGCCATCCTGGGCGGTTCCTAGCTATCCAACGGCCGAAGAGGTGGCCGCAGCCAAGAAGAAGGTCGCCGACAAAAAGGCGATGATCGCGCGCCTCGAAAAGATTCTCGAAGACCTCACGAACGAGGCCGACCAGCTGGCGACCACCGCCCAAATCAAGGGCGAAACCTTCAACATCGCTCAGGATGCGGTCGACGCCGTGCAGGCAAAGGTCAACTCGCTGCAGACCCAGGCCGATGCCGCCAGCGCCGCCGCAATCGCGGCCGAGCGCGAGCTTGGCCAGATCGCGGCACAGATGTATCGCGATGGCGCCAGCGGCACCACGCTCAACCTGTTTTTGAACCCGGGCCAGGCCGACGACCTGCTCTACAAGCTGGGTGCCCAAGAACGCCTCGCCGGCCAGAGCAACACCGTCTACACCAAGTCGATCGCACTGCAGAAGCAGGCAAAGGCCCTGACCGACGAGCTCGGTGCAGCCAAGTCTGAGTTGGCCGGCAAGGCCGCAATCGCGCGAACCGCATACAACGATGCGATGGGTGCCGCCTCGGCCGCGCAGGCAATCGTCGATAAGAACGAGCGCCTGAACAAGACCTTCTATGCCCAGCTTGCGACCCTGCGTAATTCATCGGCATCGCTCGAAAAGCAACGCGAAGAGGGTCTGGCTCGCGAGCGTGCTCAACAGGCCGGTTCAGCGAAGATGGATGCGCCCGAGCTGTACACCGTTGGCGACGCTAACGCGGCTCAGGTGCAGATCGCGCTCGACTTTGGCAAGGCCAACCTGGGCGAGCGCTACGTTCTCGGTGGAATGGGCCCAGACGTTTGGGACTGCTCTGGCCTGACCAAGGCGGCATACGCGGCGGCAGGCATCTATATCGGCACGCACTCGGCCACCAACCAGTTCAGAACCATGGCTCAGGCTCGCAAGCTGCTTCCGTTGAACCAGATGCAGGTCGGCGATTTGCTTTGGTACACCCAAGAGAGTGCGTTCGATGGCGACAAATATCACGTCGTCATCTATGCCGGTGGCGGCATGATGCTCGAGGCGCCAAACCCTGCGCGCACCGTGCGAATCGTGCCGATCCGTTGGGGCGAAATGTTCCCATACGCAGGTCGTCCAACGGCCCCATAAACCACATTTGATCTAGGGCGCCAGGCGCTCATCCGGATACTAAAAAAGGACGCCCCGAAACCGAGGCGTCCTTTTTTATTTGAAACCGTTTAGCAGCAAGCAGCCTTGCCACACTCGCAGGTCGCGGCGTTAGCGCCGTCGCCCTCGGTCATGTAACGCTGCTGGGCCTCGACGATCAGCTTCTCGGCTACGTCCTTGCCCTGCCACTCGCCGACCTTGACCCACTTGCCAGGCTCGAGGTCCTTGTAGTGGCTGAAGAAGTGCATCAGCTCATCCTTGGTCTGCTGTGGCACGTCGTTGATGTCTTGGATGTGAGCCCAACGCTTGTCTTTGGTTGGCACGCAGATGACCTTCTCATCGATGCCGCCGTCGTCTTCCATAGGAAGAACGCCGACCGGGCGCACGTCAACAACGACGCCAGGGAACAGTGGGAACTCGAGCAGTACGAGTGCGTCTAGCGGGTCGCCGTCGCCGCCGAGGGTCTTGTCAAAGAAGCCGTAGTCGACCGGGTAGACAAACGGGGTGAACAGAACGCGGTCCAGGTGCACGCGACCGGTGATGTGGTCGACCTCGTACTTGTTGCGGCTGCCGCGTGGAATCTCGATTACTGCTTCGTAACCCATGGTTCTCCTAAATAGAGTGGTGAGAAGGTTTGTACCAGACTACCGAAAGACTTCATTTGCCCGAGCGACCACGACTGACGCCTGCCATGGCCGATATTCGTCGCGCCGTTCGCGACTGTTGGGATGCGTTGACTGTCGAAGACAGCCTGGCCGCCGGCGACCTGGTTTTGGTTGCCTGCTCGGGCGGGGCCGATTCGGTCGCGCTCGCCGATGCGGTTGCCTTCGAAGGCCCGCGTGCCGGCTATCGAATCGGGGCCGTGGTGATCGATCACGGTCTGCAAACTGACTCGGCACGGGTGGCCGAGCAAACCGGCGCATGGTTGACGGCTCGTGGTTTTGCTCGAGTTATCGTCAAGCGGGTCGAGGTTGGGCGTGCCGGTGGCACCGAGGCGGCAGCTCGCGATGCGAGGTACGCCGCCCTGTCGGCGATTGCGCTTGAGGTTAGCGCCCGGGCCATCATGTTGGCGCACACCCTGAACGATCAGGCCGAAACCGTGCTGCTCGGGCTGGCTCGCGGCAGCGGCCCGCGTTCAATCGCGGGCATGCGTTCCGTCACCCCGGCCGAGGGTTTTGACTACCTGCGGCCGCTGCTGCAGATCACCCGCGAGCAGACCGAGGCCGCGTGTGCGGGCGCCGAACTGGCGGTTTGGAACGACCCAATGAACGATGACCCCGACTTCGCCCGAGTTCGCGCGCGCAAGTCGGTGTTGCCCGTGCTCGAAAGCGAACTCGGCCCAGGCGTAGCCGCCGCGCTGGGGCGTACTGCCGACATGGCTCGCGAAGACGCCGATTTTCTGCATGCGCTGTGCGCCGACATCTTCAAGGGCATCGCCAAGCTCGGGCCGACCTCGGTCGAACTGCCCGTCGAGTTCCTGACCGAGCAACCGGCGGCGATCAGAAACCGCCTAATCGCGCAGGCGATTTCGATCTTTGGCACCCCGACGACGCGCGTTCACGTGCTCTCGATCGCCGAACTCGTGACCGATTGGCACGGTCAGAAAGAGCTCACCCTGCCAGGCATTAGAGTAGGTAGAACCGGTGGAGCGATTCACCTCAAATCCTCAAAAACCCTGACTCCAGGAGCCTGTTAAGTGGACCTCTCGAAGGTAAGCAACGAAATCACCGAGGTGCTCGTCACCCCTGAACAAATCCAGGCTCGCGTTGGCGAAATGGCCAAGGATATCGACGTGCGTTACGCCGGCAAGGACGTCCTGCTCGTCGGTGTGCTCAAGGGTGCAGTCATGTTCATGGCCGACATCTCGCGCGCGATCCAGATTCCGGTGCAGATGGACTGGATGGCCGTTTCGTCGTATGGCTCGGGCACCGTTTCGTCGGGTGTTGTGCGAATTCTTAAGGACCTCGACGCCGATGTGCTGGGTCGCCACGTCATCATCATCGAAGACATCATCGACTCGGGCCTGACCCTGAGCTGGTTGGTCGCCAATCTCGAGGCTCGCGGTGCCGCATCGGTCGAGGTTGTCGCACTGCTGCGCAAGCCAGCCGCCGCCAAGGTCGACGTCAAGGTCGCGCTGGTCGGTTTCGACATTCCTAACGAGTTCGTCGTTGGTTATGGCCTCGACTACGCCGAGAACTACCGCACGCTGCCAGGCGTCGCGATTCTTTCGCCAGCCGTATACAGCTAGGCGCGGCGGGGACTGCCCGTTCGGGCAAGTAATCCCTGAGCGAACACCCTTTATTAGTGTCGGAGCCGAAAGGTAGCCTTTACCTCGTGAACTTCAAAAAGATTCTTCAGGGCCCATTCGTCTGGATTGCCGCAGCGCTTATCGTGCTGTTCATCGGTTCGTCGATGATCGGCGCCAGCCAGTTCAAGAAGGTCGACACCAGCGTCGGCATGAGCCTGATTCAGCAGGGCAAGGCCGAGTCGGTCAATGTTCTGCAGCAAGACCAGCGTGTCGACGTGGTTCTGACCACCGCCGACCCGACCTATGGCAAGCAGATTCAGTTCTACTGGACTCTCGAGCGCGGCAAGGCCGTAACCGACGCGATTGCTGCCGCATACATCAAGAAGGGCTACAACGACGACGTCCAGGGCACTCCTTGGTACCTGTCGATCCTTGGCACTCTTCTGCCATTCGTCTTTATCGGTGCAATCTTCTGGTTCATGACCGCCGGCGCACAGGGCGGTGGCCGCGGCGTAATGAACTTCGGCAAGAGCCGAGCCAAGCTGGTTAACAAAGAGAACTCGAAGGTCACCTTCGCCGACGTTGCGGGTGCCGACGAAGCGCTCGAAGAGCTGCAAGAAATCAAGGAATTCCTCAAGGAGCCGGCCAAGTTCCAGGCCGTCGGCGCCAAGATTCCTCGTGGCGTATTGCTGTATGGCCCTCCGGGAACAGGCAAGACCCTGGTTGCCAAGGCCGTTGCAGGCGAGGCAGGCGTTCCATTCTTCTCGATTTCGGGTTCAGACTTCGTCGAAATGTTCGTCGGTGTCGGTGCCTCGCGTGTTCGCGACCTGTTCGAGCAGGCTAAGCAGGCCGCCCCTGCCATCATCTTCGTTGACGAGATCGACGCCGTTGGTCGGCACCGCGGCGCCGGTATCGGCGGCGGAAACGACGAGCGCGAACAGACCCTCAACCAGCTGCTGGTTGAAATGGATGGCTTCGACTCAAAGACCAACGTCATTCTGATCGCGGCGACCAACCGCCCAGACATCCTCGACCCAGCGCTGCTGCGCCCTGGTCGCTTCGATCGTCAGATTGGCGTTAGCGCTCCAGACCTCAAGGGTCGCGAGCAGATTCTCAAGGTGCACGCCAAGGGCAAGCCGGTCGCTAAAGACGTCGACCTTGCTCTCGTAGCCCGTCGCACTCCGGGCTTCACCGGCGCCGATCTTGCCAACGTTTTGAACGAGGCCGCTCTGTTGACCGCTCGTCAGAACCAGAAGCAGATCACTGCCGAGACTCTCGACGAGGCCATCGACCGCGTAATCGGCGGCCCACAGAAGAAGTCGCGCCTTATGCAGGATCAGGAGCGCCTGAACACCGCATATCACGAGGCAGGTCACGCCCTGGTTGCCGCATCGCTGAACGACAGCGACCCGGTAACCAAGGTCACGATCCTTCCACGTGGTCGTGCCCTGGGTTACACCATGGTGCTGCCACTCGAAGACCGCTACTCGATCTCGCGCAACCAGTTGCTCGACCAGATCGCATACGCAATGGGTGGCCGCGTCGCCGAAGAACTCGTGTTTGGCGACCCAACCACCGGCGCCTCGAACGACTTCGAGAAGGCAACCAACATCGCTCGCGAGATGGTCACCAAGTATGGCTTCAGCACCACCATCGGTGCGGTTTCGTTCGGTGGCGGTGGCGAGGTCTTCATCGGCCGCGACATGGCCCAGTCGAAGGAATACAGCGAGGCAACCGCCCAGCAGATCGACCTCGAGGTGCGTGCTCTCATTGAGCAGGCACACGAAGAGGCATACAAGGCTCTGTCGACCAACCGCGACGTGCTCGACGACCTGGCTCGCGAGCTCATGGAGCGCGAGACGCTGCAGGCCGACGACATCGCCAAGATCTTTGCCCCGGTCAAGAAGCTGACCAAGCGTGCCGAGTGGCTCAGCGATCGCAAGCGTCCACGCTCGAAACAGGGCCCAATCGAGATCCCGGTCAAGGGTTCGACCGCCGCCGCAATCGCGGCTCAGGCGAGCGAGACCGAGGTCAAGAAGCCTGCCGCCAAGAAGGTCGCGGCCAAGAAGCCTGCTGCCAAGAAGGCGGCGCCAGAGGCAACCGAGAAGACCGACAAGAACGCCGAATAGTGTTTGACTCACAGCGCGTTCAGGCCGCCGTTGCCGAGATCATTCTCGGCATCGGCGAAGACCCAACCCGCGAAGAGTTGCGCACCACCCCGCTCAAGGTCGCCGAGGCGTTTGCCGAGTTCTTCAAGGGCGTCGGCGTCGATGCCAAGACGGCGCTCAGCGACACCTTCGCGGCCGAGCACACCGACGTCGTGATCCTCAAAGACATCGACTTTGTGTCGATCTGCGAGCATCACCTGCTGCCGTTCACGGGCGTTGCGCACATCGCATACCTTCCAGACGACCGCGTCGTCGGCCTAGGGCGTTTGCCACGTCTGGTCGAGATCATTGCCGCGCGCCCGCAACTGCAAGAAAACCTGACGGCACAAATCGCCGACGCGCTCGAAGAGGGGCTGCAAACCAAGGGCGTCGTTGTGGTCATTCAGGCGCGTCACCACTGTGTGGTTTCGCGCGGTGCTCGCCAGCCCGAGGCCAACACGATCACGATGGCCACTCGCGGCTGCTATTCAGAGCCCGCCGCGCGCGCCGAGGTGATGGGCCTAATCAACAAGTGAGCCTGCCGATGCTGATGGGTGTGCTCAACGCAACACCAGATTCGTTTAGCGACGGTGGCCTGCACAACTCACTCGAGGCCGGGCTCGCTCAGGCCAAAAAACTGGTTGCCGACGGCGCTCTCATCGTCGACATCGGTGGCGAATCCACCCGCCCGGGCGCAGCAAGAGTGCCCCTCGAGCAAGAGCAACAGCGGGTGCTGCCGTTGATCGCGGCTCTGCGCGAATGGCTCGATGGCAGCGACCACGGGCAGGTGCAGATCAGCATCGACACCATGAATGCGTCCACGGCTGCGGCGGCGGTTGCCGCTGGGGCGAGCATCATCAACGACGTCTCGGGTGGGCTTGCCGACGACGAGATGCTTGAAGTTGCCGCCAGAAGCGCAGCAACCTTGGTGATCGGCCACTGGCGCGGCTTCAGCGCACAAATGGATGCGCTCAACGACTACCCAGCTGGCGAGGTTGCGCAGGCTGTTGCGCGCGAGCTTGCTGAGCGTGCCAAAGCCGCGCTAGGGGCAGGTGTCGCTCGCGACCGAATCGTGCTCGACCCGGGGTTGGGTTTTGCCAAGAATGCAGCACAAAACTGGCAGGTATTGGCCGGTCTCGATCGCATCTATTCGCTCGGGTTTCCCGTGCTAATCGGTGCCAGTCGCAAACGATTTATAGCCAGCGCCATCGACCAACAGAATCCTGGCGATGTGGGCAACGCGCAACGCGACGCGGCGACCGCGGCGCTTGGTGCGCTGCTCGCAGCCAAGGCTCCATCCGGCGCGTTGTGGGGGTTGCGCGTGCACGAAGCGGCGGGCTCGGCGGCGGCCCTAGCCATCGTTGCGGCCATGCAAACCGCGCAAGACGAATAGGCTTGATGCGTGCACAAAAACGCAAAGAATTACAAGATCAAACTTGAGGGTTTGCGCGTTTTCGCACACCACGGCGTCTTCGATTTCGAACGCCAAAATGGCCAAGACTTTTACATCGATGCAACCGTATGGATCGACGGCTTCAAGGCCGCCGTCAATGACGACCTGCACGAGACGATTCACTATGGCAACCTCGCCAAGGCGATCGTCGACAACGTCAAGAGCGAACCGGTCGACCTGCTCGAGACCCTGGCCCAGCGCCTGCTCGACCTCGTGATGAACTTTGGCGGCGGCGATGCCACGGGCAAGGTGCGCAAGGCCAAAATCACCGTGCACAAGCCGAACGCGCCAATCACATACGAATTCAAAGACGTCTCGGTGACCGTGAAGGGCAAACGAGACTGATGGCCAGGGCAGTCACCGCGGTGTTGGCCTTGGGGGCCAACCTGGGGGATCGCCACCAAAACATCAAGGGTGCAATCAAGTCGATTGCCGCTTTGGATGGCGTCGAGCTAATCGCAAAGTCACCGCTGGTCGAGTCGGTGGCGCTGACCGAGGCTGGTCTCGACGAATCGAAACCGGCCTATTTGAACGGCGTCGTGAAGGTTTCGACGACCCTCAAACCGAAACAATTGCTCGAGGCCGTTCGCGCCATCGAGACCGAATACGGTCGCATTCGAGTCGAGCGCTGGGGTTCGCGAACCCTCGACATCGACATCATCGTGATGGGCGACGAACTTCGATCGTCAAAGACGCTCACCATTCCGCACCCTCGTGCATTCGAGCGTTCTTTCGTGCTTGTGCCATGGGCGATGCTCGACCCCGAGGCGATCCTGCCTGGCAACGGTCGGGTTGCCGATTTGGCCGCGCCAATGGCCCACGAGGTCAAGGTGTGGCAAAAGCCTAAGGCGGCCAAAAAGTGAAGCCGACGCGCATCGCGACGCTGGTGCTGCATGCGGTGGCGGTCGCGATTGCCGCATACGTCTTGGTGCGTCTGATGATTGGCGCGGGCTGGGCACTGCCCGTTTCGCAACTCAACCTGGTGCTCACCATCCCGGCTATCGCGCTGATCAACTTGGGGCTGGTCTGGCCGATCCTGCGTTACAAGAAGGCACTCGCCGACTACCTGCTTCGTGTGTCTCGCAAGCGCCCTCGTCGCCCCGACTCGTTCTATGCAATGCGTGTGCTGTTGATTGCCAAATCTTCGGCCATTGCGGGCGCGTGGTTTTTGGGTTGGCACGTCGGCGTGCTGATTGTGCAGCTGACCGCAACGAATCCAAATGCGCTCATTTGGCGCGAGGCCTTTGGTGCGCTCGGGTCGTTGCTGCTAGTGGTTGCGGCCTTGATTGCCGAGCGAGGTTGCCGCCTGCCAGACGGCGACGTCGACGCCGACGCGACACCACTCGAGAAACAACCGAGCGGACCGGTTTCGGTTTGAACGAGGCACAGTTGGGTCGACCAAAATTGAGCGTTGCAATCGTCGGCGAGAACGAGGTTGCCCGCGGTTTCGCACGCGCACTGGCGGCTGCGGGTCACGACGTTCGAGCCATCGGCCTGCCCCAGGATCGCCCCCTCGAACGCCTAGCATTTGCCGATCTGGTGATTTTTGCGCTGGGCGGTTCGGCCCTAACCGATGTGATCGCCGAGTTCACCGCTCGCGACCTATGGACACCGGGTCAAATGGTTGCCCACACCGCGGGTGAATTCGGCTACTCGGTGTTTGCGCCGGCCGTGGCCTGTGGCGTGATTCCACTCGCGATTCACCCGGCCATGCGTTTTACCGATTCTGAGGCGGATCAGCAGGCCATTCGCGAGGCCTACTTTGCCGTAGCAGCCCCTGAGGTCGCCTTGCCGATCGCCCAGGCGCTCGTGATCGAGATTGGTGCCGAACCAATCGTGATTGCCGAGTCAAACCGCAAGACCTACTTTGAAGCCTGGTCGGTCGCTCACGATTTCTCGATTCTGGTCGTAAACCAGGCCATCGGGTTGCTCAACGAGATTGGGGTGATCGACCCGCGTGGCCTGCTCGGCCCGGTCGTTCGCGCCTCGGTCGAAGAGGCCCTCGACAACGGCCATCGCGACTTCGACGACCTCGATGAACTGGACGGGCTCGGCTAGTGCGCATCGTTCACAGCAATCTCGAACTGGCGCAGGCCGTGGCCGAGGCTCGTGCAGCAGGCAAGCGCATCGGTTTTGTGCCGACCATGGGAGCCCTGCACGCGGGTCACCTTTCGCTCGTGCGTCTGGCTCAAGAGCACGCAGATTTCGTCGTGGTCAGCATCTTCGTGAATCCGCTGCAATTCGGCGCCGGCGAAGACTTCGACAAGTATCCGCGCACGCTCGAAACCGATGCGGCGGCACTAGAAACCTTGAACGCCGACCTTGTGTATGCACCGAGCGCCAACGAAGTCTATGCCGACGAGTCGGGCGTTCTCGACCAGAGCGTCAAGCATCACGCCGGCCCGGTGGGCGCGGGGTTCGAGGGCGCGATTCGCCCTGGTCACTTTGACGGCATGCTGACGGTGGTTGCCCGACTTTTCGACCTGGTCAAACCAGACGTTGCCGTGTTCGGCGCCAAAGACGCGCAACAACTGTTCTTGGTGCGGCAGCTAGCCGCCGAACACTATCCGGCGTTGCGAATCGTTGCGGCCCCCATCGTGCGCGAGGCTTCGGGTCTCGCCATGTCGAGCCGCAATCGCTACCTGAGTGCCGCAGACCTCGAGGTGGCCCAGAGCCTGTCGGCCAGCCTTCGCGCTGCCGACGCCGCGAGCCGCGCATCCGGTGGCACCGCCGCCTCGATTCTTGCCGCGGCCAGCCAGGTCATGGCGGCAAACCCCTCGGCTAAACTTGATTACCTAGCGCTCGTTGACCAGCGAACCTTTGCGCCCGTCGCAGATGGCTTTGTCGGCCCGGCGCTGATGCTGATCGCGGCGCGAGTCGGCACCACCCGGTTGCTCGATAACCAAGAAATTCTTGTCGGGCAACACTAGAGATTTCCATCGGTAGGAGCACGCAAGTGAGCACCCCAGAAGAGCTGCAGCACGACGACCTCGAGCAGGATCTGCCAGAGCAAATTGCCGTGCGCATGGCCAAGCGCGACAAGCTCAACGAGCTGAACGATGCATACCCGGTCAGCCTGCCGATCACTCATACCATCGATCAGGTTCGCGCGGCCCACCCAGGCCTCGAGGCCGACGTTGCCACCGGCGAGATGGTCGGCATCGCCGGTCGTGTCATGTTCCAGCGCAACACCGGCAAGCTCTGCTTTGCTACGTTGCAGGCTGGCTCGGGCGAGCGCATCCAGGCGATGGTTTCGCTCGACAAGGTTGGCGAAGAGCAGCTCGAACTTTATAAGGAACTCGTCGACCTGGGCGACCACCTGTTTGTTGCCGGCGAGGTAATCACCTCGAAGCGCGGCGAGCTTTCGATCATGGTCACCGAATGGAAGATGGCCGCCAAGACCATCCGTCCGCTGCCAAACCTGCACAACGAACTTGGCGAGGAATACCGCGTTCGTCACCGCTACATCGACCTAATCGTGCGCGACCGTGCGCGCGAGGTGGTGCAGATTCGCTCGAAGGTCATGCAGTCGATGCGCAAGACCTTCACCGACCGCGCCTACCTCGAGGTCGAGACCCCGATGCTTCAGACCATGCACGGCGGCGCCTCGGCTCGCCCGTTCAAGACCCACTCGAACGCGTTCGACACCGAGTTGTTCTTGCGCATCGCGCCTGAGTTGTTCCTCAAGCGTGCGGTGGTCGGCGGCATCGATCGCGTCTACGAAATCAACCGCAACTTCAGAAACGAGGGTGCCGACCGCACTCACTCGCCAGAGTTCGCGATGCTCGAGGCATACGAGGCCTACGGCGACTACAACTCCATCGCCGACCTTACCCAGGCGCTGATTCAGAACGCAGCCATGGATGTGTTTGGCACCCACCAGGTCACCCTCGAAGACGGCACAATCAACGACCTCGGTGGTCAGTGGGCCCGCATCTCGATGTTCGAGTCGCTTTCGGAGGCCTGCGGTGTCACGATCACCCCAGAGACCCCAATCGCCGAGCTCAAGAAGATCGCCGATAAAGAGGGCATCGAGATCGATCACCCGCTGCACGGCAAGTATGTCGAAGAGCTCTGGGAGCACTTCGTAAAGGGCGACCTGGTCAACCCGACCTTCGTGATGGATTTTCCGGTTGACACTTCGCCGCTGACCCGCAACCACCGCACCAAGCCTGGCGTGGTCGAAAAGTGGGACCTCTACATTCGCGGCTACGAACAGGCCACCGGCTATTCAGAGCTCGTCGACCCGGTCATTCAGCGCGAGCGTTTCGTGGCTCAGGTTCAGTTGGCTGCGGCCGGCGACCCAGAGGCAATGAAGCTCGACGAGGAGTTCCTGAAGGCGCTCGAGTTCGGCATGCCACCTTCGGGCGGCATGGGAATGGGCATCGATCGCCTGCTCATGAGCCTCACTGGTCTTGGCATTCGCGAGACCATCATGTTCCCACTTGTGAAGTAGAGACAGGGAAGGCAGATTATGACCGCTTGGGATTGGATCGCTAACGCGCTGCTTTCGCTGATTCCGCCGGTGCTCGTCGGTTTCGTGTTCTGGATCGTGATGCGTTCGATCCTGCGCGCCGACTCGACCGAACGAAAGGTGTATGCCGACATCGAGGCCGAGATGCGCGCAAAGCGCGAGCAGGCCGCGGCAAAGCCGGCGGCCAAGACCGCAAACAAGAAGGACGCCTAGGGCGTCCTTTTTCGTTCCTCGGTTTTGCTGGTCGGGTGAATCTTTTCACCCTTGGGCGAACAAGCCTGTTTAGTGTCGGTCGGGCTGGTTAGCATCGTTTCAAGAACGCTAGGCGATTAGCGATTTCAGGAGTTATGTGATGTTTGAAAAGTTCACCGACAAGGCCCGTCGTGTTGTTGTGTTGGCTCAAGAAGAAGCCAAGTTGCTCAACCACAACTACATCGGCACCGAGCACATCCTGCTCGGCCTGATTCACGAGGGCGAGGGCGTTGCCGCCAAGGCCCTAGAGTCGCTCGACATCAGCCTCGACCAGGTGCGCGAACAGGTTCAAGAGATCATCGGGCAGGGCCAGCAGGCGCCGACCGGTCACATTCCGTTCACCCCTCGCGCCAAGAAGGTGCTCGAGCTGTCGCTGCGCGAGGCGCTTCAGCTTGGTCACTCATACATCGGCACCGAGCACCTGCTGCTCGGTCTGATTCGCGAGGGCGAGGGAGTTGCCGCACAGGTGCTCACCAAGCTCGGCGCCGACACCAATCGCGTTCGCCAGCAGGTCATCCAGTTGCTCTCGGGCAATCCGGGCACCAAAGAGACCGTCAACGTCGGTGGCGACAACGCAGCCGAAAAGCAAAAGGGCTCGCAGATTCTTGACCAATTTGGTCGCAACCTCACTCAGGCAGCGGCCGAGGGCAAGCTCGACCCGGTGATCGGTCGCGAGCGCGAGATCGAACGCGTCATGCAGATTCTTAGCCGCCGCTCAAAGAACAACCCAGTCCTAATTGGCGAGCCTGGCGTTGGCAAGACCGCCGTGGTCGAGGGCCTGGCTCAGGCAATCGTCGACGGCAATGTTCCCGAGACCCTCAAGGGCAAGCAGCTTTACACCCTAGACATGGGTTCGCTGATCGCCGGTTCGCGTTACCGCGGCGACTTCGAAGAGCGCCTCAAGAAGGTCACCAAAGAGATTCGCACCCGTGGCGACATCATCACGTTCATCGACGAGATCCACTCGCTCGTTGGCGCCGGCGCTGCCGAGGGCGCAATCGATGCCGCCTCGATTCTCAAACCGATGCTCGCTCGTGGCGAGCTTCAGACCATCGGTGCCACCACTCTCGACGAATACCGCAAGCACTTTGAAAAAGATGCCGCGCTAGCACGTCGATTCCAGTCGGTAAACGTTGGCGAGCCTTCGATCGCTCACTCGATCAACATTCTCAAGGGCCTCCGCGACCGCTACGAAGCACACCACAAGGTTTCGATCACCGATGGTGCGCTCGTTGCGGCCGCTCAGCTGGCCGACCGCTACATCACCGATCGCTTCCTGCCAGACAAGGCGATCGACCTGATCGACGAGGCCGGCGCTCGCCTGCGCCTCTCGATTCTCTCGTCGCCACCTGAGCTGCGCGAGATCGAAGAGCAGATTGCTGCCATCAAGCGCGAAAAAGAGCTCGCGATTGAGAACCAGGACTACGAAGGTGCCGCCGCCAAGCGCGACGAAGAAAAGAAGCTGAACGCCGAGCGCGTGCGCCTCGAAAAGCAATACCGCCAGGGCAACGTGGCCGCGGCCGGAATCGTTGACGAGGGTCTGATTGCCGAGGTATTGGCACAGGCAACCGGCATCCCGGTATTCAAGCTCACCGAAGAAGAATCGGCCAAGCTCATGTTCATGGAGGCCGAGCTGCACAAGCGCGTCATCGGTCAAGAAGAGGCGATTCGCGCAATCTCGAAGTCGATCCGCCGTCAGCGTGCCGGCCTCAAGGATCCAAACCGTCCATCTGGTTCGTTCATCTTTGCCGGCCCGACCGGCGTTGGCAAGACCGAGCTGGCCAAGGCTCTGGCCGAGTTCTTGTTCGACGACGAGAACGCATTGATCTCGCTCGACATGTCTGAATACGGCGAGAAGCACACCGTTTCGCGTCTGTTCGGTGCCCCTCCGGGCTTCGTCGGTTTTGAAGAGGGCGGTCAGCTCACCGAAAAGGTGCGCCGCAAGCCGTTCTCGGTGGTGCTGTTCGACGAGATCGAGAAGGCACACCCAGACATCTTCAACTCGCTGCTGCAGATTCTTGAGGAGGGTCGCCTGACCGATGGTCAGGGTCGAGTCGTCGACTTCAAGAACACCATCATCATCATGACCACCAACCTCGGCACCCGCGACATCGCTCGTGGTGCGATGGGCTTCGTTCGTGAAAACGACGACGCCAGCGACTACGAGCGCATGAAGGGCAAGGTCAACGAAGAACTCAAGAAGAACTTCAAGCCTGAATTCTTGAACCGCGTCGACGAGACCATCGTGTTCCCGCAGCTGATTAAGAGCGAGCTCGTTCAGATCGTCGACCTGTTCGTCAAGAAGCTGGCCGTTCGCCTCGAAGACCGCGACATGACCCTCGAGGTAACCCCGGCGGCCAAGGATCGCCTCATCGAGATTGGCTTCGACCCAGCCCTGGGCGCGCGACCACTGCGTCGTGCGGTTCAGCGCGAGATCGAAGATCAGCTCAGCGAAAAGATCCTGCACGGCGAGCTGCTCAATGCATCGCACGTGTTCGTCGACTTCGTCGAAGGTGCGTTCGTATTCACGAGCCACGTGCGCGAGGTTGCCTCGGCCCTCTAAGCCGATACCAAGCAAAACACGAAGAGCCGGCACCCGTGGGTGTCGGCTCTTCGCTTGCTCGGCTAACCTTTAACGCATGACCAGCCAGATTCGCGTTCGCCCGGCCCGCACGGCCGACGTCGCCGCCATCATGGAGCTGCGCCAACCGCTCGAGGGCACGGTCGTGCTCCTGAGTCGCGAACGAGTCGGTTGGTACGAACAGATTCAAGAACTTGTGGTTGCCGTCGACGAGGCCGACCGTGTGGTTGGCGCCGGCGCGCTGCACGTGATGTGGCAAGACCTGGCCGAGGTTCGTTCGCTCGTGGTTGCCGAAAACATGCGTGGCCACGGCGTCGGTCGACGCATTCTCGACGAACTCCTGGCCCGCGCTGCCGGCCTTGGCATCAAGCGCGTGTTCTGTTTGACCTTCGAGACGGCGTTCTTTGAAAAGTATGGCTTCGAGGCAATCAGCGACGTTCCGGTCGATGCCGAGACCTATGCCGAACTCGTGCGCTCGCACGACGATGGTGTTGCCGAGTTCCTCGATTTGGCCCGCGTAAAGCAGAACACTCTGGGCAACACGAGGATGCTTAAGCTGCTCTAGCCCGACCGCTGGTTAACCTTGAACCTATGAGTTCGCCACGCTTTTCACGTCAACCACAGCAGCTGCCACCCGAGATCTATCGTCGTCGCCGTCTTGCCGGTCTGGCTGTTCTTGCCGTGGTCGTCTGGCTATTGACCACCGTAATCAGTGGCATCGGCAACATGCTCGGTGGCGGCAACGCCAAGCCGGCGGCATCGCAGTCGGCAACCAGCGCGCCGGCAACCACCGCGTGTGCTCCGGGGTCGATCGAGGTCACCGCTCACGTTGGCACCGCGGCCAGTGTCGATCAGCTCACCTTTGCCGCCAACGAGGTTCCTTACGTTTGGTTCACCCTCAAGAACACCACCACGACCGCCTGCAAGTTCGACTACATCGCGGCGGCCTCGAACTTCACCGTCACCAGTGGCGCCGAGACCATCTGGACCAACAAGGATTGCGCCGCATACACGCAGGGCACCGATGCGGTTGTCGACTTGGCTCCGGCTCAAATCTTGCCAGCCAACCCTGCGGCCTGGGAGCGAGTTCGTTCGAGCCAGGCAACCGGATGCGCCAAGGCCGGCAACGCCCCCGCGGTTGCGGGTTCGTATCACCTGATCGCGACCGTGAGCAACGTGCACTCGGCCGATCTGCAGTTTGTGCTGAACTAGCCCTACCAGTTCAGGGCTAGCGCCAAGGCTGCCCGCAGGTCGCCGACGGTCGAATCGACCGTGCGCACAAAACCTAGGCGATTTGCCTCGCTCGCTCGTGCCTTATCGTTGCTCACCTTGCGCACCTCGCCGGCGAGGCTGATTTCGCCAAACGCGGCGAGGTTGTGGGCAACCGGCTTGTCGGCGACCGCCGACGCGATAGCAATCGCGATGGCCAGGTCGGCCGCCGGTTCGGCAAGTCGAACTCCGCCAACGGTCGACACATACACATCGAGCTCGCCAACGCGCAGCCCGGCTCGGCGCTCTAGCACCGCAAGCAGCATGGCAACGCGCGACGAATCCACTCCGTTGGTGACTCGACGAGGCTGCGGGGTCGACGACTTAACCACTAGCGCCTGCACCTCGGCAATGAGCGCACGCTTGCCCTCGATCGTGACGGTCACGCAAGTGCCCGAGACGGGCGCCTCGCCGCGCGACAAGAAGAGCCCCGATGGGTCGGGAACCTCGCGAATTCCGTCGCCGGTCATCTCGAAACAGCCAACCTCGTCGGTCGGGCCAAAACGGTTCTTTAGGCTGCGCACAAAGCGCAACGAGGTTTGACGGTCGCCCTCGAAGTGGCACACCACGTCGACCAGGTGTTCGAGTGCACGCGGGCCGGCGATCGAGCCATCCTTGGTGACGTGACCGACCAGAATTACGGGCAGGGCCCGCTCCTTGGCAACACGGATTAGGTTGGCGGCAACCTCGCGCACCTGGCTTGGCATGCCGGCCGCGCCGTCGATATCGCTCGAGGCAACGGTCTGCACCGAGTCGACCACCAGCAGATCGGGCGCAACCGCATCGATTTGACCGAGCACGGTGGCCAGATCGGTTTCGGCGGCTAGATAGAGATTGTTGACGAGCGCGTTGGTGCGTTCGGCTCGCATGCGCACCTGACCCACCGACTCTTCGCCAGAGACATAGAGCACTCGCGAACCGGAGCGCGCCGCGTTAGCCGCGACCTCGAGCAGCAGCGTGCTCTTGCCAACGCCGGGCTCGCCCGAGAGCAGGATAACCGCACCCGGCACAAGGCCGCCGCCCAAGACTCGATCGAACTCGCCAACCCGAGTTGGCCAGACCTCGACCGGTTTGGTCGAAACGTCGGTGATTGGCTTTGCTGCAGCCGAGGCAATCAGGCGCACTGGAGCGACCTGACGCGCTGTGCCCAGTCCGCGACCAGCCGATGCCTCTTGCATCGTGTCCCACTGCTGGCATTCGCCACAGCGACCGACCCACTTAACGGTGGTCCAGCCGCACTCGGAACAAACGAAGGAGGTCTTTGGTGTCGCCATGCCCTCAAAACTACCCTGAGCCACCGACAACGTTGCGAACCTAAACTTGAACCGTGAATATCGAACGAATCGCAATCCTCGGCGCCGGCTCAATGGGTGGGGCAATCCTCGACGGCCTGCTCGCATCGGGCTTCGACCCGGCCAAGGTCAGCCTCAGCACCAAGAGCGATGCGAGCGCACGCAAATACATCAATGAGTATGCGATTCAGGCGCATTCGCTCGAGAACGCGACCGACGCCAACCAGCGAGTTGTCGCCGGCGCCGACGTAGTGCTCGTGGCGGTCAAGCCCGCATACGTTGCCTCGACCCTCGCCGAGGTTGCCGAACACCTAAACCCCAACGCGCTAATCATCAGCGTGGCCGCGGGCATCACTAACGCGACGATGGAGGCCGCCGTGCCCGATTCGGTGCGCGTTATTCGTTCGATGCCGAACACCCCAGCGATTGTTGGTCGTGCCGTTACCGGCATCGCGCGCGGCAATCGCGCCACCGAGGCCGATCTGGCCACCGCGGTGCACCTGTTTGAAACCGTCGGCCGCGTTGTTGTGGTCGACGAGCTGCAGATCGATCAGCTGAGCACCATTTCTGGCAGCGGGCCGGCATACGTTTTCTATTTCATCGAGCAGTTGACCGCGGCAGCAATGCACCACGGTTTCACCGCAGAACAGGCGGCAATGTTGGTGAACGACACCTTCCTTGGTGCCGCAGAACTCGTGGCGTCGAGCGGCAAGGCGCCGGCCGAGTTGCGTCGTCAGGTGACCAGCCCGAACGGCACCACCGAGCGCGCGATCGCCGTTTTTGAGGCCGCCAACCTGCAGCAAATCTTTGTCGATGCGACCGACGCCGCCTTGGCTCGCGCTCGCGAGCTGGCCGCCGGAAAGTAGGCTAAAACCATGAGCGACATCTTTAGTGCGATTGCCGACCCAACCCGCCGTCAGATTCTTGACGCGCTTGCCGAGCGCGACCACCTTTCGGTCGGCGAGCTAGTGGCACTGACCGGGCTCGGTCAGCCTGCCGTCTCGAAGCACCTCAAGACCCTGCGCGATGCCGGTCTGGTTTCGGTCAAGACCGTAGGTCAGAACCGTCTGTATGCGCTAGACGCGCTCGCGCTAAAGCCAGTTGCCGCCTGGGTGCTGAAGCACGCAGCCGCCAAGGCCGAGGCCGAGGCTGCCGAACGCGCCGACGACGTTGCCGAGAAGATTGGTTCGTGGCTGGCAAACGGTGCCGAATGGCTTGGCGACAAAGTCGCAGAGCAGGTCAAAGCGCGCGATGTGAACGACCTTGGTCGAGAGCTGGGCCGAAAGCTTGCCGACGCCCGCGCGGGTGCCGACAAGAGTGTTGAGGCCAAGACCGGTCGCGATATCGACGAGATCATCGCCGAGGTAAAGAAGCGCTTCGCCGAGGTTTCGGCCAAGCTCAAGTAGCCAAATCGGTAATCGGCGCTAAACGCGCACGAGCCCCGAAAACGCGCTCAGTGCGGCGCGATTCCAGTCTTCGCCGCTGACGCTCGTGTCGGCGTCGAGTTCGGCAATCACACGACCATGTAGCAACCCCAGAATCACCTGGGCGGCCGCGCGTGGCACGAGGTGTTCCTTCAGGATTCCCGCCTCGCGCAAGTTGGCCAATACCTCGGTTAGCCCGTCGACCAGGCGCGTCTGGGCCTCGGCGATCGCCTCTTTGAGTTCGGGGCGAGCCAGGGCATTGCCGACGATGGCTGCGCGCTCGGCCAGGGGCAGTTCGCTGTAGTGATTGTTCAAAAACTCGAGCATCGATGCGTATTGCTCGCGCAGTTCGGCTGTCGAGGTCACGCTCACCGACCATGACTTGAGTCGCTCGATGTCGGCGGTCACACTCGAAATGAACTGGTCGAGGTATGCCGCGCGAATCAGGCCCTCGCGGTCGCCAAAGTGGTGATAGATCGAACCGATCGAAACGCCGGTTGTCACCGAGATCTCTTGAACGCGCACGGCAGCCTCGCCCGAGGCCTGCAGGGCGCGTCGAGCCGCCTCGACCACAAGCGAAACCGTGTGGCGCGCACGCGACTGCTTTGGCTGGGGCAACTGAAACGTGGTCATGGGTTTTCAAGCAATGGCCGAACCGCTTTTATTCCGCCGCCAGCCACATTTGCGGCAAACGCCCAACCCGAGTTAAAGCAAAAGTGGGATGCGCCGCGCGCATCCCACTCTCGTTTGGGCCCGACGGTTGTCGGGGTTCCGTTACTTCTTGGCTGGCTTGAAGACCATCATCAGCACGATGGTCACGAGCACGCCGGCGATCTGAGCGAGCACCAGCATTGCGGTGTTGGCCACGGTGCCGCCGTTGAACATCAGGCCGAAGCTGACGGCAGGGTTTGCCTGTGCTCCGGTTGCGGTGAAGGCAGCGGCTGCGCTGACCCACAGGCCAACGGCCCAAGGAATCAGGTTGCCCTTGTCGGCTGCGGCGAGGGTGCCGACGATGCCGACCAGAATGGTGGTGGCGACTAGCTCGCCGACGAATGCATTGGCGCTAACGGCCGACCCGGTGGCGGCCAGGCCAGGCAGGTTCTTGCCCATCAGGAATGCGCCGAGGTGTGCGCCGGCGAGGCCACCGAGCAGCTGAGCCACGACATAGGTGACAAACTCGCCGGCACCGATCTGCTTCTTGGCAAAGAAGTAGAGGCTGACGGCCGGGTTCAGGTGACCACCGCTGACGCTTGCGGTTAGCAGGATTGCGAGGGCAAGCGTGGTGGCCAGTGCCAGGCGCTGCAGTTCGGCGCCCGAGGTTCCAATAATTGAGGTCAGAAACAAGGTGACGCCAAGGAATTCGGCGAGACCCTTCTTGAGCAATGCGTTCATGTCGATCCTTTTCTGGTCGGCCACACTTCTGCGTGCGACTCACTCGGAAGTTTAGGTGTGCGGCGCAGGTTTGGTCGGTATTGCGCATACTGACTAGAATGGACAAGTTGTCTGTCGCGGCGTTCGCCTGCGACACCCCAAGCTCTGTGAGGTCCCTATGGGTTCAGTAATCAAGAAGCGCCGCAAGCGTATGTCGAAGAAGAAGCACCGCAAGTTGCTTCGCAAGACTCGTCACCAGCGTCGCAATAAGAAGTAAATCTTCATCGCTTCACCCGTCGTGCTCACTGAGCCGGCGGGTTTTGCGCTTTAA
>Ga0228700_1000505_pt1 | contig 35746 bp, 40 predicted proteins | sample McNCre317_Aug_MG_FD_178019 | JGI IMG/M metagenome (GOLD analysis project Ga0228700, IMG submission 178019) | Freshwater microbial communities from McNutts Creek, Athens, Georgia, United States - 3-17_Aug_MG | ecosystem: Environmental > Aquatic > Freshwater > Creek | place: USA: Georgia...
GTAGCAGAGTGACTGTGCGGACGAATCTCAGAGAGGCAGACCGAGAGCGCTGGACGGCTTACGCGCGCGCAATCGTGCAGAGCCCGGCGCTAATCGTGCTCGTGCAAGCGCGCGCAAAAGAGTCGCCAGACGGCATCGCAGACCTCTCTGGCGCAGTCGCGTCATGGGCAGACGATCTTGTTTTCGAAGAGCGCGTAAGGTTCGAGAGTCCAGCGATTCCGACGCGGATCAGTGTGCCAGACGACGGGGCGGATAGTGGCGAAGGGTGACACGCTATCGGCGAAGCAGCTTGCTTTCGTGGCCGCCTACATCGGGCGAGCGAAGGGCAACGCTACCCTAGCCGCGCGCATCGCAGGCTACAGCGGAACGGATATGGCACTCGGTCAAGCGGGACACGAGTTGCTGAAAAATCCGAAAATAAAGCGCGAAATCGATCGCGCTAACGCGAAAGTCGCATCTGCTGCAATCGCGACGACTAGCGAGATCCAGCGGATGCTGACACGCATCGCACGAGACGATCCGGAGGAATCCGAGCACGAGCTTGAGTTTTCCGTGCAGTCCGGCCAGGCAATGATCGACCCGCGAAAACTGACGCCTGAGATCTTGCAACACATGGCCGAAGGCGGAATGCCTCCGCCTGGATCGGACGTCTGGTTCCGGCGTCGAGCGCCGAAGGCAGTCCGACTGCAAGCAATGAACACGCTGTTGAAGATGCGCGGAGCGTTGATCGACAACCTAAATGTGAGGGTAGAAGGCGGACTAAAAGCGCTCCTCCCGCGGTTGCAGCGTCACATGGATCCGACTGCGTTTGAAGCGTTGATCGGTGCGATGGCCAAGGTTAGCGAGGAGCTCGCAGGGGATGACGCGTGAGCTTCGATCGCCTGGCCGCAGAGCTACTCGGAGGATCGCGCGACGTCTTCGCGGCGCTGGCGCTGCTGATCGGTGTCGACGATCCAACCGTCGTGATCTCGCGTCGCAGCGATGGCATTGTCTCGTGCGAGACCCGCGCGGCTGGCCGCTGGTACCGCGGGCACGGGCGGACTGAGGACGAGGCCGCATGGTCCCTGCTAGCCGTGCTGGCGAGGCGCCAGGCGGAGATCCGGAGCGCGCTCTGATGGACTCGGAACCCGATTTTGACGTGGTTGCGATCCGCTGCGTCGTGGCTGCGCTGGCGATCCTCGTGGCCGCGGACGCGATCAAGACCTGCGCTCGCCACATGGAGCGGCGGAAGGCCTACGCGGCATGCGTCGAGCATCACGCGGTGGACCTTTGCGCGGACGTGCTGCCGTGACAGCGCAGCTCGTGTGCAGAGAGTGCGGTGAGCTCGAGCCGCTGGCCGGTGCGAGTTCGCGCCGCACGCGCACGGGCGTCTGCCTGCCGTGCTGGATCAGCTCCACGGCGCACGTAGCGGTCTGGTCGCTGGCCGGCGCTGCCGCATTCGCCCACCTGGCGCTGAGTCCGGCTACGGGGCTGGCTGCGAGCGTTGTGGCGTGGTGGGGGGCGCTGGGGGCCTGGGGAGAGCCCTCCCCGGACGGATGACCGAATTCGCAGAAGGTATCTTATGTAAACTAAGGTGCGATAGTGTGGGACGAGGGGTGAACGGTGCGGGGACTAAGTTCTGCAATGATTCCGGAGTTTGATGGGGTGTCCTGGGGGGATCCGGTGGACCTCCCGATCGAGGCTGCGACTCTCCCGTGCTGGGCGAGTGCGCGCCCGGATCGGCATGGGGAGCTGGTTTCCAGCCTGGCGGAGCACGGTCAGCGCGAGCCCGTCTACGTGCGCGAGCGCGTGGCCTTCCCGGACTCGGCGGCGACCGTCTACGAGCTCGTGGACGGGGAGCGGCGCGTTGCGGGCGCTCGCGAGCTCGGGTGGCCGACGATTCGCGCGCGCATCGTCCAGGCGCCTGCCGGCGACCGTGGTTACGCGCTGGCGGTCGCGTCCGTCATGCACGCGCGCGGGGACCGGATCCTGGCCTCGGAGGCTTCTCGCGCGCTCGTGCGCGTCGCATCGATGCCCGAGCACCGGGATCAGAATCTGGCGCAGGTCGCGCTCAGTCTGGGCCGGATCTTCGGAAGATCTCCCACGTGGGTCAAAGACCTGCTCGCGATGGAGCGCGCAGCACCCGCTGTGCGGTCGATGCTCGACCGAAAGGCGTTTCCGCGCGCGCTGGTAACGTACCTCGCGCGGATTGCCGATCACGATCTGCAGGTCAGCTACGCGAAGCGGATCGTGTCCACCGGAATGAACATTCACGCGGCGCGAAACTTTGTCTGCGCGCGCGTTGACGCTCTCAAGATCGACGGCGTGGCGCCGGACGTTGCGCGCAACCCTGCCAAGCCACGCGCAAAGCGCCCGAAGAAGGTCGACCTAACGGAAGCTCGCCCCGCGAACGTGCTCGACGTGATCAGACATATCAGCGACTACGCGGACAGCGTGCTCGACATGCCGCAGGCCACCCTTACCGCGGCATTCGCTGACGATCCCGGATCCGCTCGCCTCGCCTGCACGCGCATCGGCGAATCGATCGAGGCACTCGGGATGCTCCGGCAGGCGCTACAGCGACGAGCAGATAAGGCCGCGCAGTGAGCGACGTGGGTAGCCTGTGGACCCTCGCCTGGGTCGTGCTGGGGATCTTCGGCCTGATGGTCGTGGAGGTCGTGTTACTCGTCCGCGCGAGCCACCAGGAGCGCCTTATGCGCTCTGCTCGCCTGACGATTCCGCCGCCCGAGGATCCGGAGAAAAAGCGCAGATCGACGCAGAAAACATGGAAGTTTCAGGGCTTCTCAGCATGCGCAATATTGCAGAAGGTGATAAACCACTGCCTATGGCATTCGACGTCAACGCGCTTCCCGTCTACGCGTGCCACAAGCGCGTGCGGGCGGCGAAGATCACGGACTGGCGCTTTCTGCTGCCGGAAAAGGTCGTGCTGGAGCTCGAAGGAGGATCCGAGGCGACCGTTTGCGCGCAGTGGTTTGACGCAAAAAGGCCGCGAATCGGCGGCTATTTCGTCGTCTACGCGGACGGTTACGAGTCTTACTCGCCCGCTGGGGCGTTTGAGCTGGGGTACTCGAAAATCGAAGAAGGAGGAAGCGGTGGACATGGTTGACGTGACGGCACCGGAAGAGAAGAAAAAGCGCAAGCCGCGTGGTCCGCGCAAGACGGCGAATGATCGCCTTCGCGAGCTCGTGGAGGTCAAGCGGTGCGAGCTTGAGAAGCTGAGTGCGAAGCACAAAGCGGTATGCGACGAGCAAACCAAGCTGTGGGCTGCGGTGGGGGCATCTCGCGCGGAGCTCGAATCGCTGGAGCGCGCGTGCGTCTCCCCTGCCCCGGCGAGCACGGTAGAGCAGGCGATTCAGGACGAAGGTCTGGACGATGACGGCTACGTCGTGGAGGCGACATGACGATCGCGGAAGACCTGGAGAACTGGTTTAGCTATCACGCCCCGAAGCGTGGGCAGCCCGCGATCTACGAGGAGATCCGCTTGGCCGGCGCAGCGCTCGCGGCGCGCGTGGTGTATCGGTGCCCAGACTCACCGGAGCGGAACGAAGCGCTGAAGAAGATCCGAGAGGCTGTCATGTGGGCGAACTCTGCGATCGCTTGCGAGGTCGGCTGATGGGTAACCGCATGCCATGGGCGCTCGAACAGCTCGCCGCAGGCGCGCGCATCTATCGCGATGGTTGGCCGGATGGCGTGCGTGTGTGGATGTACGCGCCGTGCAAGTGCTCGAAGGTAACCGCTCCTTTCGCGGTGATCAGCGGCGCGGACAGTCTCACGATCCCATGGACGGCCAACCAAGCGGATCTCACCGCTGGCGACTGGGCAGCGGAGCCGAAGGCGTGACGCGAGTACGGGATGCGGTCGCATTCGAGCGCAAAGCAGCTGAAGAGGCGCTTTCGCGCGCCGAAGACCTGGACGATGCCGCGTGCGCGCTGAGACTCGACACGAGCGCCCTACGCGCTTCTGCGCGTCGTCTGCGGCATGCGCTCGAAGCGCTGGGGCACTCGTGGATCGGCAGTGAGTGACCACGAGCTGATCTTGCTGATCGTGTCTGGGCTGGGCGGTGCGGAGCTTGCCCACCTTATGCTCAACTGGTCGAACTTGAACGCGCTGGACAAGCGGATCAGAGCGATCGAACGTGATCTAGGAATCGGCATCGAAAGCTCAATCAGGCGAGTCCCGAACGTTCACAAGATGGTGTGGAGACGGCGGCTAGTTGGGCGCCTGGAAAGGCTCAGGAGATGGCTGCGGAAGAAGACGAGAAGGTAAGCGAGCGGATCGAAGATCCCGAGCTCGCGCACGAAATGGCGCTGATCGAAAACGAGGAGTGGGAGCGCGCGCGAATCGCGGAAAAGCTCGGGACGCGGATCGCGGGGCACAGGATCGAAAACGTCTGCTTAGACGAGGCGAGCACGTTCCCCCTCTTCGACAAAATCTTCGCGCACGTCCTGAGCCGGCGAGACGGCAAGCGCGAGCCGAGTAAGTAGCCCTGCCCGAAGATGTACGATCGCGCCGAATACGATAGCGAGGAGCTCGCGCTAATCGCGGATGCAGCGGCGAAGATCGGCAGGCAGCTACTAGACACGGGAAAGAAGGCGAAGGAGCACGAGGATCGGTGGGCGAAGTACCACGACGATCCCGTCGGCTTTTTCGTTGACGTGCTCGGCGTGACTCCGTGGGAAGCCGAAGGCGCGGAGACACAGAGCCAAGCCGATCTCATTCGCGCCATCGGGATTGGCGATCGCGTGGCCTGCAAGAGCGGGCACAAGATCGGGAAGATGCTTCACGATGACACACCGGTTCCAACGCCTTCCGGGTGGAGGCGACATGGCGACCTCAAGATCGGAGACCAGGTCTTCGACGAGAGCGGACGACCATGCAACGTCGTGAACGTCATCCCGTGGTCTAACAGGCCGCTCATGCGCGTCACATTCGAGGATGGGACGTCCATAGACGCCGACGAAAGGCACGAGTGGGTTGTCCATTCCAGGGAGAGCCGGAAGCGCACCTACAAGCCTGCTCAGACGCTGGAGACGAGGCAGCTAGCGCAAGCCTTGACCGTGCCCAATGGGAGTAACCCCGACGGCTCTCCGCGCAGAGTCGCTAACTGGACTGTCGATCTTCCGGGAGCAATCGAGCTCCCGACCGCGGACTTGCCGCTTGATCCGTACCTACTCGGCGTTTGGCTTGGAGACGGAAACTCGCGCGGCGCAGCGATGACGACAGCGGATGCGGAGATTCAGGGCGCGTTTGAACGTGCGGGGTTTGACACACAGCGGAAGGAGTCAAAGGGGGCTGCCTGGGCGTTCGGAATCACGTCCCGTGGCAGAGGCGAGCAAAACAGGTTCTCCCAGATTCTCAGAAGCCTCGGAGTCCACTCAAACAAGCACGTCCCGCGCGAGTACCTTTGGGCATCGGCGGATCAGCGGCTGGCGCTGCTGCAAGGGCTGATGGACACCGACGGGACGTGCAGCGAAAAAGGGATCGCGTGCTTCACGAACACCAACGAGCAAATCGCGAGGTCGGTGCAGTTCCTGGCCCGATCGCTGGGGATCAAGGCGCGCATTTCGGAGGGTCGTGCGAAGCTGAACGGCAGAGACTGCGGACCTGTGTGGGACGTGATTTGGTGCTCTCCGCACCGCGTGTTTAGGCTCGCGCGCAAGGCTTGCAGGCTGCGAACGGCGTGGAAGCACAAGGCCAACGCGCATAAGCGCATGGCGATCGTAAGCGTCGAGCCGCTTGCGGAACGAGTCAGCGCGCAGTGCATCACGGTGGACTCTCCGTCCCACCTGTACCTCGCCGGAGAGGCGATGCTGCCCACGCACAACAGCATTACAGCAGTAGGCTGTGCGCTCTGGTTCGTCTGCACACGCAAAAAAGCACGCGTTTTGCTCACTGCGCCAACGTTCGCGCAGGTCAAGAACATCCTGTGGAAAGAGCTGGCGAACGTCTATCGCGATCGCCGCTTAGAGGCGAAACTAGGCGCGCCGCTCGCGCTTGATCCGTCGACTGGTCTCAGGCTTCCAAACGGGAACGAAATCATCGGGATCAGCACGAAGACCACCGAGAACCTCGCGGGCATCTCGGCGCCGGAGATGCTGTTCATCGTCGACGAAGCGTCAGGTTTCCCCGACGATCTTTGGGAGGTACTCAGCAAGGGAAACGCGGCCGGTGGCGTCAAGATCTTTTGCATCTCGAACCCAACCCGCACAAGCGGCTGGTTTTTCCGCATCTTTCGCGAGCGCGCGAAGTTCTCTCGCTGGCAGTGCTTCACGATTTCCAGCGAAAACACGCCGAACGCACGCAGCGGAAAGCGCCTAGTTCCTGGTCTCGCAACGCGGGATTTCATCGAGGAAATCAGGACAGAGTGCGGCGCTGAGTGGCGAGACGATCCCGTTTACATGGTTCGAATCCGTGGCGAGTTCCCGCCGCAAGGATCGGACGCAGTGATCTCGCTGCACGCAGTGGAGCGCGCTACGTCGCGGTGGGAGACCACGTCACCGCCCGATCCTGAGCTCTACGAGCTGACGATCGGGGTCGACGTGGGACGCTACGGAACAGATCCAAGCGTGGCGCAGCCTGTACGCGGCTCCTACGCGTACGAACCTCGCGAGGTCTATCGAGCGGACGGGCCGACCGTCGCAAACATGGCGCTCGCGATGGCGCGAGAGCTGCGGCAAGGCGATGAAGTGATCCGCATGGTCGTGGACGGGATCGGCGTCGGCGCCTCCGTAGTCGACGCGCTCAAGTACAGCGAAGACGTCCAGGAAGGTCGCGTGTATTTGGTCGATCTGAACGTGGGCGAAGCTGCCGACGAACAGGCGATGAAAAAGACGCCTGACGGCAAGGCAAAGAAGCCAGTGCACAGCTACGAGCGACTGCGCGATCAGCTTTGGTTTGGTGTCGCGGAGTGGCTCAAGTCTCCGCAGGCCGCGCTGCCGAATCAAGAGCGGCTCGGCGCAGAGTTGCTCGTGGCCACGTACGCATTTACCGCGAACGGGAAGATCAAGGTGCTGTCCAAGGATCTAATGCGCGCCTTGCTCGATGGCCGATCGCCGGACTACGCGGACGCGCTAGCAATGGCCGTCTACCGCGGAAAGCGCGGCAAGCGTATCGAGTACAGTTACGATGGTGCGCTTGACCTCCGGCACAATCCAGCACCGGAGGATGGCGCGTGGGATGACAGCGGCTGGGGGCCGGGATGACACTGTGGGAGTGCACGAAGTGCCAGGCCAAAAGCAGCGAACGACGTCCGATAGGCTGGGCTTCCGTGTTGCACGATGAGAGCGGATCGATCCCGCTCGTGCTCTGCCCGAAGTGCGCCGATCGCTACGAATCAGGCCTAGTCGCAGAGACCGACCCTGACACCGGCGAGCGCCGCACGGTGCGCAAACAGCACCGATCCACGGTGTGGAGGCTGTGACGTGGCTGAGGTGTACCGCTTCGGCGCGTGCGAGCTCGACGCAACCAACGCACGCCTGACGCGCTGCGGGCAGCTCGTGCGCGTCCGCCCTCTCCCGCTAGACGTGCTCGTGACGCTGGCGCGTTCCGCGCGCCTGGTGACCACTGGGGAGCTGCTGGATCTGCACTGGCCGCAATCTGCCGGCGCCGAGGCGACGCTACACGCGACGGTCAACGCGGCGAGGCGCGCGATAGGCCAGCTACCAGGCCAGCCGGGGCCGCTAGAGTCGGTGCATGGTCGCGGGTACCAGCTCATCGGCGTGGCCCGCACAGAGTCGACTGTGAGCGCTGCCAGGCGTGCCCGCTGGCGTGCCTACGCGGAGCGCGCGGCATCGTCCGGGATGGACCCGCGCCACTGCCTTGAGGTGGCGGACGCGCTACTCGCGGGCGAGGTCTCGCGGTACGGCGAGCCGTAGACCTGTGGCCTAGCTCGTCCAGTGTCATCGCGGCCAGACTGCCGCACGTGTGGAAGCCGCTCGATGCTGTCGCGTCGCTATTTCGCTCCGGGCCTGACCGGCAGCCGAAGGCGTCCGAGATGCTGGGCGAGGTCGCGCGGCCTGGAATAACAGACCTGCGCAGCCCGTATCGCGAGAGCGTAAGCGACTGGCTCAAGCCTGCTGACCTTGCGCGGATCATGCGAGACGCGATCAACGGAGACGCAGAGTCTTACCTCACGCTCGCTGAGGAAATGGAGGAGCGCGAGCCGCACTATCGGAGTGTTCTTGGCACGCGAAAGCTTGCTGTTTCTGGGCTTGAGATCAACGTCGAAGCGCCTACGGACAGCGCGCACGACAAAGCGATCGCCGACGACGTAGAAAAGCTGCTGCGCAGACCCGATGCCGAGGGGCTCGTTACCGACCTGATGGACGGCGTTTCGAAGGGGTTCGCGAACGTAGAGATCCTGTGGGAGCGCGATCTAAAGCGGTGGGAGCCTAGGTGCTACGAGTGGCGCAGCCCGCGTCACTTCGTGTGGGACAAGCAGACGATCTCGGAGTGTCGGCTGCGCACGATGCGCGAGCCGATGAACGGCGAGGAACTCGCTCCGTACAAGTGGCTACAGCACCGCCCAAAGCTCGCCAGCGGCGTTCCGCTGCGCACTGGACTCGCGATGCCCGCGGCGGTCGCGTACATGGCCAAGCGCTACACCGTGGCCGACTGGCTGACGTTTCTGGACGTCTATGGGATGCCGATCCGAGTCGGGAAGTTCCCCGCGTCGATGGCCAAGCAGAAAAAAGACCTTCTGCGCGCCGTCCAATCGCTCGGCACAGACGCAGCGGCGGTCATTCCAGAAGAGATGACGATCGAGCTTCTCGAGAGCTCGGGGCGCTCAGGCGGTCCGCTGTTCTGCGAGTCTGCAGAGTATTGGGACAAGCAGATAAGTAAGATCGTGCTCGGTCAGACGATGTCGAGCGACGATGGCGCATCGCTTGCGCAGAGTAAGACGCACGAGCGCGTTCGATTCGATATTCGCGCCGCTGACGGGCGCCATGTGATGGCAACGATCACGCGTGATTTGATCGTACCATTCGTAATCCTCAACTACGGGCCACAGGATCAGTATCCACGCGCTCTAGTAGACACTAAAGAACCCGAAGATGTTACGGCGCTACTGGCGAACGTAAAAATCTTCGTAGATCTTGGCGGCAAGGTGCAAATGTCAGAGGTGCGCGATCGCATGGGCCTGTCCGAGCCCGAGGAAGGCGCGGAGCTGCTCCAACCGAGCGCGAAGATCGTGGCGGACGCAGCGCCTGAGCCCGATCCGGCCACGAATGTGCCCAAGCCTGACACAGGCGCCGCCCGAGGAAAGGTGAGCGCGCGTACACAGTTAGCGAGGGTCCTGGACGCGCTTAGCGCGTTTGGGCCACGGCCTGCACAGGTCGTTTCGGATGTGCTGGACGAGCTCACGGACGAAGACCTCGCGGACTGGCAGCCGCTGCTGGACGGCACGGTGGGCGAGCTACTCGCTAGGATCCAAGCCGCGGAGAGCTTCTCGGAAGCAGCCGATATCGTCGAGCGCCTAGCGAACGACAAGGGCGTGGTCCTCGATTTGAGCTCGTTCACAGCTGCGCTTTCGCGCTCAACGTTCCGGGCTCGGGGAATCGGAGACGCGACGGACGAGGTGAGCCTGTGAGAGTCGGGACCGCCGGAAAGCGTGTCGACCTACTGATCCGTCAGGGTGCGACGTTCGCGATCGAACTCCGCGCCGTCACTCCTGCAGGTGAGCCGAAGCCGATCGCCGGGTACACCGTAAGGTCACAGATTCGAAAGATGCCGAGCTCGCCGGTTAGTGTCGCGAGCCTTTCGGCAATAGTAACGAATGCCCCAGGCGGGGTATTTACGCTGTACATGACGGCTGCGCAGACTGCCGCGTTAGTGGCGGGGGAGACTGCGGACAGCGCGGCATCTCGCTACGCGTGGGACGTGGAGATCGAGAGCCCCTCCGGGTTCGTCTCTCCTGTCGCATGGGGGACCGTGCAGGTGCATCCGGAAGTAACTCGCTAGCGACTAGCTATGCGTTGGTTGTGTGAAATGAATGGTGGGGAGTATTAGAAGATGGCCGGCAAGTCGAACGTTCTCGAAAATGACATTCTCGCGTTCCTTCTGAATGGGACCGCCCTTCCCGCGATTTCAGGCGCGGTCGGCTATCCCGCGGGCGGTGGCAACTTCTACGTCGCTCTGCACACCGCGGATCCCTTCGCGGCGAATGAGGACGCTGGCGCGACTACGAGCGAGGCGAACTACACCGGCTATGCTCGGCAGCCTGTGGCGCGCAGCTCGGGCGGCTTCACGGTCTCCGCTTCGGGCGGTGTGACCAGCGCAAAGAACACTGCGGCGATCAACTTTCCCGCGTGCACTGCGGGCAGCAACACGATCACGCACTTCAGCGTGGTCAATACCGCCTCCGGCGCTGGCGCGATCCTCTACTCCGGCGCGCTTTCTGCGTCGCTCGCAGTGTCGAGCGGCATCACGCCGCAGTTCGCTGCTCAGGCTCTCGTGATCACCGAGGACTGAGCTCCGGTCTCGCAAGCGCAGTAGTCAGAGCGAAGCACTGAGGGGGACCTGTGGCGATTACGACCGTGGACGGCTGGCTCGCGTCCGCAAAGCAGTATTACGCAGTTTCTAAGTCGTCTTTCACGACGGTCGCAGCGCTGCAATATTCGCTCTGGCAGGCTGCTGGCGTTCCGGCTGCCGGCGCTGCCCCCGGAGCGGCTGCCATTCCGACAAAGGCCACGCAGGGGGCGGTGCTGTTCAACAACCCGACCGCCCCAGCGCTGTCTTACCTTGGCCGTGTAGACGCAATGAGCAGCGCGGCCGGTCTGCTGATCCTTTACGATCGCGTCGCGCATATGGGCGGGCTCAACGGCACGCTTACGACGGCGCAAGCGGTCAACACGCCGACTCCAGACCGCGGCAACGTGAGCGGCCTGGGGACAGAGGCGTTTCTGGAGTGGTACACGACAACCGGAACCACCGCGACCACTGCGACAGTCGCCTGGACTGACGACACGGGTACGGCGAGATCGTCTGCGATCTCTATAGCCGCGTCCATGGCTGCGAACCGCATGGTGCAGATCCCCATGGTAGCGACAGCCGCAGGCGTAAGGTCCGTGCAGACGGTCACCCTTAGCGCGAGCACGCTTACCGCGGGAAACTTCGGTGTCACGATCTGCAATCGACTGGCATCCGTGCCGATCCTCGCGAACACGCCCATTTCGCTAGACCCTTTTGCGCTGGGTCTGAGCAGGGTTCCGGACAACGCGTGCCTTTTCTTTGCTGTGATTCCGAACGCCACAGCAAGCGGCGCGCTCTCCACGTCCATCATGATCGGCCAGGGCTGATCCAGTGCGCCGCGGCATAGCTGTACAGCTCGCGTACGGCTCAGGCCGCGGGCTTCTCGTGTCTGACTCCGGATCGCTGGCGCTTACCAACGATTTGATCGCAGACACGAACACGTCCGCGATCTCGTCTGCAGTGGGCGGCGCTGTGCTGGTCGACATGATCAGCAACCCAAGCCCGCGCAACATCGGCGCGGCTCCGCCAGCGATGCTAACGGGCGCGTTCGCGTTTACTTGGACGCCTTCCGTTGCGGACTCGGCGCTCGCAGATAACGACTACGTGCTCGTGAACTGGGGCCGGTCAACGACCAGCCTCTATGTGCAGCGCGCAGGCGTGACCAACCTGGTCATTTACGACGACACGACTGGAGCCATCGCGTTTGCCTATGGCGTTTCGTTTGCTGCTGGTGTCACGGTCTCGATCTCGGTAGACCTCGCTGCGCTCACGATTTCGCTATCTGGGTTCACGGCTGGAAACGGAACGTATGCGATAGCCGCAGGTTTCAGCCCTGCCGATGGCGATGGGACGATCGACGTAGGACGCTACTTTGACGGTGCGTATCAGTCGGGCGGAACTTACGGAAACTTCACGGCAGGCGGAAGCACAGGCGTCGGAGGAACGTCGAGCGCAGCGGGCACGCTGTCCAGTGCTGCGGCGGCCTCGACGATCGATGGATCCGCGTCCGGCCTCGCGTCCGGCAGTGCGTCTCTCTCCGCGCTTGGCACCCTCTCCGGCTCCGTAGCAGGCACGAGCTCTCCGTCCGGCGCTGCAGGCGCTCTCGCCTCTGCCAGCGGCTCCACGGGCGGCGTAGGTGCTGCAGCGGGCACGCTCGCTGCGTCTGCCCTGCTCTCTGCGACGTCACGAGGTAGAGCGCTCGGGCGCGAGCCGCGTTCTGCGTTCATTTACTCTTACCCGCTCCCCGGCGGAATGCGGGACGCGTACGATCGGATCATCGTCGAGCCAGGCCACCCGCACACGGTCGCGGGAACCGGCGCGGAGCTGGTCGCCTACCTGTCTGTCGGCGAGGTCTCGGACACGAGCCCGGACGTCGGCAACATGCTTCCGGCGTGGATAATCGGCCGAAATGAAGGCTGGGGCTCGTCCATCATGGACTTGTCCAGCGCTGCGTATCGTGCAGATCTCGTGGGACGCAGAGCCGCGGCGCTGTACGCGCTCGGCTATCGCTCTCTGTTCCTTGACGTCCTCGATTCGTTCCAGCTCGTGATCCTTGATGAGCCTGGACGCGCATTGCAGCGCGCTGGGCTCGTGGCTGTGATCCAGGCGCTTCGCGCGACGTTTCCCACGATCCTAATCAATCGCGGGTTTGACGTCGTTGCGTACGTTGCTCCGTACGTTCAGGGAATGGTCGCGGAATCGTTGTTCCGCACGTACACGAGCGGCGCCTACGCAGCGAGCACGCAGAACGACAAAGATTGGTTACTGCCGAAGCTGCTGAGTGCGCGCGACACGTACGGATTGCCCGTCACGGTGATCGACTACGTTGCGCCAGGTGATACGGCCACCGCGCAAGGCGCGATCGATTCGATCACGGCGCTCGGGTTCACCGCGTACGTGTCAGACGTCGCGCTTTCGACTGCCGGACTGGGCGGGATCGGCGCGCTCAGTATTCCGGGCACTGGCACAACGGCTTCGGCATCCGGTGCGCTGTCCGGCTCGAGCTCTGCGGCATCGTCGGCGAGCTCGACAGCATCGGCTGCTGGGGCTCTTTCCGCGAGCGCGCTAGGCACGAGCTCTGCGACTGCTTCCACTTCCTCCGCAGGCTCGCTCGCTGCGACGTCTGCGGGCACGTCTGCGGCGTCTTCCGTGGCAACCGGGCGCGGCTCGCTCAGTGGGTCGGCGGCTGGCTCTGCGGCGCCTTCGGCAGCGGTCACAGCGCGTGGCGACCTTGCCGGATCCGTGGCCGCGACGGGCGCGGCAAGCGCCGCGGTGTTCGCGCGCGCAGCGCTGGCCGGCGCGATCGCCGGTGCGGCTTCGGCTTCGGCAGCGGTCACAGCGCGTGGCGCGCTGTCAGGATCGTCTGGCGCTGTTGCCTCTGCGTCCGCATCACTGCTCGCACCCGGAACGCTCGCCGGACAAGCGCAAGGCGCCTCGCTGCTCACTGTGAGCGCGCTTGAATCTGGGATCCCGTTTCCTCCGCCGCACGCGCTTTCCGCCGAATATCGCAGCGTATGGCGCCAAGACTTCACCACGCTGTCTGCGCTGTCTGTGTCCGCGAACGGACCTTGCGGAAACGGCGCTGGACTGACGACGTGGATGGCCCATAAGCCAGGCTACGGCGAATGGTTCCTTTTCAACGATCCATCGGAAAACCTCCACCCGTTCTCTCTTGATGGCCACGAGCTCACGATCCGCGTCCAGAAAGACGGCGCGCTTGCGGCGTACGGCGGATACACCGGCGGTCTGCTTTCGTCTGCAGATCATCATGGCGACGGTTTCACGCAGAAATACGGCTACTTCGAAGCCTGTATGCGCGTTCCAGGGGGGGCGAATACGTGGCCGTCCTTCTGGCTTCTCGGCGTCGAAAACATGGCCGTTCCAGGAACGCCTATTGCGGAGCTCGACGTCACAGAGCTCTACGGAAACGCCGGAGCTGGGCCAGGTTTCTCGCCTCCGGGAAACCCGAGCATTTCGATCAGCACGTGGCACAAGTGGTCAACTCCGCACGAGTTCGATCAGCACATTGTCGACGCGTCGCTTCCACCGTTTTCCACGGATCTATCGGCCGGATTCCACACTTTCGGCGTCGACGTTGGACCCACGGAAATCAAGTGGTACCTGGACCGTCAACTCTACTGGACGACGCCGGCATATCCCGAGTCGCGGCGTCCGCTTGCGGTGTTGCTCAATCTCGCGCTTGGAGGTGGCAATTACACCAACGCAACGAATGACGGTTACGACTGGTCTCTCACTCCAGACCCGACCGATCTCAAAGTAAAGTACGTCGCCGTTTGGGCGAGTCCTGACAGCCCGAACTACACAGACGTTCGCACGGCTGGCGCGACTGGCGTAGGCCGCGCTACGGCATCGCTGTTTGCTGACGCATCGGTGTCTGGCTCGTCTGGCGCTTCATCTCTCGCGCGCCTGTACGTCACCGATGCTTCGTACGTCTACGATGACGGCGGCGCGCTGGTCTACGATGACAACGGCGAGCCTGTCACGATCGGTGTGACCACGGGTGCGCTGGCGTCGTCGTCCGCCGGAACGTCGCTCGCGCTCGCATCTGCGAGCGGGTCCGCTTCCCTTTCAGGTGCGTCGGGAGGCGTTGCGCTGGCGCTCGCCGTGGTCTCCGCCCGCGGAGACTTGGCCGCAACATCCGTGGCGACGGGCGCGGCATCCTCCCAGATGGCCGCATCTGGGGCGCTTTCCGCGGCCAGCGGCGCAGCGTCCACGGCTACCGCTGTGGCGACTGGGCGCGGCGCGCTCGCTGCGACACTCGGAGCGGCCGGAGCTGCGTCGGCTCTGCTGTCCGCGGTCGGTGCGCTCGCAGTGTCTGCGCTTGCCGGAACCGCGTCTGCGTCTGGCTCGCTGGTCGCGCGTGGCGCACTCGCGGGCACTTCCGGCGCGACGTCAGGCGCGTCCGCTGTCGGGTTTGCGCAGGCCACGGGCGGCGCCCTGGCCTCCGGCACGAGCGCTGCGTCCGCCACGATCTTCGCGCTATCCGCCGGCACGTGCTCTGCGTCCGGCATCGCATCGGCAGCGGCCACGCTCGTAGGTCTGCGTGCGGCGTCGGGCTCGTCTGCCGGAGCGGCTAGTAGCAGCGGCGCTTCGCTCGCGGGCGCAGGCTTGCTCGGCGGTAGCGCGCTTGCGCTCGCCGGTTCGAGCGCAAGCCTTGGCGCTTCGGGCGCGTTGGCCGCATCTGCCGCAGGATCCGCGTCCGCATCTGCGTCTGCAGGGTTGTCTGGTGCGCTAGCGTGTGTCTCTGCCGGCATTGCATCTGCGTCCGCGAGCATGACGGCGCGCGGCGCACTGCTCGGGTCTGTCAGTGGTTCGAGTTCTGCACAGGTCGCTTCCGGATCTTCGATCGGAACGCTTGCGACGGGCGCAGGTTCCACGATCCTGCTCGACCTCGCCACGAATCCCGCGCCGCATCACTTCGCGGTGTGTCCTCCCGCGATTCTCTCGGGGCGCTGGTCGTTCACGTGGACGCCTGCAGTTGCGGATACAGCGCTCGCGCCAAACGATTACGTGCTCGTCTCGTGGGGACCGTCAGACACGAGTCTCTACGTCCAGCGCAGCGCGGTCACGAACCTCGGCCTGTACGATCAGACGACGGGCACATGGGCATGGGTTACTGGCGTAAGCTTCTCCGCTGGACAGCCCGTCACGATCGCGACGGACACGCAGGCGCAGCAGGTCACGCTATCTGGCTTCGCGTCGGGGAATGGCACGTACGCAACGACCGCGTTTTCACCTGCCGATGGCGATGGATCGGTCGACGTCGGCCAGTATTTCGACGGCAACTACGCGAGCGGCGGAACGTTCTCGAACTTCACTGCGCCGGGCTACGGCGTCGGTGGGACGAGCGCGGTCACTGGTACGCTCACGGTTGGCGCTCAGGTCGTACTGATTGCCGGCAACGCGTCCGGCATGGGTTACGCGACTGCGGCGCCAGCGCTCACGATGGCCGGCTATCTGGTCGGCACGTCGAGCGCATATGGCCGCGGTGAAGAGTCTGTAACCCTGAGTGGGCTCGGGGCGCTGGCTGCTGCTGCGTCTGGCACGGGCACGGCGCAGGCAACCGGGATCGCACTGCAGACCGGAGGCGCTCTCGCGGTAGGCACGTCGAGCGCTTTCGCGGCCATCGGCGCGCGCGTGGAGATTTCGGCTGCTGCGTCTGGCACGAGCGCTGCGTCCGCGCTGATTCTCGCTCAGATCGCGGTATACGGCGCAGCTGCCGGAAGCGCGGCCGTGCCTGCTAGCCTGTACGGTCTGGGCTCGCTAGCGGGCGTTCTCGCGTCGCAGTCTGGCGCCACTGCGTCCCCGAGCGCGCGCGGGCAGCTCGCCGGCACGTCCGCTGGCGGAGGCCTCGCTATCGCGGCCACTGGTGGGTCTGTGCCTGGCGTGGGCACGGTTGCCGGCATGAGCTCCGCCGCTGCCGCGCTGGTCGGCTCCGGCGATCTCGTGTCGGTGGTCGCAGGCTCGAGCTCTGCGTCTGTCGCCGGTAGCGGCGCTGTGCCGGCGCAGGGGGCCGTCTCGGGCACGGGCGCGGCCTCTGCGTCGGTCTCTGGCCGCGGGGCGCTCCTGGCCAGCGTGGGAGGCGCTGGCGACGCATCGCTCGCCGGCACGGTTGGAGTCGTGGTCTCTGGCGCCGCTGGCGCGAGCTCCGCTGCGTCCGGCGTGATCGTCGGTGTGGGCGCTGTCGCCGGAGCCGCACGAGGCAAGGCGCTGGCACTGGCCGCGACGCTGGGGGGTGTCGCCGGAGCTGTCGAGATCGCGGGATCCGCCGGCGCATCTGGCGAGCTCTCGGCACTGGCCGATCTCTCGGGTGAGATCTCGGGCGCCTCCGTGGCGCATGCGTCCGGCGCTTCCGCGGCACTGGCGACGTCGACGGCTTCGGGCAGCGCGTCAGCGATCGCTGAGTTGATCGCGCTCGGTGGCGTCGCTGCCGCGGCGCACGGCACAGGGGCTGCGGCTGCCACCGCGCAAGGATCGTTCGAAGCGTCCGGTTTGTCGTCCGCTCACGCAGTGGCGTGGCTCGAGACACCGCCCGGTGAGCTCTCGTGGGTTCCTGTGTCGATCGAGATCTCGCCAGAGACGATACAGGCAGGCGATTTTGTGATCGCAGATGAGTTTGCGATCTGAAGGTTCAGACGTGGAGTTTTTCGGATGCCAGCACACAGCACGCTAGACCAGGATCATGCGTGGAGCGCCACGGCTTACGCGTCCGCGCTCAAGTTCGACAAACGAAGCCGCGTGCTTCCTGAGCAGCGAATCGAGGGGCCGGTGTCGATCACGGTTGACGCCACGAACGCGCGCGCAGGCGGAGAGATACACGCGAGGTTTGTGGGTAACGGCGTGGACACACCGTCGTTCGCTGGCTTGTTCGAGCACAGCAGTAGCAGCGGATACGACGTCAGAAACGGGATCGTGAACACGCTCCGCGCTTGGTATGACGGCGTTTCCTACTGGTATGCGTGGGGTAAGAGGGTTGGAGCGGCTCCTGTCGCGCTGGTCCTCTCGTCTCTTAGCAACGTCACGAACACATCGGGGACGTACTCGCGCAACGCTGGCGGATGGGACCTTACGAACTGCTTCGCTGGCGCGTCGAACCTGTCGCTATCAATAAGCGGATTCTTCGAGGCACGATACGGTTCGTTCTCTGCGTCAAGCGTGCCGTGCTTCTACACCTCTCCATCTTCCGGAGCAGTGACTTTCGACAGCGCGAACACGTATGGCGTGTACGCGGAAAACGGAACCGCTGCGTACAAGATCGTTCTGGGAGGCGGAGGCAATGCGCCGAACCTCAACACGAGTAAGGTAGCCGCTGCTGGTGACCGCCTGAGAATCGGACGAACCGGAACAACCTCGTGGGTTGACGTGTCTCAGGATGGCGGCGCGACGTGGACGCGCATCGATTCGCGAGCCACGGTTTCCACCGTGCAGAGGTGGGCAAACGTTGCGTTCTACGGACCCGGCACGACGTTTTTGGGGCTCGACGGGTCTGGCATCGCGTAATGGGGAATCGTGGTGGCTGACAAAGACGTAAGACCCGGACCCGTTCCCGCTGACGTGCTCGCGTATTGGCGCGCGAAGAAGCTGTCTCCGCGCTTCGACTGGCGCGACGTGTGGCTAGAGGAGCACGATCTAGAGTTCACCGCGGCAAAGATCATGCGCCGCGACGTTCTTGCAGCGATGAAAAACGAGCTAGATCGGGCGATCGCCGATGGCGTTCCGTTCGATCGCTGGGCGAAGCAGGTAGAGCCGCGATTCCGTGAGATGGGATGGTGGGCGGAGCACGAGGTGATTGACCCTGAGACCGGCGCGCGCGCCACGGTAGACCCACCCTCTCGGCTTCGGCGGATCTACGATACAAACATCCGAATGGCGCGCGCTGTTGGCCAGTACGACCGCGCGCAGAAGAACAAGCGCTTTCGGCCCTACGTGCTGTATCAGGTCGGACCGTCTCACCGACATCGGCCGGAGCACTTGGCGCTGCACGGCGTAATGGTACACATTGACGATCCGTTTTGGTCGCATGCATGGCCGCCAAATGGATGGGGCTGCTTCTTGCCTGGAACGGTAGTCACGGGCGACTTTGTAGGCGGATCAAAAGCCTGGTATTCTGGGGAGGCCATCGAGATCAAGACTGATGGCGGCGCCTCGCTCTCCGTTACGCCCAATCACCCCATACTTACCTCGCGCGGATGGGTTGCGGCGGGGTCTCTCAAGGTAGGCGACGACTGCGTTAGCAACAGCGGCGAAGTCGTACTCGTACGCGCATCCGGTTCCCCACAGTCTCCCGGAGGGGCAGTACGCAATCAGGATGTCCCAGCCTGCGTGGAGGATGTATTCAAGGCGCTCTCTGCGCATCGACGTGGAACGGCACAGATCTCCCCTTTGGACTTCCACGGCGAGGCGTCTCGGTTCGTGGGCCAAGTCGACGTTGTGGGGACCTATGTTGAGCTGGCTGACCAGCGCGAATCCACTCGTCTTCAGTTCTCGGGAGAGAGCTCGTTCCCGGCTCCGTATTCCAGTCTGCAGCTCGTAGACGCGAGCGGCTTGGTAGTGCCGCTCCTCCACCCCAGCAGTGCGGCCCGTAGCCGCAGAAAAGGCTGGCCTGGCGACTTCTATCCGCTGGTCTCGCGTGAGCTTCCCGAATCTGTTGTATGCGGCTTCGGATCTGCCGCGCAAAGGAATGTTGTGTCTGTGGAGAAGGCGGGCAACGGCAGTTCTGGACACTCCAAGTTCCTTGGAGAGCTCCAAGATAGAGGATCCGGCAACGTATCTCTTGATAAGGTGGTCAGTGTTAGGCGGTTCCCATATCGCGGACATGTGTACGACCTCGAAACTAGATCTGGATGGCTTTTGGCCAACGGAATTGCGGCTAGCAACTGCAAGTGCTTCGTTCAGGTTCTCAGCGCGCGCGAAGCGGACCGCATCGAGTCGGAAGGCATCCAGGCGCCCGATCCCGAGCCGATCCTAGACGACGAGGGTAACCCCACCGGGCACGTGGTGGATCGGCGCGTGCAGGTTCGCCGGTCTGCTCCTGTGCTGCCCCTCGTTCCGTGGGAAAACAAGCGCGCGGGAACAATCGAGCTCGTGCCGCAGGGCATTGATCCAGGATTCCACTACACCCCTGGTGAGGGTCGCGCGCGCGCGCTCAAGTACCCGTGAGCGTAGCTCCGGAAACGACCTTCACGGGCTGCCTGCGAGGCGCAGCGCGCGGCATCTACACCGGCCCGGTGCGTACCCTGGTCACCGCTTCGGGCGGCTTGCTGCGGCTCTCTCTGCGCCACCCGATTGCGACGCGTCGCGGATGGGTTGCCGCGGGCGATCTGAGCACTTCGGACGCTGCGCTCGTGCACGTGGGAGAGCTCGGGCTACCACGCGACCAGCTTCCGCCGTCCGGCGATGAGCTGTGGCGGACGTGGTCTCTCAGGCACGGCGGATCGTGGCGCTTGTTGGCGCCTAGGCGCGCCTTTCACGGCGAGGGGCGGCGCTTCTACGGGTCAATCGAAGTGGTCGGCTCCTATCGCCTGCTAGGCACCGCGCGCGTGCGGCACGAGGCGAGGAACTCGGGGGCTCCCGCCGTGGTCTGCTACTCGCGTGCTGTGGGGATGGCGCACGTGGCATCGACTGCGATCCTCGCTGTGGGCGACGAGGGTTGGCCGGAGCTCGCGCCAACGCTAATGCGCGGGTCGGATGGGCGCTTCGCGCTGGATCCGATCGTAGCGATCTACGAGTCGCCTTACGTGGGTACGGTGTACGACGTCGAGGGTGACAGCGGTTGGTGTTGGGCATCTGGCTTCGCGCTGCGTGATTCCTGAGAGCTGTGGCCTAGCTCGTCCAGTGCATGCCGGCGCAGGCTCTGCCCTGCATGCCAGGAAAAGCCGAGCTGGTTGGAGTGTCAGGCGACGGGCGGGATGTTGTCCGGCTGCTCTGCTCGCTTGGTTCCGGTGCCGATGGGACACCGCAGGAGTGGATCCATATCCTCCCTGGCGGTCCGATCGTGGTCGCGCGCGACGAGCGCGTGTTCCAGGTCACTGACGCGGAGAGCGTACTCGCGGCTAGTGAGCTCCCGATGCTCGTGGATTGGGAGCACGAGTCCGAGAACCCTTGGGGTGGTTCCACACGTGCGGCTGGTTGGATTGAGGAGCTCTCCGCGTCAGACGGATCAGAGCGCGCGGCAGGTCTATGGGGGCGCGTTCGTTGGACCGGAAAAGGCGGGGAAGACGTCGCGCAGGGCGCGTATCGCTTCCTCTCTCCGGTCGTGGTGATCGATTCCGAGACGCGAGACGCACAGCAGATCGTGAGCGTCGCGCTTACGAATCGCCCGGCTCTGCGCATGCAGGAAATCGGCAGGTTTCGCGAGCAAATGTCAGCTCGCATTGGCGTGGCGCTCGACGGTGAGCGCGCGCAAGCGCACTCGAAAAGTGGTGAGGCAATGACCCCAGCTCAGAGAAAGGCGCTTTGCGCCGCGTTCTCGCTCGCGGAGACCGTGAGCGATGACGAGATCGTGGAAGCAGCCAAGAAGCACAGCGCCGCGCGCGTGTTGCTTGAGCAGACCACCGAGCAGTTTTCGTCAGCGAGCGCTTCGCTTGCGCAGGTAAACGCTCGCGTTGTGGAGCTCGAGACGCAGCTTTCCGAGGCTCGCAAGGCTGGCGAGGCTGCTCGGCTCGAGGCGGAGATCGCGGAGCTGTTCCAGGCGAACAAGAACCGGATCACGCCTGCGATGGCCGAGGGCTTCCGCAAGATGTTCGCGAAGTCGCCCGAGACGCTTGAGGCGTTCAAGGAGTTCACGCTCCCGAACCTTCCCGAGATCGGCGCACCCGCTCCGGCTTCGATTCCTGCGACTGCCCCGAGTTCGGCGAGTTCGGTTGCCGAGCGCGATCGCCTCGCTCTGCGTCAGCGCGGGATGACCGACGCGCAGATCGAAGCGGCAGAGAAATACCAGGCTGAGGTCCGCGCTCGTCGCGCTCTCGGCGGAGAGGTGGACTGACCATGGCTGCACTGACCAAGGATCGAAAGACTGTCACCGCGTTTCGCGGCGTCCGCGCGTTTCCCGTGCTCGCGAGCACGGTGATCTACGAGGGATCGATCGTCGCTGTTGACGCGTCTGGCTGGGCTCGCCCCGCTCGCTCGGTCGCGAGCAACACGGATCGAATCGTCGGACGCGCGGAGCTTCGCGCGGACAACAGCGTCGGAGCGAACGGCGCGGTTTACGTCAGCGTCCGGTGCGATGACGTCTGCTTCTACGTCAACGGCGACTCCATCACGAGCGCGGACGTCGGCAAGGACTGCTACGCGTCCGACGATCAGACGATCGTCAAGACCAGTGCCGCGACGGTCGCGCGCGCTGGCAAGGTCTACACGGTCGACGCCACTTACGGCGTTGGCGTGGTCTTCGACGCCTGACCGGCAAGCAACATCTAACCCCTGTTTTTCAAGGACAAGTAAGCTATGCCAGTCAAAGGCACGATCACCAGTGGTGACTTGCGTCAGCTCGAAATCGAGAGCACGAACGCATTCCTGACGGGTCTGCAGTCGATGACCGCTCCGATGTTCGAGCGACTCTCCACCACGATCAGCATGAACACGAAGACCGTGGAGGCCCCGATCCTTTCGCAGATCGGCGCGCTTCGTGAGTGGGTTGGTCCGCGTCTCGTGGAGCGCTTCGCGCGCGATGCGTACAGCATCACCGCGAAGGAGTTCGAGAAGACGATCGGGATCCCGCGCACCGCGATCGAAGACGACAACGTGGGCCTCTGGATGCCTCAGATCGGCACCCTCGGCCAGCAGGCTGCCGCGTGGCCTGACCAGCAGGTTTTCGCGAAGCTAGGCAAGGGTTTTGCGGATCTCTGCGTGGATGGGAAGCCCTTCTTCTCGACGCAGCACCCTGACGGTAAGGGTGGCACCTACTCAAACACTGACAGCGCGAACGGCACTGCCGGCACCGCGCCGACCTGGTACCTCTTCGATCTTTCGAAGATGCTCAAGCCGTTGATCTGGGCGCTGCGCAAGGCGCCTGAGTTCACCGCGTTCTGGGATCTGAAAGATCCGAACGTGTTTTGGCACAAGGAATATATCTCGGGCGTTTACGCGCGCGGCGTTGCCGATTACGGCTTCCCGATGCACGCGTATGCGGTCCGCGGTGGTCTGACTGCGACCACGTTCGAGAATGCCGTGAAGGCCATGCAGAAGCTTACCAACGCTGTCGGCGAAAACATGAACGTATCGCCCACGCTCGCGGTGATTCCTTCCGATCTCAAGCCGGACGCGGATCGACTCTGGGGCGCTGAGCTGACGATCATGCAGGGAAGCGGCGCGGCAAACGTGGCAGTCGGCACCGTCACGAACACCAAGTTCAAGGCAATCGAGTACGTGGTTGCGCAGCGTCTCAGCAACTCCAACGATGCAACGTTGGCGGTCTGATCGTGGCGAAGCCTGACAAGCCCGCTGAGGCTTCGCCGGAGCCCGCTCCGGAGTCTCAGCCGTCCGAGCCTACTCGGCCAACCCTCGCGGAGCTCTTGCGCGCCGCGGAGGAAGGTCGAGAGGTCGAGATTTCGCCTGCTGTCTCGTGGTGCCCGGAGTACGTCGCTGGGCTCTACGTGGACGCTGCATGGCGTCGCTACTTCGTGGGCACGGTGAAGAACCTTGGCGAATCCGCCCTGGATGAGCTCGCCAGCGATCCGCGCATTCTGGTTCGCTTCGTCTGAGGGGGATTGTCAGGTGGCTGTCTACGCGACGAGGGCGCAGTTAGAGCTTGCGGTTGGCACGAGGTCTCTCGTGGCGATCGCAGACCGCGACAATGACGGGGAGCCAGACTCTGAGGTTGTTGACGCGGCTCTTGCGCAGGCTTCGTCCGTCGTGGACAGCTACCTGACGGCTTATCTCCCCAACGTTACGATCGTTGCGCCGCTCACGCAGGCAACGATCGCGATCGGCTTCGAGCTTCTCCACTCGGCGGATCAGAGCACGGAGGACTCGCGGCTCGGCTATGACCGCGCGATCTCGTGGCTCAAGGACATCGCCAAAGGCATTGCGACGCTTCCCGGTCAGGTCGCTGTCGAGACCAGCGAGGACGCGCCTAGCGAGCCTCTGGTTTCGTCCGGTGACCGCATGTGGTCGCGAGACGTCGCCCGGCTGGTATTCTGATGGCGGCGCTGATCGAGATCACGGCACCACAGCTAGACGCACTCGTGCGTCGCGTAGAGCGCGCTGCGCATGCCGACCTTGGGCAGCTCCTAGAGCTCGTGGGTGAGCAGCAAGTGAGCGCGGCGCAAACGCGCATCTCGCGCACGAAGAAGTCCCCCAGCGGCGCGCGCTGGGCGCCATGGTCGCCTCGCTACGCGCAGACCCGAGGGACGCAGCACTCTCTACTCGTGGGCGAAGGAAGCCTGCGAGACAGCCTCACGCAGCAGCGCGACGGGCGCGCGGCTGTGCTCGTTGGATCGACGATGGAGTACGCCGCGGCTCACCTGTACGGCTACCCTCAGCGCGGCTTACGCGCGCGTCCGTTCCTCGACACGGATGGCGGCTTCGCCGATCCCGAAGATCGCGCGGAGCTGCGCGGACTGGTCGAAGACTGGATCTCGGAGGAGCTCGGCGGATGACGCTCGCTAGCACGCTACTCCGCACGATGGAGTCCACACTTCGCGCGCGGCTCGGAGAAGCTGCCGCGGAAGTGCGGATCCACGACGGCGATCCCGGCGTGGATCCGAAGAACGTGGTTCGCGGCAAGGATCCGCTTGTCCTCGTGACCTGCCTCGGCGCGAACGTCGAGCCTGACGGTTACTCGGTCGCGGATGGCGTGTTCGCTGCGTTCGTATTCACGCGCGCGAACACGCGCGAAGAAGGCGAGCCGCTCTCGCGCGGAATCACCGCCGCGAACCTCGCTTTCCTCGTGGCCGCGATCGTCGAGCAAGAGCGCTGGGGCGGACTTTCCGTGCGTCGTGCGAGCCGGATTCGCCTGCGCAACGAGCACGCGGAGCGCAACACGAAGGACCTCGGGTGGGCGATTTGGTCCGTGCTTTGGACGCAGCCCTTCGAGGTCGAGATTTCAGACGTGAACAGCTTCGGGCGTCTGGGGTCCATTCACTACACGTTCGCGATGGGCGACGAGTTGACGCCTGACGCATACGCAACGGTCGAGTTTCCACCCGTGGGGGGACAATGAGTCAGGCTAACAGAATGTATGTGAAGCCGCGCGATGGGCTCGTGATTCGAGACCCGTTCAGCAAGGCAGTGATTCCACCCGAGGGAATGGAATGCGTGGCCTACGGGTCGCACCTTACCGTGTTGCGCAAGCACATTGCGGTGGGTGACCTGATCGAGATCCCCCAGCTCGCTCACGTGGAGGACTGAGAAATGGCTGTCTCGTTCAACGAAATGCCGAGCGCGTACCGCGTGCCCGGTACGTACGTCGAGGTCGACGGATCGAACGCGCTTGGCGCGCAGGTTCCTGAGCCTCAGCGCATCCTGATCATCGGCTACCGCTCGACGACTGGCACTGCGACGCAGGGCGTGATCTTCCCCGTGGTCGGCCCGAGTGGTGGCGATGGCCCTGCGGGCGCAGATTCGCAGCTTGCGGAGATGCTCCGCAAGTTCAAGCGGCTCAACAACTCCGCGCGTGTCTATGGCATGGGCCTGGACGAAGCCGGCGGCTCTGCGGCTGCGTCCGGCTCGTTCACGTTCACGGGCACGGTCACGCGCGAGACCTCGCTTACCGTGCGAATCGCTGATGTCCGCGTGTCCACGCTGGTCGCGGTCAATACCGCTGCCGCGGCTGTCGCGGCCCAGCTTCAGACGGCGATTGCCGGCGCTTCTCGCCTGCCGATGACCTCGAGTGTCACCACGAACGTGGTCACTCTCACCGCACGCCACAAGGGAACTGCGGGGAACGAGCTCACGATCGCTGTCGAGGCGCTTCCGCCCGGTCTGACGGTCGCGACCGTGCAGCCGAGCGGCGGAGCCACTGACCCTGACATGAACCTCGCGGTTACGGCGCTCGACGAAGACACGTACGACACGATCGTCACTGGCATCGCCAGCGCTTCCGCAATGCTGATTCTCGAGGCGGAGATCGCGCGCCGCTGGGGGCCACTCGTGAAGCAGCCCGGCATGGTGCTCGCTGGCAAGGCGGGAACCCATGGCCAGCTCACCACGTACGGAGACACGCGAAACTCGCAGTTCTCCACCGTGATCGGCTCGGGCAAGTCGCCAACCCCTCCGTGGGTGTGGGCCGCTCAGGCTGCCGCGCGAGACGCGCAGCGCAACGACACGATGAACCCGAACCGCCCGCGCCATGGCCTTACGCTGCCTGATTGCGAGGCGCCGGCAAAGGTCGACATGTTCGACGCTGCGCAGCGCAACTTGCTGCTGTTCGACGGAATCTCGACCTTCAAGACTGACAAGTCTGGTCGCGTGACGATCGAGCGGCTGATCACGACGTACCAGCTCAACGCAGCGGGCCAGCCAGACGCTACGTATCTCGCGATCGAGACGCAGCGCAACTTGTCGCGCCTCTACCACGAAGTCCTCACGCTCGGCAGCAAGTACGCGGACTATCTCCTCGCTCCTGATGGCAAGGATCCGCCTGACCAGGGTGTTCCGATGGTCACCCCGAAGCTGTTCCGTGGCGAGCTGATCGCGCTGAACGATTCGTGGATCCGTCGCGGTCTGACGAAGGACGCTACCGGGTTCGCGAACGCGCTGATCGTCGAGATCAACGAACTGGATCCGGAGCGCCTTGACGTCAACATGGCCCCGCGCCTCGTGGGTGGTCTCGTGACCTTGCCCGTCAAGATCTCCTTCCAGCTCTGAGGGGTAAGGTTCAATGCAACAGACTGGCAAAGTAACGGTCAAGGTCAACGGTAGCTCGCTGCGTAGCAAGACTGGCTCGGGATCGATGATTCCGGGTGGACTCACGCGCGAAGACAACTCAATGACTGATCAAGGCGTGTTCATGTACAAGGAAAAGTACGAACCCGGCGAGATCAAGTGCGTCGTCATGCACTGCGCAGACACTGACGTGCGCGGCATGCAGGACAGTAAGGAAGTGACGGTCTCGTTCGAGGCTGACACCGGCGCTGTCTACACCATGGCGAACGCCGTCTGCACGAAGGTCGGTGAGACGAAGGATGGCGAGGTCGAGGTCACGTTCCGCGGCGATCCGATCAAGTCGTGATGACCCCTGGGGCGCGCTTGCCCGTCCCTGTGCGCGGGTTTCTACTCCTTTCCCTGCGTGCAAAAGCTTCGTCTCGTGCTGTTGCGCGGGGTGATACAGGCAGCACTTTTTGCACCTTGGGGGGTGCTTCGAAATGGACAAGACAAAGACTGAGTTCCTTCCTCCGTCGTCTGCTGACGGCGCAACGATCGTGGTTCTCCGCTCGCCGGTGAAGTGGCGCGGAGAGGAGACCGAGCGTGTGACGATCCCGGCACTCAAGGGCCGGCATCTCGCGCGGATCCCGTTCACAGTGGGCGACGTCCCGACGCTTGGCGCGCTGGTCGAGTGGGCGAGCGCGATCGTGCTTCCCGCTGGGATCGTGGACGAGCTCCACCCTTCCGACGCGATCGCGATCGCGAACGAGGTGTACGCAGCGCTGGGAAAATCCCTGGCGATTGGGGAGACGCAATCGCAATCCTAGGCGGGCATTTCGGTTGGAGTTACTCCGACCTGATGGACTTGCCGATCATGGATCTGCGGTGGTGGATGGAGCGCGTTGCTAACGCTCGGGGTGCACGGTGAGCGATCTCAAGGCTTCGATCCGGATTGCGATTCTCGACAGCTTCACCGGCCCTCTGAAAGCGCTCGGGAAGGCGCTCGGAGACGCGCAGGGGAAGCTACGCGGGATCAAGGCACCGCCCGAGGCCGCGGCGTCGGTCGAGAAGACCACGAAGGCGCTGGACCAGCTCGGGCAGCATGCGCGGCCAGCGCTGGATCAGACCGCGCGGGCGCTGCGTGAGACCGGTTCCGCTGCATCGGCGCTTGGCGGAGCGAATCGAGCGCTCGGGGCGACTGGCGCAGCTGCGGACGATCTCAGCGAGCGCATGCGAGCTTTCGAGAAGGTAGCGGAGCTGCAAGGCGCGGTCGGAGGAGCTCGCAGGCTTGAGAGAGAGCTTCGCGTTGCCATGCGCGCATCGGGCGGAGACGCGGACGCAGCGCGGAAGCACATGGAGGCTTTCGGTCGCCTTGATGCGCTTCGGCGACAGCTCGAGGAAGCGCGGCGCTTTGAGCGCGGTCTCCGCTCTGCTGCTGCTGGCGCGAGAACATCGCTCAAGAGCGTGGAGGGAGAGACCGGCCATGTAGGAGCCTCGTTCGCTGCGCTCTCGCGCAAGGCGATCGCAGAGCTCGGGCGAGCCGATCAGGCCGTGCTTAGCTCGGGCGCACACCTGCGTGCGTTCGAGAAGCTGGCGGAGCTCAGGCGAGCGGAGGAGGGATTCCGACGCGTGCAGCGCGCAGCGCAAGGTCTGGGCGGGCCGATCGGAGATGCTGCAAGCAAGACGGCCAAGCTTCGCGACAACCTCCGAACGCTTGCGGACTCGACGATCGCGCTGACCGGCCTGAAGAGCGCCATGCAGGGGATCGTGAGCGTTGCGAACGCTCCGATCTCCCGCTTCGTCAACTTTGACGAGGCGCTTGGCGAGCTGCAAAGCAAGATGCCGCGCGGGACCGCGAAGGATGATGCGGGGCTTCAGTCTCTCGCGACGCAGGCGAAGGACGTAGGCGCAAAAACCAAGTTCACGCCGCAAGACATCCTGCTTGCGCAGGCAGAGCTTGCGGCAACTGGCCTTCCTGTCGCGGATGTCGCGGCCGTTACCCCGGTGACGGCGAATCTCGCGACGGCTGCGGGAAAGCCCGGCGCACCGATGCTTCCCGACGAGGCCGCAGGCGTTCTTACGAGCGCGATGGCGCAGTTCGGAATGGCTGCGGACGAAGCCTCTACGCTCGCGGATCAGTTCGTGGCCGGCGCGGATGCGTCGCGGAGCTCCGTCGCGGAGCTGAGCGCACAGCTAAAGTATGCGGGAGACGTGGCGCAGCGGTTCGGCATGAGGTCGGACAAGGCGATCACAATGCTTACCCTGCTGAGCGATCAGGGTCAGGACAAGACGACCGCGGGAACCAACTTCCGCGAGATGATGTCAAAGTTCGCGGCCCCGACGAAGGAGGCTCGCGAAGCGCTGGCTAGCGTCGGAGTTGGCGGCAAGACGCTAGAGCGCATGCGCCACAGCGCGGCAACCGGAGACGTGGAGAGCGTCCTGACGGAGCTGCAAAAGAAGCTTTCGAAGGTCGAGCCGGAAAAGCGGCTGCTTGTTCTCCAGCGTGCATTTGGAGACACGGGCGGCGCTTCGGCCAGCGCGCTGATGAAGCGCGCGGTTGTTGGCAGCGACGGAAAGACCGACATTCAGCGCAGATTCGAAGAAGTTTCGCAGACGGGGCTAACCGCTGAAAAGGCGGCGATCAAAGAGTCCACTGCGAAGGGACAGATCGATCAGGCCGAGGGCGCATGGGAGGCCATGCTTACCAACCTCGGATCGAAGTTCGCACCCGAGATCGAGTACGCGACGAAGGCGGTTTCAGGCTTCGCGGATTGGCTTTCCAAGTTCATCGACGCGAACCCGAATACTTCGAAGGCGGTTGCGATCGGCGGATCTGCGCTTGCTGGCGGAGCTGCCCTGTGGGGCGCGGTCAAGGGCGCTGGGGCGATCGCAAAGACGCTGGGGGGCGGCGCGATCGGCTCGATAGGTTCGATGCTGGGCTTTGGTGGTTCCGCTGCCGCCGCTGGCACCGCTGCGGAAGGCGCTGCGCTGGCCTCTGCGGCTGCCGAGGTGGCGACCGCGAGCGCTGCTGCGACCGAAGCCGTGGGCGCCATGGGCGCGGCCGGAGCAGCCTCCGGCGCGGGCGCTGCCGCGGCTGCCGGCGGCGCTGGCGTCCTGGGTCCGCTGGCGCTCGCTGCGCTGCCGATCGCGGGCGGAGTCATGGCGCACCGGACCGGGGCGGACGAAGCGGCGCTTGACTACGTCTGGAACGGCGGGCCGGGAAAGGCGATTGCGGAGCGGCTCAAGGGCGCCGGGCTGCACGAGGGCGCGTCAGACGTGATCGGGACGCACGTTGGCCGCGTGGCATCTCTCGCGCTCGCGCCTGCCGCTACCCTGCCGGCCATCGGTTCGGGTCTCTCGCGTGCGTGGGACTGGGCCTTCGGCGGAGGCGCCCAGCAGCCCGCAGGCAGGCCGGCGAAGCCGGCCACGCATGATGCGCTGGCCTCACGCGTTCCCGCCGCCCTGGCGCGCACTGAGCCCACTGGCGCAGCACTTCTCGCAGCTCCTGTGCAGCCTGCCGCACCCGTCGTGAACGTCGCACCCTCGCCGGTGCAGGTCGCGGCAGCTCCTGTGCAGCACGCGACGGGCGTAGCCCCGTCTGTGCGCGTGGATACGCGGACGCTCGAAGACCTCGCGAAGCAACAGCTCGAAGCGATCCGGAGTCAGACCAAAGAACTGCAGAAGGCGCAGCGCGAAGCGCGCGAAGCGCAGCGTAGGCGAGGCGGCGGACCGCAAGCGGGCGGCGTTTTGGGGACGTTCTAATGAGCTGGCATGAGCGACTGTCAAAGGCCTCATTCAAGGGCGTCACGCTGTATGTGGATGCGACGCAGTACGCCAAGGGGCGACGCGTTCCAGTCCGAAAACTCGCCGGGCAAGACGATTTCATTCCGCAGGATCTTGGTCGCGATCCAGACGAAGTGGAGATCACCTGCTTCTATTGGGGCAAGGCGTTCGACCAAGAGCGCGATGCGCTTGAGGCGAAGCTAGTCGAAGAAGGCGCGGGGCCGCTCGTTCTGCCTACACGCGGAGAGCTGCAAGCGCGCGTGGTTTCCGGGCCCCGCACTACGGAATCGCGCGATGGGCTCGGCTTCTGTTCGATCCGCTTTTCGGTTGTGATCGAGCCGCGCAAGGGCGCTGGCGCGAGCGCTGCGCCTGGGCTCACTGCTGCAAAAAACACGAGCTCCGCGCTAAAAAAGAGCGCGGCCAAAGCACAGAGTGTTGCGGCTGCGTCGACTGCGGCGCGCGCGAAAGTAGCGAAGCTGCCGAACAAGCAGACGGTCTCAGTCCTGGCGAGCATACAAGGCGTCGTGAGCAAGGCGCGCAGCGTTCAGCGCGCGATCCAGTCACAGCTAAATGCGGTCGAAGACGTGAGTGCGGCGATCAACGAACTCGACAGTACCGCAAACACGATCCTGGCGACGCCGAGCGCGATCGCGACCAAGATCGCCGCGGTGGTGCTCGGCGTGGTCGGCATCGCTGACACGGTAGAGCGCGCGATTGATCGCACCACCGGGCTTGTCCTCGGAGACGAGAACGCGACCCCATTCGAAAGTGCATCGCCAGCGCGCGCGACGATCGCGGCCGTGAAGTCGTTCGCACTGCTCGGCACCGGCGAAACCACGTCTGCGGGCCGCAGTGTTGGCCCTACTTCTTCGGCGTCCGGAGCTTCTACGCGCGTTGACTCGGCCAGTGTGCGGACCGTTGCGACGCAGGCTAGCGCGAGCTCAGCTGCGTCTAGTGGTGGCGCCCCGGCATCTTCGGCCGCTTCGTCGGTTGCGCCTTCGACCGACGCGGACGTGTCCGCGGACGCGTCCACGGAGCTCGCCACAGACGATCGCGAGGAGCTCGTTATCCGCGCGATCTACGAAGGAGCGCGCGCGTTGGCCGTCTCGCGCGCGTGCGAGACCTTCGCCACGTGTACGTTTGACTCTTCCGCGTTGGCGCTGTCTGCGCTCGAGGTAGCCGGACACGCGATTGACGACCTGATCGTGTTCGGCGGATCCGATGCGCTCGCCGATGCGCTGGCTGACGTGCGTGCAGCTCTCGCGGATCATCTCCTTTACGTAGCTACGCAGCTTCCCGCGACCACGGTACGCGAGCCTATCGGGATCGTGACCGGCGTGGACGAGAGGCGCGCGGCTGCCTCCGCAAAGGCATCTGCGGCCGTTCTCGGGGAGTCGGCCGACCCGATCGACACGCAGACCAGCCGCAAGGCGAAGGCGCGCACAAAAGGCCTTCCGCGCGTGCTGTCGTACACGCCAGCGGCTGAGGTCCCGGCGCTCCTGATCGCACAAGAGATCTACGGAGACGCAGACCTCGAACGCGATCTCATCGCGCGCAACCGAATCAGGCACCCGCTGTTCGTTTCTCAGCCGATCGAGATCATCGAACCGTGAGCGACATTCCCGAGCCAAAGATCAAGCTCACGGTGAACGGGAAGGACTTCACCGGGTTTGAGGGCGGATCCGTTCTCCTGACCATGGAGGACGCGACGAACAGCTTCGATCTCGAATACGTGGCAGACGGCAAGCGGCCAGGTGCGCGCGGCATCTTCTGCGGAGACGAGTGTGAGCTTTCGATCGACGCCGGAAAGGGCTTTGAGTCGCTGATCAAGGGATTTGTCGATACGACCGACGACGAAGACGACGCGAGCGCGATCAGGCTTCGCTGCGCCGGCCGATCGAAGACGGCGGATCTTGTGGATTGCAGCGCGATCACGAAGCCTGGAAGCTGGAAAAAGGCCGGCCTCGCGAAGATCGCGAACGACATTGCCAAGCCCTTTGGCGTGCGCGTGACCATCGACGGGAGCGCTGGCGGACCCTTCGAAAACTTCAGCGTCACGAAGGGGGAGACTCCCTACGAGGCGATCCAGCGCGCGGCCACGAAGCGCGGACTTTACGTCTTCTCGGTGGGCGATGGACTCGTGATCGCGAAGGCAGGATCCAAGAGCTCGGGCGCTGTCTTGGAGCGCGGAAAAAACATCCTCGTGCGATCCTCGCGCACTGATTCGTGGTACTCGCGTTTCAGCGAATACATCTACCGCGGCCAGGTGCGAGGCACCGATTCTGCGCCTGGAAAAAAGGCATCGCAGAACAAGGCGAGCGTGAAGGATGCCACGATCAACCGATATCGCCCGCTTCTTCTGCAGTCGTACGGATCTGCCGATGAGCTCAAGCTTCGCGCTGAGGTGGAGAGAAACCAGCGAGCTGGGAGAGGCGAGGTTGTGACGGCGCTTGTTGATGGTTGGGGAACTCCTTCTGGAAAGCTGTGGAGGCCAAACACAACCGTGCACTTTGCAAACTCGGTGCTCGGGGTAGACGGTGAGCTCCTGATCGTCACTGCAAACTTCAGATTCGGGCCTGACGTATCGCGAGAGACTGAGCTGCGTCTGATGAAGAAAGAGGCGTTCGACGTCGCGGTTTTCCCGAAGCGCAAGCGAGGAGCCAAGATCACATGATCGGCCTGGACGCACTCCACAAGCTCATCACGCGAACGCAGCAGCGCGTGCAATCGCTCGTTACGCGCGCCGTGCTGACGCGCGTGGACGATTCGAAGAAGATTCAGCGAGTTCAGATCCAGCTACTGGCGGACGAAGAAGAGGACGACGTGGAGCACTTCCAGCCTTCTGGCTGGTCTTTCGTGCCCGAGTCCGGCGCTGAGTGCCTCGCGTTTGCGGTGGGCGGAGACCGCGCGCACACCGTTGTTTTGGGCGTCAACGATGGCTCGAAGCGCCCGAAAGGAACCGCTCCGGGAACGGGTGGGTGCTACCAAAAAGGCGAGTGGCGGATCTACGTCGACAGCTCCGGAGTGGTGCACGTTGGCGCGAAATCGGGCGCGCAACCTGTGGCCCTTGCGGATGACGTCAAAGAGCAGTTCGACAAGATTCGAAAGCAGATCGATCAACTCTCGAACGTCTTTCAGACCTTTGCGAGCACGCACCAACACCAGGTTGCCACTGCCGGATCTCCCGCTGCACAGACGGGAATGGCATTCCCAGCGACACCGCCACCCCAGCCACTGACGCCGCTTGGCCCCGCTACTCCCGTCGCAGCGAAGAAGGCGAAGGCTACGTAAAGCGGCTGTGGCCTAGCTCGTCCAGCGAGTTTCGCGGCATGGTCCGCACGTGCTCGCGATCCGCTACGACAACGCACGCCAGGCGGGGGATCTAGTCTACTCGCGAGGGGTGCTGCTCGACAGCGGCGAGGATCTCGAAACCGCCACGCTGATCTCGCTGTTCACGGACGCGCGCGCGCAGCCGTCTGACGTGCTGCCTGTAGGATCGCCTCGGCGCGGATACTGGGCCGATTCGCTGAGCGACGACAGCGACACGTTCGGTTCGCGCCTCTGGCTTCTGTCCGACGCGCTAGCGACCGCGGAAAACGCGCGCCTAGCGGAGCAATACGCGCTTGAGGCGCTGCGCTGGCTGGCAGACGAAGGGCACGTGCACGAGACGATCACGGAGACCAGTCTTACCCACGACTCGATTTCGCTGTCTGTCTCGCACACGCTAATCGACGGCACGCGGGTCACGATCGATCCGATCAAGGTGGTTGGCTGAGTGCCCTACGCAAGACCGTCGCTCTCACAGCTTGTGCGTCGCGCAGTCGGCGACATTTCGGGCCGAACGAAGGGCTCTGCGTTCGTGCGTCGCTCCGTGGAGCGCGTGCTAGCCAACACGGTCGCAGCGCTCACAAACGGGCTTCACGGACATTTTGAGTGGCTCGCGCGTCAGTCGCTCCCGACCACCGCAGAGATCGAAAGTCTGCTCGGCTGGGGCGAGTGGCTCAAGACTTCGCGCAAGGGCGCTGTGCGCTCCGCTGGACGTGCGACGTTCGCCGGTACGCCTGGGACCGTCGTTCCGATTTACACGTCACTGCAGACGACGGACGGTCTCCAGTTTTTTACGATCGACGATGCCACCACGCAGACAACGGGGTTTGTTGAGCTCGTGATCCAGTCGGAGGCTGGCGGAGCAGACTCGAACCTCGAGGCCGATACCCCGATCTCTCTCGTGAGCCCGATCGCTGGCGTAGACAGCTCCGGCGTAGTCACGCAGGCACTCACAGGAGGCCAGGACACCGAAGACGTCGAAGACTACCGCGCGCGCGTGCTGGACGACCTCCGTCAGCCACCTGCGGGCGGCGGTCCTGGAGACTATCGCCGGTGGGCACTCGAGGTCGAGGGAGTAACGAGAGCGTGGGAGGTCGGTAACCGGATGGGGTATGGCACGGTTTCCGTCGCGTTCGTGATCGACGGGCGGACTGACATCACTCCGGCGGCGGCGGACATCGCAAAGGTTGCTGACCGAATCGAGTCGCGCCGACCGATCGACGTTCGGCAGGTCTACGTTTCTGCGCCGATCGTGCAGGTGGTGCATGTTGACGTCACGATCTCGCCTGACACTGCAGACGTAAGAGCCGCAATCGTAAGCTCGCTGCGCACCCTGTTTCGCAACTCGGAGCTAGAGACTCCGATCCAAGAGTCTCAGGTGCGCGAAGCGATATCTACGGCTGCCGGCGAGGTGTCGCACCAGCTCCTTTCTGTGTCTGCTCCCGGTCTCGACCCTGTGCGCTGGGGCGTTCTGGCGCTCGGCACAGTCACCTTTCGCTGAGTAGGTGCCGTGAAAAGAATTGCAGACGCGACCAGGGCAATAGGCATCAACGGGCCAGGGAAAGACGGTTTTTCCGAGGGCGCTTACGGCCAGGGAATCCTGCCTACGAAGATCACGGCAGACTTCCTGAACGACATTCAGGAGGAGATTTGTGCCGCAATCGAACTCGCCGGCATCACGCTAAACGGATCGGACAACACGCAGCTAGCGCAAGCGCTAGCAATCCTGTCCACCGGCGGGACAAACGCGAACGCAGTCTCGATTCGAGGTGTCAGCGTAGCGAACGTCGCGGCAGCGTCCGCTGACGTGCTCGCCTATTCTGGAGCGGCGTGGATGCCGTCAAAGCTGGCAAATGCAAACTTTGCCACGAACGCTGGCATCGAGGTAAGTAAGCTTTCCGCGTCTGGCATTCCAGACGGATACGTGCTCGGCGCGACCGGCGGATCTCCTGCGTGGCAAAACGGGGCAAACGCCATTCGCGGCGTGCCTGTGTCGACTGCAACGCCTGCAAATGGCGACGTGCTGATCAGCAACGGCGCAAGCTGGGGACCCGAGAAGATCACAGACGCGCACATTGCGTCGAATGCTGCGATTTCGCCGTCGAAACTCGCGCAGCCGTCATTTGGGCAATACCTCGCACGCAACCCTTCGGGGGGCGGCGCTGCGTGGGCCGCGCGCACGGTCTTGGTTGTGCCAAACGCTGGATCCTACGCAACGATCGCAGTCGACGGAATCGACAACGCTACAACCGTAGTGATGAACGTGACAAACGGCGCAACATCGCTCGGCGGGATTTCGCAAGCGTCTTCTGGCAATCCAGCGGTGAACGCCAAGATTCTG